>UMDY01040691.1_pt1 | contig 126387 bp, 93 predicted proteins | sample 1964591 | NCBI WGS metagenome assembly UMDY01 (sample SAMEA4836004, study PRJEB28245) | human gut metagenome | biome: gut microbiome; material: fecal sample | place: Denmark | collected 2008
GCACCCCAAAAGTTTTGTGTCTAACTTTTGGGGTGCACTTCAAGCTTATAAAAAAGCCTGCCGGATTTTTTTTGTATTTACATTGTCGGATAATCCTCATAAAGAAGATACTTTTTTCTTATTTCTTTATATTGATTTAGTTTCTTTTGCCAGGCGGAACGGATTTGTTCCTCTGACTTGTCTTTTAGAATATCCAAACGTACTTGATTGGTTCCCATTAAAAGATCGAACCAGTGTGGCCGTGTAAAAAAATCTTTTTCCGCATGTTTGGTGAGATTTTGAAAATAGTTATAGAACTGGATGACATACTGCAAAGAAAATCCTTTGGGAATATTCTTTTCCGAGCTGAGATTTAATCCGTAACAATATGTATCTTGGTGTAGCGGATGTTTATCGGAGCCTTTCATTGAATGAGGCATAAAACGAAATTTCAGATTTTTTGTTGTCGGGCTTCCTATTATTTGGAACGGAAAATCTGTGCCTCTTCCTACACTGACAGATGTTCCCTCAAATGGACAGAGAGAAGGGTAGAGCGCAATGGCCTGATCATTTGGCAGGTTAGGGGAGGGCTTTACCGGAAGTGAATAAGGTTGTCCGTGCTTCCAGTCTTCTATAGTAATAACTTTCAGTGGACACTGAAGATTATTGCCTAGCCATCCCTCTCCATTTATCATTTGTGCTAGTTCACCTATCGTACAGCCATGGAGTACCGGGATGGGAAGCATACCTACGAAACTTTTATATTTCATGTCAAGTACAGGTCCGTCTATATAGTCACATGGGTTGGGACGGTCTAAAATAATCAGTTCCTTATTGTTTTCGGCGCAAGCTTGCATGACATAAAACATTGTGCTGATGTATGTATAAAATCTTGCACCTACGTCCTGAATGTCAAAAATCACAATGTCTGTTTGCTGTAGTTGTGCCGGTTGAGGCTTTTTATTTTTTCCGTATAAAGAGATTATGGGCACTTGAGTCCGGTAATCTTTACCGTTTTTTATAAATTCTCCCGCATCGGCATTCCCTCTGAATCCATGTTCAGGAGCGAATACCTGAGTAATATGCACTCCTTTATTGTATAAAGTATCCAGAAGGTGTACGTTCTGTACAAGGGAGGTTTGGTTTACAACCAATGATATACGTTTGTTTTCAAGCAGAGGAAATAATTCCTCCAGTCTGTCGGCTCCGTTTTTTACTTGTGCGGTTGCTTGCAGAACTGCCAGCCAGCAAATGAATAAAGTAATATATTTCATATCGGATGATTTTTTTCACTATCTTTGTTTCATACAAAGGTAATAATAAAAGAATAATTACATGGATCCACTGTTGTTAATAGACAAATATTATCCTGAAGATAATGAGTTAAAGCATATTTTGTTGAAGCATAGTCGTTCGGTAGCAGATAAAGCCCTTGCAATGGCACGGAAGCACCCTGAGTTGAATCTGGATTTACAATTTATAGAAGAGGCTGCCATGTTGCATGATATCGGTATCTTTCAAACTGATGCCGAGGGAATCTGTTGCTTTGGAAAGTACCCCTATATTTGTCATGGATATTTAGGAGCAGAACTAGTTCGTAAAGAAGGATTTCCGAAACATGCTTTGGTATGCGAACGCCATACGGGAGCCGGATTATCTCTGCAAAATATCATACAGCAAGATTTGCCTGTTCCACATCGCGAAATGACTCCGGTCAGCCTTGAGGAGCAAATAATTTGTTTTGCAGACAAATTTTTTTCAAAGTCCAAACTGGATCATGAAAAAGGAATTGAAAAAGCCCGAAAAAGTGTTGCACGATATGGCGAAGAGGGTGGTAAACGTTTTGACTATTGGTGCGAACTCTTTTTATAGTCTTAAAAATAAATTAAAAACAGTAGCTCTTGTGTTTATTTGAGAGAGAATGCTTACTTTTGCACTGCATTGTGTAAAAGATTAATGAATGGCGTCATTTAAAAAAACTACATATCTGCTGTTGTTTCTGTTCTTTGTAGGATTTTTTTTCTCTTTGTATGCTGAGACTCAGCGTGTGAGAGGGAAAAGATCGCGAGGTAACAGAACAGAACTTCGTACGGATTCGCTTGCTGCTGATTCTTTAAAAAATGATTCATTGACAGTAGATTCATTAGGACTTGATTCTATTGGAGCAGATTCACTGGCTCTTGATACAACTCCTAAAAAAGAACCTCTGGATGCTCCGGTTATTTACGAAGCAGCCGATTCTATCGTGTTTACTAAAGGAGGTTTCGCTCATTTGTATGGTGATGGAAAGGTGAATTACCAGAACATTGAATTGACTTCCGAGTTGATTACAATGAATATGGACAGTAGTACGGTGTATGCCCGTGGTGTGGCAGATACTACTGGTGTAGAGCAGGGTACTCCTATATTTAAAGACGGAGAAACACCTTACGAGTCGAAGACCATGCGTTATAACTTCAAAACGAAAAAAGGATTCATCAATAGCATTGTAACGCAGCAGGGAGAAGGATATGTCACCAGTGAGAATGCCAAAAAAGGAGCAGACGATGAGATCTATATGACTCAGGGTAAATATACCACCTGTGATAATAAGGAACATCCGCATTTTTATCTTAAATTGTCTATGGCGAAGGTACGTCCTAAAAAGGATGTCGTTTTTGGTCCTGCACAACTTGTGGTCGAAGATGTACCTCTTCCGATAGCTGTTCCTTTCGGTTTCTTCCCGTTCAGCAGCAGTTATTCTTCTGGTTTCATTATGCCTACCTATGGTGATGAAATGAACCGTGGTTTCTACTTGCGTGACGGTGGATATTATTTTGCCATTAATGATAAAGTAGACCTTAAGGTTTTGGGAGAAATATATACTAAAGGTTCCTGGGGACTGTCTGCCGCATCCAATTATAATAAGCGTTATAAGTATAGTGGTTACTTTAATGCAAGTTATCTGGTAACGAAGACAGGCGAAAAGAATATGCCCGATTATGCTGTATCAAAGGACTTCCGTATTCAGTGGAGTCACCGTCAGGACTCGAAAGCTAGCCCGAACAGCTCATTCTCGGCAAGTGTAAACTTTGCAACTAGTAGCTACGACCGTTCAAGTTTGAGCTCATTGTACGACCCTTCGGCATATAGTAACAATACCAAGGCGTCAAGTATCAGCTATTCACGTAACTTTCCTGAAATCGGATTGAATATTTCGAGTACATTCAATATTACTCAGAATACAAGGGACTCTTCTGTTAATATGACCTTGCCCGACTTGAACATTTCGTTGAGCCGTATTTATCCGTTCAAGCGTAAGAAGGCAGCGGGTGACGAACGTTGGTATGAGAAGATTTCATTCCAGTACACGGGTGCTTTGACAAACAGTGTAGACACAAAAGATAATCTGCTTTTCAAGACTCCTTTCTCTCAGTGGAAAACCGGTATGAAGCATACCATTCCGGTGGAGGCTACCTTCAATCTGTTCAAGTACATCAATATTACTCCTTCGTTTAACTATACCGAACGCTGGTATACACGTAAGGTCATGCAGAGCTACGATCAGCGAGCTCAGGAGGTAGTGAAGGATACGGTCAACGGCTTCAATCGTGTGTACGATTATAACATGTCAGTTTCCATGAATACGAAACTGTATGGTATGTATAAGCCCCTGTTCATGAAGAGCAAAGAAATTGTATTGCGTCATGTCATTACTCCTTCTGTAAGTTATACCTATACGCCTGATTTCGGAAAATCGCGTTATGGTTATTACGAAACTTATACATATACCGACGAAAACGGTGAAGTACGTATGGCTGAATATTCACCATACGAAGGCTCTCCATACAGTTATCCGGGAAAAGGTGTTTCTCAAAACGTCAGCTTTTCGCTGAAAAATAATCTGGAGATGAAAATGGCTTCCGACAAGGATACTACCGGATATAAGAAAATCAGCCTGATTGATGATTTGAGTGGAAGTTTGTCATACGATATTGCCCAGAAGCGGTGGAGTAACCTTTCGTTGACTGCCCGCTTGAAACTGACCAAGAGCTATACCTTCAACATGAATGCAACGTTTGCCACTTATGCTTATAAGTTCGACGAAAATGGTAAAGTTGTAGAGAGCGACCGTACCGAATGGTCTTACGGACGTTTCGGACGATTCCAAGGATATAGCGGATCATTTTCGTATACCTTGAACAACGATACGTTTAAGAAACTGTTTGGTAAGGGTGATGATAAAGATAAGGAAAAAGACAAGAAAGATACGGATACGGAAGAAGATGATGAAGATTTGGAAGAAGAAACTGATAAACAATTGAATTCTGGTACCCGTAAGACAGAAAATGCAACACTCGATCCGGATGGTTATCTTGCATTTAAGCTTCCATGGAGCTTGAGCTTGAGTTATAGTTACAGTATCCGTGAAGACAGAAGCAAGCAGATTAATATCAAAACCATGCGTTACCCATATTCTCTGACTCATTCGCTGAATATTTCAGGTAATATAAAGATGGGTAGCCGATGGAATGTAACTTATTCTAGTGGTTATGATTTTACTTCGAAGGAAATGTCTATGACTACAGTAAACATAACTCGTGACTTGCACTGTTTCAATATGAGTTGCGGTTTGGTTTTCGGTCCGTATACATCATATAACTTCTCGATTCGAGCTAACTCGGCTATGTTGACCGATGCCTTGAAATGGGATCAGCGTAGTAATACGGGTAGTCAGGTTACTTGGTATTAATAATATACATTTGTTGAGCGATAATATGAGAAGAGCCGCGGAATTGTTTTCCGCGGCTCTTTTCATATCCATAGCTAAGTTTCACCATTTGATTGGTTCTTCGCCATGCTGAATCAGATATTCGTTTGCGCGGCTGAAATGTTTGTTTCCGAAAAAGCCGTGGTAGGCAGAAAGCGGCGAAGGGTGTACAGATGTCAGAACCAAATGCTTGTTGCGGTCTATAAAAGCCCCTTTCTTTTGTGCATACGCTCCCCATAAAATAAATACCAGATGTTCCCGGTTTTCGGCTAAAGCTCGGATTGCTGCATCCGTAAATTCCTCCCAACCTTGACGTTGGTGTGAGCCTGCCTGATGAGCACGGACAGTCAGTGTGGCATTGAGTAGCAAGACACCTTGTTCTGCCCAGCGGGTAAGATTTCCAGTTGTTGGTATGGGAGTACCTAAGTCATCATGTATTTCCTTGAAAATATTTTGCAGCGACGGAGGAAAAGGAATACCGTCGTTTACAGAGAAACAGAGGCCATGTGCTTGTCCGGGACCGTGGTATGGGTCCTGACCGATGATAACTACTTTTACTTTATTGTAAGGGCAGAGATTGAAAGCATTGAATATCAATTTTCCCGGAGGATATACGGTCGTAGTCTGATACTCCCGGCGAACAAATTCCGTTAGGCGGATAAAATAGTCTTTATCAAATTCAGGAGTCAGCACTTGCTTCCATGATTCTTCTATCTGTACATTCATATTGTCTGAAAATTTTATTGTATATAAGTGAAAATGCGTTGCTTTGTTGCTGCTAAATTAGACAAATGTAGTAAAAAAGATATAAATACAGTATTGTGTGGAAGAACTTTTTCAGGAAGCCTGATTCCCTTTACAGGTATCTGTGGAGGGGATGAAGATTTTTAATCAATGAAATATGTTATTATGCAAAAAACATCACCTTCTTTTACCTGATTCTTCTCGATGTTTTTTGAAAATCTGTACAAATTCTTTTCAGGATTTCAAGAGTGAATTTTTATTCTTCTATGAGGGTTGGCAGGAGGTGTAACTAAAAAACGGCAAATATTTCTTATGTCGTAATATTTTATCTTATAAAGAAATATTTGCCGGTAGAAAATCATTCAGTGTATTTGTATTTCGCATCAAATAAGTTGCATACCCAGTTCAGCACATTCCCGACGCATCTCTTCGGGCCATATGCTAGCTTGTATTTCACCGATATGCGCTTTTCGTAAATACAGCATACAGAGGCGCGACTGTCCGATACCCCCTCCAATACTAAGCGGAAGAGAACCTTCCAACAAACGTTTGTGGAAGTAAAGTTTAGTTCTTTCTTCCTTTCCTGCCAGTTCCAGCTGTTTTAGTAAAGCTGCTTTGTCAACACGAATACCCATTGATGAAAGCTCGATTGCTCTTCCAAGTACACTGTTCCAGATGAGCAGGTCACCATTCAGTCCCGGAAGTCCTGTTTTCGGATCAATAGTTGTATAGTCATCATAGTCCGGGGCACGTTTGTCGTGTGGATTTCCGTCACTCAGTTTGCCACCGATACCGATGATAAATACGGCTCCGTATCGTTCGGTAATCAAATCCTCACGTTCTTTAGGGGTTTTGTCCGGATACATATCAAGCAAATCCTGCGAATGGATGAAATGGACATCGTGAGGCAAGAATGAACTGATTTGCGGATATACTTCACAAATCATATATTCAGTGCGGCGCATGGCCGAATAAATACGGGTAACGATACTCTTTAGGAAATCTACGGTTCGCTGTTCTGGAGTGATGACACGCTCCCAGTCCCATTGGTCTACATAAAGCGAATGCAGGTTTCCCAGTTCTTCGTCGGCACGGATTGCATTCATATCGGTATAAATGCCATATCCTGGTTCTATATTATAGTCGGCAAGAGTTACCCGTTTCCATTTGGCCAGTGAGTGTACTACTTCGGCACGTTGTTCTCCCAAATCCTTTATAGGGAAGGTTACAGGGCGCTCTATTCCATTCAAATCATCATTCATTCCCATACCGGTCAGGACAAAAAGCGGTGCCGTAACACGGCGTAAACGCAGTTCAGAAGACAGGTTTTGCTGGAAAAATTCTTTTATTTGTTTTATACCCAACTCGGTTTGCTTCATGTCAAGCAAAGGTTGATAGTTGGTAGGTTTTATTAGGTAACTCATGTCTTTTTAATTTTCTGTATTTAAATATGTAGGCAAAGATAATTATATTTTGTAAAAATGCAATGTATTTGTTTGAAATATTATCATTGTGTGATGATTTTCTTTGTTTTTATTGATAAAATGGTAATTTGTTGTGTATAAAAGTTTTATTCCTCTCTTATTTTTTTTCTCGAATATTAGGACGAAATACAGAATAATTGTATTTTTGCCATGGTTTTAGAAAATATGCACCCATAGTTCAATGGATAGAATAATGGATTCCGGTTCCATCGATTGGGGTTCGACTCCCCATGGGTGTACTAATGTAGTTTGAAAAGATTCTGATTATCAGAATCTTTTCTTTTTTTACGACGCTTGCTTTCTGTCAGAGAAAGCAATCTTTTCTTAAATTATAATGGATTGTCCATTTTGGGGATTCAGGAAATTTTCAGAATGAATTTATTTTCCGCAATTAAGTGACTAACAGATTTCTGTTGGAAATATCTGTAAAAGCTTCTCTTTTATTTGTTCCTTGTAGATAAAAATACTCCCAGCATAACCAGTAATACACCGATGAAGGCATAAATAGTCAACGTCTCGTTTAATACGACAAAGGCTGCTAAGGTAGTAAACAATGGATTGAGATATAAATAGTTTGATGACATTATCGTACCGAGATGCATCAATACCATATTCCATACAACAAAGCAGACCAATGAAGCTAGAAGACTAAGGAATAGAAGGTTGATGAATACTTCAGGACGGAGAAATCCCTCCAGTGGAAAAGAAAAAGGATGGATGATGAAAGCCGGAAGTATTCCTAAAGTTCCGTAGAAAAATATTTTGCGGGTAATGAATATAGAGCGGTATTTTTTCGAGAGTTTATTGATTATAAGACTGTAAAAGGCCCAGGATAATGCAGCTGCCAGTGTCAGAAAATCTCCGATGGGGGAGAGTTTCAGAATCACGCTGCCATTGAATATAAGTATAGCTACGCCAATGAGTGCTGCTATAGATCCCAGAAGCCAGTTGTGGCTGACTTTATTATTTCTATCTGTCAGGAGTGATAGTCCCGTAGTTAGCAGAGGAGTAGCACATATTATAAAGGCTACATTAGTAGTCTGGGTAAATTTTAAGGCAGTATTTTCGGTCAGGAAATACAATGTACCTCCAGTTAGTCCGGCAGCAAACATAGTAAGTTCGTCTTTGATGCTGTCTGAAAAAATCTTGCGAGGAGAGATGAACCATATTCCGATATATGCAATAATGAAGCGGAGAAGAAATATTTCCTGAGGTGACAATCCGTTGTTTATCAGAATTTTTGTAGATATGAACGTGGTTCCCCATACCGCTATGGTGAGAATAGCCAGAATGTGATATTTTGCCTTTAATGAACTTGTCATATTAATTTATATAATACTTGCTGCTGTAAATATGCGCAAAATTAGATATATTTTCCATATTTCGGAGGCTATATCAGATACTAATTTGTCAGCTGGCAGTAGCGAAAATAGAAAAGGCTGCTTCATCACGAGGCAGCCTTCCCGAATATCCAATTGAATTTGTTAGGGTTAGTATAAGCATTTGTAAATGCTCAATTGCAAATATACGATTTTATTTGATTGCTTGATAAAAATCTTTCCAATTCTTGCTGAAATCTGACATAGAATGGAAAAGATAATTAGCTCCTTCGTCCAGTAAGACTTTATCGGGCAGAGGACCAGTATTTACAGCTACTGTAAAGATACCAGCAGCTACACCAGCGCGTACTCCGAGAGGAGCATTTTCTACAACGATAGCTTCATTGGCTTTGACACCGGCTTTCTGAAGTCCCATCAGATAAGGTTCCGGATTTGGCTTTCCGTATTTTACATCGAAAGCTGTTACCATAAGCTCGCCTTTGAAAATATTTGGAAAATTTCTGTTCAAGCGTTCCAGCAATGATTTCTGTCCTGAGCCTGTTACTACCACTGGAATCAAATTGTCTTCCTTTATCTGATTGAGCAGTTCGAGTGCTCCCGGCATTCGTTCGGCCTTAGGAAGGGAATTGAAAATATCGCTTTTAGTCTGATAGATTTCTTTTATTTCCTCTTCGGTTGCTTCTCTATGACGCTGTCGGGTACTTACTATATTGATTGTTGATGCCCCTGTACGTCCTTCGTGCATATATGCTTCTTCCGGACTCAGATGCATACCGTACTGCTTCATGGCTTCGTGCCAGGCTGCTGCATGATTTTTCATGGAATCGAATAATACACCATCCATATCAAACAGTACAGCTTTCAGGTTCAGTTTATCAAAATGATGGGTTGTGAGATAATTTTCTATTGCTTGTTGGAACATCTTTTTCAGTTTAAGAATAAACTACATATGTGTAAATAATGAAAAAATGAATAATGATAAATGAAGAGCGGTATTGATGCAGTTTACCGCTTTCCACTTATCATTATTCATTTTTTATTGTTTAATTTTTATTTTAAACGAGCTTGAATAGCCTTAGTTTCTTCTTCATATCCAGGTTTATTCAACAAAGCAAACATGTTTTTCTTGTAAGCTTCTACACCTGGCTGGTTGAACGGATTAATTTCAAGCAGATAGCCGCTGATACCGCAAGCTTTTTCGAAGAAATAAATCAATTGTCCCAGATAGTATTCGTTCAGTTTTGGAACACTTACGCGCATGTTAGGTACTCCACCGTCAACGTGTGCCAGCTGAGTTCCAAGTTCTGCCATTTTATTGACTTCATCTACGCGTTTTCCTGCCAGGAAGTTCAAGCCGTCCAGATTTTCTTCGTCTGAAGGTACATGAAGTTCGTGGTTAGGAGTTTCAACAGAAATAACTGTTTCGTAGATGGTACGTTCGCCTTCCTGAATCCATTGTCCCATAGAGTGCAGGTCAGTAGAGAAGTCTACAGAGCTAGGATAGATACCCTTGTGATCTTTACCTTCAGATTCTCCGTAAAGCTGTTTCCACCATTCCATGAAATAATGCAACTTAGGCTGGAAGTTTACCAGAATTTCAATCTTCTTTCCGTTCTGATACAGTTCGTTACGAGTTGCTGCATAAAGAGCGGCAGGATTTTCCATCATATTCTGGTTAGCACAAACTTCTTCCATCTTGCGCGCACCTTCTACCAACTGGTCGATATCGATACCTGCTACAGCGATAGGCAATAATCCTACTGGAGTCAGAACAGAGAAACGACCACCTACATTATCAGGAATAATGAATGATTTGTAGCCTTCTTTGTCAGCAGTTACGCGAGCAGCACCTTTCTTTGCATCAGTTACGGCAACGATTACCTTACGTGCCATTTCTTTGCCGCGCTGGTCTTCACATTGTTTTTTCAGCAGGCGGAAAGCCAAAGCTGTTTCAGTAGTAGTACCTGATTTAGAAATATTGATTACACCGAATTTCTTGTCTTTCAGGAAAGAAGTCAGCTCGTACAAGTAATCTTCACCAATGTTGTGTCCGGCAAAAATGATAGTAGGCTGTCCTGCTTTCTTTTCTTGCAACCACAAGAAGCTGTTGGACATAGCTTCGATAACGGCGCGGGCACCCAGATAGCTTCCGCCGATACCAGCAACAACTACAACTTCACAGTTTTCGCGCAGAACCTGTGCTGTAGCTTTTAAGTCGTCCAGATGTTCTTTAGTAATGGAAGAAGGTAAATGTAACCAGCCCAGGAAGTCATTTCCCAATCCTGTACCTTTTTCCAATGTTTCCATACATGCTCTTACCTTAGGTTCGTAAGCAGCTAGTTTGTCTTTGGAAATAAAACCTAAAGACTTGTTGATGTCAAGTTTAATATTTTCCATAAATATTCTTCTTTATTATCTGAATGAATCAGTCAGTAATTTGATTTCAATCATTGGAGAAATCCGTTCATACAAAATGTTGTAAACGGCGTCTACTATCGGCATATTGACGTGCAGATGCTTGTTCAGTTCCTTGATACATTTGGTTCCGTAATAGCCTTCGGCTATCATTTCCATTTCTATCTGTGCACTTTTTACCGAATATCCTTTTCCTATCATTGTTCCGAATACACGGTTACGGCTGAAGTTGGAATATGATGTAACCAATAGGTCGCCCAAGTAAGCCGAATCGTTTGTACACCGGTCTACCGGATGTACTGTATCGAGAAAACGGTTCATTTCCTGAAGAGCATTCGAAACCAGTACTGCCTGAAAGTTATCTCCGTATTTCAGGCCGCTGCATATTCCGGCAGCTATGGCATACACATTCTTCAAAACAGATGCATATTCTATACCTGCTACATCGGTATTGACCGATGTCTTGATATAGTGTCCCGAAAGCTGTCGGGCAAACATCTTCGCTTTTTCAATGTCTTTACATCCGACGGTCAGATAAGACAAGCGTTCCAATGCCACTTCTTCTGCATGACATGGACCAGCCAATACAGCAATGTTCTCTTCTGGAACATCGTACATTTTATGAAAGTAGTCGGACACAATCAAGTTGTCATCGGGAACAATTCCCTTGATTGCCGTCACAATGAATTTATCCTTGAGTTTTGTCTTTAGCTTTTTAAGGTGGCTTTTCAGATATGGCGAAGGAGTTACGAATATCAGTGTATCCGATTCCTTTACTACCTTATTTATATCTGATGAAAAGTTGATGCACCTCATGTCGAAGCGCACACTAGTCAGGTAAGCCGGATTATGCCCCAGACGCCGAAATTCTTCAATTCGGTCGTCGCGGCGCATATACCAGTTTATCGAGTCGGCCTGGGACAATATAATTTTGGCTATTGCCGTTGCCCAGCTTCCTCCACCCATGATTGCTATTTTCCCGGGGAGTTTCATTTTAGCCTATTTTCTGTATCCAGCCAGCTACTTCGTCGACGCTAGGATTCTTCAATTCTAATTTATATTTTTTATTCACTCCGCAGATGTCCTGATGTAATTTTTGCGGATTAACATCTTTCATGTCTGAAACCAAGTTGTAACCGGCTTTCTGAATCACCGGAACCCATTCTTCGGCAATACCCAGTTCCATGAACTTAGCAGGAGCGTCTTTCGGGATAACCTTTTCCGGACGCATCTGCGGGAAGAACAATACTTCCTGAATAGTGCTTTGTCCTGTCATCAGCATGACCAGACGGTCCATACCGATTCCCATACCAGAAGTAGGAGGCATACCGTATTCCAGTGCGCGAACAAAGTCTTTGTCGATAATCATAGCCTCGTCGTCACCCTTTTCGCTCAGACGCATCTGTTCTTCGAAACGTTCAAGCTGGTCGATCGGGTCGTTAAGTTCTGAATATGCGTTACAAAGTTCTTTTCCGTTAACCATCAACTCGAAACGTTCTGTCAGATCCGGATTGTTGCGATGACGTTTAGTCAGCGGTGACATTTCGATAGGGTAATCAGTGATGAAAGTAGGCTGGATATAATTTCCTTCGCAGAATTCGCCGAAGATTTCGTCTATCAGCTTGCCTTTTCCCATTGTATCGTCTATCTCCATGTTCAGTTTCTGGCAGACTTCGCGGATCTGTTCTTCATTCATTCCGGTGAGGTCGTATCCTGTAAATTCTTTGATTGAATCGAGCATGGTAACACGCTTGAACGGAGCCTTGAAGTTGATTATGTTATCACCTACCTTAACTTCTGTTGTACCGTTTACATCCATACAGATCTTTTCGATCATATTTTCAGTAAACTTCATCATCCAGTTGTAATCCTTGTAGGCTACGTAAATTTCCATACAAGTGAATTCTGGGTTATGAGTACGGTCCATACCTTCATTACGGAAGTTCTTTCCGATTTCGTATACACCTTCAAATCCACCTACAATCAGACGTTTCAGGTAAAGTTCGCTGGCAATACGCATATACAAAGGAATATCAAGTGCATTATGGTGAGTAATGAACGGACGTGCCGCAGCTCCTCCGGCGATAGATTGCAGGATAGGAGTTTCAACTTCGATGTATCCTTTCGAATTGAAATACTCACGCATAGAGTTATATACCTTATTGCGTTTCAGGAATATATCTTTTACTCCATCGTTTACTACCAGGTCTACGTAGCGCTGGCGGTAACGGAGTTCTGGATCATCGAATTTATCGTAAGCTACACCATCTTTATATTTTACGATAGGAAGCGGGCGGATAGATTTTGACAAAACAGTCAGTTTCTGTGCATGGATAGAAATTTCACCCATCTGAGTACGGAATACGAAACCTTCAATGCCGATAAAATCACCCAGGTCGAGCAGACGTTTGAATACTACATTGTATAAATCCTTGTTTTCATCAGGGCATATATCATCGCGGGTAATGTATATCTGAATACGACCTTTAGAGTCTTGTAACTCAACGAAAGAAGCCTTACCCATAACACGGCGTGACATGATACGTCCTGCAACAGAAACTTTGCGCGGTTCTGCCTCGTCATCCTTAAATTCGGCTTTTATATCAGTCGAAAATGCATTGGTTACATACTCGGCAGCAGGGTACGGATCGATGCCCATCGCTCTCATTTCATTCAGACTGTTACGTCTGATAATCTCCTGTTCACTTAGTTCTAATACGTTCATTTGTTGATACATTAACTCAATTTCGCTACAAAAATAACAAAGTTTTTGTAAACAACATCTAAATCAGGCTACTTTTATTACCTTTGGGCGTACTGAATTTATGGAAACGGATATGGAAATGAATAAACAAACATCATTTATAAAGGTGACAGTCTTACAGACAGATATAGTTTGGGAGGAGGCGAAAGTAAACCGTATGGCTGTAGAACAGCTGATAGAAAAGCATTGTGATACGGATTTATTTGTTTTACCAGAAATGTTTTCTACTGGCTTCAGTATGAATCCGATGGAAATAGCCGAGGATGAAGGAGGAGAAACTTTGCAATGGATGTGCCGGATTGCTGCTTTGCGTCAGTGTGCTATAGCCGGAAGTCTTTCGGTTAGAGAGGCAGGGAAATTTTGCAACCGTTTCTATTTTGTATGTCCTGATGGTACGGTGTATCATTATGATAAGCGGCATTTGTTTGGTTTTGGGGGTGAAGATAAGCAATACACTTCGGGAGATGAAAGAGTGATTGTTTCTTATAAAGGTTTTCGCTTTCTTTTACAAATATGTTACGATTTACGTTTTCCTGTATGGTCGCGTTGCCGGAATGATTATGATGCGGTTATATATGTAGCCAACTGGCCTGCCAGTCGCCGGGAAGTATGGAATATACTGCTGAAAGCTCGGGCACTTGAAAACCAGTGTTATGTAATAGGAGTGAATCGGGTAGGAAATGATCCGCAATGTCTGTACGATGGTGGAAGTATGATAATCAGTCCTTATGGTAAGATATTGGTTGCGTGCACTGACGGTAAAGAAGAGGTAGCAGGAGCATTGCTTGCCCGTGAACCCTTGGACAGCTTCAGAAAACGTTTTCCTGTTTTAGATGATGGAGATGACTTTGAACTGCTATAGATGAAATAGGCATTTATTAAAGACAGAAATATTATGATGAATATTAAGAAACTTATTTCTGCTTCCATGGTTGCTGTAGCGTTAAGCGGATGCCAGAGAGAGGCTGTAAAACCAAATGTGTTGTTTATTTTAGTCGATGATATGCAGGCTGATGCCATTGCTGCATTGGGGAACAGAGATACCTATACTCCGAATATCGATAGACTGATTAATGAAGGTATGGCGTTTACAAGAACCTATACCAATGGAGCTTTGTGTGGAGCTTTATCCATGCCTAGTCGTGCTATGTTACTTACCGGAAGGGGAGTGTTCGAAGTGCAGAGTGATGGAATGAAGATACCAGCTTCGCAAATCACATTGCCTGAGCATTTGAAAAACAATGGTTACCGGACATTTGCTACGGGGAAATGGCATTCAGATCATGCTTCGTTTGCTCGTTCCTTTACCGAAGGAGATAATATCTTTTTCGGAGGAATGCATCCTTATGAAGAAAATGGACATTGTGCTCCTCGCTTACATCATTTTGATCCGACTGGAAAATATGATGAGCCGCCTTTTGTAGGGCAAAACTTTTCTTCGAAAATGTATGCTGATGCAGCCATAAATTTTCTGAAGACTACGGAACATAATAATCAGCCGTTTATGGCATTTGTCTCTTTCACTTCTCCTCATGATCCGCGAAATATTCTGCCTGATTATGGAAAGAAATATTGTCCGGCAGAACTTTCTGTTCCAGATAATTTTCTGCCAGAGCATCCGTTTGATAATGGAGAATTAAATATTCGGGATGAACAATTGTTACCTGTCCCCCGTACTCCTGAGCAGTTGAAGAAAGAATTGTCTTTATATTATGGAATGGTAAGTGAGGTTGATTTACAGATTGGAAGAGTTGTCGATGCTTTGGAAGAAAGTGGAAATATGGATGATACGATTATTGTATTTACATCAGATAATGGACTGGCTATGGGGCAGAATGGACTAATCGGTAAACAAAGTCTGTATGAGCATAGCGTTGGAGTACCGATGGCTATTATCACTCCGGATGGTTTGTCGTCAGGTAAACGTTCAGATGCTTTGTGCTATTTGTATGATATTTATCCTACCTTGTGTGATTTGATGGGATTGGACGTACCTGTATCCGTTACTGGCAAGTCGTTGAAACCGGTTATAGAAGGAAAACAGGAACAGATACGTGAACAGGTTTTTCTTGCTTATTCCAATCAGCAGCGAGCTGTAGTTTCTGGTGATTATAAGTATATTATTTATAATGTGGAAGGTAAGATAACCGAACAGTTGTTCAATTTGCAGAAGGATCCGGGAGAACTGGTAAATCTGGCTGATGAGTTAACTGAAAAGAAGAATGAACTTCATGATTTGTTGATGAATCAAATGGTAGAGAATCATGATTTTTGTGACTTGACTCAACCTTTGTGGTGGAAAGATGGACATAAACTTACTTGGGATGAGTTAATTAACTTATATGTTTTCGAGTGAGAATTTGCTGTGATAAGTTAAAGCTGTTAGATATGATGAACTGGAAATATTTACTGACAGGTGTGTTGGCTGGTAGTACATTAGTTTTACGGGCTGCTGGCGAAGCAAAAGATGAACGTCCGAATATATTATTTATTTTAAGTGACGACCATACTTCTCAAACTTGGGGTATTTATGGTGGTATTTTATCAGAATATGCCCAAACAGAGAATATTCGTCGGCTTGCTGATGAAGGGGCAGTCTTGGATAATTGTTTCTGTACAAACTCTATATCTACACCGAGTCGTGCTGCTATATTAACAGGAAGGTATAGTCATTGCAATGGGGTATATACATTAGATGATACCTTGGATGTTTCCTTACCTACTTTTGCGAAAGAATTACAGAAGGCTGGATATCACACCGGACTGGTAGGAAAGTGGCATTTGAAATCACAACCTCAGGGTTTTGATTATTATTCTGTATTTCATGATCAGGGAGAATATCGTGATCCTACTTTCAAGAATAGTGATGATCCTTGGCCGGGACAGCGTAATTTTGGAGAGCGTATACATGGTTTTTCCACTGATATTGTAACAGAAAAAGCTATCAGATGGATGAAAGCTCAGGATAAAAGTCAGCCTTTTTTGATGTGTTGTCATTTTAAGGCCACCCATGAGCCTTATGATTTTCCGGAACGTATGCGACATTTATATGATGGCGTAGTGTTTCCTGAACCAGAGAATTTGTTAGACTGGGGGCCTGAAACCAACGGACGTACTTTCGTCGGACAAAAACTGGAAACTATCGGACACAATTGGGAGGTGGCTTCGGCTGATCCAGATAAATGGTGGTGTCGTTATCCGGAACTTCCTTTTACGACAAAAGGAATGAGCCGGATTGCTGCAAGAAAAGCTATTTATCAAAAACTAATCCGAGATTATTTACGCTGCGCTGCTACGGTAGATGATAATATTGGAAAACTGTTGGATGCTTTAGACGAAATGGGGATTGCAGATAATACTATTGTTGTCTATGTTGCTGATCAGGGATACTTTTTAGGAGAGCATGGATTTTATGACAAACGGATGTTTTATGAAGAATCGGCACGTATGCCATTTGTTATCCGTTATCCCAAATGTATTCCGGCTGGCAAGCGTGTGAACGAACTTGTTTTGAATGTAGATTTTGCTTCTACATTGTGTGATTTTGCCGGAGTAAAATCTCCGGAAGGTACACAGGGCAGAAGTTTTAAAGATGTTCTGGCAGGAAAAACTCCTAAGGACTGGCGGAAGAGTATTTATTACCGTTATTGGACTCAACATGATATTCGTCCGGCCCACATCGGTGTACGTAATGAGCGTTATAAGTTGATATTTTTGTATGGTGACCGATTGAATATGACAGGGTCTTCAGACTACAAATCAACTCCATCTTGGGAGTTTTACGATTTACAGAAAGATCCGAAAGAAAACCATAATGCTTACGGGGAGAAAGAATATGAATCGGTAATTCGTGAAATGAAAAAAGAAATGATGCGCTTGCGCGAAGAGGTGAAAGATACGGATGAGGGAGAAATAAGAATGATGGAAATTTTAAGAAAAGAAGGACTGGAAAAATAAGTCTTTATAATTGATATATAGGTTGTTAAACAAAGATGAAGATGTTCTCTCCGATTCATGATATCGAATCGGAGAAAATGTCCTCATCTTTTTAATTTTTATGTACGAACTTTCAGGAAAAGATGAAGATGTTTTCATTAAAATAAGCTGAAAAACAGATGCGCATTTGTTGAAAGTGCATAAAAAACGTATCTTTGTACATCTTTCGTCTCAAAATAAAAACAATCAGATTTTATGTATACGAATAAAGAAATATGGAATGTCACTTACCCGATATTCTTGGGGTTGCTTGCGCAAAATGTTATCAATGTCACCGACACGGCTTTTTTAGGACATGTGGGTGAGGTAGCTTTGGGTGCAGCCGCAATGGGAGGACTGCTATATATCTGTGTATATACCGTAGCATTCGGGTTCAGTGTCGGTTCGCAGATTTTGATAGCCCGTCGTAATGGGGAAGGGAATTTTCATGCCATAGGACCGGTTATGTGGCAGGGTACGGCATTCAGTTTGGGGATGGGAGTAGCTTTACTTGCCATATTGCTGGTATGTGCCGAACCATTGATTCGTCTGCTGATCACTTCGGATACTATTTTTCATGCTACATACGAGTTTTTTACATGGCGTATCTGGGGATTTCTTTTTGCCTTTGTCAATGTCATGTTCCGTGCGCTTTATATAGGTATAACCAAGACAAAGGTACTGACCATGAATGCCGTCGTCATGGCCTTGGTGAATGTATTCCTCGACTATGCGATGATATTCGGAAAGTGTGGATTCCCTGAAATGGGAATACGTGGAGCGGCATTGGCATCGGTTATAGCAGAAGCATCTTCTATGCTGTTTTTTATTGTGTATACGTATGGTAAAATTGACTTGAAGAAATATGGGCTGAATCGTTTTGGGCATTTTGACTGGGATATGGTGATGCGTATCTTGCGCATTTCCTGCTTCACCATGGTGCAGTATTTTCTTTCCATGGCCATCTGGTTTGTATTTTTCATGGCACTTGAACGACTCGGACAACGGCAGCTTGCCATTGCCAACATTGTGCGTAGCGTATATGTTGTGCTGTTAATACCTGTCCAGTCGCTTTCTACTACGGCAAATACACTGGTCAGCAATCTGATTGGTTCGGGAGGAGTAGCAGGAGTTGTCAGATTACTGCATAAAATAGCCCGGATGTCATTCCTTATTATGGTAGTATGTGTGGTCCTTTGTGTTATCTTCCCTCAGGCTATTTTGTCGGTTTATACCAATGAGGAAGCACTGCTTCTTGAATCGGTTCCGGCATTATATGTCGTTTGCGGTGCAATGTTGATAGCTGCTCTTGCAAATATTTATTTCAATGGAATTTCGGGTACGGGTAATACACAGGCTGCTTTGGGACTGGAAGTCGGAGTACAGATCTTTTATGCATTGTATATTATTGTAGTAGGAATGATGCTTCGTGCTCCGGTAGATGTTTGTTTTACTACCGAAGTCATCTATTATTCGTTAATGCTGACATTCAGCGTTATTTACTTGAAAAAGGCGAAATGGCAGAATAAAAAGATTTGATGCATCCGATTATTTTTGTAATTTTGCGCCCTGACAAATTGGAAAAATAAAAAATAAGAAAAATATATGTTCGATAATTTAAGTGAAAGACTAGAACGGTCGTTTAAAATATTGAAAGGTGAAGGTAAAATCACCGAGATCAATGTGGCCGAAACGTTGAAAGACGTACGTCGTGCATTGCTGGATGCCGATGTGAACTATAAGGTAGCAAAGAGCTTTACCGACACTGTAAAGGAAAAAGCTTTAGGACAAAACGTGTTGACTGCCGTTAAGCCTAGCCAGTTGATGGTTAAGATTGTGCATGATGAGCTGACCAAACTGATGGGTGGCGATACTGCCGAAATCGAATTGAAAGGTCGTCCTGCTGTAATCCTGATGTCAGGTTTGCAAGGTTCTGGTAAGACAACTTTCTCTGGAAAGCTGGCACGTATGCTGAAAACCAAGAAAAACCGTAAGCCGTTGCTGGTTGCCTGCGACGTATATCGTCCTGCTGCTATCGAACAGCTGAAAGTATTGGGACAGCAGATCGAAGTGCCTGTATATTGCGAATTGGATAGCAAAGATCCTGTTCAGATTGCACTGAATGCCATTCAGGAAGCAAAGGCAAAAGGTTATGACTTGGTTATTGTCGATACAGCGGGACGTCTTGCTGTAGACGAACAGATGATGAACGAGATTGAAGCAATTAAAAATGCAATCAATCCGGATGAAACGTTGTTTGTTGTTGACTCAATGACTGGTCAGGATGCCGTAAATACAGCTCGCGAATTTAACGAACGTCTGGACTTCAACGGTGTAGTTCTTACTAAGTTGGATGGTGATACCCGTGGTGGTGCTGCTCTGTCTATCCGTACCGTTGTGAACAAGCCTATCAAGTTTGTGGGAACTGGTGAAAAGCTTGATGCAATCGATCAGTTCCATCCGGCCCGTATGGCAGACCGTATCCTTGGTATGGGTGATATCGTTTCATTGGTAGAACGTGCACAGGAACAATACGACGAAGAAGAAGCTAAACGTCTTCAGAAAAAAATTCAGAAAAACCAGTTCGACTTTAATGACTTCCTGACTCAGATTCATCAGATTAAGAAGATGGGTAACTTGAAGGAACTTGCTTCTATGATTCCGGGTGTAGGAAAAGCCATTAAAGATATTGATATCGATGATAATGCATTCAAGAGTATTGAGGCTATTATTTATTCAATGACTCCGGAAGAACGTACTCATCCTGAAATCCTGAATGGAACTCGCCGTACACGTATTGCTAAGGGTAGTGGTACAAGCATTCAGGAAGTAAACCGTTTGCTAAAACAGTTTGACCAGACTCGCAAGATGATGAAGATGGTTACCGGCAGCAAGATGGCAGGCATGATGCAGAAAATGAAAAAGAAATAAAATATTTTTTACCCTCTCTGGTACGGAAGCAGATGGGTCTGTTTTACGTGCCGGTTAGAAGCGAGGAGAGAGAATCAGCAGATGGAAAGATTCTTTCTCCTCGCTTGTTTTTATATGATCTTGATCAGGACTTATTCATGAAGAAATGACTTGGCAGTAAGTTAAAATCGTAATCATGTGAGAATATCTTTGGATAATCTGAAAAAATCTGTTATTTTAGAAAGGTTTTGGCAAGTGGAAGAGCTAGTATAATCAGATATTTAAACTATATAACGATGAAAAGGACTAAGATATGGAGCTATGCTTTCGGTGTGACTATGGTATTGTCACTTGCTGGTTGCGGTAATAGTGCCAAGAAACAGGTTAATGAAAAAATGAATGCAGATAGTATGAGTGTAATAAGTAATCAAGTTGGTTTGCAGGAAGATAGTGCTTTGTCGACGTTGGTACTCGACGTAGTAAAAGCTACATGGATTCGTGATAACGCTTCTGCGAAACTGATGCCTCCTTCACTCTTTCCGGATGCTGGTGAGGACTTGATGAAAAAACTTTCGCTCGAAAACGGAATACCTTCTTCCATTAGTACGTTTTTGATAGAAAGCAATGGTATACAAATTCTTTTTGATACGGGAATGGGGGCATCCGATAGTCGCTTATTGGCTGGGTTACATGCTTTAGGGATTACTCCTGCCGACATTAAATATATATATCTTACTCATTTTCATGGTGATCATATCGGAGGACTGATGAAAAACGATAGTGTAGTGTTTCCTCATGCTGAAATTTATGCTTCTAAGGCTGAGTATGATAGTTGGATGAAAATGGAAGCCGAAAAGAACGGACAAGTTGTGAGAGCCATGAATGCATATAAGGACCGTTTGCACCTGTTTGCTTTTGGTGATACGTTGCCGGGAAAAGTGGTAGCAATGGAAGCTGTTGGACATACTCCCGGACATACTGTTTTTCAGGCAGGTAAATTATTGATAATTGGAGATTTGATTCATGGGGCAGCTCTGCAATTAGAACATCCGGAGATTTGTGCTACCTATGATATGGATAAGCAGGAAGCAATAAAGACTCGTAAAAACTTATTGCAGTATGCTCGCGAGAATGGACTGGTTATAGCAGGTATGCATTTGCCAGTTCCTGCATTTATAAAATAAATAAGCACACCGGTATGAATTGTCAGGTATTATAGATTCCTGTCACTCATACCGGTATGTTTTTATCTGATCTTTAAATTTTATTGTCCAGCCAGGCATCAATCAGTTGGCGGGCAATGCTGAGCTTTTTCGGTATTTCCGGCAGGTTATTTCGGTTGTAAAAGGCTCCTGCACTCAGTTCTTCATCCTGCAACTTGATGGTTCCGCTTTCGTATTCGGCATAATATCCTACCATGATTCCGCTGGGGTAGGGCCACGGTTGACTGCCGAAATATTTCAGGTTTTTTATGGTCAGTCCTGTTTCTTCCATGACTTCACGGTGAACACACTCTTCCAATGTTTCTCCTGGTTCGAGAAAACCGGCTACCAATCCTTTAAAAGTTCCCCGGAAGTTGCGGGCATGTACAAGCAAGATACTGTCTTCCTTTTTAATAAGTACAATGACCGCCGGAGAAATACGCGGATAAAACTCCTGCCGGCATTCCGGACATCGTTTGGCTATGGGGGAAACCTGTACCGTAGGTACACCACACATGGGGCAATAACGGCTGTTCTTGTCCCAGTTTAATATTTGTGAAGCTTTTCCGGCACGCTTGTATTCTTCCAGAGGAAGTACATCGAAAGAAGCACGCAAGTCCTTCATCATGCGTGGACTGTTTTCATCTCCACTTACTGGAATATGAATAGCATACGTCTTGGCAGGATAACCGTTTATCTCTCCGATGGTATGAATGGTACTTCCGACGGGAACTTCAACCGGAGGTTCAGGTCCGTAAGGAATATGATATCCGTCTTCTTTTTTTTCTATCAAAACCTGTCCGCTGTTGAAGACGAACCATCCGCATGTTTGTTTTTCTGTTTCCATCAATTAAGTCCTTTCATTGTAAGCTGGATGCGCTTGCGTTCATGGTCAATACTGAGTACACGTACGCGTACATGCTGGTGCATACTGACTACTGTTGTCGGGTCGCTGACAAACTTATCGGCAAGCTGGGAGATATGTACCAGTCCGTTTTCTTTAATCCCTATATCTACGAAGCATCCGAAATTGGTAATGTTGTTGATGATGCCCGGCAATTCCATACCTTCCCGCAGGTCGTCGATAGTCTGCACATTCTTGTCAAATTCGAAGACCTGAATCTTTTGGCGCGGGTCACGTCCCGGTTTATCCAGCTCTTGTAGAATATCAGTCAGTGTAGGCAGTCCTACGGTATCAGTTACATAGTTTTTTATGTCTATTTGGCTACGTAATTCCTTGTTTTTTATCAGGTCGGCAACGGAGCATTTCAAGTCCTTTGCCATCTTTTCTACTATGGCATAACTTTCCGGATGTACAGCCGAATTGTCGAGCGGATTGTCTGCTTGCGGAATACGCAAGAATCCGGCACACTGTTCAAACGCCTTTGCTCCCATACGCGGTACCTTCAGCAGTTCTTTACGCGAATGGAATGCTCCGTTTTCCGTACGGTAATCTACAATGTTTTGAGCCAGCGTCGGTCCCAGTCCCGATACATATGTCAACAGATGTTTGCTGGCCGTATTGACATTCACTCCGACAAGGTTCACGCAACTCTCTACTGTCTGGTCGAGCGATGCCTTCAGTTTACTTTGATCTACATCGTGCTGATATTGTCCTACACCGATAGATTTGGCATCTATCTTGACTAGTTCGGCAAGGGGGTCCATCAGTCGGCGACCGATTGACACAGCTCCTCGCACAGTTACGTCATATTCAGGAAACTCATCTCGTGCGATTTTGGATGCAGAATAGATGGAGGCGCCGTCTTCGCTGACAACAAACACCTGCACTTCGCGGTCGTATCGTTGAGAAGTGACGAAATGTTCGGTTTCACGGCTTGCCGTACCATTTCCGATGGCGATGGCTTCTATCTTATATTGTTCGACGAGTTTGACAAGCTTGCGTCCGGCCAGAGCTGTTTCCGATTTGGGTGGATGCGGATAAATTGCTTCATTGTGCAGCAATGTACCTTGGGCGTCCAGACAGACAACTTTGCAACCGGTACGATATCCCGGATCGATACCCATTGTGCGCTTTTGTCCCAAAGGAGGAGCAAGCAACAGTTGCCGGAGATTTTCAGCAAAGACACGGATAGCCTCTTCGTCTGCCTTTTCCTTGCTGAGTGCGGAAAATTCTGTTTCTATAGCGGGTTTCAACAGACGTTTGTATGCGTCGTTCACGGCTTCTGCTACTTGTGCGGAACATTCTCCGTTTCCATGTACATACTGTCTTTCCAATCGTTCGGTACATGCTGATTCATCGTCGGGAGTGATGGATACTTTCAGGATACCTTCGGCCTCTCCACGGCGGATGGCGAGCAGACGGTGAGAGGTACACTTCTTCAATGGTTCACAGAAGTCGAAGTAATCGCGGTATTTTAAGGCTGCTTCTTCTTTTTCTTTGCCCTTGACTACTTTCGATGTAATCATAGCCTGACGGCTAAACTGGTTTCGTATCAGATTACGGGCACGTTCATCCTCATTCACTTGTTCGGCAATGATGTCGCGTGCTCCTTTCAGAGCATCCTCTTCGTCCTTGACATCTCCCTTGACAAACTGGCGTACCCGGGCAGATAAGTTGTTTTCCCGCTGCATCAATAGTAGCATGGCAAGCGGTTCCAGTCCCTTCTGGCGTGCAGCCTCGGCACGAGTTTTTCGTTTGGGCTTAAAAGGCAGGTAAATATCTTCCAGTTCTGTCGCATCCCAACAATTGGAAATGCGTTCTCGTAAAGTGTCTGTCAGTTTTCCTTGTTCTTCGATGGTAGAAAGAACCGTTTCCTTTCGTTTGGCAAGTTCACAGAGCTTTTCGTAACGCGTATGGATATCTCCTATCTGTACTTCGTCGAGGCCTCCGGTTGCTTCTTTTCGGTAACGGCTTATAAAAGGTATTGTAGCACCTCCCTGAAGCAGTTTCAATGTGTTTTCTACCCGATGGACAGGTAGCTTCAGGGCTGTGGCAATCATTTGACTGAATTGTTCCATGTATATGTTTTTCTAATAATGTGGCACAAATGTAATTAAAAAAAGGATTCGAGGGAGGAGAGGACTCATTTTGAAAATAATTTAAGAGATGGTTTTAAGCTTTATTCGGATTTGAAAGACGTTTTCGAGGATTGAAAATGTTCGCTAAAGAGGGCGTGAATAGCAACTGACATTACGTATAGGAAAGTTCAAACAGGTGGATGCACAGAAAGAGGAACCCAAAGAATATTTGCTGGCTAAAGCTTTGAAAGCGGAAATTGATACAATGAACTTTTTTCAAAAATTGTTTGTTATTTTTTTATATGTAAGATATTATTCCGGAAATATTATATGATAACTTAAACTAACGCTATGACTTATGAATAAAAAAACAAGATTATGGTGCATAATCCTTTTTTCTTTTTTAGGCACATCGGTAGCAATGGCGCAGAAGTCAGAGAAAGACCGACATTGGGTATGGGAACTTTATGGTGGTGCAAACAATTATATGACATGGGAAATAGAAACGGATGTCGTATATAAACCTTGGCGTTTTATTGGAGTTGGAGCAGGCTTTCTTTTTACTCCTCCAATAGATGGAAATAAGACTTATTCTGGAGAAGCAAGAGATAAAAACTTGCGCTGGCAGATTGAGGAAAACCGTTTGATGTATTTGTTTGCGTTTCGGTCGGGAGTTTATCTGTATTCGCCTCCTGTTTATCTGAATCATGACCATGATGTGGCATTATCGTTTCGTGTATCTCCTGGGATTACCGTTCCTTTGCCTCCCAATTTAAGTACTAGTGTAGATTATGTTCCGAAGGATGCGATTATCCATGTACCAGCCACTTCAGGAGAAGTCAGTAATTCGCATGCGAAGGCATGTTATTATCATGTGAAACTTGCTATGGCTTTGGAAGTGGAACGTGTATCAGTTTTGCTTGGGTATACGACCTCCGATTATGATTTATACGGAGGAAGCCGTAATATGATAGTCGAAGGACAAAAAATAGAATTACCTCGAAAAAAGCAGGCAGGAACTTTCTTTATCGGGCTGACCTACGATTTCTGATGCATATTGAAGAAAACAGGACCTCATAACCCCTTTTTATAAAAATACCCCCGCCATAAATTTTTATAGCGGGGGTAAATTATACATTATGGGAATTATCTGCGGTAGAAACGCAACTCATTTTCCAGACTTCTTACTTTATTTTGTAAGTTGTCTATTTTTGTCAGCAAGTGGCGGATAGCATCGATCCCTTCTATATTGATGGACAAGTCATAATATAAATGAGTATATCTTTCCAGTTCATTCAGCTGAGAAGCCGGAAAATAACTGGTATCATCTATTACTTCGATATCTATCAGACCGTCTTCACCTAGCATGAGGATGAAGTCGGGTTCGATATTGCAATGTGTGCAATAGTCGTTTATGATGATTAAATCGTTCTGCATAGTCGTACGGTTTTTAATTATCCTTGCTGCAACTGTCGGAACAGGTCTTTCTGCTTTTCCGTCAGTGTAGTAGGAATTGTTACATGATAAGTTACAATCAAATCGCCTGTGACGCCTTCCTGCTTGTATACAGGAAATCCTTTTCCTTTCAGACGAACTTTAGCGTCATTCTGAGTACCCGGACGAACTTTCAGTTTTACTTGTCCGTCTAATGTGTTGACTGTAACTTCACCTCCCAGTACGGCAGTGTATAAGTCGATTGTTACATCTGTGTACAAGTCATTTTCTTTCCGTTTAAAGACAGGGTCGTCAGGAATAACGAAAGTGATATACAAATCTCCGTCGGGTCCTCCGTTTGTTCCTTTACCTCCATGTCCCTTCAGTTTGATAACCTGACCGTCTGCTACTCCGGCTGGAACTGTAATACGTAATGTTTCACCGTTGATGCTGAATGTTTGTTTATGAGTGGTTGCAGCCTCACGTAGAGACAACTGTAGAGAAGCTTCAATATCTTGCCCTCTGAATCCGCCTCTTGCATTACGTCCTCTGCCGGCTCCATGCCCGAACAGTTCTTCGAAGAAATCAGAGAATCCACTGGCATTTCCACCAAATCCGTGCATACCTTCTCCTCCGAATCCACTTGTAAAATGTTGTCCGTCGGTAGAATACCAATATTCACCGCCGTTACCTGTACCGCCTTGAGCACGATATGCTTGCTGTTGAGCTTCGAACTCGTCGGCGTGTTTCCAATTCTCCCCGTAAGCATCGTATTTCTTACGCTTTTCAGGGTCGCTCAGTACCTCGTTAGCTTCGTTTATCTCCTGAAACTTGTCCTTGGCCGTTGGGTCATTCGGATTTAAGTCTGGGTGATATTTGCGAGCCAGCTTACGGTACGCTTTCTTGATTTCGTCTTGAGTTGCCGTTTTGTCAACTCCAAGAACTTTGTAATAGTCTATGTAAGCCATACAGTCTGTTTTTTTATTTGAGAATGAGGCAAAGAATGTGCCAGATAGTCCGTTTGTTAACAGACTTTTAACCATATTGAAAGGTATTTATCTTTTTGTGGGTTTTGCAGGTGGTAAAGTTCCATTATCTTTGTAGTTACTTATTGGATATACTATGAAAATGTGACATTTTGTCGTTTATATATCACTTAACCCGCTAGATTTATGATGAAACTATTTACCAGTTTGATGCTTGTTCTTGCCTTAGGCGTTACAAGTCCTGCTTATGCTTCGCAAGACGGTGAAGTAACTTTGAAACTTATTGAAACGAGTGATGTGCACGGATGCTATTTCTCCTATGACTTTATAAGTATGAAGCCTCGCAAAGGAGGGCTGGCTTGTGTCAGTTCATTTGTAAAAGAACAGCGTGAGCAGTATGGAGATGGAGTTGTTCTGATGGATAATGGAGATATTTTACAAGGACAGCCCATTGCTTATTATTACAATTACATCGATACAACTTCTGTTCATGTAACTTCAGCGATGCTGAACTATATGAAATACGATGTAGGTACTATGGGAAATCATGATGTGGAGACTGGACATGCCGTGTACGACCGTTGGGTGAAACAGTGTGCTTTTCCTGTACTTGGGGCAAATATTGTGGACAATAAAACGGGAGAACCTTATCTTACTCCCTATAAAATAATCGAACGAAAAGGAGTAAAAATAGCAGTTTTAGGTATGATAACTCCTGCCATTCCTTCATGGCTTCCCGAACAGCTGTGGAACGGGCTGCATTTTGAAGACATGGAGGATTGCGCACGTAAATGGGTAAAGATTATCAAGGAAAAAGAGAATCCGGACATTTTGATCGGATTATTTCATGCCGGACCTGAAGGTAATAAACTGGATAATGTTGTAGAGAATGGTTCGGGCGATGTAGCAAAAAATGTTCCGGGCTTCGATGTAGTATTTATGGGACACGATCATGTGCGCCGGTGTGAGAAGATTGTCAATGTGGCAGGAGATTCTGTTTTACTCGTCGATCCTGCCAATGCGGCCAGATATGTTTCGGATGTTACAGTCAAAGTGACTAAAGCTGGAGGTAAGCTTGTGCGAAAATCTGTAGAGGGTGCTTTGACAGATGTTTCCCGCTATGCTGCTGATGAGGATTTCATGCGGGAGTTTGCCGGACAATATCAGGCAACAGTCGACTTTGTATCTCGTAAGATTGGACGTATCGAAGAAACCATTACAACCAAAGATGCCTATTTTGGTCCTTCTGCATTTATCGATTTGCTTCATCAGTTGCAGCTTGATATTACGGGTGCCGATATATCTTTCTGTGCTCCTCTCTCGTTCTCAGCAGAAATCAAGAAAGGAGATATTTATATGAGTGATATGTTTAACTTGTATAAATACGAGAACCTACTTTATACGATGAAGCTGACAGGTAAAGAAATCAAGGATTTTCTGGAAATGTCGTATGCTTTATGGACTAACCAGATGAAATCACCCGACGACCATTTAATGTTGTTTAATGAAGAAGATAAAGGGTTCGGCCGTTTCAAGAATCCAAGTTTCAATTTCGATTCGGCAGCAGGCATTATTTATACAGTGGATGTAACGAAACCTCAGGGTGAAAAAATCAAGATAGAAAGGATGGCAAACGGAGAGCCGTTTGATATGAATAAAACATATCAGGTAGCTGTTAATTCGTATCGTGGAAACGGTGGGGGAGATTTGCTGACAAAAGGTGCTGGTATTCCCAAGACAGAACTGGCAAAGCGTATCGTATACTCCACAGATAAAGATTTACGTTTTTATCTGATGAAACGGATAGAAGAAGTAAAAGTTCTCGATCCGAAGCCGCTGAATCAGTGGAAGTTTATTCCGGAAGACTGGACTGTACCTGCATCGAAAAGAGATTATGATATTTTGTTTGGAGAGAAAAAAGCTGTGGAATGATACCTTGAGGGTGAAACTGAAATGAAATTTAATTTCGGAGAGCCTGAACTCATTCATTCTCTGATGATTTCGGTTGAAGAAGAGGGGCGGAATTAGTATTTTACCGAAGTGTTCAGATATTTATGGGCATGAATGACACAAAATATGCTGATATTTCATGATAAATATCAGCATATTTTTTTATAAAGATGCTGTTCTTTTTTTTATCCTTCTGTAAATAGAAAAATGAAAAAAAATCTTATCGTTGAAAAAAATATCATTTTCATTTTGCAAGTTGAAATAAAACCGTAAATTTGCATCGCTTTTCATAAACAAATTATCGCCGAAATAACTCAGTTGGTAGAGTAACTCATTCGTAATGAGTAAGTCGCGGGTTCGAGTCCCGCTTTCGGCTCTTCAGAAAAAGAGATATACTGAAAATAAAAAGTATATCTCTTTTTATTTTTCTTTACCTCTTTTGAACTCTGTGTGATTTGATAAATGGTTATAAAAAATACTTTTTGTATTGCTATTTTAAACAATCTGTCCTATTTTTGCTGTCAAAATATTATAACTGATACATTTGTTACAACATGAAATATTCTTTTATATCGGCAGAAGAAGCTGCCGCCAGTATTCATAATGGAAACACGATAGGCATAGGAGGCTTCTCGTCTGTGGGAACACCTAAGGCTGTTCCGGCTGCTTTGGCCGTTTATGCCGAAAAACTACACAGTGAAGGTAAAGAGTTTAAAGTTGGACTTATAACCGGAGGAGCTACCGGAAGTCAGGTTGATTCAGCATTGGCACAGGCACATGCCGTAGCTTTTCGTACTCCTTTTCAGTCGAATAAAGAAATGCGTAATGCTATCAATGCAGGAGAAGTACAGTATTATGACGTGCATCTTTCGCAGATAGGTCAGGATGTACGTTACGGTTTTCTGGGAGATATAGATGTAGCTATTGTTGAGGCATCCGACATCACAGAAGAAGGAGATATTGTGCTTAGTACATCGGTCGGAATTTCTCCCACCTTGATACAGGTTGCCCATAAAGTTATTATTGAGTTAAACGAAGCCCATGCCGGCAAGTTGACCGGAATGCATGATATCTATATTCCTGATGCTCCACCATACCGAAGAGAGATTCCGATTTATCGGGTAAATGATCGCGCAGGAAGTATCAGTGTAAGGGTTAATCCGGAAAAGGTTGTAGGAGTGGTTCGCACGAATGAACGAGATCGGATAGCAGCTTTTACTCCGCTGAATGATACTACTAGTCGGATTGGGCAGAATGTTGCTGATTTTCTTTTGGGAGAATATCAGCGGGGAGCCATACCACGAGAGTTTCTGCCATTGCAGTCAGGGGTAGGTAATATAGCTAATGCTGTGTTAGGAGCATTGGGAGCCGATAAAAAACTCCCGGCATTTTCCATGTATACGGAAGTCATTCAAAATTCAGTTATCGATCTGATGATGCAAGAGCGCATTCGTTTTGTTGCCGGAAGTTCGTTGACATTGTCTGATGACCGTCTGGATATGCTTTACGATAATATTGACGTGATGAAAGAAAGAGTCTTGTTGCGTCCGCAGGAGATAACCAATCATCCCGAAATGATTCGTCGTTTGGGAATAATAGCGGTCAATACAGCCCTGGAAGCAGATATATTTGGCAATGTCAACAGTACACATGTCTTAGGCAGCAAGATGATGAATGGAATTGGAGGTTCGGCCGATTTTGCACGAAATGCCTATCTCTCCATATTTACTACTCCTTCTACGGCTAAAGATGGACTTATTTCATCGATTGTTCCTCATGTTTCGCATGTAGACAGTACTGAACACGATGTACGCATCTTGGTTACCGAGCAAGGCGTTGCTGATTTGCGTGGCAAGTCACCTTCACAGCGTGCACGTTGTATCATTGAAAACTGTGCTCATCCTGATTATAAAGAGCTGCTTTGGGATTATCTGAAGCTTTCGGAAGGAAAAGGATGTCATACTCCTATGTCATTGCGTAATGCACTGAAGATGCATATAGCGTTTGCTGAAACAGGAGATATGCGGAATACAAAGTTTGAAATGTAATGCTTTATAAAAAATACGGCATTTGTTCCATCAGAGGACAAATGCCGTATACTGTATTTTAGAATTCGAATTTCTCTATCTTCATTTCAGCCAGTTCTTCTATCTGTGGAACCAGTGTCATAAAGTGAGGAGTATGTTCATGAGCTGACAATGCTTCTGCATCTTTCCATGTTTCGCAAATCATCAGTACATCGTGGCGAGTTGCACTTTCGAATACATCGTAAGCAATACAGCCTTTATCTTTTTGAGATGCTGTTACAAGTTCTTTAGCAGCAACGAGTACTGCTTCACGCTTTTCTTCTTTTACTCTGATAAATACGTTTAGTCTGATCATAATATTGTATATATTTATATTGAATTACTATTTGCCTGAAACAGGCAGTTCTTTCTTTAAACAAATATAAAAGGCGAAAGATTATGATATTTGGATATCTTAACTTTTCGCCCTTTACTTACTCCTTATTTATATTGTCTGTATTACCATTCTACAAACTTACCTCTTGCTCTACGTTCTTTCAAGATAGCTGCAAGACGTTTGTTCTTTGATGACGCGATATATTTACGTCCGAAGATATTAGGAATAGCAACACCTAGTGCAATACACATAATAACCAGTCCCGAGTTTACACCACTTTCGATTGCCTTCATCAGCGGGGTAACTTGATCGATTGACTGAACGTTCATATTGATTAAACCGAACAGCATGCGATACATCAATACTCCCGGAATCATAGGGATGACAGATGGGATGGTTAGCACATGGTTGGGCACATGGAACCAGTGTACGGCTTTAATTGCAATTAAGCTAACCAATACAGAACCGGCAAACGAACCGATAACCAGACCCATATCCAGACCAATGTTGTCTGTGCTTGGTCCAAGGTTTACGAAATTACGGGTACATACAGCGAGTATTCCTCCTATAGCTACTACCCATAATAACCGGCGTTGGATATTGAAGATCATAGAGAAGCCCATGGCCGAGATAGCTGCGGCAAGTGCATATTCCCAATAAGCGTGGTGAGGAACCATACTGATAGTCGGGAAGAAGTCGGCGATGCTACATAATTTTACAGCAAAGGCAATACCGAATGCCATAGCTGCCACCATTAACAAGGTATTGACTGCACGTACGATACCTACTTGTATGTAATTGTCGAGCATATCGTCTACAAAGTTAATCAATGGAACTCCCGGCACGATGAACAGTGCGCATGCCAGCAACGGATGCCACGGAGTATTAGTCCATTCGGCAGGAAGGAAAGTAGAGGCCCATGCTATCATAGTAGCAATGAATGCAGAAATGGCAATACCCATATAATGATTCAAGCCCGACTCGTTACATTTCTGTCTTACGCGCATACCGATAATAGCGGCAATAGACGCATATAAGAATGCCATCCAGTCGCAACCGAACTGAATACAGAATCCTCCACAGGCAAAACCTGCTCCGATAGCGACTTGCAGGGGAGTATAATTACGCTTCTTGGTACGTATTTTCTCTAGCTCTTCTTCATACTGGTCGAGCGTGTAGTCATTTTCTATAGCTCTCCATGAGAGTTTGCTTACTTCAGAAATGGCAGTCATGTTTACGCCATGTCCTTCGATTCGCTGGAATTTTGTAAACGAATAATCGCCGTCACTTACATTCACCATCAGCATGGTGAAACTTACGTTAATGTGCAACTTTTCTTCGGGGATACCTAAATAAGCTGCTGTACGCTTCATGTTTCTCACAATTCGATTGGTATCAGCCAAACTCTCTACCAAAAGTTTTCCTGTACGAAGCAAAAGATCAACTCGCCGGTGCAACTGCTGGTCGTGAACCTTTACAGTAGTTTCTAAATGTTCCTCTAATATCATTTTGTTTAAAGATTTTTTTCGGATGCAAAGTTAGCAAAAATATTATTCAGAGGCGAGCTTTCCCGTTCTGAAAGTATGAAAAAGATAGGAAAAACATCATGGGAATCTGAATGTTGGTGTTGATTCTTTTAGAAAAGAACGAGGAAAATATTTTGCATGTTTCTTTTTATAGGAAGATAGGAGAAGAGAAAATGGGGAATAAAAATGTGGCTTGATTGTGGATAATTTCCACAACTTATCAGAAAAATCCTCAACTTCTGTTTATATTCGTTTGTCATGATGCTCTGATTTTCAATATACAAAAATATTTTCGTACCTTTGGCACAGGTATTGCCCTTGTTCCTATGGCATCTAATAATAAAAAAATCAAAAAGAAAGTATGAAACGTTTTTTGACAAGGAAAGAATTAAAGTTAAAAAAGAAGCAGAGTATTTATGCTGCAATCGGCATCGTCATTATCATTGCACTTTATTTGTTTCTCACACGAGAAAAGCATGTTGAGCCTGAAGCTCCTATAGTTTGTGTTGCTCCTGTTCAGCAACAGGATGTAGAATTGTATGGAGAATACGTAGGCCGTATTCGTGCGCAACAATTCGTCGAGGTCCGTGCCCGTGTGGAAGGTTTCCTTGAACAGATGTTATTTGCCGAGGGTACATATGTAAAACGTAATCAGGTACTTTTTGTTATCAATCAAGACCAGTATCGTGCCAAAGCCGATAAGGTACGTGCGCAGTTGAAGAAAGATGAGGCTCAGGCCCGTAAGGCTGAACGTGACCTGGAACGTATCCGGCCGTTGTATCAGCAGAATGCTGCCAGCCAGCTTGACCTTGATAATGCTGTAGCTGCATACGAAACGGCTGTGGCCAGTGTTGGTATGAGCCGTGCTGATCTGGATCAGGCAGAACTTGAATTGGGATATACGATTGTTCGTTCTCCTATTTCCGGTCAGATAAGTGAAAGACACGTCGATTTGGGAACTTTAGTAGGCGGAAGCGGTAAATCGTTGCTTGCTACTATCGTGAAAAGTGATACAGTGCTTGTCGATTTCAGTATGACGGCACTCGATTATCTGAAAAGTAAGGAGCGTAATGTTACATTGGGACAGAAAGATTCTACTCGCTCATGGCAGCCTACTGTTACTATTACTTTGCCCGACAACAGTGTATACGAACAGAAAGGTGTAGTAGATTTTGCGGAGCCTCAGGTTAATCCGAAAACCGGAACATTCTCCGTACGTGCAGAAATGGCAAATCCTGAGCATGTTCTTTTGCCGGGACAGTTTACCAAGGTAAAACTTTTGCTTGATGTACGTGAAAACGCTACCGTTGTTCCACAGAAATCATTGATTATAGAAAAGGGTGGAGCCTATGTTTTCGTAATGCGCCGTGACTCTACTGTAGAAAAGCGTTTTATTGAACTTGGACCTGAATTCCAGAATAATATGGTAGTAGAAAGAGGACTTGCACCGGGAGAAATGATTGTAACTGAAGGTTACCACAAACTGACTCCGGGACTGAAAGTCCGTGTAGGTGAGGCTCCGAAGGCAGAGTCGGAAGAGCAGAAAGAGGATTAACCATATTAACCCATTAAACTTTACGATTCATGAAAGTGAGTTTCTTTATCGACAGACCGGTCTTTTCGGCTGTCATCTCTATATTAATAGTTATTGTGGGTATTATCGGACTGCAAATGTTGCCGATAGATCAGTACCCTCAAATCACTCCTCCGGTAGTGAAGATCAGTGCCTCTTATCCGGGTGCAAGTGCCGTGACTGTATCGCAGGCTGTTGCTACACCGATAGAGCAGGAACTTAACGGTACTCCTGGTATGCTTTATATGGAGTCGAACAGCTCCAACTCAGGAGGTTTCTCGGCAACTGTAACATTCGATATTTCAGCAGATCCTGATTTGGCTGCGGTAGAAATACAGAACCGTATCAAGCTGGCGGAATCGAGTCTTCCTGCCGAAGTTATCCAAAACGGTATTTCGGTGGAAAAACAGGCAGCCAGCCAGTTGATGACCATCTGTCTACGTTCGGATGATCCGAAGTTTGACGAAATTTATTTGAGTAACTTTGCGACAATCAATGTGCTCGACTTGCTTCGTCGTGTGCCTGGAGTAGGACGTGTGTCAAATATTGGTAGCCGCTATTACGCGATGCAGATATGGGTAGATCCGGCCAAACTGGCTAATTTCGGACTGACTGTACAGGATGTTCAGAATGCTTTAAAAGACCAGAACCGTGAGTCGGCAGCTGGTGTGCTGGGACAGCAGCCGGTCAGCGGATTGGATATTACCATTCCTATCACGGCTCAGGGCCGTCTTTCTACGGTTAGCCAGTTCGAAGAAATCGTGCTTCGTGCCAATGCCGACGGTTCGCTTATCCGTATGCGTGATGTTGCACGCGTTTCGCTTGAAGCTTCCTCGTATACTACGGAGAGTGGTATAAACGGAGGTAATGCGGCTGTATTAGGTATTTACATGTTGCCTGGTGCAAATGCAATGGATGTAGCAGAAAAAGTAAAAGAAACGATGGAGGAAATCAGTAAGAATTTCCCCGAAGGATTGCAGTATGAGATACCGTTTGATATAACGACATATATTTCAGAATCTATTCATGAGGTATATAAAACCTTGTTCGAGGCATTGGTTCTGGTTATTATCGTGGTATTCCTTTCTCTGCAAAGCTGGCGTGCAACGGTTATCCCGATTGTGGCTGTGCCCATCTCCTTGATCGGAACATTCGGTTTCATGCTTATATTCGGCTTCTCGCTCAATATGCTTACTTTGCTGGGATTGATTCTTGCCATCGGTATTGTGGTGGACGATGCCATTGTGGTAGTAGAAAATGTTGAACGTATCATGGAAGAAGAGAAACTCAGTCCATATGAAGCTACTAAGAAAGCTATGGACGGACTGACAGGTGCTTTGATTGCAACTTCAATGGTTCTTGCAGCAGTATTCGTTCCGGTAAGTTTTCTGTCGGGTATTACAGGCCAGCTGTATCGTCAGTTCAGTGTGACTATTGCCGTATCTGTAATCCTTTCTACTGTTGTAGCATTGACTTTGAGCCCGGTAATGTGTTCGCTCATTTTGAAGCCAACCGATCCTAATAAGCCGAAAAATCGCGTGTTTACATTCATCAATAAATGGCTTGCTATTGGAAATACTAAATATGTGGCAGGTATAAAGCGAGTTGTCAAACATCCGCGTCGGGTGATAGTCGGTTTTGGTATCGTAATTATATGTATATTTATGTTCCACCGTCTGGTTCCTACCAGCTTCCTTCCTACTGAAGATCAGGGATTCTTTACCGTAGAGCTTGAACTACCGGAAGGTACTACACTGGAAAGAACCCGTGAGGTAACCGACAGAGCTGTAGCTTTCCTGATGAAAGATCCGTCTGTAGAATATGTTCAGAACGTTACCGGTAGCAGTCCGCGTGTAGGAACCAGTCAGGCCCGCAGTCAGCTTACCGTGATACTGAAAGAATGGAAACAGCGAGATGATACAACTATCGGACAAATCATGCAGGATGTTCAGGATGAACTGAAGCAGTATCCTGAGTGCAAGGTCTATTTGTCTACTCCTCCTGTTATTCCGGGATTGGGTACTTCAGGTGGTTTTGAAATGCAGCTTGAGGCTCGTGGAGATGCAACTTATGATGATCTGGTTCGTGCTACCGATACATTGATGTATTATGCTTCGCAACGTAAGGAGTTTGCAGGGCTTTCTACTTCGTTGCAGGCTGAAATACCTCAGTTGTATTTCGATGTTGACCGTGATAAAGTCAAATTGTCGGGAGTGCCGATGGCAGATGTCTTCTCTACCATGAAAGCTTATACAGGTTCGGTATATGTGAACGACTTTAATATGTTCAACCGTATTTATCGTGTATATATTCAGGCTGAGGCCCCTTATCGTGAGCACCGTGACAATATCGGCTTGTATTTCGTGAGAGGAAGTGACGGCGATATGATTCCGCTGACTTCACTGGGTACAACCGATTATACGACTGGTCCGGGTAGTATTAAGCGATTCAATATGTTTAATACTTCCATTATTCGCGGTACGGCAGCCAATGGCGCCAGCTCCGGACAGGTAATGGAGATTCTGGAACAGATTGCACGCGAAAAACTTCCAAGTAACATTGGTGTTGAGTGGAGTGGACTTTCTTATCAGGAAAAGCAGGCGGGAGGTCAGACCGGAGCCATTATCGCATTGGTATTCTTGTTCGTATTTTTATTCCTTGCTGCACTGTATGAAAGTTGGAGTATTCCTATTGCCGTGCTTATTTCACTTCCGGTAGCTGTGCTTGGAGCGTATGCCGGCGTAGCTTTATGTGGATTGGAAAATGATACCTATTTCCAGATTGGTTTGGTTATGTTGATTGGTCTGGCAGCCAAGAATGCCATTTTGATTGTTGAGTTTGCCAAAGAGGAAGTAGATAATGGAAAAGACCTGGTGGAAGCAGCTTTGCATGCAGCTCATCTTCGTTTCCGTCCTATCCTGATGACATCACTGGCTTTCATTCTGGGTATGGTTCCTATGGTTATTGCAACCGGACCGGGTTCGGCCAGCCGTCAAGCTATCGGAACGGGTGTATTCTTTGGTATGATTGTCGCCGTGACGGTTGGTATTTTGCTTGTGCCTTTCTTCTTTGTGATGATTTATAAGGCGAAAAACAAGCTGAAAACAAAAAAAGCTAATTAACAAAACCTGAAACGTATGAAACGAACGAAATATACTTATCGCTTTTTATACATGCTGACAACTCTGTTGTTTTTGGGCAGTTGTCAGTTGGGCAAACATTATACTCGTCCGAAACTGGACTTGCCCGAAACGCTCGACAGCATGAGTGTAGACACTGTTTCCATCGGAGATTATCCGTGGGAACAGCTCTACACCGATACGACCTTACAAGGATTGATACGTAAGACCTTGTCGTATAATAAAGATATGCTGATAGCCGCAGCGCGCGTTAAGGAGTTGGCTGCAATGAAACGCATTGATTATGCAAATATGTTCCCGGCAGTCGGTGCAAAGGTGTATGCTGAGAAGGAAGCGGAAAATTATGGAGGCAATCATTATAAGTCCGATTATGAGATTGACGCCAAGGCTTCTGTTTCGTGGGAGCTTGATTTATGGGGCAATCTTCGTTGGGCACGCGATAAGAGTCTTGCCGAATTTATGGGATCTGTCGAAAATCAGCGTGCGCTTCGTATGAGTCTGGTTGCACAGGTTGCTCAGGCTTACTTTGAACTGGTTGCGTTGGATAATGAACTGTCTATCGTACAAAAGACAGTAGATGCCCGTCGGGAAAGTTTGCATTTGGCGCGCGTGCGTTACGAAGGTGGACTGACTTCTGAAACTGCTTTTCGTCAGGCGCAGGTGGAGTTGGCACGAACAGCAACATTGGTTCCTGACCTGGAACGTAAGATTTCTCTGAAAGAAAATGAAATCGCATTTTTAAGTGGCGAATATCCACATCATATCAAACGTTCGGTGTTGCCTGAAGATGTTATGCTTTCTGCCAGTTTACCCGTAGGTTTGCCTTCAGCACTACTGGAACGCCGGCCGGATATCCGTCAGGCAGAGCAGGCTGTCATTGCTGCAAATGCTGCGGTAGGAGTGGCTTTTACCAATTTGTTCCCTCGCATAACGTTGACTGCTACTTATGGTAGCGAGAGTGCTGCATTGAGTGATGTACTGAAATCGCCTTACCATTTGTTGAGTGCTAACATTCTGCAACCGATTTTTGCTATGGGAAAGAATCGTGCGATGCTGAAAGCAAAGAAGGCAGCTTGCGAACAAGCAGCTTATGCATACGAAAAAGCTGTACTGAATGCCTTTAAAGATGCTTATAATGCCATAGCCGAATTTAATAAGATAAAGGAAATCTATGAGACTCGTCTGCGTCTGGAACAGGCATCGAAAAGTACTCTTGACCTTGCACAGCTTCAATATCTGAACGGAGTTATCGGTTATATGGATTTGCTGGATGCACAACGTGGATATCTGGACGCTCAGATAGGTTTGAGTAATGCCGTACGCGACAAGCAGATTAGTATGGTAAATCTTTATAAAGCACTTGGAGGAGGCTGGCAAGAATAACCTGTATGACCTGTTTTTTTACAGTCGGGAGATAAGTTTTTAAAAAAGATGTAGATTATTTTAAGAAACATATTCGAAATATGCCAATAAATCTTTATCTTTGCATCCCGAATTGTGATGTACCCTAATGTGTAGTTTAGTGAAACAGGTAAAGAAAAAAGGTTTTACTCCGGATTCGAGATTGCAGAATTTGATTCAGGCAGTGGTGGAAAACAGAGGTCTTTTCGGGATTTCGTTTTCCTCGAAGCTTTCCTTTTTTCTGAATAATGCTACATTAGGCATTACTCATTCTGATTTTTTCTTTTGTAAGATTTTAAGCAAATGCGTTAATAATAAAAATACCTGGAATTACTTTTCAGTAAGTTCAGGTATTTTTGTATATATAGAGTAGCCAACTAAACGATACGAAATAATATGGAACCGCTAAAGCATGAATGTGGAGTAGCGATGATTCGCTTGCTGAAACCACTAGAGTATTATCAGGAAAAGTATGGCACGTGGATGTACGGGCTTAATAAGTTGTATTTGCTGATGGAAAAACAGCATAATCGCGGTCAGGAAGCTGCGGGACTTGCGTGTGTAAAACTTCAGGCTGATCCGGGAGAGGAATATATGTTCCGCGAAAGAGGATTGGGAGCTGGAGCCATTACTGAAATATTCGGAACGGTACACAGCTATTTCAAAGATCTTACAGCCGAACAGCTTCGTGATGCTGAATATGCGAAAAAGTGCTTGCCTTTTGCCGGAGAGCTCTATATGGGACACTTACGTTATTCTACAACAGGAAAGAGTGGTATTTCGTATGTACATCCTTTTCTGCGTCGCAATAACTGGCGTGCCAAGAATCTTGCTTTGTGCGGAAACTTCAATCTGACAAATGTGGATGAAATATTCGCCGACATTACTGCCTTCGGACAGCATCCTCGTAAATATGCCGATACATATATCATGTTGGAACAGGTGGGACATCGTCTGGACCGTGAAGTGGAGCGTCTTTACAATGAGTGTAAGGCTGAAGGTCTGGAGGGTATGAATATTACACATGCTATTGAAGATCGTATTGATTTGACTAACGTATTGAAGACATCCAGTCCGAAGTGGGATGGAGGTTATGTGATATGTGGGCTGACTGGTAGCGGTGAAAGTTTTGCTGTACGTGACCCATGGGGTATCCGTCCGGGATTCTGGTATATGGATGAAGAAATTATGGTGCTGGCATCCGAACGTCCGGTTATACAGACTGCATTGAATGTGCCGGCTGACAGTATTCATGAGTTACTGCCCGGACAAGCTATTCTGGTAAACAAAAAGGGAGAAATGCGTCTGGCTCAAATCAATGAACCGAAAGAAAAGAAGGCTTGTTCGTTCGAACGGATTTATTTCAGTCGAGGAAGTGATATCGATATTTACCGCGAACGTAAGCTGTTGGGTAAGAAACTGGTTAATCCGATACTGAAGGCAATAGATTACGATGTAGTACATACCGTATTCTCTTTCATACCAAATACAGCAGAAGTTGCCTTTTATGGAATGTTGGAAGGTTTCGATAACTATCTGAATGAACTGAAAGTGCAGCGTATTGAGGCCCTGGGACACAAGCCGAGTCATACAGAATTGGAGCAGATTCTGTCACAGCGTATACGTAGTGAGAAAGTTGCAATCAAGGATATCAAATTGCGTACTTTTATTGCTGAAGGAAATACACGTAATGACCTTGCTACACATGTGTATGATATAACTTATGGCAGCTTGATTCCTTATGAAGACAATCTGGTTATTATAGACGACAGTATCGTACGTGGTACTACCTTGAAGCAGAGTATTATCAGCATACTCGACCGTCTTCATCCGAAGAAAATTGTGATTGTATCTTCTTCTCCACAGGTGCGCTATCCTGATTATTACGGTATTGATATGGCAAGTATGGAACAGTTTATTGCTTTCAAGGCCGCGATAGCATTGCTTGAAGAGAGAGGAATGCAGCATGTGATAGAAGAAGCATACCGTAAATCGAAAGCACAGCTTGGACTTCCGAAGGAAGAGATGGTGAATTACGTGAAAGAAATTTATGCTCCATTCACCGACGAAGAAATTTCTGCCAAGATGGTACAATTGCTGACTCCGGCTGGTACACAGGCAAAGGTTGAAATCGTATATCAGACACTTGATGGATTGCACGAGGCATGTCCGGCACATTTAGGTGACTGGTACTTCAGCGGTGATTATCCGACACCGGGTGGAGTGAAACTCGTCAATCAGGCCTTTATCAATTACGTGGAAGAGATTTATCAGTTCTGAAACGTTACAGAACGAAGTCGCTAGCAGTTTTGGTGCCTTTATATAAAGAAGAAAAACAATATTAAAGAAAACGATATAGATAGAAAATGAGAAATGTTACATTAATCCTCGACGACGGGAGCCGCTTTCATGGCAAGTCGTTCGGTTATGAGAAGCCGGTAGCCGGTGAAGTTGTGTTCAACACCGCAATGACCGGTTATCCGGAAAGCTTGACCGATCCTTCGTATGCAGGTCAGTTAATGACGCTGACTTATCCGCTGGTGGGCAATTATGGAGTTCCTCCTTTCACAATCGAAGCAAACGGTCTGCCTACTTTTATGGAGAGTGAAAAGATTCATGCCGAAGCGATTATTGTAAGCGACTACAGTGAAAAGTATTCTCACTGGAATGCGGTAGAGAGCTTGGGTGACTGGTTAAAGCGTGAACAGATTCCTGGTATTACAGGTATTGATACACGTGAGCTGACCAAGGTATTGCGTGAACATGGTGTGATGATGGGAAAAATCGTTTTCGATGATGAACCAGACAATGTTCCTGAAGCAACTTATGCGGGAGTAAATTACGTAGATAAGGTATCATGCAAGGAAGTAATCCGTTACAACGAAGGTGAAGGCAAGAAGAAAGTCGTTCTCGTTGACTGTGGCGTGAAATCGAATATCATCCGCTGTTTGCTGAAACGTGATGTAGAGATTATCCGCGTACCTTGGAACTACGATTTCAATTCGCTTGAGTTCGACGGGCTGTTCATTTCAAATGGACCGGGTGACCCTGATACTTGTGATGCTGCTGTACAGAACATTCGTAAAGCTATGCAAAATGAAAAGCTGCCTATTTTCGGAATCTGTATGGGTAACCAGTTGCTTTCGAAAGCAGGAGGAGCAAAAATTTACAAATTGAAATACGGTCACCGCAGCCATAACCAGCCGGTTCGCATGGTAGGAACAGAAAAATGTTTCATTACTTCACAGAACCACGGTTATGCCGTAGACAATAATACATTAGGAGCCGACTGGGAACCTTTGTTTATCAATATGAATGATGGTTCTAACGAAGGAATCCGCCACAAGAAGAACCCTTGGTTCTCTGCACAGTTCCACCCGGAAGCTGCCAGCGGTCCTACTGATACAGAGTTCCTGTTCGACGAGTTTGTAAAGTTGCTGTAATCCATTAAAAACAAAAGAAAACAATGAAAGAAAATATAAAGAAAGTATTATTGTTAGGTTCCGGAGCTTTGAAAATCGGTGAAGCTGGTGAGTTCGACTATTCAGGTTCGCAGGCACTTAAGGCGTTGAAGGAAGAAGGTATCGAAACTATCCTGATAAATCCGAACATTGCTACCGTACAAACATCGGAAGGCGTGGCAGACAAAATCTATTTCTTGCCTGTTACTCCGTATTTCGTAGAGAAAGTTATTGCCAAAGAACGTCCGGATGGCGTATTATTGTCATTTGGTGGCCAGACAGCCTTGAACTGCGGTGTTGCTCTTTACAAGGCAGGAATATTCGAGAAATACAATGCACGTGTACTCGGTACTCCGGTACAGGCTATCATGGATACAGAAGACCGTGAACTGTTTGTTCAGAAGCTGGATGAAATCAATGTAAAGACCATCAAGAGTGAAGCTGTTGAAAACATCGAAGACGCTCGCCGTGCTGCCAAAGAACTGGGTTATCCGGTTATCATCCGTGCGGCATATGCACTGGGAGGTCTGGGATCTGGTTTCTGCGATAACGAAGAAGAGCTGAACGTACTGGCTGAAAAAGCATTCTCTTTCTCTCCGCAGGTTTTGGTAGAAAAGAGCTTGAAAGGCTGGAAGGAAGTAGAATACGAAGTAGTGCGCGACCGTTTCGACAACTGTATTACAGTATGTAACATGGAAAACTTCGACCCGCTGGGTATTCATACCGGTGAGTCTATCGTAATAGCTCCTTCACAGACACTGACAAACAGTGAATATCACAAACTTCGTGAACTTGCAATCCGTATTATCCGTCACATCGGTATCGTAGGAGAATGTAACGTACAGTATGCGTTCGATCCCGAATCGGAAGACTATCGTGTAATCGAAGTAAACGCTCGTCTGAGCCGTTCTTCAGCTTTGGCTTCTAAAGCAACCGGTTATCCGTTGGCTTTCGTTGCTGCTAAGTTGGGTCTGGGTTACGGTTTGTTCGATTTGAAGAACTCGGTTACTAAAACAACTTCTGCATTCTTCGAGCCGGCACTGGACTATGTAGTATGTAAAATCCCTCGCTGGGACTTAGGTAAGTTCCACGGAGTAGACCGTGAGCTGGGCTCAAGCATGAAGTCTGTCGGCGAAGTGATGGCTATCGGCCGTACATTCGAAGAAGCTATCCAGAAAGGTCTTCGTATGATTGGTCAAGGCATGCACGGATTTGTAGAAAATAAAGAATTGCAGATTGCCGATATCGACAAGGCATTGCGTGAACCGACCGACAAGCGTATCTTCGTTATCTCGAAGGCAATGCGTGCTGGATATACCGTAGATCAGATTCATGAACTGACAAAGATAGACAAGTGGTTCCTCGACAAGCTGATGAACATCATGCAGACTTCGAAGGAACTTCACGAATGGGGCAACAACCACAAGTTGCTGTCACAGCTTCCAAACGATTTACTGTACAAGGCAAAACGTCAGGGATTCTCCGATTTCCAGGTTGCACGTGCTATCGGTTACGAAGGAGAAATGGAAGATGCTATCATCGATGTCCGTAACCACCGTAAGAGCGTAGGTATCGTACCGGTCGTTAAACAGATTGATACGCTGGCTGCCGAATATCCGGCACAGACCAACTACCTGTATCTGACTTATAGCGGTGTGGCAAACGATGTACACTATTTGGGCGACCATAAGAGTATCGTTGTTCTTGGTTCGGGTGCTTACCGTATCGGATCGTCAGTAGAATTTGACTGGTGCGGTGTTCAGGCGCTGAATACTATCCGCAAAGAAGGATACCGTTCGGTTATGATCAACTATAACCCTGAAACAGTATCAACCGATTACGATATGTGCGACCGTCTGTACTTCGACGAACTGACATTCGAACGTGTAATGGATATCCTCGATTTGGAAAATCCTCATGGCGTTATCGTGTCAACCGGAGGACAGATTCCAAACAACCTGGCACTTCGTCTGGATGCTCAGAAAGTAAATATCCTGGGAACTTCTGCCAAGAGCATCGACAATGCTGAAGACCGCGACAAGTTCTCGGCTATGCTCGACCGCATCGGTGTAGACCAGCCTGAATGGAGCGCGCTGACTTCAATGGAAGATATCAACGCCTTTATACAGAAAGTTGGATTCCCTGTATTGGTTCGTCCGTCGTACGTGCTTTCAGGAGCAGCCATGAACGTATGTTCTAATCAGGAAGAGTTGGAACGCTTCTTGCAGCTGGCAGCCAATGTTTCGAAAAAACATCCGGTTGTAGTAAGCCAGTTCATCGAACATGCCAAAGAAGTAGAAATGGACGCTGTAGCACAAAACGGAGAAATCGTAGCATATGCTATCAGCGAACACATTGAGTTTGCCGGAGTTCACTCAGGAGATGCAACTATCCAGTTCCCGCCACAGAAACTGTATGTAGAAACAGTTCGCCGTATCAAGCGCATTTCTCGTCAGATTGCTAAAGAACTGAATATCTCTGGTCCATTCAACATTCAGTTCCTTGCCCGTGAAAACGATATCAAGGTAATCGAATGTAACCTGCGTGCCAGCCGTTCGTTTCCGTTTGTGAGCAAAGTATTGAAGATAAACTTCATTGAACTTGCAACAAAGGTTATGCTTGGCTTGCCGGTAGAAAAACCAGAAAAGAACTTGTTCGAACTCGATTACGTTGGAATCAAGGCAAGTCAGTTCTCATTCAACCGTTTGCAGAAAGCAGACCCTGTATTGGGAGTTGATATGGCTTCAACCGGAGAAGTAGGATGTATCGGTGAAGATACTTCGTGTGCAGTACTGAAATCAATGCTTTCAGTAGGTTACCGCATTCCGGAAAAGAATATCCTGATGTCAACCGGTACACCAAAGCAGAAAGTAGAAATGCTGAAAGCTGCTCAGGAGTTGAAGGCAAAAGGTTACAATATCTTTGCAACAGGCGGAACATCAAAATTCCTTGCCGAAAACGGAATAGAGAATACCCGCGTATACTGGCCGAGCGAAGAAGGACATCCGCAGGCATTGGAAATGCTGCATAAGAAAGAGATCGACATGGTAGTAAATATCCCGCGTGACCTTTCTGCCGGAGAACTCGATAACGGTTATAAGATTCGCCGTGCAGCAGTCGACCTGAATATTCCTCTGGTAACAAATGCACGTCTGGCAAGTGCCTTTATCCATGCATTCTGCACGATGACTATCGACGATATCGCTATCAAGAGCTGGGACGAATATAAATAATCCTGCCTCTTGATAAAATAAATATTACTTAAGCGCCACTTCGGAAAGGGAAAATTTCCGGGTGGCGCTTTTTCTTTAAAAAGGCTGTTTCCTCGTGGCAGGATTCAGCCTTTTGTTGTTCCTTTACGCATTTTTTTATGATATCGATGTAAGTATATTCCCGAACGAGCGACTAAATAAAGTAAAAAACATGTAGAAACCAGATGCTGTATGAATAAAAACCTGCAACAAGAAAAAGACTTTCTCCTGCTGATTGAGTCGCACAAACGAGTCATTTATAAAGTCTGTTACATGTATGCAACCGATGATGAACTGTTGAACGACTTGTATCAGGAAATAGTAATGAACCTTTGGCGCGCCTATCCCAGTTTTCGTGGCGAAAGCTCTCCAGCCACGTGGATATACCGCATCAGCCTGAACACATGCATTTCGTACCGGCGGAAATCAAAACATCAGATTCAGGCTGTAACCTTACCGGTCAATTTCGAAGCTTTTGCCGAAGACGACGGGAACAAATCGTCGCAATTGCGTGAGCTTTACCGGCTGATACACGCACTCAATCCGCTGGAACGGGCACTTATCCTGCTTTGGCTGGAAGAAAGAAGTTACGATGAAATAGCCCGGATAGTGGGAATATCGAAAAACAATGTCGGTGTCCGTCTGAACCGTATCCGTGAAAAACTGAAAAATATGTCGAACCAATAAATGTCTGCTTTATGGAACTTGAAGAACTGAAAAATCAATGGAACTTGCTTAGTGAACAACTGAAGAAGAATGAAATCATCAATCATGAAGCGATAAAAGGAATGATAGAAAAACGTACCCTGAGTGCCCGCGACCGTCTGATAGGGGCCAATGTGATTGCCGTTTTTGTACTTACAGGCATGCTGTTTCTGTTTCCGCTAGCAGCTACCCGAGTAATTATCAGACAAGAACTTCTCTGGATGTTTTACATCGTGTTTCCACTCCTCATTCTATATTCACTATGGAACATACATGTATTGTATAAATTCAATCTGGCTACCCGTACCTTACTCGAACTCCACCGTTGGATATTATCCTATAAGCGCAGGCTTCGCATAGAAATCTGGTGTACTCCCTTCCTTACACTGGGACTTTTTATCTCTGTTTTCCTTATTCATCATCACTACCGCAATCTGCTTATGGTTGTTTTCGATATCCTGATGTTGTCTGTGGGGATGATGGCAGGATATATATGTTATCGCTATGTAGATAAGCGTTCGGTAGATGAAATAGAGCAAGGAATGAAAGACTTGCAGGACCTGGAGTAGGTTAAATGCATCAGAAAAACAGGATAGTTGGCAGTGTTGTCAGATTGCTGGGCAACATTGCCAAAACCATTGCTGAAGTTTTATGAAAAACATGCTGAATTTTTGCTAAAACTTTGTACAAACTTTTTGAAAGTTTGTACGAAAGATAAAATAATCTGTACAAATAAATGACATAATTTGTACATCTTTTCCGAAACACATGCTGAAGACTTTGGGGAATGATGGACGGAGAAAAATGATTTACAGAAATAATATTTTATTTTTGTAAAAAATAAAATAGAAAATCATGCCAAAGCAACAAAAACAAAAAGCATTATCTCCAGAACAATATATCCGCCAGTGCGCACGTAAGTTACCCATCGGTGATTGTTTTCTGACAGAAGGATGGGAAGACTGTGGAGAATTGATGGTATGGGTAACCCGGTGTCACCCGCAGCAAACCTATACAGTAGGAATTTATCTCATTGATACATTCTGCTGTGGAGTAAAAGATAGTCACTGGTATTTCAGCCTCGATAAATCGGATTATGCAGACTTGCTGAAAAAGATGGAAGAATGTGAAGACTTGAAGAAAGTTTCTTACAAGGAGGTTCATAATCTGATATACGGAGTGATTTCATTTGCTCAGGAAGGAGGCATAGAACCTGATTCGTCATTTAATCTTACTCAGTTCCTTTTGGAGGAAGATACAGAGGATATTCCTTTAATAGAATATACATTTGGAAAAGATGGAAGGCATTGTATATTTGCTGACAACCGCCTGGAGCTGTCTGCCTATGTAACTAAGCTTCAGAAGGCTTTGGGAGATGATTTTTTGTTCGTATTGCCGGACATGGACAAACCTAGGGAAGGACGTGAATACTCGGGTTTTGATTTTGCAGAATTATCTTCGGATGAAACAGATACCGAAAGATATTCTTTTACGTACACCGGTTATCCTGAGAACTTGTCTGTAAAATATGAATGGCTGATTCCTTTATTAAGTAATCCGGATAATGCGTTTTATTTGTCTGATGAGTTGATTAAGTCAATTCTGGCAGTGCCTCGGGATGAACTGAGAAAAGATTTAGAACAGATTGTGCTTTATGAAACAGGATATACCTGCGGAGAGATACCCGACGAATGCTGGGATAGCAAGACTGATACAGAACTTCTGCATTGTATCGTACTATTGGGTGAGGTCGGTAATGAAGAATCCTTGTCAACTGTATTGCTGTCGCTGTGTCAGAATCAGGACTATTATGATTTCCATTTTGGAGATGCGGCGGAAGAAGCTTACGTGCCTACGCTTTATATGTTGGGAAAAGACCATCTGGATAAGCTAATGGAATATATGAAAACTCCGGGGCTTTATTCATTTGCCCGTATTCATGTAGTCGAGGCTGTAGCCCGGATTTGCCGTTATCAGCCAGAGCGCCGTCTGGAAGTCATAGAGTGGTTCCGCCATCTGCTGAGCTTTTACGATGGCAGACTGGAAACTTGTCAGTGTTGCGATGGCATGCTTATAGGTATGCTGGCGAATAGTCTGATAGACATGCATGCTACGGAATTACTGCCTGAAATAAAGAAACTGTATGACACGGGTCTGGTAGATGAAATGTGTTGTGGTGACTTTGAAGAAGTTCAGAATGAGATATTGCATAGTTCATCAGACTTGAGTGAAAATTATCCTGTAGATATCTATGAAAGATATCATCGCTTGAAAAGATGGATATAGTTTGGTGAGGGCTATGTAGGAATAAGTTTGATTTTTATATCTTATGAATTTTATCGTATACTAATAATTTGTATTTAAATAATATATTCATATTCCAGCATTAGTATATTTAATTTATTCTTTGATTTATTTTGAATACGTAGTTGTTTTCCGTACATTTATAGAGCAATTAAAAAGTAACTTTATGAGAGTGTAATATATAAGAGTTAATTCAACAGGTGACAGACTGAATACAGACAAGTAGGAAGCTTAAAAGTTTATACAGAGATACTAAAAATTGAAGTTACTGGTGTTTTGAGGAAAAGATAAGTGGAGTATAAAGATGAATTCCGAACGTCCTATGTTGGTTGAGGTCTTAGGATTTTGCGAAAGCAATTCATTTGATATAGAACTTAGTCGCTTAGGTGGAAATGCCTTTGAACCGCTTGAGGTGGTCAAAAGACTTGTAAATTACAAAATCAAAAAGAACAATTATCTTGGCTATATAAAATAAATAGCTATTAACCTTTCCTACAATTATGGTTGCTATTTCATTCGCTTACATACAGTAGAAAGGGAAAATATTAAATTTTGTTTGAATACGTGAGAGTTCAGTATACTGTAAAAACTGAGGAACGTTGGAAGTAATAAAACAAAAAAAAGAAAGAAGAACACAAAGAAGTTATTGCTTTACTTAAAAAAGGTTATTCAATTCGTAGTATTTACTCAATTACGAGCATTGGCATTAGTATGGTTTTAAAGATAAAGTAAGATTTTATATAAATTAAAAGAATATATCATGAGTATAGAACATACCCGTAAAATCTATACAATAGATAACAAATTCTATTTGGTAGATATAGATAACCATTGCTTATATGATGTTAAATTTATTGAAGATGAATGTTATGGGCTTAGACGATTTATCAGTTGTATTAATGGACAAAATATGTATGGATGTATTAATAATAAATTCGAAGAGGTAATAAAATGTCAATATATATTTATGTCAATGTATAGTGATTATGCCTATAGTGTTTCTTTTCAGAATCCTAAAAAAATATACCATAATGATGAAAAATATTTTAAATTTTTAATTAATCATAAAGGTATTCCTATAAATATTATAAGTACAAAAGAAAATGGATTAAATAAACAAACAATAATAGAATTTGAAGAATATATAGCTATTACAAATTTTAGTAATAATTTAGCTATTGGACTATCTAGAAATGGGAAGCTAGGTATTGTTCGTTCTAATGGAAGCACTTTCATAGAAGCAATATACGATTATATAAGATTAAATATAAATGAGTTTCATATTTATGCAGAAATAGAAGGGGAAGGTGTAATTATTATTTACTTACCTGAGAAAAAAACATGGGTAAGAATGACTAAGGAATATAAATTTGAAAACTATGATATTGGTGAAAGAATTTTTATTCTTAAATACAAAGATAAATGTACTGCAATAGATTTTAGTGGAAGAAATATAATACAACCAATATATCAGAAATTACAGTTTAAAGGGAACTATATATTGGCAAAAAATGAAAATAATAAAACTGGAGTGATATTAAAAGACAATCCTCAGACTATAATTGTACCTTTTGAATATACAGATATTATTCCACTTGATAAAGAATTTTTCTACATAAGAGATGATGAATACATAGGATTATACTCTATAAATGAAAAAAAAATCATTATTCCAACAATATTGCCTGTAAATATGCAATTATTTCCGCAATATTTAGGGGAAGGGGTTATTGGTTATAAACTTAACTCAGAAAAAGGATTTATAAATTTTGATGGAGAAAAACAATTTACATTCAATGGAAATTTCAAAACTGGTTTCAATAATAATTTTGCATATATTATACAACATAATAAATGTGTTAAAATAGATAAATTAGGTAATAAATTAGAAGAAACAGAAATTATAATTGATAAAAATGAAGAAGATGATATATGTTGGACTGAAGAGGATAGTTGGGATGTTATGACTGATGGAGCATTTGGAAAGTATCCTGGTGGTGATATAGATTATGAGAAATTTGGATTTTGAGATCTGTAGAGGTTATAGAAGTAAAAAGAGTTAAAATTCCTACAATAAACATAATACATTTGAAATTTGATGGATATAGAGTTATTTAAATATATCGAAATAACAAAATGTTGTCAAATCATAGGGAAATACGGACAAAACTTCTACTGAATTTTTATGGGAAAAAGTTGAAATTTTGTATAAAGAAATAACACAATTTGCACATCTTTTTTTAACATGTTGAGGAATTTAAAAGAGGATATGAGAGTTTTGTGATTTTGAAAAAAGGACCGCCTTAAATATTTTATATTAGCTTTCCTATATCACAAATTCATTGAATTAAAGCTAATCATAGCTTTATTTGAGAGAAAGTATTTGCTTTCATGAGTCTTATATTGTGGCAATTAATCCGATGATGTATTTAAAGTAAAAGAATCAATAATAAGCTTATCTCCTTTTCTTCAGATAAATACATCTCGGTAGTCCACCATATTTCAACGCTTGTTTTATATACGTATATCCTAATTTTTCCATGTTACTGCGTGAAAAAGAATTTTCCGGATGGACCGTACATAACAAATAACGGTATTGGGTTTTGCGTAGGGCTTCTTCTGCCTGACTTATAAGTAAACGTTGTAGTCCGTAACCTCGGAAGTTGGGATGCACTGCTACCGTATCCATGTGTGCTACACTGCACAACTCTGCTTCAGGTAATCCGATGTCGTAACCTAGGTTCTCGGAATTTTTTCCGGGAAAGACGACAATGAATAATCCGGCAGTCTGTCCTGATACAGTTTCAATGGCTTTCCATATAATGCCTGTGTGAGTAGACAATAGCGACTTTATATAATCTTTGTCTTCTTCTGGAGCAAACCATTCCCGGTGTTCCATGTTTTTCCAGATACTTGTTATAAATGATGTCAGTTCGTCTGCATCTGCTATGGTTGCTTGGGTTATGCTGAACTTCATTGGCTACGGACGTGGAATCGATGGTTTATAATTTCCTTAACTCCTGATACAATCGTTGTACCGGAAGCCCCATTACATTGAAGTAGGAACCTTTCAGACCGGTTACTCCGATAAAGCCGATCCATTCTTGTACACCATATGAACCTGCTTTGTCCATCGGTCTGTAATGTTCTACATAGAAACGGATATCTTCTTCACTCAACTGGTCGAAGGTTACTTCTGTAACCGAGGCAAAGGATTTTTGGAATTCGGTAGTCGTAAGGCATACTCCGGTTATGACTTGGTGAGAGCGTCCCGACAGTTTGCGCAGCATTTGGCAAGCTTCTTCTTCATCTTTAGGCTTTCCTAAGACTTCTCCGTCTATGTAGACTATGGTATCGGCAGTGATAATAAGTTCGTCTGCCTGCATGGACGGACGATAGGCGTCTGCCTTTTCGCGGGCAATGTAGATGGGAATTTCTTCACCTTTCAGTGTGTTGGGGTAGGTTTCGTCAATACCGGGCAGAAGCTTTACTTCATAATCTACTCCCAGTCCGGATAGCAGTTCCCGGCGGCGTGGGGAGTTGGAAGCCAGCTTTATCTTATATTTTTTCAGGTTTTCGAGCATAATTGTTTGTTTTTATATTACCAGCCAAAGGCTTCTTCGTGTGACATCCATTTGCCTTGTGCACGCAAAACTTGTTCTACTACATCACGTCCGCATCCGTAGCCTCCGTTGCGGTGTGAGATATATGTGCAGATGGCTTTTATCTCGGGGGCTGCATCGGCGGGGCAGCAGGGGAGTCCTACAAGACTTAAAACTTCGTAGTCGGGGATATCATCGCCCATATAGAGTACTTCCTCTGGCTTCAGATTGTATTTCTCCATTAATTCGGCATATTCTTTGGTCTTTACGGCTGCTCCCATGTAGATGTCTTTTATGCCAAGGCCCTCGTAACGTTTACGTACAGCTTCTGTCTTTCCTCCGGTGATGATTGCAACATGTAGTCCGCATTTTACGGCGAGTTGCAGGGCATAACCGTCTTTTATGTTGACCGAGCGCATCGGTTCTCCGTTAGGATGCAGGGTAATGGTTTCGGCACTTAACACGCCGTCTACGTCGAATATCAGTGCACGTATTTTAGTAAGATCGTAGTTTATCATAAGGTTTCTTTTTTATTGCTAGCGTATTCGTGAATGTTTTTACTGATCAGTTCGTATATCTCTGCCAAGCGCGGTTCGCTTTTCAGCATTTCCAGATGGCGGTTGATGACATTTTCATCGTATCGCTGTGCCGGTCCGGTCTGTGCTTCGACGGGAGGCAGTTCGTGTACTTTCCGGGCTGTTTCGTCAATCAGCGGAAGCATGGCTTCGAAGGGAAGACCGTTTGCTGAAAGCAGATGACTGGCAACGGCATACATGTGATTGGCAAAGTTGCAGGCAAATACTGCTGCGATGTGCAGGTATCGCCGTTGCTCGGATGATGCTTCATATACTTTGCTTCCTAGATGGAGGGCGATTTCGTTCAGAAGCTTCAGGTCGGCAGCTGTATGTGCTTCGGTAAAAAATGTGACTTCACGAAAATCTACCTGACGCAGTTTGCTGAATGTCTGCATGGGGTAGAGCACACCGTAACGTTCTGCCAGTCCTTGCCATACGTTCATGGGAACACTGCCCGCTGTGTGTACAAACAGGGCTTGGGGAGCACGTTGTACTAGCTTGGGAAGTATGTCGTTCAGTGCTGAGTCTTTCACGGAAACGATATATAAATCTCCCTCATGGGTGATTTGGCTTAAATCTGTAGTATAGGGACATTTCAGCTTGTCGGCAAGTTCGGAAGCGGAAGCTTCTGTACGGCTGAATACCTGACGGATATTATATCCGGCTTGTGATAAAGATACGGAAAGGTGAGTCGCTACGTTGCCGGCCCCTATCATGATAATGTTTTTTATATTCATGGTGAAAATGATTTTTTTCGTTTGCGGGACTTTTTATCGTGATGACAACCAGTAGAGCAGTATTCCTATCAGCAGTAGGGAAGCGGGAAGCAGGTAGCCTGACATTTGTCCCAGCAGCGTAGTTACTAGACCGATGTTCTGGATGAGCCAGATTCCGGCAAGAATGATGCCTACCGACTTGTCTGCCTTGAACCATAAGAAAGCGACGGCTGCATAAAGTAGCATGGTGTCTTTTTGCATAACCCAGGACAGACCGTGGGAAGAAAAACCTATCAGCCGGTCGGCAAGATAGAGTATTCCCATCAATGCAAGAAAAACTGCGGTAGCACGGTATGTATCTTTATGGTTTGATGCTTTTGCTGCCACGTTTATTCTCCTCCGTATTTATTGATATGTACTTTTTCCCATTGCAGGTGTGACTCGTCGAAAGGTTTACGCTCCATACCTTTGTGGCCGATGGCTACGATGGACAAAACCTGTAACTGAAGAGGTATGCCGAGAATGCCGTGCACATACTCGTCCGATGACATGCCGGTAGCGGTGTATCGTTCGCGTACTTGTATCCAGCAGCTTCCCAGTCCCAGATCTTCGGCTTGTAGCTGAATCATCAGAGAGGCTATAGACGCATCTTCTATCCATACGTCGCTTGCCAGCGGATCCGCCAGTACGACGATGGCAAGAGAGGCTTCTTTCAGGAAAGATGATCCCATTTCCTTGCAGCGTGAAAGCTTGTCGAGTGTTTCTTTATCGTCTACTGCTATAAACTGCCAGCAGTTGCTTCGTTTGGAAGACGGCGACATGAGGGCTGCCTTCAGCAGGGTTACCACTTCTTCTTGTGTCAGTTCTTCATCGGTGAACTTACGCATACTGCGCCGTTGTTTTATCAATTCGCTGAAACTCTTCATAAAATCTTCGTTTTTAACACGACAAATATAACCTTTAAACTCGTAATGCTCAAAAAAAATCATAAATTTGCGATACAATGGCTATCAGGTTGACTACATATGAGCATGCAAAGGACATTCCTGAACTTCCGGGAACCAATGTCTTTCATTCTACTGATTTGTTCCGTGTATTGGAACAAACCCCGGGGTATCGTCCTGTGCTCTTGGTTGCTTTCGAAGGGGATAAACCGATAGGTAAACTGCTGTGTATTACCCGGCGGAATTTTCGTCTGCTGGGGTTTACTGAAAAAACATACGTTTACGGTGTGGGAGAGTATTTTAATACGGAACGGAAACGGGAAGAGATTTTCAATGAATTATTGACGTATTTTACTACTCTGTATAAGGAGGGATCTTTTCTGTTGGAGTTTCGAAACTTAGAAGAACCGTTGTTCGGCTACCGTTATTTCAGGCAGAACGGGTATTTTCCGGTCCGGTGGCTGCGTGTTCGCAATTCGATACACCACGAACAGCTTGATAAATGGATGAGTGCTTCCCGTAAACGCCAGATTGCTAGGGGACTTAAAAATGGGGCTTCTATTGAAATTGCCTCCAGCCTGGAAGATATAAGGGCTTTCTTCATGATGCTGAAAAAATATTATTCTCCCAAAGTTCATCGTTATTTACCTGATTTTCATCTTTTTGCTTTTTTCTCTGAAGAATCTTTTCCGGCTGGAATGGGTAAAATCTTTATAGTCCGTTATAAAGAAAAGATTATTGGTGGTTCGGTTTGTTTGTTTTCTGATGATACTGCTTACCTGATGTTTTCTGCTGGGATGCGCAAGAGTTATCCGTTGCTTTATCCGGGAGTGCTTGCTGTATGGGAGGCAATGACTTATGCCAGAGAGCATGGATATAGTCATTTTGAATTTATAGAAGCAGGACTTCCTTTCAAGAAATTCAGTTATCGGGATTTTATTTTACGTTTCGGAGGTAAACAGTTGAGTACACGTCGTTGGTTTAAGGTACGGTGGAACTGGCTGAATCGCTTGCTTATTCGTATTTATGTGTAATTTATATAGATATATGTTATGATTGATCCTGTTTATAGTGCGGCTCCCGACCGTTATCACGGTGGAATGAAATATCGCAGGGCTGGTAAGAGTGGTATCCTGCTTCCTGAAATTTCTCTTGGACTTTGGCACAACTTCGGAGATGTGGATACGCTGTCAGGCAGTAAAGAGAAAATTCATCATGCTTTTGACAAGGGAATTACTTATATCGATCTTGCTAATAACTATGGACCTTCTTATGGGTCGGCTGAGGAAACGTTCGGGCAAATCATGAAGAAATCTCTTGCTCCTTATCGTGATGAACTTTTTATTTCTACGAAGGCTGGACATGATATGTGGGAGGGGCCTTATGGGATATGGAATTCACGGAAGCATCTTATGGCTAGTATTGACCAGAGTTTGAAACGGATGAATCTGGAGTATGTAGATATTTTTTATAGTCATCGCTATGATCCGGAAACTCCACTTGAAGAAACCTTGCAGGCACTTGTCGATATCGTACGTCAGGGCAAGGCTCTTTATGTAGGCATATCGAAGTATCCTAAAGAGGCGGCGGAAATAGCTTATCGTTATCTTGCCGACAATCATGTGCCTTGTCTGCTTTATCAAGGGCGTTATAATTTGTTCAATCGTGAGCCGGAAGAGGAGGGCATCCTGGATCAGGCTAGTGAACATGACAGTGGATTTGTTGCCTTTTCACCTTTGGCGCAGGGATTATTGACCGGGCGTTATCTGGATGGTATTCCTGAGGATTCACGTATTGCCCGGGGAGGTCATCTTAAGAAAGAAGCTCTGACGGAGGATGTTCTTCGTAAAATCAGGGACTTGAACGAAATAGCCGCACGGCGTGGGCAGACTTTGGCCGAAATGTCATTGGCATGGTTGCTGAAAGATGAGAAGGTTACTTCTGTCATAATTGGTGCCAGTTCGGTAAAACAGATTGACGATAATTTGAAGTCTTTAGATAATACGTCGTTCTGTGATGAGGAAATATGTCTGATAAATAATGTTTTAAGTCGTTGATATCCAGTTTGGAGAATGGAACGATTCATGCATCAGCCAATATTTTTATCGTGAAAAAATATTTCTGACAACTACGCTTTGTATAAAATAAAAATAAACTAAAAAAAGCGTTAGTTGATGAAAATAAAATAGGGAAATATTTCTTTATTCTGCACATTTTTGTTTTCTTTGTGCAGTTGATATAAACCAACTTTAGAATTTAATACCATTAAAAGCAACTTAATTATGAAAATTTCTCACATTGAACATTTGGGCATTGCGGTGAAAAGTATCGAAGAAGCCCTTCCTTATTATGAAAATGTACTCGGATTGAAATGTTATAATATAGAAACCGTAGAAGATCAGAAAGTAAAAACTGCTTTCCTGAAATGTGGTGAAACAAAAATTGAACTGCTGGAGCCTACGGGACCTGATAGCACAATTGCCAAATTTATTGAAAACAGAGGCATGGGAGTTCATCATGTGGCTTTTGCAATAGAAGACGGAGTAGCAAATGCGTTGGCTGAAGCTGATGCAAACGGCATTCGTCTGATCGACAAAGCGCCTCGAAAAGGTGCAGAAGGACTGAATATTGCTTTCCTTCATCCGAAATCAACTATGGGGGTATTAACCGAACTTTGCGAAAAATAATTAAGGGCAATGAATGAAATGGTGAAGACATTAGCCGTTTGTTGTCATTCAGAATAGAGAAGTGGCGGAGAATTTTGTAAACGTTCATCGGATGTATACGAAGTTCTTCGTCACTTTGTTGCTTTAAAACAATCGGTTGTTAACCATTTTATCTTGCCATTTACTAATACATAAATTTCTAGTACCATGAGTAACCAACTTGAAAAAGTAAAAGAGCTTATCGAACTGCGTGCCCAGGCGCGTCTTGGCGGTGGTGAGAAAGCTATCGAAAAGCAACATGCTAAAGGGAAATATACTGCACGTGAACGTATTGCTATGCTGCTTGATGAAGGAAGTTTCGAAGAAATGGATATGTTTGTAAAACATCGTTGTACAAACTTCGGAATGGATAAGAAGCATTATCTGGGCGATGGTGTAGTTACTGGATATGGAACAATAGAAGGAAGATTGGTTTATGTCTTTGCACAGGACTTTACCGTATCTGCCGGCTCTCTGTCAGAAACCATGTCACTGAAGATTTGTAAGGTAATGGATATGGCTATGAAGATGGGAGCTCCTTGTATCGGACTGAATGACTCAGGTGGTGCCCGTATTCAGGAAGGTATCAATGCATTGGCTGGATATGCTGAAATTTTCCAGCGTAATATTTTGGCTTCTGGTGTGATTCCGCAGATTTCGGGTATCTTTGGTCCGTGTGCCGGAGGTGCTGTATATTCACCTGCACTGACAGACTTTACTTTGATGATGGAAGGTACTTCCTATATGTTCCTTACAGGTCCGAAAGTTGTAAAGACTGTTACCGGAGAGGATGTTTCTCAAGAAGATTTGGGAGGTGCAAGTGTGCACTCTACTCGTTCGGGTGTAACTCATTTTACTGCTGCTACAGAAGAAGAAGGCTTGGCTCTGATTCGTAAGTTATTGAGCTATATCCCTCAAAATAATTTGGAAGAACCACCTTATGTAGACTGTACAGATCCGATTGATCGTCTGGAGGATTCTTTAAATGAAATTATTCCAGACAGCCCGAATAAGGCTTACGATATGTATGAGGTTATCGGAGCAATTGTCGATAATGGTGAGTTCCTCGAAGTTCAGCGTGATTTTGCAAAGAATATCATTGTCGGTTTTGCACGTTTCAACGGACAGTCTGTTGGTATTGTTGCCAACCAGCCTAAGTTCCTTGCCGGAGTATTGGACTGTAATGCTTCTCGTAAGGGAGCACGTTTCGTCCGTTTCTGTGATGCTTTCAATATTCCTATTGTTTCATTGGTAGATGTTCCGGGATTCCTTCCGGGTACAGGACAGGAATACAATGCTGTTATCTTGCACGGAGCTAAACTGCTTTATGCATATGGTGAAGCTACTGTTCCAAAAGTGACAGTTACATTGCGTAAGTCGTATGGTGGTTCACACATCGTAATGAGTTGTAAGCAGTTGCGTGGAGATATGAACTATGCATGGCCGACTGCTGAAATTGCCGTAATGGGTGGTGCTGGAGCTGTAGAGGTATTGTATGCAAAAGAAGCTAAAGAAGCTGCCGATCCGAAGGCATTTATGGCTGAAAAAGAAGCTGAATATACCAAGTTGTTTGCCAACCCGTATAATGCTGCAAAATATGGTTATATAGACGATGTGATTGAACCGCGTAATACTCGTTTCCGTATCATTCGTGCCTTGCAGCAGTTACAGACTAAGAAGCTGACAAATCCAGCTAAGAAACACGGAAATATTCCATTGTAATTCGTGGGTTATTCTGATTATTAACTTTCAACTTAAGAAATCTATGAGAAAAAACAGAATAGGAATATTTCTTTCCCTGCTGTTGCTGATCGGTTTTACTTCTTGTACAGAACAGAAATCGAACAGTAAGCTGGTCATCAATGAGGTGTTGGTGGACAATCAGACCAACTTTCAGGATGATTATGGTGTGCATAGTGGCTGGATTGAAATATTCAATAAGGCATATAGTACAGCCGATTTGGCCGGATGCCTGCTGAAAGTGAGCAGTCAGCCTGGAGATACTGTTACGTATTTTATTCCGAAAGGAGATGTGCTGACAAGCATTAAGCCACGCCAGCATACACTTTTCTGGGCGGACGGAAATCCTAGACGGGGTACTTTCCATACTAATTTTGTACTGAGTAAAACTAATGCCAACTGGATCGGATTATATGATTCTGGTAAAAAGCTGCTTGATCAGGTTGTTGTTCCGGCTGGTATATTGGCTGCAAATCAATCGTACGCTCGTGTAGGGGATGCATCTGCCGAATGGGAAGTGAAAGGTGCGAGTGCTGATAAATATGTCACTCCAAGTACGAACAACCAGACGATAGAAAGCAATCCGAAGATGGATAAGTTCGAACAGCATGACCCGGTAGGTATCGGTATGGCTATATCGGCTATGAGTGTTGTTTTCCTGGGACTAATATTGCTTTACATCTGCTTTAAGCTGATTGGTAAGGCGGCTATTAAGTTGCGTAAGCGCAATGCAATGATCGCACACAACATTACCGATAAGCAAGAAGCTAAGGAAAAGAAATTGGGCGAAGCACCGGGAGAAGTGATTGCTGCTATCTCTATGGCGCTGCATGAAGCACAGGGAGCCGATCATGATGTAGAAGAAACCATTCTGACTATCAGTCGTGTGAAACGTAGTTATTCTCCGTGGAGTTCGAAGATTTATACATTGCGTGAAACTCCACATAAGAAATAATCATCCTAAAATGATAAGAAACCATGAAAGAATACAGATATAAAATTAACGGAAACTTGTATAAAGTAACCGTGGGTGACATAGAAGACAATAATGTGCGTGTAGAAGTAAACGGCACGCCTTATACCGTAGAACTCGAAAAGCAGAACAAACCGAAAATTAAGCCGGTAGTACGTACTGCATCTACTACTCCTGCTGCTCCTCCTGCTGCTGTGACTCGTCCGGCAAGTGTAGGAAGCAAATCTGGTATCAAGTCACCGCTGCCGGGAGTTATTCTCGAAATCAAAGTAAAAGAAGGTGATACCGTGAAACGTGGACAGACCTTACTTGTATTGGAAGCCATGAAGATGGAGAACGATATCAAGGCAGACCGCGACGGTAAAGTTACTGCTATTAAAGTAAGTAAAGGAGAATCAATTCTTGAAGGTACAGACCTTATAATCATCGAATAATATGGGAGAATTTAGTAGTTTCTTACAAAATAACCTGGCAGACTTCTGGACATATACCGGTTTTTATAATGCCACAGCAGGACATCTCATCATGATCCTGATAGGTATCGTGTTCATTTATCTTGCCGTTGCTAAGGAATTCGAACCGATGTTGCTGATTCCTATCGGATTCGGTATACTTATCGGTAACATTCCGTTTAATATGGAAGCCGGACTGAAAGTAGGTATCTACGAGGAAGGCTCAGTACTTAACATTTTGTATCAGGGAGTGACTTCCGGATGGTATCCGCCGCTTATCTTTTTGGGCATTGGAGCCATGACGGACTTCTCGGCGTTGATCTCTAATCCGAAGTTGATGCTGATCGGTGCTGCGGCACAGTTTGGTATCTTTGGAGCATATATGATTGCGCTGGAAATAGGTTTCGATCCGATGCAGGCTGCTGCTATCGGTATCATTGGTGGAGCTGACGGACCGACCGCTATCTTCTTGTCATCGAAACTTGCACCTAATCTGATGGGAGCAATTGCCGTGTCTGCTTATTCGTATATGGCACTTGTCCCTGTTATACAACCTCCTGTAATGCGATTGCTTACAACAAAGAAGGAACGTCTTATCCGTATGAAAGCACCTCGTGCCGTATCACATACAGAAAAGGTTATGTTCCCGATTATAGGTTTGTTGCTTACTTGCTTCCTGGTTCCTTCCGGTCTGCCATTGCTGGGTATGTTGTTCTTCGGTAATCTGTTGAAGGAAAGTGGTGTAACCCGCCGTCTTGCCGAAACAGCTCGTGGTCCGCTGATTGATACAATTACTATTTTGTTAGGACTGACCGTGGGAGCATCTACTCAGGCATCTGAGTTCTTGACTTGGGATTCTATCAAGATCTTTATCTTGGGAGCGCTGTCATTCTTTATTGCTACAGCATCGGGAGTTATCTTTGTCAAGATCTTCAATTTGGTATTGAAGAAAGAAAATAAAATCAATCCGCTTATCGGTAATGCCGGAGTATCGGCAGTACCCGACTCTGCACGTATTTCTCAGGTAGTAGGATTGGAATATGATCCGACTAACTATCTGCTGATGCATGCAATGGGACCGAATGTTGCAGGAGTAATCGGTTCGGCTGTAGCTGCCGGTATCTTACTGGGCTTCTTGGTTTAAACGAAGTTTGTTGATAATCTTTTGAATTCGTTAACCCTCTGTCGGACTGTATGGATCAGTCAGGCAGAGGGTTAACTGTTTTCGTAGATGCTGATTTTTGGCATACTGAAATTTAGACTGACTTTAAGCTATCATGCTTTTGCTAGATTGAAAATAAGTTGTACTTTCGTCCACTCATTTTTTGACTTCAATTTTGGGGATTATGGAACTTACAGAGAATAAACTAAAGCAGAGAGTACAGCGTAATATACTGACTGTATCAGTATTGATTCTGGTAGGAAAGTTTATAGCATATTACCTCACAAATTCAGTTGGTGTTCTGACCGATGCCATGGAGAGTATTGTCAACGTTGTTGCTGGGGCAATAAGCTTGTTTAGTCTGTGTCTTTCGGAAAAGCCTAAAGACCAGAATCATCCTTTCGGACATGGAAAGATTGAACTTATATCGGCTTCTATCGAAGGTATATTGATTTCGATAGCAGGAGGAATGATTATTTATGAAGGTATTAAGCGTTTGCTGGTACCTACCGATATTCAGAAGATTGATGTCGGTATCTATATCATAGCTGTATCCGGGCTTCTTAATTACCTGATGGGATGGTATAGCATAGCTGTAGGAAAGAAATACGATTCGATTGCTCTCGTTGCTGGCGGAAAGCATTTACAGTCGGATACCTATTCTACTATTGGTCTTGTTGCCGGACTGGTATTGTTGTATTTCACCGGCATAGCTTGGATAGATAGTGCGATGGCCTTGATTTTCGGTTCGGTAATTATCATAACAGGAATTTCTATTCTGAGAAAGACTACCGATAATTTGCTTGATAAGGCAGACATTAATCTGCTTGCCGATCTTGCCGATACCTTGAATCGAAACAGAAAACCCGAGTGGATTGATATTCATAATGTAAAGGTTTTGAAGTCGGGCAATTCTTTGTATATGGACTGCGACTTGACTATTCCATGGTATTATAATATCGAACAAGGTCATAAAATAGGGGCACGTTTGCAGGAGGCTATGAAAGCTAAATATTCAGACCATGCTGTATTGAATATTCATCTTGATCCATGTAATATATTCGAAACACCTAAGTGTAATAAGTGTATGTGCAGTGACTGCCCGTATCGCAAAGAGAAGTTTGTAGCCGTGGAAGAGATTAATGTTACGACTTTTATTCGTAATGAAGTTGAATTCAGCGAATAGTTGTAGATGATAGAAAAAGAGTTTTAAAATCTTAATCCAATAAAGATGAGGCTGCCTTAAACTAGAACAGCGAAAGTAAAAATCTTATAGATTAAAACTGAGAAATAAAAATCTCCTGCTTTAGCCTTTATTTATTATAATGATAGGACTAAAAGCAGGAGTTTTTTTATGTTGTAATTTATATAGATGATAAGTAAGCCTATCTCTTTATTTTGAGACAGCTGCCTTTCTTCTTGTAGCTGATAATTTTATGAGATTAGTTGCTCAGGTTAGGATTAGCTGCTATTGCTTCTTTCGGAATCTGAAGCGTATAACGCGAATCATCCTGCTCCAATACATACTGTTGACCGTTTAATGTTTTTTCGATGCGCGGGCGAGTTGTACGGCGCAAATCGAACCAGCGGTGACCTTCGAAAGCAAGTTCTCTGGCACGTTCATTCAGTATTTCTTTTATCAGCTCTTCCTTACCTAGGCCTTCTACCGATGCTTCCTTTTTAGCATACGCTTCGGCCGTATAACGCTTCTCCATCAGTTGTAGCAGGCGTTTGCGAGCTTCAGGTAAGTTGTCCGACTGTGCTGCTGCCTCAGCACTGTTCAGGTATAACTCTCCTGTACGTATTGTACAACGGAATTCTGAACTACCTCCTTTTTTCGATTTGCGGTTTCCGTCCTTGTCTGCCTGGTCAAAGTAAGCATCCTTGCGAAGGTCACCTTCCTGATACATAGCCAGAAACGAAGGAAGGACAGATACGGCATTCTGATAATTGTTGTTAATAGTATATTCCAAAGCATTAATAGCCTCTACCGACTGATATTGGTTAGGCAGTTTAAACCCGTCTGCCTTAAAATCTTCCAATACATTTTTAGTCTTAAGAGCCTCTTCCGCCTGTGCATAAGCATTCTGCCAGTCGCCCATATAGAGGTAAACGCGTGAGCGGATAGCCGGAACGCATACTTTGGTAAAACGGTAGGAGAGAGCAATGTCATCCCATTTTTCCACATTCAGCAGCGCTTCGGCACTTTTCAAGTCGTCCAAAATCGAAGTATATACCTCGCTTACTGTATTGCGGAACAACTGTTTTTCCAGATCTGTATCCAGTTTCAAAGGGATGGATTTTGTAGCCGGGGCTCCCGGTTTGGTATAAGGCTGTCCATGCAGATTTACCAATATGAAATGCATATATGCACGCATCAGATAGGCTTCTCCGGTAAGCTGTGCTATTTCGTTCTGGCTTCCTTCGTTTATTTCATCGTGATGCTCGATAATGAAGTTAGCAAAAAACAAAACTTCATAATAATTGGCCCAGTCGAACGATACGGTCGTGGTAGAAGTTGTCGTACCCTCCCAACGTTCGATAGCTCCATATTTATCCTGATCGTTTTTGTTGCTTACAAACATTTCGTCAGCACCCATACCCGCAAGTCCCCGGTCCGCAGGAACCGTTGTACACGCGTTCAGCCATAAGGCACGATATTCAGCCAGCGTATGCGGAATAACACTTCCGGTAGGCTGGATATCCAGATATTTGTCGCAGCCGGTCAGCAAGAAAGTCAGACAGGCAAAAAATAAACAGATATATTGTTTCTTCATTGTCGGTTACAAGTTAAAAGTTAAGATTCAGACTGAATGTAAATGACTTCGGAATAGGCTGTGCATACGGATTACCCATAGTTTCCGGATCCAGATAATTGCGATAGCTCGATCCGAAGACAAACAGATTACGTCCTTCCAGTGCTACTGTTGCCTGACTGATACCCAGTTTCTGTATCAGGCTGAATGGTAATTCATACCCCAGACGAATGCTTTGTATACGCATGTAGTTCTGTTTTTTTACCCACAGGCTGGAATACGCATACGGATTCACAGCTCCATCGAGGAAGAAATAGGCATCCATATCTGTATTAGAGTCTACCAGCGCCGGCATTGTACCATTCGGATTTTCCGGAGTCCAGCGGTTCAGAATATCACGGTTGGTATTCTGTCCGCGGTCGAACGAGGTCAGTGAGTAGCTAGGCTGTACACGTACATATCCTCCCGCATTGAAAATACAGTTGATACCCAGTTCCCATGCCTTGTAGGTAAAAGTATTGTTGAATCCTCCGGTGTAAGGCGAATCGGTTGTTCCTATATACTCATACTTGTTTCGAAGTTCGGCATGACTTAGGTTGTATGTGCCGAAACCGAATTCCTGTACCTTAAAAAATTCTTTCATCGATTCTACTTTTCCGGTTTCTTTGTTGTAGAATGTCATCTGTCCGTTTTCATCTATACCCGCATAAGGGAATGCAAAGATAGCTCCAGCCGGATAACCTTCACGGCTAGGATAAATGGCATCTTCTCGTATGGCTTCTTTCAACACCTTATTCTGGTTGTAGGCAAAGTTGAAAGTCGTAGTCCACATAAACGACTTGGTATGGATATTGCGTGTAGACAATCCTATTTCGATACCTTTATTTGTCATGCTGGCCCAGTTGATGTTTGTCGAAGAAAAGCCCGTTTCCAGCGGAAGCATCTGCATGCCTATCAAGTCCACTCCTTTGCGGTAATAATAGTCCACACTCAGGTTGATAGCCTGATTCAATACAGCAAAGTCCAGTCCGATATTAACCGAATGAGTCTTTTCCCAGCGCAGCTTGTCGTTTGGTGCAGAGGTTACCACAATCATGTCTTCCGTATTTCCTGGTAAGATAGGGGTAGCATTCGATTGGTATTTCCCCAGCAGATATGGAGAAGTGTTCTTGTCGATGTTTCCTTGCAGACCATACGATGCACGGATTACCAGATTGTCCAGCCATTTCGCGTTTTCAGTGAACGGTTCTTCCGATATTCGCCACAGTGCACTGACTGAGTAAAGTGGCAGGTAACGATATTTCTTGTCAACTCCAAACAAGTCGGAACCATCGAAGCGGATACTTCCTCCCAGAGTATATCGGTTCAGCAGTGAGTACGACATTGTAGAGAAAGCCGAAACGTATGCATTTTCTACATTCGTTTTGGTATGCAGAGGAAACGCCTGCGAGTCGCTGGGGAATACTACCGGCTGGTTGGTCATTGTACGGCGGTCATATCCGTAACCGGCCGAATAAAGGGTAGTCGCCCATGTACGGCGAAGTTCGGAACCTACCATGATTTCAAATTCATGAATATCAGCATATGTATCGCGATATGTTCCCATTGTTTTCCATGTTACCTGAGAGTCTGAATTTTCGTAAGCCTTATGAAAGCCTCCTTTCTGAGGAAGGAAAGACGTACCGTTATAGCGATGGTTTTTGTGTTCCAGTCGCATGGCAAAAGACTCCTGATCGGCAATCTGTTCACGAGAGGTTTTGTCGAGCTGTAACCCTACCTGTGACGTAATCTTGAATCGGTCGTCAAAGCGAAGCTCCACATCGAAGATGGAAGAAAGCGAATTGATGGTTGTTTCATTCGATGTATTCTGCCGTTCTTCAAACGTATTGAACAGCAGATCCGAATTTCCATTCTGTATATCGCTGTCGTACACATAGTTTCCATCTTTATCGTATGGAGTCAGGTACGGATTGGCAATACGGGCATAGAACATCGGATTTGTAAATCCGTCGGTAGACAGGTATGAACCATTCTTACGTCGGTTTACAAAAACAGATGTGCCGAATTTCAACATCCGGTTCACTTTATAATTAGCTTTCATTACCAGATTCAGACGGTCGGAAGATACATTCGGAATATTTCCCTGTTCTTTCGAGTACCCTAACGAAGTATAGTACGTAGCCTTTTCGTTACCGCCCGACAGACTCAGGTTATATTCCTGACTGAACGCGTCCTGCAACAGTATATCATTCCAGTCTGTATTAATCAGGCGTAAAGCATTGATTTCATTCTGAGCCTCCTTTGAGAGTGCATCCCAGCCGTCTTTCTTGAAAGCATCAATGGCATTGTAGCGGTTCAGGATGCGGTATATTTCTCCCTTTTCGGCGTTCATGGCATAATCACTTTTCATCAGTTGCAGTTCCAGATCGACCTTCTCAGACGCATTCAGCAAGTCCAGACGGTCGATATTCTGTTGAGGCGACCACGTGAGGCGCGTACTGAAGTTGATTTTTGTCTTTCCGGCCTTACCGTTTTTAGTGGTAATCACAATTACACCATTGGCTGCACGTGCACCATAAATAGCTGTTGCGGCAGCATCTTTCAGTACTGTGATATCAGCAATATCGGCAGGATTCAGTCCGGCGATGGAAGACTGCTGTACATCGTCGATATTCTTCAGCGACTCCAGACTCGGGATATCAGTACCTTCCAGTGGAATACCGTCGAGTACCCACAACGGGTCCTGTGTACCGTTTAGCGATGAAGTACCGCGGATACGAATCTTTACCGGAGATCCGGGAGCTCCAGAAGTCGAAACAGCCGAAAGACCTGCAATTTGTCCTGAAAGAGCCTGGTCGATACTTTTTACCGTACCGATACGTCCTTCCGAAATGTCAATCTTAGCAACGGCAGCTGTCAGCTTGCGACGCTCCACCGTCTGGTAACCGGTTACAACCACATCGTTCAGCATCGTCGACGAAGGCTGTAAGGCAACGTTATAATGAGTCTGTCCCGATTTCAGTTCGATTTGCTGTGTAGTGTAACCAATATAGCTTAATTGTAATTTCTTTACTCCGGAAGGAACGGTAATAGAGAAGTTTCCGTCGATATCGGTGACAACTCCCAAAGACATCAGGCTGCTTCCGGCTTTCTTCAAGTCGTCGGCAGAAACATACACAGACACACCTATCAGTGGCTGTTTGTCATCATCAGCAATTACATTACCGGTAATCACCTTGTCGGCCGCCCATGCCGCACAAACGTGCACAAGGAGCAGCAAAGTCAATAATAAGGATTTCTTCATTGAAAAAAAGATTGTTATTGATTTTGTAAAAAATAGTTTAGCATTTGTTTTTGTGCATCGGCACAGGGACAGTTTAATCCTTCAGTCCCAGTGCCGTATTGATACGCAGAATCATATCGTCATAATGATAGCGTGCTGCCGTATCCGATGTGTTGCGTCTTGACTCAAGCAACTTCTTGATGCGCAACAATTCACCTCGTTTGACAGAGATTGCATCCGATATACGGTTTACTTGTCCGCCGTAGAAACTCAGTTCACGTCTGGCTCCCATGCGTTCTGCCTGTTCAATAGCAAATTCATCGTGACTGCACCACGGTGTGTGATGGAACAGATACGGATTGCCACTGGTAGCAGTCAGCTGCTTGTTGATTTTTACACCTTCACTTTCGGCGGCAGCAGTAATCAGTGCGTCGAGGAATCCTTTCTGCAAGTTACGCTCCATCACATCGGGAGTACCTCCCTTGATGGTGGTCGCGAAAATGGAGTTGTGCATCTTGTCCATCATTTCCACTACGGTGAAAGCCTTTTTGCCATTTTTCAGTTCGTTTTCCAGCATACGCATCAGTCGGTCGTTCGAGAGCAGATCCCAGAAAATATATCCCTGCGTATTTTTCAGAATCTGGCTTGGCGCATATTCTATTACCCCCGTCGGGTTTTTACGCAACAGGAATGTATAGTCGGAAATTTCCGTATCGAACAGCCAGCGCGGGTAGCAAAGAACTTCGTTCAGCAGAAAATCGAGTGATGCTTCCTGCTTTTCCTTCTCTACATATGTATATGTCTTGACTCCATCGCCTACAGTCGTATTTTCTATGTAAATACCTCCGATATTTGCCATTACATGATACAGATAGTTGTTCCACTGGGTAATCACTGCGTAATACAGGCGCGAAGCCTCCTCGTACGTCTGTCCTTTCTCTCCCGTAGTCGTCCACTTGATGATTTCAGGCACGATACGTTTCAAGTTGGCTATACCCAGTTCCGAAGAACGGACAGGATCGTCACCCAAATCTTCGTTCTGTGCTCTCGGATCGACAGCCGAACGCGGATCTTGTGCCTCGCTGTATTTATACAGACGTCCGTTATGCTTGTTCAGGAAATCGTATAACACATCTTTTTCAGCTTCCGGAGTAGGCAGACCATACCAGCGGTAACCATATTCGATGGCAAAAATATCATACGGACCGATGTGTGGCGATACAGCTGTAACTCCGTCGCCTGGCTGTGCCACGTAGTTATAACGGGCATAGTCCATAATAGACGATGCCGTAGAGTTCATCTTGTCTGTAAAGCTTTTCGAACGGAGCGAATCTGTAGGGAAAGTCCACGATCCCATCATGTTGTGGCGCAACCCCAGCGAATGTCCTACCTCGTGACAGGCTACAAAACGGATTGCATCTCCCATCATTTCGTCCGGCAGTTTGGTTCCTCGTGCTTTCGGGTCAATAGCTCCGGTCTGGACAGTAATCCATTCCTGTACCATCGAGATAACATTATGCCACCACATGATGTCAGCTTCCAGAATCTCTCCCGAGCGAGGGTCGAGAATAGACGGACCCATCGCATTGGCTTTCGATGAGGCTGCATACGTTACCACCGAATAGTTGATGTCATCAGCATTCGCCGCTATGCTATCGGGCAGTTCCTTGGCAATAATTGCATTTTTAAATCCGGCACGCTCGAAAGCTACCTGCCAGTCTTCTATACCTTGCTTGATGTATTTTCGCCAGCGGTAAGGGGTAGAGTTTTCGATGTAGAACACAATCGGCTTTTCCGGTTCTACCAGTTCTCCGCGCAGATATGCCTCACGGTCTTCCGGCTTGGGTTCCAGTCGCCAGCGTGTAATGTATTTTTTCTCTTCTGTTTTCTGTTGGGAATCGCTGAAATAGAGCAAGTCCTTTGTGAAATATCCCACTTTCGGATCATCCAGACGGCCCATCATCGGCTTCTCGGGCAGTAATACCAGTGAGGAGCTGACCTCTACGGTGACATTTACTGCCGACATACCTTCGCGTACTTTCGTAGTAAGTTCGGAAGTGGCTACGATGTTGTTAGGAAACGCCTTGATCGACATGATGCGTGACAAGTCCTTTATAGCAGATGTCCCCAGATTGATATTGTCGAAGACATTGTTGATGCTCGTTTCCGATCCGTCATAGATGTCGTTTATCTGGATGATTACTGAGGTTGAATCGGCATTGCATGCTTCCAGCTTGAAATCGGCAATGAGCGGAGAGATAAAGTTATCGCGCACCGAGCGGGTGATAGCATCGTTTTCGGGCGATTCCGGTAATGGACGGCTCTGGCGCACCCTGATTTTTTTCTCTTCCTTGTTCCATTCAAAACGTATCATCTGTGTTTCGTAGTTTGTACCACGGTTTACACCTGCGTCATTTAGTTCGAAGGGCACTCTTTGCAGCTTATTCACAACCAGCATGTCGCGCTGAAGCAATGACACGGGGATTTCGAAATAATATTTGCCATCCTGGGCATATACATTAAACATGCCACGAGAAACCAGGTTGCTCTCGGAGGCAATCTTTTCGAAATCGGTTTTACTGACTTCTTCAGTTGTTTCTTTTTTCTTGTTCTTCTTCCACGGGAAAACTTTAGCTTCTGTAGATGCATTGTAATAGCTTGCATTACCAGCCGACGCATAGACTGGAATGCATATCAAAGCTCCTGCTAAAGCACGTAATAGTAGGGGTTTGTTCTGTATCATACAATGGTTTCGTTTGAGGTTGTAATAAATTACAAAACTTCAAAATTTGTATAATTGTTCAGATATTTTTTATAATTGTCGCATATTTATTAATAATTAAGTATTATTTGTATCTTAATGTTCTCTTTTGCGGCTTTTACATAGCTGTGTTTTATATCGCGTGATTTAGGTTAAGCATTATTCGGATAGAGGTACTGAAGTGGGATGATTATAACTTGCGCTTATTTGAGGAAAAAATTGCTGTAGTTTTACCAAATTCTTCTTGATGTTTTTTTTAAAATCGTACAAATTCCGAAATGTTTTGTACAAAAAATAAGAGGTTTTTGCTGATTTGTTAATTGATTGATTTACTTGTGTTTATGTGATGTGGAGCTTTTGTGTTTCTTGTTAGATTGTAATGTGTATGCTTTGAAACTTTATCAGAATAAAAATGCTTATCATTGTTTTTCTTTCGTATATTATCAGTATATTTGCCATATACGCCAATAAAAGGATTTATAATGAAAGATATAAATAGAATTAAAGTTGTTTTGGTTGAACAGAAGAAAACTGGTAAATGGCTTGCAGAACAATTAGGAAAAGATCCATCTACGGTGTCTAAGTGGTGTTCAAACAAAATGCAGCCATCATTGGAGATGCTGATGCAAATAGCAGAGAAACTGGATGTTGATGTCAGAAACTTGATTGTAACTACTAAGCAATAATATGGGAACAAATTTCTTTACAAACGAAAAAGAAAATACCCTCCTTGAAAAGATAGAAGGAGTTTTCAAGTATAAGAAAGTGCATTTCTTTGATGCGCTTGTAGGGTATTTTAGAGCTTCCGGATATTTTAGGATCCGAAAGTTCATTCAACAGACCCCACACATTAGAATCTTAGTAGGCATCAATGTAGACAAACTGACTTATCAGGCCAATCAGCAGGGACTGCTTTTTAATCCAAACAGTGAACAGTCTCAAGAGGAATTCTTTAATGATATAAAAAAGAATATTCAAGAGGCTAAGTACGACAAGGAAGTGGAAGACGGAATGTATCAGTTTATCGAAGATATTGTTTCCGGCAGAATAGAAATGCGTATTCATCCCAAACAAAACATACATGCCAAGATCTATATCTTTCGTGAAGAAGTATATCATCCTCATGGTTATGGTTCTGTCATTACTGGCTCCAGCAATCTGACAGAAGCTGGACTTGAGAAAAACTTTGAATTTAATGTAGAACTAAGATATGATGATGATATCCAGTTTGCAACAGATACCTTTGAGAAGCTATGGGCTGAATCTGTTGCGATTGATATCACCCATATTGAGAAGATAAAAAAAGAATCTTATCTGAATACTGAATTTACGCCATTCGAAGTTTACTTGAAGTTCCTTTTAGAGTACTTTGGGCGCAGCATAGATTTTGATCCGAGTTCAGTATCAGACTTGCCTAAAGGATATAAGAAATTGTCTTATCAAGTTGATGCCGTAAATGATGGCTATTCAAAGATGATGAAACATAACGGATTTTTTCTATCCGATGTTGTTGGATTGGGAAAGACTATCGTTTCGGCCCTCATTGCCAAGAAATTTTTCTTTGCAAACGGATTCCCAATGCATCGCTCTCATACATTGATTATTGTTCCCCCAGCTCTTAAAGAAGGTTGGGAAAGAACTATGACAGAGTTTAAACTTGACAATTATAAGATTATAACAAATGGAAGCTTGCATAAATTAAAGAATCCGTCACTTTATGATTTGATTATCGTTGATGAAGCCCATAAATTCAGAAGTGATACAGCATCTATGTACAACGAGCTACAGAAGCTTTGCAAGACTAAAACCCTGCATGCTGATGGTAGCCTGCACGATAAGAAAGTGATACTTGTATCTGCAACTCCGCTGAATAACAAACCGGAAGATATAGCCAATTTGGTTTATCTATTTCAGGATTCCAAAGACAGCACTTTGGAAGAAGGAAACTTACAGCGCTTCTTTCGTGAACAAATTGATAAATACAAGAAGGTTAAAAAGCAAAAAGATATAGAGCAAATTTCTAAAGATATAAAGGCTATTTACGAAAAGATTCGAACAAAGGTGGTTGAACCATTAACTGTGCGTCGTACACGTACAGATTTAATGGAAAACGAAGCATATCGGAAAGATTTGGAAGAACAGAATGTACATTTTCCTGATGTAAAGCCCCCTCATAAGATTTACTATCAGTTGGATGCAGAATTAGAAGCATTGTATGATAAAACAATCCATTATTTAGGAGGTAAAGGAGGTAATGTATTGAAATACTATCGCTATCAGGCCATTAAATATTTGGTTCCCCCAAAGAAAGCCAAGTATAAAAAAGCGGATATGATATCTATTCAGTTGGCAGGTATTATGAAAACATTGCTTGTCAAGCGGATAGACAGTAGTTTCTATGCTTTCAAACAATCTTTAAAGAGATACTATCAGGCCAACAAAGTCATGCTTGGTATGTTTGAAAAAGGCGTAATATATATAGCTCCTAATTTGAAGGTTAATGAATTATTAAGCGAAGGGAAAGAAGATGAACTGATTAAACTGATAGAAGAAGCGCAATATACCGATCCGACGATTGAAATATGTGCCCCTGAAGACTTTGAGCCTGGGTTTAAGGAAGGCTTGGAAGATGACGGACATATTTTGGAAGAACTGGTAGAAGCATGGGATAAAATAACTTATGACCCGAAATTGGATATTTTTATAAATGAATATCTGAAAGGTAAACTATTTGATAAGTCTATTAATCAGGAAGGTAAGCTTGTCGTGTTTTCTGAAAGTAAGGAAACTACCAAATATTTATCAGATACATTGAAAGCAAACGGATTTAACCGTGTTTTGATTGTCCAGAGTGATAATCGTAACGACAAGATGCCTGTCCTTGAGGCTAATTTCGACGCCAATTATAAAGGAGAGAAAAAAAATGATTATAATATAGTCATTTCTACAGAGGTGCTGGCTGAAGGTGTAAACTTGCATCGTGCTAATGTAATTGTCAATTACGATACGCCTTGGAACTCTACTAGGCTGATGCAACGAATTGGACGTGTAAACCGTATCGGAAGTACAGCTAAAGAAGTGCATATATTCAACTTCTTTCCTACAGCCAAGGTAAACAACGACATAGAGTTGGAGAAAAAAGCCAAGATGAAACTCTTTGCCTTTCATGCTGCTTTGGGTGAAGACAGTCAGATCTACTCCACAGATGAAAATCCAGAAAGCTTCGGATTGTTTGATAAGAATGCGGATGAGGAAAGAGACGAGAAATTGCGATATCTGATGTGGCTTAGGCAGTTGAAAGAAGATAATCCTGACTTGATAAAACGAATAAGTAAAATGCCTTTAAGAGCGCGTGTGGGGAGGAAAAGTAAACTTATTCCTATGAGTACCATTACGTTTATTCGAAATAAAAGGAGAGATGCCTTTACTTTCATTCGTGAAGACGGAAGCATAGAAGAACTTACTTTTTTGGAAGCGGTAAAAGAATTTGAGGCAAGAATAGAAGAGAAAGCCATTCCTTTGCATGACAAACATCATGAGCAAGTAGCAAAGGCAATAGAAGTATTTTCGGAGAAAGAAGAAGATGCAAAAGCCGCTACCAAGAAGGTAGTTACAACCCAAGGTCCCAATGAGAAAAAAGCTTTGGCGTATCTTGATGGATTCTTGCATGTTCCTAACATAACAGACGAAGAATTGACTCTAATAGCAAAGGCCAAGCGTGCCATATCTACGGGGAAATTCCAACAGTTGCAACGGGACATAAACAAATTACAAAGTGCCACAAAAAAAGCACCTGTTAAGATGGTTATATTGCTGGAACAACTTATGAAAATTATTACTTCTTACCCGCTTGAACATGTTGAGTTAAACACCCATGAAGTTCAAATTGTAAACTGTATGAAAGTAACAAAGGAGTTAGTCCCGGAAATTATCATTTCCGAAAGTTTTAATATTTAATTATTACAGGAATGACAGCAAAAGAATTACAAAATAAGTTATCTGCCAGATTTGATTTCGATGAGTGGAAAGGCATATTAATAGAGATGTTTCCAAAGGTCGAGTTCTTCACTAGTGTTAATCAGGTTTCCCATGAGTTGATTAAAGACGGAGGACAAGCAGGTATGATTCGTCTGGATGACGGACGCTCATTGGCTATATATATATTTGAAGTTAAAGACAATGTATTAATCGACCGTAATCGAAAAGGATTGCGTGAGATTGCTGCTAAAACTATCGACCAATCTATTATTCATGGTGTTCTTGCTTTTTACTATTCAAAGAATGTGTCTGATTATCGTCTGACTTTTATAGCGAAACAAACTTTATTCACAGAAGACGGAGAGCTGGTACAATCTGAAACGGCTCCTAAAAGATATACTTTTCTTTTGGGCGAAAATGAGCCGTGTAGGACAGCAACGGAACGTTTGTATGAATTGATTTCCCAAAAGAAAAACAGGTCTATCTATCTGGCAGATGTTACAGAGGCATTTTCTGTTGAGCGTTTGAACAAAGAGTTCTTTGCCGGATATAAGGCCCAATATAGCAAGTTCTTGAAACAACTTTCCGATACGAAACAGAATCGTGATTACGTTAAAAAATTGCTTGGGCGTTTAGTCTTTTTACAATTTCTACAGAAAAAAGGCTGGATGGGTGTTCCGGCTTCTCGTACAGACTGGAAAGGTGGAGATAAAAATTATCTCAGTCATTTAATCGAACGTTACGAAGGAAACGACCGTTTGTTAAGCGATGTACTCGAAGTTTTATTTTTCAATACATTAAATGATAAACGCGAGAGAGATATTGCTGATGGTCGGTTGGGAGAGAATATCAAAATTCCATATCTTAATGGCGGTTTGTTTGAGAAAGACAATATAGATAGATTGGACATTGATTTTCCATATTCCTATTTTAAAGAACTCATGGACTTCTTCGCTATGTATAATTTTACGATTGATGAAAACGATCCAGATGATAGCGAGGTGGGTATTGATCCTGAAATGTTAGGACATATTTTTGAGAATCTTTTGGAAGATAATAAGGATAAAGGCGCATTCTATACTCCAAAGGAAATTGTGCAATATATGTGTCGACAGAGTGTTATTCAGTATCTGAAAAAGCATACCAATTCTGATTTTTATCCAGCAATAGAATCTTTGATTTTATATAGAAAGGTCAATGAAATATTTCAAGAAAAAGAAAATGCATTAAAGATATACACCCTGCTGAAATCTATTAAAGTATGTGATCCGGCTATAGGATCAGGTGCATTTCCTATGGGAGTACTTAATGTATTATTTTATGCTCGCCAATTATTGTATGGATTCACACAAGACAAGCATACTTTTTCACATGCGGAAGTCAAACGCGAAATTATACAGGAAAATATTTTTGGGGTAGATATTGAACAGGGGGCTGTAGACATTGCAAGGCTAAGATTTTGGTTGGCTTTGGTTGTCGATGAAGAAACTCCTCAACCGCTTCCCAATTTAGATTATAAAATAGTTTGTGGAGATTCTTTGCTTAATAGAACTTCGCTTGATTCTCCCATCATGAATGTTTTTACAGAATACAATAGAAACAAGAAAGATGAGGATAAAATAACATTGAATAAGTATCAAGCATTAATACATGACTATCTGAATACTTCCAATCATACTGTTAAGGATAGATATAAAACTTTGATATCTGAGATAAAAAGTTATTTTAAAACAGAATTGGAAGATAAAATGCGTTTTTATACTAGGGATGAAAAAAAACTTATCGAAAAATATTTTATGTATTTGAATCTATCATCGAATATGAAAACCTTGTTTGATGATAAGAAAGACGAAAACGACCTTTCACCCAAAGCCCAAAAAGACCTTAATAAAATCCGTAAGGTAATTGAAAGTAAAAACCAGTACGCAAATACAGTAAAGTATGATAAGCTGTATAAGAATGCATTTGAGTGGAGATATGAGTTTCCATCTTTATTAGATGATAATGGTGATTTTAAGGGTTTTGATTTGGTTATCGGTAATCCTCCATATCTTAGAATACAAGGAATAAGAGAAGTAAATCCCGATTTTGCAGATGAACTGGTAGAAAGATATAAGTCTGCAACTGGGTCATTTGATTTATATGTTACATTTGTAGAACGTGGATTACAGATTGTAAACAGCTCAGGTATTGTTAATTATATCATGCCGATAAAATGGACCAATTCTGCTTTTGGAAAAGGTTTGCGTGAATTGGTTTCAAATAAGACTTCACAAATAATAAATTTTGGAGCCTATTAGGTATTCAATGCTTCTACTTACACTGCATTACAGTGGTTTACGCCGAATAGTAAGGAACTGGCTTATTATGAACTGGATAGAAACCTTACAACAAATGAAGAACTGGGTGCTTACTTGAATTCATTGAATGATGAAAGTAAAGCAATCATAAAATCTGACAAATTAAATAAGGAAGCATGGATACTTACTGTAGGAGATACTGTAAGTATATTAAATCAACTGGAATTACATTCACGTAGAATAAGCGATGTTTTCGAAAAGATATTTCAAGGTCTAGCTACCAGCAAAGATGACGTTTATTTTTTATATGAATGCAATGAAAAAGACGGAATGGTTTATGGTTACTCAAAATATCTTGAACGTAATATTTGTATAGAACGTGGATTGGTGAAACCATTACTTAAAGGGGAAGATGTACACAGATATGAGCATCTCTCAACAGACCGTTTTGTCGTTTTTCCCTATAAAATAGAAAATGGAAAGGCTAATCTTTATTCAGAGAAAGAATTGTCTGAAATTTTTCCAGATGGATATGCTTATTTGAAAGAATGTGAGGAAATTTTAAGGGGAAGAGAGAAAGGGCGATTTAACATTGACGGTGAATGGTTCCAATTTGGAAGAAAACAAGGTATATTATCAGCTGAATTCGAGAAATTAGTTGCACCTGACATCTCTATGGGAGGTAATTTTACCTATGATAGTAAAGGCGTATTTTATCAAACCACAACAGTTTATGGATATTTAAAGAAACCTGAAATAAAAGAAGGATATAAATTTTGGATGGCATTATTTAATTCCAGATTGTTTTGGTGGTATCTTAAAAATACAGGAACTGTATTAGCAAATGGCTTTTTCAGATTTAAACCTGATTATGTAAAACCTTTTCCTGTGCCAGAAATAATACCTCCATATACCGAACATTTAATATCAACATTATGTGATTATATTCTTTTCATAAAAGGACAGAATACCAATCTTTCAGATTTAGTTTCAAATAAACTAATTTTTGAATATTTTGAAAGAATCATTGACGGTTGTATATATGAGATTTACTTTGGTGACCACATGAAAGAATTGAATATAAACATTATAGATTCGGCTATAGGGCTTATTAAACCTATAGAAGGCTTGTTGTCAAATGAGGAAAAAAGAAAAAAGATACTGGATACATTTATAAGTATAAAGAAAACAGACAATGAAATAAGAAATAGGTTGGATTTATTAACTATTAAAAGTCCTAAAGTACTTAAAGTTATAATTGAAGATTAAAATAATATATCCTATAAATTTTGCCTATGATTAAAGATATTATTAGCCATATTAATTGCATGTTAGGATGTCTGGAAAATTATATTGCTATTGAAAATAGCCAAGGTTTTACAGATATAAATGTAGCTTGTGAAAATCTTATCTTAGGCATGATGAATATAGTTTATGACTATAATTTAGAAAACTATAATTCTAAAAACTATATAGCAAATGCTAAAGGTATTGATTTGATAGATGATAAAAGAAAAATATGTGTTCAAGTCAGCAGTAATCACAAGATTACTAAATTAAAAGATACAATTGAAAATATAAAAGGAATAGAGTATCTAAATGATTATCATTTGCTTTTTTTTGCTTTAGTAAATAAAGCAAATAACTTACGAAGTTATAAACCTGCCAATGACGAAAGTCTTAAAATTAAATTCAATGCCAACAAAGATATCATAGATTTTCACAGTTTTAGCTCAGACATAGAAAGAATGAGCGAACATAAAAAACATGCTCTAAATGCTTTCCTCCGTTGTTGGCTTGGAGAAGAATACTACAATCCTGTTCTATTTAAAGAAAAAATTGATAATAAAAATCAACAAGATTCCTTCGATAGGCCTAAAGATTACTATCAAAGAGAAATTAGTATTGCAAGCAATAACGATTTTACCATAGAAAAATATATACACCCTGAAAAATATAAGCCACATAGATTAATAGAATATATTCAAAATAAAGTTTTGGATTATAGAAGTCAGTATTGGCTTCTTATTGCAGCAGGACAGACCGGAAAGTCTTATGAGGTAAAAAATTTGGCTTTCTTGTTAAGCCAAACTGATGACGTATTTCCTGTTGTCTATGAAGCTAAGTTCTTCAAAGATAGAAATAAAGAGATTAATATTCCATTTTATTATTCAGAGGAACATATTGTTTTTATTATAGACGGTATAGATGAAATATCAGGGGAAGAACTAAGGGAATCATTTTATTATCATATTTCTGATTTAAAATCAAAGTATCCTAAGCTACGCATACTTATGACATGCAGAAGAAATTACATTGATAATACTAAGTTCGAAGGATTCAAAAGATTATTTTTAAACGACTTATCATATAAGGAAATTAAAGAAATAGTAAATAACAGTGATATATGTACGCCTGATGATTTCTTAAATAATATCAAAGATAAAACATTGTATTCGATAGCAGGTAATCCTTTTTTCCTGAAAGCCATGATAAGGTATTATAAAGAAAAAAATGAAATTCAAGATAACAGACTTGAATTATACCGTCATCTGATTAATTGCAGCTATAATACCGAAGATAAAAAGAATATAGGTAAATTAATTAACAAAAAAACAGATGGTAATACTTTATTAAAAAAGATAGCACTTGTATTACAATTTACTGAGAGAAAAAGTCTCTCGGAAGTAGAGTTGAAAGGAAATATGGGATTTAATGATTCACAAATAGAATTATGCATGAGTTTTGCGATATTTCATCGTGACGAATCTCATAATTACAGTTTTGAACTGAACTCCTTTCAGATGTATTATGTCGTTGATTTTCTGATGAACAAAAGCTATGAAAAAATCTTGAATCTCATTAGTTATAATAAGCATAATGTTCCACGGATACGCCCGGAATGGTACGATGTCTTTGAATTACTGCTTTCATCAATGAAAATAGGAGATGAACGAAGAAAATATTTGTTGGAATGGACTTTTGAAAATGATATTGAAGCTTTGCTTAATGTAGATCCTAATTCATTAGAAGATGAATTTAAGGATAAGATTTTTAAAACTATACTGCTAAATTACAAGGAGAAGAAAATCACTTCAAGTCCCAACATGGGAATAGATTTTTCCCGTAAACTTGCATCATTTTGTACAACAGATGAATCATTAAAGTTTTTCATTACAGAATATAAGAATGAAAAAGAACTTGGACCATACTTATATCTGCTTTCTTTTGTGTATTGGTTTATTAATTCTGATTATATAGAATTGTACGAATATACTGAAGAATTTAAAAAATCAGCATTTAACTATCTCAAAGAATTCGGGAACATAAAAGATTCAAAATGGTATGAAATCTTATATGCTCCATTACATAATGATATATTTTTAAATAAAGAGGATATTGAAAAACTGATTGATTTAACAAATGATGTAGATGATATAGAACTTAAAATCTGTATTTTCCGTCTGATAGAAGAAACAGATTTATGTGATGACTTTTTTTATTTTACTATTTCAAATGAGAGTAATATAAAAGATTATAAAAGAGAAGGGGATTATGGGACGCATATGGTAGACAGAAATAGTGTTATATATGCATTAACTCACATTAAAAATTATGATAATATAAAAAGGCTTTGGACTGAATATCCACACTTCATAAAGGATGATTATCGATATAACGAGGATGAAATCCAGCATAAATTCAGGTGTGATATACTTAAATTGGCTGAAGTGCATATAAGTAAACATTTTGATATTGTTGAGGATATAAAACAAGCATGGATAAATGAATGTGAAAAGAAATATCTTGCATATTCACCCAATACAGTTATCACAGATTTTCGTGATTTTTTCATCCGTAATAAATTATGTGATAATTTAAGTGATTTATGCGAAGACTTATATATTGCATTACAAGATGAAAAATGTAAAAATAAAACCCTCGATAGATTACATGCTGAAATTATTCTTGTTATTACAGTAGAAGGAATAAACAAATTAGCTGAACAATGGGATGGAGATGATATTTACAGATGTAAGCTTATGAGTTGGTTAAGGAATACACCTCTGCCGGAAATCAATAGTGCTGTTTCTGAATGGATAAATAATAAGTTTGTTCAGGCGAAGAGTCCTTATGAAAATATGCCAACTTTTGAACAAATGAATTTAGAAAGGTTGGCACTAATATTTAACCGAGAACTGTTTAAATGCACTATTTATCGTATTATAGATAAATTTGCGCCTACAAATGGAAAGGATTTAAGATTCAAAATAAATGAAGATGATGAATTGCAAATCAATAACTATGTTATGCTATATCTATCAAAGTATATTGATAAAAAATCTGGTAATTACGACACTAAATTGATAAAAGAAAGCTTAGAGAATGACACTGATTATCATTGCTTTATTATAGACATAACACTTCAAAACTATAAAGTTCAATTTAGTAAAGATCAAAAGGGAATTATAGAGAATTCATTGAAATACTTAATTCATCATAGAGATAGTATCTATCACTTTGAGAAGGTAATAGAATTAATACTCAAATTTAATTTTGATATAGATAAAGATATAATAATTGAACTATTACCTTATGCAGGTATTTCTTATTGCATGGATTCACAAAAAGGGGAATATATATACTTTATTGATTATGCAAATAAAAAATTAGGAACTAATATAATAAAACAATATTTGCCAAAGCTTATCTCCCATGATTTTAATAAACATAGAGAATTAGATTTGATAAAGATTTCAGAATTAATTGTTCAATTGAAAATGAAAGAACTATATCCCGAAATATGTAAACAAATATCGAAAACAAATTATTATGGGGAAAAATTAGTTGATATACTTTTAGATGATAAGGAGTTTGGTATTATAACTTTAAAATCAAAGCTGGGATTATTTAATACAAATATACAAATATACATTTTGGATCAGTTATATAAAATAGATTTACATCAAAGTTGGGTTCTACATAAAACAATTGAACTAAGACCCGATTTTTTAGAGGAGGATAATAAAAGAGCATTATTGCTTTTATTAAGACTTGGATATGATCAAGCTTTAGACGAATGTATTGAATATTTATCCAAAGATATTAAATCTTTAGGTAATCCATTTATGGCTCCGACACTCAATTATACAGATATAAAGTATTTGTCAAAAATTCTTACTTTATTACGGATTGTATGGGGCTATACAGAACCATTTAATAATTGGAGTTCTAGAATAAAAGAAACTCTAATAAGAATGGCTGAAAAGAATTTAGAACAATACAATGCTGTAAATGCTTCTTTATGTAAGATGAAAAATGAAGAAGAAAAATATATTAGTAATTTAAGTTACTTCATTGATGAATTGAAGAAATTTGATCCTCGTTTAAAAGATGCACCAATAAGTATAGCTAAAGCATTGGAAATTATAGATAAATACAACAATTAATACTATAGAGGTATGCAAGAAACCAACCGCATAGAATATAAAAGAGAATTGACTCCGGAACTTGATATAGAAAAGGAGATCATCGCTTTCCTTAATTACAAGGAAGGCGGATACATCTATATCGGCATTGATAAAGATGGCTCAACCGTGGGAGTAAACGATGTGGATGATTGTATGTTAAAGTTGAAAGACCGCATCAAACATAACATATCCCCTTCCGCAATGGGGCTGTTTGATATTGCCGAGGAACAAAAGGACGGGTGTAGTATTATCAAGATTACGGTGGCAAGTGGCATTGAGAAACCATATTTCAAAACAAAATATGGAATGACACCGCGAGGTGCATATATGCGTGTAGGAACATCAGCTGAGCCTATGCCTCAAGAACAGATTGACCGCCTGTTTGCCATGCGGACACGAAACTCCATCGGTCGCATAGTATCCAATCGACAGGATTTGAGTTTTGAGCAGTTACGCATCTATTACGACGAACGTGGTAAAAGACTCAATGATAATTTTAAACGGACATTGGAATTGCTCACAGAAGATGGGAAATATAATTATGTAGCTTATCTTCTGGCTGATGAGAATGGAAATTCAATTAAAGTGGCAAAATATTCAAGCCTTGACCGTTGTGATTTGGTAGAGAATAATGAGTATGGATATTGTTCTCTTATTAAGGCAACCAAGAGCGTGTTAGCCAAATTGGATATTGAAAATAAAGTTGCCGCTACTATTACACCCATGGAACGCATTGAAACCCCATTGTGGAACAAGGTTGCTTTGCGCGAAGCTGTTATTAATGCGATAGTCCATAACGATTACTCCTTTGAGGTACCACCCAAATTTGAAATTTTTCCCGACAGACTGGAGATAACCTCAGCAGGGCGTTTACCGGAGTCTCTTTCCAAAGAGGAATTTTTTAATGGTATATCAATTCCACGCAACAAGGAGTTGATGAGAATTTATCGAGATTTGGAGTTGGTAGAGTCGTTAGGTTCCGGCATTCCTCGCATACTAAGAGCATACGGAGAAGAATGCTTTAATTTTACTGACAATTTTATTCGTATTACTTTTCCTATAACTGCTCATGATACTGCTCATGATACTGCTCATGATACTGCTCATGATGTGGATAGTGTATCTGAACATATAAGAACTCTTGTTGCTTGTATGGATGATGAAGTTGATAGGGAAACTCTGCAATCAATATTAGGAATTAAGCATCGGACATATTTTCGCAATAAATATCTTAAGCCGTCTATAAATGAAGGTTATATAGAGTTTACTTTACCTAATGAAAAGCAAAGTAAGTTACAGAAATATCGCCTTACGGCAAAAGGTTTGGCATTGAGGGAAACATTAAAATGTAACGAGTAAATGCTTTTAATAGCAGCAAAGGTTACTGCCTTATAAAAAGAATGGAGCTGTATCGCGAGTTACATACGATACAGCTCCATTTTTCATAGAACAATAATTATTATTTATTAGGCGAATCCCATTTGTATGTCTGATTGCAAGTAATGTTCAGTGTCTGATTGCCGCTTTGCATACGGAAATCACCCTGTTCAAGAATCCATTTACCGTCAGCTCCAACAAAAGCAAGATCACTGGCTTTGATAGTTAAAGTAACGGTTTGTGTTTCGCCTGGTTGTAATTCCACTTTTTTGAAAGCACGCAGTCTGCGGTTTTCGGGAACGAGAGAAGCAACCAGATCGCTGCTGAACAGCATTACAGCTTCCTTTCCTACGAGCTTTCCAGTATTGGTTACATCTACAGAGAACTGAAGTTCGTCGGTTGCTGTAAATGAAGGATGATTCATGCGCAAGTTGCTATATTCAAATGTGGTGTAGCTCAATCCGTAACCGAATGGCCATTGTACAGAGATAACTGCATCATAGTCGTAAGCTCCTTCCATCTTATCCATTTCTTCGCTTACCCGATAGTCGTATGTGGTAAGTGCTGCCTGATGGCGTGGATAAGTGTACGGCATCTTAGCACTCGGATTAGCGTCGCCTGCCAGAATATTTGCCAGTGCATCTGCTCCGTAGTTACCCGGCAACAGAATATTGATAATTCCGCTGGCAAGAGGTTCCAGATCGTTTATCAGACGAGGTCTGCCTTCGTTCAGTATCAGAATAATAGGCTTTCCAGTGGTAGCAAGTGCCTTTACAAGTTCACGCTGGCTGGGTGAGATAGCCAGGTCGGAAAGATTACCCGGAGTTTCGCAGTAAGAGTTCTCACCGATGCAGGCGATGATGATATCTACATTCTTTGCGGCAGCTACAGCTTTTTCTATTTCCGGTTCATTCTCTTCTGTATAAGCACCTTCCGGTTTGTAAGTTACACCTTGTTCCAGTGTTACATATTCGCTTCCGAACTTGTTGCATAGGGCTTCGTAGATGGTATTATACTTACCGGCAAATCTGTCGGCAAGGTGTCCTTGCCATGAGTAACTCCATCCACCATTCAGACAGCGCATAGAGTTGGCATTCGGACCGGTAACCAGCAGTTTCTTGCCTTTAGCTAACGGAAGAATATTGTTTTGGTTTTTCAACAGAATTTCTGATTCTTCGGCTGCACGGAGAGCCAGTTCTGCATGTTCTTTACTGCCAAACAATGGATATTCTTGGGTTGGAGTATTGGGTTGCTCGAAGAGTCCAAGACGATACTTCAGACGGAGGACACGACGTACGGCATCGTCTATGCGACTCATCGGCACTTTATTTTCTTCAACCAGTTCTTTCAGCAATGTACAGAAGTTCAGATCGTATGGTTCCATGGCCATATCTATACCGGCATTGATAGCTATCTGGATGGCTTCTTTTTTATTGGCAGCAATGCGTTCGCGGGTGTACAGGTTGTTGATGTCGGCCCAGTCAGTAATCAGCATTCCGTCCCATCCGAGATCCTCTTTCAGCCATTTGGTAAGCAGTTCATAATTAGAGTGAACGGGAACTCCATTGATGGAACCGCTGTTTACCATGATAGTCAGAGCGCCTGCTTCAACACATTCTTTGAAGGGAGCGAAGCATTTTTCACGTAATTCTGATACGGGTATGTATGCAGGGGTACGGTCTTTTCCTGTACGCGGCAGGCTGTATCCCATGTAGTGTTTGACTGATGTGGCAATGCGGTCGGCAGGTATATGATTGGGATCATCACCTTGAAATCCACGGACTGCCGTGCTTCCCATGATGGAATTTACCAGACAGTCTTCACCATAGTTTTCCCATACGCGTGACCAGCGTGGATCGCGTGCCATGTCTACAGTAGGAGAGTAAGTCCACGGGCAGTTGCTGGCACGTGTTTCGTATGCAGTTACACGTGCGGCTTCGTATGCCAGGTCGGGATTGAACGAAGCACCCAGGTTGATGTTCTGAGGGAAGAGGGTGCCATCCAATGTATAGGTTGTCCCATGGTTTTGGTCCAACCCGTAGATACATGGGATTCCTATTTCTTTCATCGACATGGACTGGATTGTTCCGATAATTTCCTGCCATTTGTCTTTATCTTGTGCCACCGGCCCCGGAGCGTTCAGGAATGAACCTACCTTATATTCTGCAATGGCCTTGCGCAGTTTAGCTTCGTCAAGCTGGAATTCTCCATCGACAAAACCTCCCAGTACATCAATGGCAAGTTCGGTCATTTGTCCGATTTTCTCTTCCAGAGTCATTTTCGAAAGAGTGGCTTCCACCTTTTGCTCTAATTTTGCGTCTTTGGCAATTGCTGTTGCTGGAGCTGCCTGTATGGAACAGGCAGCTATTGTAAAAGCAAATAAACTTGATGTTATTTTCTTGTGTATCATATAATGTGTGTTTTTTGAGAATGATTTATTGTACGCTTATTCTGTCTACATAATATCCGTGGCCAATGCAGAGGAAACCGTCTTCTGTCTGGATTTTGTCCAGTACTTCCTGAGTTAATTGAACTTGTTTTACTCCGTCTTCCTGGAATTCGATGACGGCAGTACCGGGCAGATCGTTCCACCAGCCTGTTGTGGTGCGCAACTGGTGATATTCGTCGGCAGAGTTTACTGAATAGTATATGCTTAATACAGCTCCTGCTTTTATGCTGGCGAATACATCCTTTCCTATCAGGTTGAAAGTCTTGTTCGGATTGTCATCGGGTAAATCCCATGATACATAGTGATGACCTTCCCATAAAACTCTTTCTGAAGATACAACTACTGTCTGTTCTGTGATGTTTCCTGCAGTGGTATAGAACATGACTTCTTTTCCTGATGTGGTTCTTCCGGTAAGTGTGTATTCACCATCTTCCAGTGAAGGACAGGTAAAGGCTATCTCGGTTTCCGACTGACGGATAAAGCTGGAAACAGTCTGTCCGCCGAAAGTGAACGATTCTATCTGATTGAGATTGATACCTGTCATTACCCATTCGCTGTTTGCTGTAGTACGTTCTGAGCCGGCTGTAATGAGTGCGTCACTGGTAACAGTTACTTTGTTTCCTCCGTATTCATTGCCACCGTTATCTACAAGAATAATCCGATAGGTTCCGTCTGCCAGTCCTTCCGGAACGGTATATTCGATGTAGCTGTTTTCTCCGTTTTCTGTGTAAGCGATATCGGTTGCTGTTTTTCCGCCGATAACGATGCTATTTACTTTATCAAGGTTGTTGCCGTAAAGTTGTGCTTTTGCTCCAGTAGTAATGATGCGTTCGAAGCCGATTTCGGTAGCCCAGGGATCATCTGCCAAAGGATTGACCTGAATGAGTCCTTCACGGTAAGTCGATTTGCCGATGCTAGTTGTAGCGGTCACTTTCAAATGATAAGTTCCTGCTTTCAGAGCGAGGTCAATTTCTTTTCCTGTCTGTATTTCTTCTCCGTCAATAAACCATGTAACGGTTGTATAGTCGGCAGGAGTCACAGTCAGTGTCATCGAGAAGTTGGCATCACGGCTGATATTTGAAACGACCGGCAGTTCACCGTTTACTCGGTCGGGAAATAAAGGGTCAAGGATTCGGGGATCGTCATTTTCTGTTGCTGTAGAAAATGGAGTTTCTTCCGTGCAGGCGATGAGTCCGAAGCTCATTGCAAGCATGATTAATAGTATGTGGTATATCTTTTTCATATCTGAATCTAATTAAAAAATGATTGTTATTTTGTTGCATCTTTGTCCCACCATACCGGAGTGTACCAGTTGTCTGTTCCTCCCATGCGGTTTAGAGCTTCTTCGTAACTTACTTTATTGTAAGATGATTCCAGAACCGGGTAGCAAAGGCGTACTGGAATTTCAGTACCGCCGGTCAGATATTGTCCGAAACCGTATTCAGCAGGTGATTTCAATTTCGGATAACCAGAACGGCGTATGTTTGCCCAACATTCAGCCGGATTGGTGAAGTGGAGAATCCAGGCCTGTGTATTGATGGCTTCTTTTTTCTGTTCGTCGGTATGTCCGATTCCGTTTTGATTTATATATTCTTCGAATGTTTCATCCGAAACCTGGTCGCATCCATAGCTTTCTGTCAGGAAATCGATAGCTGCACGTACTCCTGTTCTGTACAGTTCGTCTATAGACTTACTTCCTGTATTCCATCCTTTGAGAGAAGCTTCAGCCAATAGAAATTCAACTTCTGCGTATGTCATGACTACGCCGGGGTTTGTACTTTTCAGAAAGTTGTTAGCCAGTTTAGGTTCTGTTTCACGAGCTACTGTTGTGCTTATGGAAGGATTGGTTTCTGCAAGCTCCTTCAAAATATCGCTGTCATATCCACTAGGCCACGGATCATAGCTGAATGCTCCCGGCTCGCATGGCTGGAAAGCGATACCTTTTTCCAGCATTTCGTTTGTCAGATCGATGCGGTTATCGGGGCTGGTAGAACTCATCAGGCCATCGTAATAGCAGCGTCCGATCATAAACGTACGAGGGTCACCTGTGTTATACAACTGATTGAAGAGAGTAGAACATAGATAGCTTGGGTTATTGGCCGGATCGTTACCGAACAACAGTTGTGACAAGGCATTTCCACGGTAGTCTGTATAGGCTTCTTGTCCGAAACTGAATGATTTTTCCATGTATTGGATAAGTGCATTGTCATCATTGCTTTGGAAGATGCCGCCTTCGTCTTGCAGGGCTGCCTCAAACTCTTCCTGAGCTTTTTGAGGAGCGACATTGGAGATACGCATGGCAAATCTCATTCTCAATGAATTGGCAAGTTTTTTCCATTTGCTTACGTCGCCGTTGAAAATAACATCACCTGTAATTTTGTCTTTGCTGGCATCCATGTTGTTGCCGGCAGTTTTGAGTTCTGTGAAAAAATCGTTGTAGATTTCTTCCTGTGTATCGTAACGTGGGTTGAATTTCTCTTCCAGAAAGCCTTTGCCTGCTTCACTGCAAGGTACATCTCCATGAATATCTGTAATGACCGACATAAGGTATACTCTGTAGATACGTACTGCCGAATTGATATTTACTTTTTCAGCATTATCGGCTGTACGATATTGAGCATCTGTCAGGTTTTTGATAGCTGTGGTATAGAATGTTGTCCAGACACGTCCCATTTCATTATTGTCGACAGTATGTCTGCCTCCATAGTTTGTTGTATTCCAGCATCCCATAAGTTGTTGGTTGAATGCATACAGGTAGTTCCTGTAGATTTCTACCATTCCTAGATCGCCGTAAGTCTGTAGCTGGGCTGTGGTGAGCTGTGCATTCGGATCGATAGTTGAGGCTTTCGACGGATCTGTATTCATATTCTCCATATACTCATCGCTACATGCTGTAAAGAATATGGTGAATGCCGCCAATATCAGGGTAAAATATGATTTATAGTTTTTCATTGTATTTCTTCTTTAATATATTACGTAATGAACTATCTTTAGAATTTGAGATTGACATTGAATCCGTAACTTCTGCGTGATGGGAGTGAACCATATTCCAATCCCATACCGGTTGTATTGTTATAGTTTGAATCCGGATCGATATTTGGAATATTCTTCCATACGATAAACGGATTACGTGCAACGAATGAAACTGTAAGTCCTTTTACTACGTTTTTCAGCCATGACTGAGGTACTCTGTAGCTTAAGGTGATTTCACGACATTTGATGTATGAATTGTCGTAGATAAACATTGACGGAGCATTTCGGCAGACACTCATCCAGTAATCTTCCGGATTAATGTAAATATCATTCGGACGATAAGTTCCGTCACCGTTATCAATTACACCCGGAGCAATGAAACCACCGGTAGGAGTCCAGTCGGGAGAACCTTTGGCAATACCTGCGGCTTGGCGTTGTTCTTCCGAGCGATACCATTCTTCACGGCCTGCGAGTGTTTCTTTACTTTTACCAGATTCATAAGAAGCACGGGCAGACATAGAATAGAGGTCAGCTCCGACTTTGATATCGAAAAGAGCAGAGAGAGATAAGTTTTTATAAGTAAGCGTTGTTCCAAGACCTCCGGTCCAGTCCCAGGAAGCATTACCCAGTACATGATTGCTCTTGTCGTACTGTGGAAGTCCGGTCTGCGGGTCTATAAGAATATCTCCGTTTTCATTGCGTTTGAAGTCCGGTCCTACGATGGCTCCGAAGTTCTCGCCGACTTTTGCTGCAACTTGTACATCCAGCCATGCTGCTTTTTCAAGTTCGAACATGTCCATGCCATCTACCAGTTTCTTTACTTTATTGCTGTTCTTTGAAAAGTTCAGGTTCAAATCCCAGGAGAAATCCTTAAGTTCTATCGGACGTGTGTTAAGTGCGATTTCGATACCTTTATTTTCAATTTCACCAGCGTTGATCAGGCGGTAGTTATAACCGGAAGTCCATGAACTGGCCATACCCATAATCTGATTCTTACTGTTTTGAGTGTAGTAAGTAAAATCGAGTCCGATACGGTTCTTCAGGAACTTCATCTCCAGACCAAGTTCGAAAGAGTTGGTCTTAGTCGGTTTCAAGTTTTTATTAGGCATTGTCGAATTGTTGATGTATCCGATGGTATAGCCCGGGTAGGTGAATTTCGATTTGCTGTAAACTAGTCCCAACTGATAAGGGTCGGTGTCGCTACCTACTTGTGCCCATGATAAACGGAACTTTCCGTAAGGCATCAGGTCACTTTGTTTTAGTAATTCCGAGAATACAAAACTTCCGGAGAATGACGGATAAACATATACATTGTTTCCGATAGGCAGGGTAGACGACTGGTCGCCGCGTAAAGTTGCATCGAGATAAACCAAATGTTTCCATCCTACGTTTACTGCACCATAAACCGAATTGATTTGTTTACGGTAACTGTTCTGTTCCAAGCTGGTTTCATTGAAGCTCATCAGGGCTACTACATCACGAATCTGCATATCCTGGGCAGTAGTGACGGTAGTCTGATTATTGACCTTGTAAACGTTTCCTCCCAATGTTGCATTGAAATCGAAATCTCCCCACGTATTGTTATAGAGGGCAAGTAGTTCGAAGTTGTACATGCGGTTACGGAAATTACTGTTCTGCAAATAACCGGCTTCGTATCCCGGGGTAGTAGGAGCTTTGAAATCTTCGAATATGAAGTAGTTCAGTTCTGCACCGATTGTACCTTGCAGTTTCAGGTGTTTGTTAATGTTCCAGATTGCTTTTCCATTGAAACGGAACTGGTCTTTCTTCGAATTGTTGGAGTTCTTGTAAACGTCCCAGTAAGGATTTACGTTGTATGGGTCCATACCATTCCAGTTGGAATATTCACCGTTTTCATCCTGATAGTTTTTCAGCCATTCCTGATCGTAGGTTGTTGCCAGAGTCATCAGGTTCTTTCCGATGTTCGATTTGCTGTCACCCAGTGCCGGGCGATTTTTTACAGCTTCGCGAGTATAGTTGGCACTGAAGTCAACATCTACCTTTCCCAGACTGGTGTTGGTACGCAGGTTGAAAATGTCACGGCTCATGTTCGACTGAGGAACAATATCTTTATTTCTCATATCGGTATAGGTGAAACGTACACCTGTATGTCCGCTATTAGCACTGATGATAGCTGTATTGGTAGCTGTCAGACCTGTTTGGAAGAATCCGGAAGTATTGTCTGGAATGATGAGATAAGGACGTGCTACACCGTCAAAATATGTCAGCATATTACTGCCGTCAGCTTTTGGTCCCCAGCTTTTGTTCGTATTTGAAATGGCATCGATGCTGTATGTTCCGTTGCTTCCCATACCATATACCTGCTGTATATCGTTCCATTTAGCCAACTGAGTATCGAAGGTGAGTGTACCATTATATTCTACACTGAATTTCTCTTTTCCATTGGCTTTTTTGGTTGTAATGAGGATAACTCCATGACTGGCACGGCTACCGTAAAGAGCAGATGCAGCAGGACCTTTCAATACAGACATGTTTTCGATATCATCGGGATTGATACTGGAAATTCCGTCACCTAAATCGAAACCTCCTGAAGTACCGGCACTGCCATAGTTGGTATTATCAAGAGGCACACCGTCGATGACATACAACGGCTGGTTGTTTCCTGTCATTTCTGTACTACCACGCAAAATAACTCGTGTTGATCCGGAAGGACCTCCGGCCGTTTGGCTGACTACAAGTCCCGGAACGCGACCTGCCATCGAGTTGATTACATTTGTTTCCTTGGCTTTTGTAAGCGATTCGCCTTTTACCTCATCAACTCCGTAGCCCAATGCCTTACGTTCTCTTTTGATACCTAATGCAGTTACTACGACTTCATTCAATACCTTACTGTCTTCAGCCATGACAATATTCAATGGCTTTTTACTTGCTTCTATTTCTATCGTTTTGTAGCCAATGTAACTGATAACCAGTGTTGCACCTGGAGCTACATTTAATGTAAACTTTCCATCTAAGTCGGTGATGGTTCCGTTGGTAGTATTTCCTTTTTCTATAACTGATGCTCCGATAACGGGACCGGTAGCATCGGTTACAGTTCCGGTTACAGTGTGAGTCTGTTGCTCAACAGCAGAATGAACTGGTTGGGTAATTGCTTTTATCGGTGAAATTCCACCTATAAAACAAAGTGAGAGTGTGCCACATAATAGTGTGTACCTACAATTTTTTGTTTTCATAGATTTGTTTGTATTAAGATTAATAAACTTTTATCCAGTCGATATACATGTTTACCTTCTCTCCGTCTTTCAATGCAGTGATGGCATTGACATCTGTGATGCCGGTAAAACTTCCACCTACAGCCAGATTGAACAGGATGTAGAAGTTATGGTGAAAATATTCATAACGTCCGCTGACTTTGCTGATGTCGAAAGTGTAAAACTTGGTTCCGTCTATGCTTACAGTCAGACTGTTTTCATTCCATTCCAGCAAGTAGGTATGATATTTCCCATCTTGCAGACTCTGTGAAACATTATCGGCATGATACTCCTGACGATGTCCGCTTTCGTAGTCGGTTCCATAGTGGATGGCTGTGTTGAGATAGGTTTCAGACGTACCGTTGATTATACCGTTTTCCTGTCCCATTTCCATAATATCGATTTCTCCGCACTGAGGCCAAGGCATATTATTGTCGCCCATCATCCAAAATGCAGGCCATAGACCATTTGCTGTTTGGGGAAGCTTGATGCTTGCTTCTATCTTACCATATTGAAAACTTTTTTTACCTTGACTGTTTACTCTTCCGGAATAGATTTTGTCTCCTTTCCGTTCTGCCGTTAAGATAAGAACAGATCGTCCTTCATCTGTCCCGGTCGATACATGTGCTGCATCATATATTTGCAGTTCTTGATTTACCCATCCGGCTTCGTGTTCTTCTTTGGTCCATACATTGCTGTCGAATGTTTCGAAGTCATCTTTAAATACAACTTTTTCCTGAGATTCTTCCTGCGGATTCATGTTTACTTCATCGGATGAGCAGGACTGATACATTGAGCACATTGCCAGTGCCAGTAGAATTTTTACTTTTTTCATATTACAGATATTTATGGGTTAAGATCATTATCGGTTCGTAGGGAGCCCGGTTGTAGCTGCGGTGACTAATACGCCGTGTGGCTGTTGAGCTCTGTGCAAAAGTGGGGATTGTATGCAAATAAGATGGTCAGATAGCTGACATATAAGGTTTGATTGCTGACATTTCTATTGGAAGTGATAGTTTTATGACTATCTGAAACAGCTTTATGCCGGTGAAAAGAGTCATTTTTGAGAGAGGAGGGCAAAAAAAAGCCGGTAAACTGTTTTTTACCGACTTTTTTATGTAAGACTAAATGAATTTCTTATTGCTTGTCTGATGATGAGGCTGAACTGTCCTGCTCATATTTGCTGGGCTGAATGCCAAATTGTTTTTTGAATAGCATGCTGAAATATTTTACATTTATGAATCCTGTATCAGTAGCTACTTCTGTCACGTTTTTGCCTTGCTTCAGCAGTTCGGCTGCTTGTTGTAATCGGATGATACGGATAAACTCTTGCGGAGCTTTTCCTGTCAGCGATTTGAGCCGGCTGTAAAAGAGAGTACGGCTCATGGCCATTTCCTGACACAGACTGTTGATATTGAATTCTGCATTGCTGATATTCTCAATGACCAGTTGAGTAGCACGTATCACAAATGCATGGTCACTTTCGGAAAGTGCCGGCTGGTTGTCAATGGTGTCATCACTTTGTTGAGCTGGCTGGTCAGGAGTTGATGTGGTATTGTTTCTGCCATTTTCTACCTCTTTGAGAGCTTGTCGCATGAAGAAATCTCGCTGACGATTTCTGTTTTCTATGAATCCGCGTACCTTTAACTTTAGTATTTCTGTACTAAAAGGTTTGGGGATATAATCGTCTGCGCCTTTTTTCAATCCTTCTACTACGGCATCATAATTGGTTTTGGCAGTGAGCAAGATAAAAGGTATACCGGCTGTATCCGGATTTTCTTTTACCATTTGACATAATTCGTCCCCCTGAATACCCGGCATCATTACATCCGATAAGATCAGATCGGGATATTCATTCGACAGATAATCGAGAGCTTCTTTCCCATTTGCGACATCAATGACACGGTAATAGTGTTCAAAGGTCTTGCGTAAATAGTAGCGCAATTCTTCGTGATCTTCTACTATCAGCAACGTATCTTTACCTTCCAGTTTCTCTTCAACCTCTTTCTTCTCTGGTGAAGAATATGTAGTATTTTCGTTTTGTTGTGAAGGTGATGATAGGTGTGAAGTAGCCTGAAGTGTTTGTGATACAGCAGCTGTATTATGAGCTTTCTGTAATGTAACAGAGAATGTTGTACCTTTGTTTACTTCTGATTCATAAGATACTTTTCCATGTAGCATCTTTACAATACGCTGTACCTGCAACAAACCGAATCCTGTGCCAGACTCGTGTGATTCTCTGGCATTTTCAGCCCGGTATACACTGTTAAATAAGTGTTTTCTGGCTTTGGAGGGTATACCGATGCCATTGTCTTTTACTTCGATGATAACTCTTTGCTTATTATATCGCAGACTTATTTCTATATTTCCGTGTGATGGAGTGTACTTGCATGCATTGGAGAGTAAATTGTCGAATAACATTTCCATTAGATGTCTGTCTGCCATGGCATATACATCCTGATCTGGTAATGAAATATGCAAATGCAACTGTTTTTTGTCGCATAGTGCCTGGAAGCTTGCACATTCTTCAACAAGCAGTTCACTCAGGTTTACAGGTTCCAGTGTGATAGACTTCTTGTGTGTATCTACTTTCTCAAACTCCAGCAGCTGTGTGATGAGAGTGTGAAGCTTGCGCGTGTTGTTACGTGCCATATCCAGCAGCTGATGTGCATCGACAGATAGTTCCTGTTGTTTTCCTAAATCTTCCAGTGGGGCCATAATCAGTGTAACCGGAGTTCTGATGTCGTGAGCCGTATCTATGAAGAATTTGATTTTGTCTTCATCATATTGCTTCTGAAGCTGGTTGCTCTTGAAGCGGAGGATAAAGTAAAAAATACCTCCTACCAGACAGATATATACTATCCATGCATACCATGAGTTCCACCAGGGCTGTGCGATTTGTATGGGTAGTGTCTGCTCGGATATAATTTCTCCATTACTTTTTCTCAAGCTGCGTACTTTGAGTGTATATGTTCCGGGAGATACATTGGTATATCGTACAGATCCGTTTGAAGATAGATTACTCCATGACTTTTCGTATCCGTCTAAAATATACTGATAAGCAATGTCGTGTTGGAACCGATAGTTTATAGATTCGAAAGTAACGACAAACGAATTGTGGCTGTATCCCAGATGGACGTCCTTATCGACTAGCATCTGATAGATGCATGGATGTAACTGTCTGGCTTCATGCGGATTGAGATATTCAACTCGTAAATCGGTAAATCGCAGTGGAGCTTGATAATCTACCATCATTACTGCGTCGGGAGAAATAAATACAGCTCCGTTAGTGCTTCCGTATGCAAATCTTCCATCAGATAATTGGGTATACGATGATTTATTATATACCTTGTCGATGTCATAGATATAATTCAAATTTGATACCTGGAAGTCTTTAACAATAGCCAGTCCTTTTCCTGTACTTGCCCATATACCTCCCTGAGAATCCCGTTGCAGACTGTATACGTCGTCAGACAACATACCTTCGTGGGTAGTAAATGTTTTCAGCTCGTGAGTATTCATGTTATATAAACTCAGTCCTCCTCCTTCTGTACCTAACCATACCGTTCCGTCATCATTAAAAAGCATGGAAATGATGTAAGCACTGGCATTTTGCTCATTGAGATCTTGAGTGGTAGCATAAGGTTTGACAGTTCCACTCTGTTTGTCTATTATGCAGAAGCCGTTTACTGTGGCTACTGCTATCTGATGATGATTTATAGCCATAATGGAGTGTATCCAGTTTACATCAAATACCTGTTTACGTTGTCTTGATTTGTCCCATTTAACCAGTCCGCCATCAAGTCCCCCAATCCACAAGTCGCCGTCATAATCTTCGGTGATCGAGAATATGTAGTTGGTAGTCAGTTCTCCTTTTCCTTCTGTGAGGTGTGTGGTTGTTTTTCCGGACTTATCTAGTTGATACACACCGTCTCCGTATGTTCCGGCCCATATATTGCTGTCTTTACCTTTGCACAACGTTACGGTAACGGTTGATTTCAGTATATGTTTCCAGATGCCAGAGGGAGTTAAAATACTGATTCCGTCGTCAGTGGCAAACCATATATCACCGTTGGTATTTTCTTCGATATCATTGACATTATCGTTTGCCAGCGATTGTGGATTACCTCTTTCATGGTTGAGGATAGTTATGGGATATTTCAGGTAGATAGCAACAGATACTCCTCCCGTATAACTTCCTATCCAGATATTTCCCTGATGATCGCGGGTTACGGCATAAACTCCATTTCCTTGCAGGTAGATATCGCTGTTATCTTCTGTATTGATAAAAAGATTACTTCTTTTAGTTTCCAGATTGACTGTATGTACACCTCCTCCATCTATTCCGATCAGTAGGGTATGGTCGTCGTAGGCTGTGATGGCCCGGATGGGACTGGAAAAGCAGGAGTTCTGTTTTTCGATGTGTTCTACTATGCCAGTTGTCGGATCCAGTGTCCATAGTCCATTATTGAATGTTCCGATCCAAAGCTGTTTATGTGCGCTATCATAAAAAAGAGTTTGTACGTTTTTGTTCTCTGTGAGAACTTTGGTATGCTGAGGATTTGAACATGATATATATAACACTCCGTTGGATGTTCCTGTAAATAGAGAATCTCCTACACAGATAATGTCATTGATGTACTTATCCGGAATAATCTGTGAAACAGCTTCATCGGGAGCTTTTTTGTATAATCCTTTACTTAACCCCAGCCATAATGTTCCGCTTGGGTCCATACAGAGCTTATTCAGGATAATTTCTCCCTTGATAGATTCGCCTAAATATAATTCTTGTTCGAAACTGTCTGTATCAGGTCGGTATCGATAGATTCTGCCAGTGTGATCGTATGCCCATAATCCGTACTTTTCGTGATACAGCAAGCGGATTCTGCGTCCAGCCATATCACCATAATAGAAGTTTCCCTCTAAGGTATAGTTTTTTACCATCTGGCCATTGTATCGGTCTATACCTGCTTTTGTTGCAATCCACATTGCATGATGGTTGTCTTCTACGATTGAAAACACTCGTTGGCTGCTAAGTCCTTCTACGTGACCGATATGTCTGATGTTGAACATCTTGTTTGTCAATTCAGCCTGAGCAGTAGTACCTATAGCCCATACAAGGAGAATAATGATATATTTCAGTAAGATTTTCATGCGGTAAAGTTTATCAAAGACATGAGGTCGTTTTTCATAAGTATGATATGCTGATGTTTGTTGGTGATTCAAGGATTATTGTAAAAATAGTTGTATACAAAATCATTTGTCACATATTGCAAAAATAAGCAAACTAAATCAAATATGAAAAACGCATGTGAATATAACTTTTCTATTTTGCTGTATAGTTACTTTTGTCGGTCTTTCATGATTTCTTCTGCATGATCAAGTGCCCAATCGGTTAACATTTTCAATATTGGCATTAAACTTTCACCTCGTAGAGTCAACTTATATTCCACGCGAGGGGGAACTTCCGGATAAACGGTGCGTTTTATTAGTCCGTCTGTTTCTAAAGAGCGTAATGTAACAGTTAGCATTCGTTGTGAGATCTCTCCGATACTTTTCTGTATGTCATTGAACCGCATAACTCCGTTGGTATGAAGGGTTGTTAAAACCAGCATTGCCCATTTGGTACTGATACGTGCGATGATATCTCGAATAGGACATATACCTGAATGATGAAAGTTTTGCATATATTAACAGTTAGTAAATGCTTGTTTTATAATAATACTTACACTGGTGTAAGTGACTGACATTGATGTGCCTTCTTGTATTATCCGGTTGAGGCCCATACATTTGCAACACAAAAGTAATAAAGTTACTAAATAATAACTAATGTATAATTTAAAAAACTAGAATTATGGCAAAGCGTATTGCAGTATTAGCCGTCAATCCGGTAAATGGATTGGGGCTGTTTCAGTACTTGGAAAGTTTTTACGAAAATCAGATTATCTACCGTGTGTATGCAGTTGCGGAAACTACTGATATGCGTACTAATTCAGGTATTCGATTTTATGCGGATGATGTAATAGAGAATCTGAAAGGGCATGCTCATGAGTATGATGCATTGGTATTCTCATGTGGAGATGCCGTCCCTGTTTTTAAAGAACATGCCTCAGAGGTACATAATGTTGCATTGATGCAAGTGATCAAAGAATTTGCAGAAGAAGGTAAATTAATAATAGGGCATTGTGCTGCTGCTTTGATTTTTGAAATTGCAGGTATAACGGAAGGAGTACGACTGGCAGTTCATCCGCTGGCAAAACCTGCTATATGCAAAGGAATTGCTACGGATTCAGCTTATGAAATTGACAGGAATTTCTTTACTGCACAAAATGAACATACACTTCCATCATTAATGCCTGAACTGATGAAGGCCTTGAAATAGTATTATGGCTGTATTTCATTCCACCCGGCAGCATTGTACCATGCAACGGATGACTGGCAATATTTATCCCATGAAGATTTAATTTGTCTGCCGGGGAAATACATGCCCATACCACAATAACGTGTAGCATCTATTTTCAGTGTTACAAACGGATATTCTTCTCCATTCAGGCAATTCTTTGCTACAACAGCTTGAGACAAGCTGTTTTCGACTGTAGCTGGAATAGTACCTCCATTAAGTTGTTTGATAAAATCGAGTAAGTCGAATGAGAAGTTTTTATATTTTTCGTAACCGTATTGTTGTATCTGAGTATAGTCGAGTGTACTTAATTCGGACTGGTGTTCTTTTAGCTCTGCCTTTATAGCCTGAGCTACATTTTCCATTGCAGTGCAGTCTACTGCTGCGTATGTTCCCCACCATCTGTTTTCCTTATTGTATTGTACGGTTTCATTACAAACTTTTGCATAATCTATATCACTTTCGTATAAACCGGTGAAAAAGCGGTTATAAGGAAATCCTACAGCAGGAGTTTCCATTACTGAGGCAATACAGTAGTGGGTAGCATTGCGTAATTCATAAAAGACTTCAGCTGTCCCCATCATACAGGCATCGAACAGCGTAAAGTCGAGATTATTTTCAGGAAAACTTTGTTCCAGAGTAGTTGCAAGTTCGGGTATGTCAATGGTATTACTTTCCGCTCCGTCCCGTCCAAAAGAAAATGTACTTATTGCGTTAGAAGATGGAAGCCATCCGCTGGCATGAGATCCCAAGATCAATCCGTATGATTCTGCTTGTGCTATGTCTTGCATCATACGAAGATTTTCTGTCATGATAAAAGGATCGGTTGCAATTCCTATTGATGCCTGATGATGAACGGCCTGCGATATAACGTTTTCTGAAGTAAGCGAAGAGCCACTTAATATTGTTTGTCCGTTTATTCTTCCATATCCGTCGGTTGTGAACTCAAGTATCTCTGCCGTTTTCATGTACTGGTTGCTTTCTGATGGTTTGTAGTAAACTACCAGTGTACAAGTATCCTTGGCTGTAGAAAGACTTTCGTACATCCATCGTATATTTTGCATAATAAACCCATCGAGATCATTGTTGGCTACCATATAGGCCAGTACGGCACGTTTTGCACGGACAGGCTGATGATGTTCAGGAATTTCATCAGAACAAGCAGCCAGAATTAAGGTCGAAACAATATATAGCAGGATTTTTTTCATGCTTAATAATATAATTCGGCTTTCTTGAAGATAAATTCAGGATCAACCTCTAATACCACGATACTTTTATTCTTCTGATATTTTTCCTTCAGCTTGTTTATTTCTTTTTGCAGATTTTTCTTTTTCCGGTTGAAATAAACGAAGCAAGTCCGGTTTTTTAACTGTTTGTTTGACTCCAGATAATCTTTAAGCTGCATGCTGTATTCTGCACGTCCGACAAGCAGATCCTTATCATCAACAGCAGCACTGTCTACATACTGTATATTAGTAAAGTAAACCAAAGAGTCTGAAAATGATGCAGAAACTCCTGTAATGTAAACACCGTATTTATGTTTGTCTTTTGGTGATTTTGCCAGCGCAGGGAAAATTGCAGACGCAACCAATAAAAGGCAGAGTAATTTAAGATATTTCATGATTTAGTTTATTTTAGGTCACAAAAATAGATATTTGCGATAATATATGAAAAAGGAATAGAGAAAATTAACAAAGAAAAACGCATGGATATAAAAAAAGATGCAATAGTGTGGCGCTCTGCCCACTGTTGCATCCTGTTTTGTTTTCGGAAACGATCTTTATCTTATTACCCTAAATAAGATTTGAGCAACTTGCTACGAGAATTTTGTCTTAATCTTCTGATAGCTTTTTCTTTAATCTGGCGTACGCGCTCACGTGTGAGGCCGAATTTATCGCCGATTTCTTCCAACGTCATTTCTTGCGTGTTAATACCGAAAAACATTTGGATAATATCCTTTTCTCTTTCGGTTAGCGTAGAAAGTGCTCTGTCGATTTCCCTCGAAAGTGATTCATTAACCAGCGAACGGTCCGCCATTGGAGAGTCGTCGTTTACAAGGACATCCAGCAAACTGTTGTCTTCTCCTTCTACGAAAGGAGCATCTACAGAAATGTGGCGTCCTGAAACTTTCAGCGTATCTGAAATTTTATCTACCGGAATTTCAAGTTCGTCTGCTAGTTCTTCCGGTGAAGGACGACGTTCGTTTTCTTGTTCGAACTTGGAGAATGCCTTACTGATTTTGTTCAGTGAACCAACTTGATTCAACGGTAAGCGTACGATTCGCGATTGTTCTGCCAAAGCTTGAAGAATAGACTGGCGGATCCACCATACAGCATAACTGATAAATTTAAATCCACGAGTTTCGTCAAACTTTTCAGCAGCCTTTATCAAACCTAGATTTCCCTCGTTTATCAAGTCAGGAAGGCTCAAGCCTTGATTTTGGTACTGTTTGGCTACTGATACTACGAATCGCAAGTTGGCACGTGTAAGTTTCTCCAAAGCAATGCGGTCCCCCTTACGAATACGCTGAGCGAGTTCTACTTCTTCTTCAACCGTAATCAGGTCCTCGCGACCGATTTCCTGCAAATACTTATCAAGAGAAGCACTCTCTCGGTTAGTGATACTTTTGGTAATCTTTAGTTGTCTCATTATTATACACCGAATTTGGCTACAAAAATACTAAAAAACTTTCATATAGCGATTCTTTCATTAAGAAAGATTAAACATAAAGCTAAAAATATTCGGATAATTTTCAGGACTTTTGTTGTGTTTTTGTTGAAAAAACGTCAGATTTTTTGAGAATGAAGACACTTTTCTCTTTTATTCTTTAAAATTCAGAGTTAATTGGATCCATTTTTCTTTATTGCTTTCTGTAAATTGGGATTCTTCTTCTTTGGGGTTAGAAACGGAGAGGCCGAGAAGCCGTATAGGATGTTGCTCGTAGTCTACTTCCGCAAGTAATTGTTTGGACAGCGGAAGGATATCTTGCAAAGTATGCAACTGTTTGTTAACACTAATACTGCGTGTAATCTGAGTAAAATCGTGAAATTTTACTTTCAGTGTAAGTGTACTGCCTTGAAAATCTTTGACTTTAAGCCGTTCTGCCAATTCGCATGCGACATGGTACAGTTCTATGATAACAGATGATTTGAGTGATATGTCTTTTTCGAGTGTGTGCTCACATCCTATTGATTTTCGGATACGTATAGCTTCAACCGGACGATTATCTATGCCTCGGGCAAAGTCGTAATATACTTGCCCCATTTTCCCAAATTGCCTTGTCAACATTTCTAGTGAACAGTTACGAAGCGTACTTCCATTGTAGATTCCCAATGTATGCATCTTTTTGGCTGTGACAGGTCCTACTCCCCAAAAAGCTTCAATCGGTAATCCGGCAATGAATTCTTCAGCTTGGTCGGGGTGTATAGTGCAAAGGCCATCTGGCTTGCGTAAATCGGAAGCAACTTTGGCCAGGAATTTATTATACGATATTCCGGCAGAGGCTACAAGGTTTAACTCTTTTCGTATCCGGACTTTTATTTCCCGGGCTATATCTACAGCCAGTTTGATGTCTTTTTTATTTTCTGTCACATCCAGAAATGCTTCGTCAAGTGATATCGGTTCAATAATGTCTGTATATTCGTGAAAAATTTCGTGAATCTGTGCCGATACACTTTTGTATACATCCATACGCCCTTCTACGAATATCAGTTCTGGGCAGATTTTTAATGCTTTAACCGATGACATAGCCGAACGCACTCCATACTTGCGTGCTTCGTAACTTGCAGCAGCCACAACTCCTCGTTTCTCTGAATGTCCGACTGCTACAGGCTTACCTTTTAAATCTGGATTGTCACGCTGTTCTACAGAAGCGTAAAATGCATCCATATCTATGTGTATGATTTTCCGGCTCGTGTTCATGTTTTGACGTAAAAGCTCTTTCATGCAAATTTAATGAAAGTTTTTTGGGCTATCATAAAAATCATTTGTACTTTTGTGAGGCTTTGAATAAACTAGCGAGAACAGTCATTATGATGAAAGATGAAATTAAAAAGGCATGTGAGATCATGCAAAAAGGCGGTGTGATACTTTATCCGACTGACACCGTTTGGGGAATAGGCTGCGATGCAACCAATGAGGAAGCTGTAAAGCGAGTATATGAAATTAAGCATAGAGCTGACAGTAAAGCGATGCTGGTACTTGTAGATAGTCCGGTGAAGGTCGATTTTTATGTTAGTGACGTACCTCCTGTTGCTTGGGATTTAATCGAAATGACTACCAAACCTCTTACTATAATTTATGATGGGGCACGTAATTTAGCTCCTAATTTGCTTGCAGAGGATGGCAGTGTGGGTATTCGTGTAACAAATGAAGCCTTTTCGAAAGAATTATGTTTCCGCTTTCGTAAAGCAATTGTTTCTACTTCTGCCAATATCAGTGGTCAGCCTGCACCTGCTGTTTTTTCTGAGATAAGTGAGGAAATAAAGAATGCGGTAGATTATGTAGTTGATTTTCGCCGTGAAGAAAATGGTCATCCTAAGCCTTCCAGTATTATTAAATTAGGTAAGGGCGGTGTTGTGAAAGTTATAAGAGAATAAAAAATTACGCGTTCGATGAAAACTTCACAAGACAAGTTCGATTTGCTTCAACGTTTTATCCGATGGAGGGAAAAACATATTACAAATAAGCAGTTTATTTTGATATTGAGTTTTCTTGTTGGTATATTTACCGCATTGGCTGCTTATGTGTTGAAGTTTCTTGTAGAATATATAAAGGAGTTCCTGACAGAGAATTTTGACCCTATGGGGGCAAACTGGCTTTATCTGGTATATCCGGTAGCGGGTATTTTTATAACCAGTTTGTTTATCCGTAAGGTAGTGCGTGATGATATCAGTCATGGTGTAACTAAGATTCTTTATGCCATATCGCGTAAACAAAGTCGCATTAAACGCCATAATATATGGTCGTCGGTTTGTGCTTCTGCCATAACTATCGGATGTGGTGGATCTGTAGGAGCTGAGGCGCCGATTGTATTGACAGGGTCTGCTATAGGCTCTAATTTGGGAAGTGTTTTCCGTATGGATCACAAGACCTTGATGTTGCTGGTTGGTTGTGGAGCGGCTGGTGCTGTATCTGGTATTTTTAAAGCTCCTATAGCTGGATTAGTATTTACGCTGGAGGTGTTGATGATAGATCTGACGATGGCCTCACTTCTTCCGTTGCTGATAACGAGTGTTACCGCAGCTTCTGTTTCGTATCTGCTTTTGGGTACAGAAGCAATGTTTCAGTTTCATTTGGATTATCCTTTTTCGCTCGAACGCATTCCATATGCCATAGCTTTAGGTATATTTTGTGGCTTGGTTGCTTGGTATTTTACTCGTTCAATGAACTGGATAGAAAATATATTCCGCCGGTATTCCAATCCTTATGTTAAGTTTGTTATTGGTGGAGCTATGCTGAGTATTCTGATATTTCTTTTTCCACCACTATATGGTGAAGGATATGATACCATTAGTTTGTTGTTAAACGGTGAAACCTCGGAAGAGTGGAATACTGTAATGAACAATTCATTGTTTTATGGTAGCACGCATCTGTTGGTCGTATACCTTATTTTGATAATCTTATTTAAGGTTTTTGCTTCTAGTGCAACAAATGGAGGTGGTGGTTGCGGTGGTATTTTTGCTCCTAGTTTGTTCTTGGGATGTATATCTGGTTTTGTCTTTTCGTATGTATGCAATGAGTTCCATATCGGAAATACATATATTCCAGAAAAGAATTTTGCTCTGATGGGGATGGCTGGTCTGATGTCGGGAGTTATGCATGCTCCACTGACGGGTATTTTCTTGATTGCAGAACTGACAGGTGGATATGATTTGTTTCTTCCGCTAATGATTGTTTCTGTATGTGCCTATCTGACTATCATCGTATTTGAGCCTCATAGTATTTATTCTATGCGTCTGGCAAAAACTGGCGAGCTGATAACTCATCATAAAGATAAGGCGGTACTGACACTGATGAATATGGAGAGTATTGTGGAAACAGATTTTCTGAAAGTACGTCCTGATATGGATTTAGGTGAGATGGTGAAGCGTATTTCTCAATCTAGTCGTAACCTTTTTCCTGTGGTTGATGTAAATGATGAATTAATTGGTATAGTAGTTCTTGATGATATTCGTAATATTATTTTCCGTCAGGAATTATATCACCGTTTCCGGGTAGAAAGTTTTATGAAGCCTCCTAAAGCACCTATTATTAGTACAGACTCTATGGAAGTTGTGATGAAGAAGTTTGACCAGACAGGGGCCTGGAACTTACCTGTAGTTGATGAGGATAATAAGTATATTGGGTTTGTTTCGAAATCAAAAATGTTGAATACCTATCGTCAGGTATTGGTGGATATTTCAGCTGAATAAAAAGTACAAGACTTATGGATAAGAAGGATTTGAGAATTGTATATATGGGAACTCCCGAGTTTGCAGTGGAAAGTTTAAAAAGACTGGTAGAGGGAGGATATAATATAGTAGGTGTCATCACGATGCCTGATAAACCGATGGGGCGTCACGGAAGTGTATTGCAACCGAGTCCGGTAAAACAATATGCGGTTTCCCAAGGTTTAAAAGTGCTACAGCCTGAAAAATTAAAAAATGAAGAGTTTGTAGCAGAACTTCGTAGCCTGAATGCTGACTTACAGATTGTGGTCGCTTTTCGTATGTTGCCTGAAGTCGTATGGAGTATGCCGCGTTTGGGTACGTTTAATCTTCATGCTTCATTGCTTCCTCAATACCGTGGGGCAGCTCCGATAAATTGGGCTGTGATAAATGGAGATACCGAAACTGGTATTACAACCTTTTTCCTGAAGCATGAAATTGATACAGGAGAGATTATAGATCAGGTCCGTGTACCTATAGCTGATACTGATAATGTGGAGGTTGTTTATGAACGTTTGATGCGTTTGGGAGGTGATTTGGTTTTGAAGACTGTGGATGCTATTCTGGAAGGTTCTGTAAAAACAATTCCACAAGAAGAATTGGCTCAGGTTGGTGAACTTCGTCCTGCTCCAAAGATATTTAAAGAAACCTGTCGTATCGATTGGACAATAGGCGTGAAACGGATCTATGATTTTGTACGTGGTTTATCACCTTATCCAGCTGCATGGACTGAACTTTATCAGGAAGGGACTGATCCTGTTATGCTGAAGATATTTGAAACTGAAAAATTATTCTGTGAACATTCATTGGCTCCGGGTACTATTGTAACCGACTGTAAAACATATTTTAAAATAGCTTCGTCTGACGGATATGTGAATGTTCTTTCGTTACAGCTGGCTGGTAAAAAACGTATGGAGATAAATGATTTCTTGCGTGGGTATCGCCATACAGAAAAAGCATATGTGAAGTAATAAAATAAAAAACCATTCAGAACAGCCCGAAAAGAGGGAAGGGGCTGTTACTGAATGGTGCAGAGATATAAACTTAGAAACAACAAGACTCAATATAACGTGACGGGTTTTGTTCTGTTTGTGTACCTTGAGAGTTTATTTTAACTATCCATTCTGCACGACTGTTTGCCCCGCTGTCATAGATAATCTTAAATCCCTTACATTTAGACTCATCATAATCAGGGATGCTTTCCAGTGTATATGAAACAATTCCCCACAATCTTTCAGAATAAGTATCTCCTTGATTGTTGTGACGGAATTCTACCTGTAGTAACCCATTTTCATCCAGTTGAGTTTCAGAATTTAACACTAGGCTGATTCGGTGGCTGATGTTTGTACTTCCATAATATTCATATTGAATGTTCAGATGTTTCTGACTGATAGAAGCAGCTGTAATTTGAATAGGACTATTGCCAAATACATCTTCTATACCAATTCGTAAGTCATCAGCTTTTTTGGTTAATACTTTGTTTACTCTTACTAATTCTACCTGCATACCTGTTTTTCCTTCTTTAGTTGTGTTTTCTGTATATTGAAAAACAGCAAGTATTCTTTGCCCCGTAGAATCTGTTTGAGTGGAAGTAATGAATCCGGGGTTAGTCGGAATTAATAATCCATATGAGTCAGATTCTATTGTTATGTCGTTTTCATCTGCATTGACAGTTCCCAGTGTCGGAAAAAAGGTTTCGGGTTCATTATCATCCAGACACGAGGAGAATAATGTGCAGCAGAGTAATATTCCAATAATTTGTTGTAAACAATTTCGTCGTTTCATGGCTGTTGCTTTTATAATCCGTTTATATAACGGATAAATTTACTTTTTACTGCATCTTAAATTGTTAAAAATAATTTAGAATAAAATTTATTTCTCTTTATGTGCAGTATTTTTGCCGCAAGGACATTTCATATTAAAATGCAGATGAAAGCCGATATGTCAGAGGAAGAATTGTCGTTGCAATGCCAACGGGGAGATATGCGGGCACGCCACACGCTGTATGAGCGCTATGGTGGGTCGCTCATGGCTATATGCCTTCGCTATATCGGTGACCGTGAAACTGCAGAAGATATTTTGCATGATGGTTTCTTGCGTATATTTCAATCTATCAAGCAGTTTTCTTATCAAGGTGAAGGCTCTCTCAAAGCTTGGCTTTCGCGGGTGATGGTAAATGAAGCATTAGGGTACTTGAGAAAGAAGAATACGCAAGTGCAGCAAGAGGTATTGATGACTGAAATACCTGATGTTCCTGATACTGATGACAGTGAGTTGGATGATATACCTCGTTCTGTGTTGATGAAGTTTATATCAGAACTTCCTGATGGTTATCGTACAGTATTCAATTTATATGTATTTGAAGATAAAAGTCATAAAGAAATAGCTTCTTTATTAGGGATAACAGAACATACTTCTTCATCGCAGTTCTATCGTGCAAAAAGCTTATTGATAAAGAAAATTAATGAATATAGAAAAAGGAAACTAGAATGAAAGAGGATGATAAATGGGTAGAAAACCTTCGCAATAAACTGGAGGATTATTCTGAACCTCTTCCCGATGCTTTGTGGGAAAGGTTAGAGGAGGAGTTGTCTGCGCCACGCGTCATTCCAATGTGGAGGACACGTCGCTTTGTTGCAGCTGCTGCTGTTTTGGTCGTAGCCGTTTCGTCGTTGACGTTTTGGTTTATAAATTCTCCTACTGCCGATTATATGCGTAGTAATGAGGCGTTGGTTGAAGAATTAGACTTTTCATCAACTCCTGATGATGAGGTTTTATCTTCTTCTGAAAAGATATTTTTATCAGATAATTCAAAAATGGATTCTTCGGATCCGGTCGTAGCGTCTTCTCCGGCTAAAGTCTGTTTGGCGAAAATCGAGACACCTGAAAATCACGATCAGGAGGTTATTGCTGAAAGTGAAATAATGTCTATAAAGGAAGAAGATAAGGTAGAGGATAAGGAACAAGAAACCGGCAGTACGAATTATGAAACTGATAAAAAACGGGCATATCGTACTTTGGAAGCAGACCGTCGTCAAGTTAAGCGAAACCAGGAAATGCTGGCTATGGGGAAAGGTGAAAAGGACCGTAAGTGGTCGGTTGGTTTGTCTGCAGGAAATACTCCTTATTCTTCATCTCGCTCATTTGGAGGTATGAGCCGTCTGAATAGTCGGTCGCTTTATGCTACTCCTATAAATATGGGAGCCGTTTCTGAAAGTGATGAACAGACTGCTTATAGTCAGGTATTGCTTAATAACCGTGATCGCAGTTCTACTACAGATGTGAAACATAAAATGCCGGTAACAGTAGGTCTCTCGATAAAGTGGAATATTACTCGCGAATGGGCATTGGAAACTGGAATGAATTATACAATGCTTTCTTCGGAATTGCATTCCGGTTCAGGTTCATATATCGAAGAACAACAGAAATTGCATTATATAGGAATTCCTTTAAAAGTACATCGCTCAATATGGAATAATCGTTGGTTTTCATTTTATGCATCAGCCGGTGGAATGGTTGAAAAATGTGTATCAGGAAGTATGGATGCTGTATATGTAAACGGAAACTCAAATCGTGAAGTTGAACACACTTCGTTAAAAGTTAATCCTTTGCAATGGTCTGTTTCGGCAGCCGCAGGAGCACAGGTGAATTTTACTAAACATTTAGGATTATATGCTGAACCTGGTATTGCATATTATTTTGATGATGGCAGTCAGATTGAAACGATTCGCAAAGAACATCCATTCAATTTCAATCTTCAGTTTGGTTTGCGTTTCAGCTTTGAATAGAGCTGTTTTTGTTGAGCCTTACCTTTTATCTCGATAAAAATACTTATCTTTGTTCTTAGGAATAAGTTTTTAAAGTATGAAGAATGAATTGAAAATATCGCCTTCTCTCTTATCTGCAAATTTTGCTAATCTGAAAGAAGATATCGAGAAGATAAACCATAGTGATGCAGACTGGTTGCATATAGATATAATGGATGGGGTTTTTGTTCCAAATATATCTTTTGGATTTCCTGTCTTGAAATATGTGGCAGAGCTGAGTGAAAAACCATTGGATGTACATTTGATGATAGTGCAACCGGAGAAATTTATTCGAGAGGTAAAAGAGTTGGGTACCATGATGATGAATGTGCACTATGAGGCGTGTACTCATTTGCATCGTGTGGTGCAGCAGATAAAGGATGCAGGTATGCGTGCAGGAGTAACGTTGAATCCATCCACTCCGGTGTCAATGCTTACTGATATTATCAGTGATGTGGATATGGTGCTGCTGATGAGTGTTAATCCTGGTTTTGGAGGACAGAAATTTATTCCTCATACACTGACAAAAGTACGTGAGCTTCGTGAACTGATAGATCGTAGTGGCTCTCAGGCACTGATAGAGGTCGATGGTGGTGTAAATCTGGAAACAGGTTCACAGCTGGTTGAGGTAGGAGCGGATGTGTTAGTTGCTGGTAATGCTGTTTTTAAGGCTCCCGATATGGTTGACATGATTCGTCGTTTGAAGGAGCTAAAATAATAAAATGGTGAGTTCTCGTTTCACATTTTATCCTTTGTTCCGGTTGTCGGTAGCACTGGCAACCGGAATTTTTTTATCTGATGTGTTTGCTTTAGATGGAACTTACTTGTATGCACTTTGTTTTGTTTTTGTTCTGTCTGTTCTTTTGTCTTCTATATTTTACTTTTCGAAGACTTATCGGATTCGTTTCTTGTTTGGGATATCTGTTAGTCTAAGTTTTTTGCTTCTAGGAGGAATACTATTTGTTATATCATTGGAAAATATACATCACGAGTGGGATTCTGATAAAGCGGTGTATGTTGCTTCCGTATGTGATATACCTCGTGTGAAAGGCAAGACTATTCAGGCAACTGTCAATGTGGAAAAAGTAAAAGATGTTGCTACAGGAAGTTGGAAACCGGTAAATAAGCAGATACTTCTTTATTGGATGCCTGATTCTATGCAACCTCCATTACAATGTGGAGATCGAATATGCTTTCGGGCACATGTCGGGATGCCTATGTCTGATGCAGATTTTACGGGATTTGATTATGGACAATATCTTCAGCGACAGGGGATAAGTGGAACGGCAATAGTCTACTCCGGATATTGGCGTAAACTGCTTCAGCCAAGTACTCCAACATTTAAGATGCAGGCTTTGATGCTTCGAGAACAAATCGTTAAAAAGTTTCGTACATGGAGTTTGGAAGATGATGTGTTGGCTATAATATCGGCACTTACTGTAGGTGATAAATCAAAACTTACTCGTGAGATAAAAGCTACATATAATGCAGCTGGGGTTAGTCATATTCTTGCGCTTTCCGGTTTGCATATTGGTATACTATCGATGATTCTTTCGTGGCTGTTCTATCCTTTACGACGGGTTTGTGGCGGAAAATGGATTGCAAGTTTTCTCATTGTCGGACTTTTGTGGGGATTTGCTTTCTTGTCGGGGCTGAGTCCTTCAGTAATAAGGGCGGTCACAATGTTTTCTGCGTATGTGGTAGCTTCTATCTTTTCAGAGGATCGATTCTCGGGTTTTTCAGCTTTAACTTTGACAGCTTTTATAATGTTGATATACCAGCCCATGTATTTGTTTGATGTCGGTTTTCAGTTATCATTTATGGCTGTATTGGGCATTTTCTTATTTTATCCATTAATTGATAGTTTATTTGTAGTGCGAAATAAAATTGTTGCTTACTTGTGGAACATTATTTCTCTTTCTCTTGCTGCCCAATTAGCAACACTGCCACTTATATTATACTATTTTGGAACGTTTCCGGTTTATTTTTTGCTATCTAATCTTGTTGTTGCTCCAATAGCTGTTTTTATCCTATCGGCTACGCTGCTGGCATTGGCACTTGGGGTGTTTCCTGTAGCCGCAAACTTTGTGGTACAGGGATTGGATTTTGCAGTACGGACTTTGAATGAGGTAATGGAGCAGATACAACATTGGTCGGGAGCACAAATTACATCTGCCTATCTTTCGGTATGGCAGGCATGGTTACTTGCTGTTGCAATAGTGACTTTATGGAGGTATGTTGTCTGTCGTAATGCACGTAGGCTGATTGTATTTCTACTGACTGTAAATGTTTTGATAGTGTCCTTTTTGTGGAAACAAAGGGAGCTGGCTGGTACTTATATTTATTTGTCTCGTGCTGGAGTTTATACCAAATACGACAGAGATATTAATGAGTTGTCTTCTGCATCATGTATCTATAAGGTTAGAGATATTTGTATTGTTTTGGTCGATAATAATAAATGGAGAAAACAAAAGGCACTTTCTCCTTTGCATGTAGATTATGCTTATATATGCCGTGGATTTTATGGTTCTGTAGCTGATCTCAAACGGTTGTTTCAGATAAAACAAGTTGTTTTAGATACTTCGTTAGAAGACTCATATCGGGAAAAATTGAAACGAGAATGTGAAATCTATGGGTTGAATTATATAGATATGTCAGAAAAAGGTTCTTATGCTATTCTTCTGTAGATTAAGAATTAATTTGTATTTTTGCCATTCAATTTAATTCGTTTTTTTATGTTGACAAAAGTTATACTTCAAGCCAATATTGATAAGGTTGCTAAATATTTTGAACGTGCTGACAAGATAGTTATTGTAACTCATGTATCTCCTGATGGTGATGCTTTGGGCTCTTCGTTAGGATTACTTCATTTTCTGGAAACACAAGAGAAAAATGTACATATAATTGTCCCTAATGCTTTTCCTGATTTCTTACGTTGGATGCCTGGGGCAAAAGATATTATCCGCTATGACAAATATTCGGAATTTGCCGATAAACTGATAGCTGAAGCCGACGTAATTTGCTGTTTGGATTTCAATGCTTTATCGCGTATTGACGCAATGGCCAAACCTGTTGCTGCTTCTGCTGGGCGTAAGGTGTTGATCGATCATCATTTGAATCCAGAAGACTTCTGTCGTGTAACTATATCTCATCCTGAGATTTCTTCAACCTCTGAATTAATTTTTCGTTTGATTTGTCGGATGGGTAATTTTGAAGATATAACTCGTGAAGGAGCTGAATGTATTTATACTGGTATGATGACTGATACGGGAGGATTTACTTATAATTCGAATAGCCGTGAGATTTATTTTATCATTAGCGAATTATTATCGAAAGGTATCGATAAGGATGAAATTTACCGTAAGGTCTTCAATACATATTCGGAAGATCGTTTACGCCTTATGGGGTATATTTTATATGATAAAATGCAGGTCTTCCCTCGCTTTCATGCTGCATTGATATGGCTTACCAAAGATGAGCAGAGTAAGTTTCATTATGTGAAAGGAGATACTGAAGGATTTGTCAATATTCCACTGCAGATGAAGGGAGTTTGTTTTTCAGTTTTTCTCCGTGAAGATACTGAAAAAAATATGATAAAGGTATCATTGCGATCTGTAGGAACCTTCCCTTGTAATAAAGTCGCATCCGAATTTTTTAACGGAGGTGGACATCTGAATGCTTCTGGTGGAGAATTCTATGGAACGATGGATGAGGCTATTGAACTGTTTAAGCAGGCATTGGTGAAATATGAGGACTTGCTTAATAAGTAAAATCAGGAATTGATTTGGACTATATATTTCTTTTTTAAGCAGATCATAGAATATACTGTCATAATTCAGTCTTAAAATGAAACTTAACTTTAAATGAAAATATGAAAAAACTAAAAGTACTGGTTTGGAGTATGTGTCTTGTGTTAGGGGCATGTGCAGTGAAGCCGACTACTGAAGTGTATACGTCGGAAAGAGGAACACAGTGGGAATGGAATAAAGGTACAATTGTCGTGCATACACCAGAAAGACCTGCTGGTCAGAAAAGTGTATTGGGACTGACTGTGCCTAAAATGGACGTCGTTCGTGTTGGTTTTGTTGGGCTAGGTATGAGAGGACCTGGTGCTGTTGAACGTTTTACACATATTCCCGGTACTCAGATTGTTGCCTTATGTGATTATGAGCAGAAACGCGCAGAAGATTGCCAGAAATACTTGAAGGCAGCATCTCTGCCTAAAGCTGCAATTTATTCAGGTGAGAAAGGCTATGAAGAGTTGTGTAAACGCGATGACATCGATCTGGTTTATATAGCTGCCGACTGGTTACATCATTTTCCTGTTGCAAAATGTGCCTTGGAGCATGGTAAGAATGTTGCTGTAGAAGTTCCTTCAGCTATGAATCTGAAAGAATGCTGGGCTTTGGTCAATTTGAGTGAAACAAGTCGTAAACATTGCTTTATTTTGGAGAACTGCTGTTATGACTGGTTTGAGATGAATACCTTGAATATGGCTCAGCAGGGAGTGTTTGGTGAGGTAATTCGTGCGCAGGGAGCTTATATCCATAATTTGGAAGCTTTTTGGGATTATTACTGGAAAAACGGTAAAGAGGATAAGTTAGGATGGCGTCTGGATTATAATATGAGACATCGTGGTGACGTGTATGCTACTCACGGACTTGGTCCTGTAGCACAGGCTCTTGACATTCATCGTGGCGATCGTATGGCGACATTGGTGGCTATGGATACAAAGTCGGTAGTAGGTAAGTCTTTGGTGGAAGAGCGTACAGATTCTGTATGCAATAACTTTCGTAATGGTGACCATACGACAACGCTGATTCGTACTGCTAAAGGAAAAGTTATCGAGATACAGCATAATGTAATGACTCCACAACCTTATAACCGTTTATATCAACTGACTGGTACAAAGGGTTTTGCTAACAAATATCCGGTTGAAGGATATGCACTTGACGCTAAACAATTGGCAGCTTCGGGAGTACAACCTAAATTGGACGATCTTAGCTCACATGGCTTTTTGCCGCAAAAGGAAATGGAAGCTTTGGTAGAAAAATATCAGCATCCTATTCTGAAAAAATATGGAGAGATGGCAAAAGAAGTTGGTGGACATGGAGGTATGGATTTTATTATGGACAGTCGTCTTGTGTACTGCCTTCAGAATGGATTGCCATTGGATATGGATGTATACGATTTGGCTGAGTGGTGCTGCTTGGCTGAGTTGGGAGAACTATCTATGGATAACGGTTGTGCTGCCGTAGAATTTCCTGATTTTACACGTGGAGAGTGGAATGTAGTAAAAGGTTATAAGCATGCGTTTGCTAGTCCTGAGGACGAAGCTGCAACTGCTAAAAAAGCCGCTGAAATTACTGCAAAACTGAAACAACAGGGAGCAAAAGAATGGGCAAATAACGAATAATCAAGATAGCGTGAACTGATGGAGATTTTAACTAGCATAATTTCTCATTTCCCCGAGGCTGGTGAAGTGAAAAAAATAAGTCCGTTGACTTCCGGTTTAATAAATAAGACTTATCTCGTGCAGACACTTGATGATTCTGCCTCTGATTATATATTGCAGTGCATCAATCATCAAGTCTTTACTGATGTTGATATGCTTCAGCATAATATAGAAGTTATAACAGCTCATATCCGTAAAAAGTTAGAAGAAAAACAGACAAAAGATATAGATAGGAAAGTGCTTCGCTTTTTGAAGTCGGATACCGGGAAAACATATTATTTTGATGGCGAAAAATATTGGCGGATGTGTGTCTTTATTCCGGATTCCCGTACACTGGATGCTGTTACCCCAGAATCTTCTTATCTGGTAGGCTTGAAGTTTGGTGAGTTTGAGGCAATGCTTACAGATTTGCCAGAACCATTGGGGGAAACGATTCCTGATTTTCATAATATGAAATTTAGGATGCAGCAATTGCGTGAAGCTGTGCAGAAAGATGCTGTAGGACGTATGGAAAAAGTACGTTGTCTCGTGGATGAGATAGAGCGTGATGCTGATGAAATGTGTTGTGCAGAACATCTGTTTCAAGAAGGAAAATTACCAAAACGTATTTGCCATTGTGATACGAAAGTAAGCAATATGTTGTTTGATGATAAAGGGGAGGTATTATGCGTAATCGATTTGGATACAGTTATGCCAAGTTTCGTATTTTCCGATTTTGGTGATTTTTTGCGTTCTGCAGCTAATACAGCTCCTGAGGATGAGCCGGATTTAAACAAAATACATTTCAGATTCGATATTTTTCAGGCTTTTGCCAAAGGATATATTGAATCAGCCAGAAGTTTTCTGACACCTGTTGAAATAGAGTTGTTACCTTATGCCGTAACCTTGTTCCCGTACATGCAGGCGGTACGTTTTCTGGCCGATTATATCAACGGTGATACCTATTATCAGATAAAATACGCCGAACATAATTATGTACGTACATTGGCACAATATACATTGTATCAGGAAACAAGACGTGCTATGCCAAAGATGAAGGCATATATCGCATCCTTGATGAAGTAATGTTTCTTGTCTATACAGGAAACATTACTTCTGTATTTCTTGATTATTTTATTTTTGCCTATATTTGTGCTTTGGAAAATCTAGTTCTTTATCGAGAAATGATATATGGAGATAAAAGTATAATTAATAATTAAATTTTGTGAATATGAAAATTTTAAAGAAAATTTCAAGGAATGTTTTAAGTGTTGTTCTTTTATATATTTTGACTGCTTGTACAAATGAAAGTCTTGTTGAAGAACATAATGAAGTAGCTTCTTATTTGGAAAAGGGTGTTTATACTTTTTTTTATCATGGGAAATCATATTCTAGTGAATATGTAGTTTTACAAGATTCTAGTTGTCTTTTTAAAAATAAAGAAGTTGCAAATTTGATGGAATATTATAAATCTGCTCCTGAGGTAGCTGTTTTAGTTTTAAATAATGGAGGCTATGAGTATTTTGATTCGGAGAAAGAATTGAATGATAGTTTATCTGTTAGAACAAAATTAGAAGGAGCTTTATCACGTAGTAGTGTTAATTTTCTTAAAGATGCGAGTGTCACGATATATGAAGATACAGGTTTTAAGGGAAGAAATTATACTTATAGTTCAACAGCCGAAAATCTTCCGTTTGAAAAATCATCTTTATGGGATATTAATATGAATGATAAAATTTCGGCCTTTAAATTTACTAGTTCTTATAAATCAGGTTCTATATGGGATAAAGGTACTCCAAGTTGTAGATTAACATTTTATTCTGATACTGATTTTCAGCAATTTAGCTTGACATATGTGGTTAATTCTGATCATCCATATATAGAACATGGAAAATTGAAAGATGTCAAGCCATTTGGCCCTTATTTTAAAAAGAATTGGAATGATAAAATAAGTTCTTTTAATTTGAAATAAAATTTTTTTAATGTTAAGAGATAGCTTTATATTCGAAGTCTATAATTTTATTTTAAATATAGAACTGGCTTTTGTAAAATAATTTATTTGATATAAAATGATGAGAGGAGTTTACATATTATTGATAAGTATAGTAGTATGTAGTTGCTTGCAAAGTTGTGATAATGGCAAGACTTATGCTGAAATGAAAGAAGATGAAGCCGATGCGATTCACGCATGGATTCTGAGTCATAATTATCAGATCATCAGCGAGAGAGATTTTTACAACCAGGATACGGTCACAAATGAAAATCAGTTTGTGCTGTTCGAGGAGAGTGGCGTTTACATGAATATCATGTGCAAAGGTCCTAATGGTGAAAATGGTGAAGTCTTAAAGGAAGGGTCACATGAGATTCTTTCTCGCTTCGTGGAAGTGGCTGTTCAGTCGCGTGATGAATTAGAATTTAGTGTTGGGGATACTCTTTTATGGAACATGGGAAATACAGGCAATTCGACTTTGGAACTGTTTCCAGAAGAATATAAATTAACAATTAGTTCTAGTTCTTATTCTGCAGCATTCCAGACTTCAAGAGAATATAGTATGGCGAGTATTTATGGTACAACATCAGTACCTTCTGGTTGGCTTGTTCCTTTAAAATATTTGAAGCCGGGTCGTACTACTTCTTCTGAAAAAGTGGCGCGTGTACGTCTGATTGTTCCACACGGACAAGGAACCAGTAAGGCATCGCAGTATGTATATCCTTGCTATTACGAGATAACTTATAATTTAGGTAAATAATGACACTGATTAAATCTATATCTGGCATCCGGGGTACTATCGGAGGAAAAGCGGGAGAAGGATTAAATCCGCTGGATATCGTAAAGTTTACTTCGGCTTATGCCACGCTGATTCGTCGTACATCGACGGTTGGCAGCAACAAGATTGTTGTAGGACGTGATGCTCGTATTTCTGGCGAGATGGTAAAGAATGTAGTTTGTGGTACATTGATGGGAATGGGTTTCGATGTAGTGAACATCGGTCTGGCCTCAACTCCTACTACAGAACTGGCTGTTACAATGGCTGGTGCATGTGGAGGTATTATTCTTACTGCAAGTCATAATCCCAAACAGTGGAATGCATTGAAACTGTTAAATGAGCATGGAGAATTCTTAAATGCGGCAGAAGGTGAAGAGGTGCTTCGTATTGCAGAAGCGGAGGCTTTTGAATATGCTGATATTGATCATATTGGCTCTTATGTAGAAGATAATACATATAATGAGAAGCATATTGAAAGTGTATTAGCTTTGAAATTAGTTGATGTAGAAGCTATACGACGTGCGAATTTCCGCGTAGCAATAGATTGTGTTAATTCTGTAGGTGGTATTATTCTTCCAGAATTGCTTCATCGCTTAGGAGTACAGCATGTAGAAAAGTTGTATTGTGAACCTACGGGAAATTTCCAGCATAACCCAGAGCCGCTTGAGAAGAATTTGGGAGATATCATGAATCTGATGAAGGACGGAAAGGCAGATGTGGCATTTGTTGTTGATCCGGATGTAGACCGTCTTGCTATGATCTGTGAAGATGGAACGATGTATGGTGAAGAATATACATTGGTAACTGTTGCCGATTATGTTTTGAAGCATACGCCAGGAAATACAGTTTCTAATTTGAGTTCTACACGTGCTTTGCGTGATGTAACCCGTAAATATGGTATGCAATATAATGCAGCTGCAGTGGGTGAAGTGAATGTAGTTACGAAGATGAAAGAAACAAATGCTGTAATCGGTGGTGAAGGAAATGGTGGGGTGATCTATCCGGAATCACATTATGGACGTGATGCACTGGTTGGAATTGCTCTTTTCTTAAGTCATTTGGCGCATGAAGGCAAAAAGGTTTCTGAGTTGCGTGCTTCTTATCCCAATTATTATATTGCTAAGAACCGTATTGATCTTACACCGCAAACTGATGTTGATGCAATATTGGCAAAAGTGAAAGATCTCTATAAAGCAGAGGAGATAAATGATATAGACGGTGTAAAGATTGATTTCCCGGATAAATGGGTTCATTTACGTAAGAGTAATACAGAACCGATTATTCGTGTCTATTCAGAGGCTGCGACAATGGAAGCTGCTGATGAATTAGGAAAACAGATTATGGATATCGTATATAGTTTAGCGAAATAAAAGCGAAGGAAAAAGTGTGATGCGAATTTTCGTGTCACACTTTTATTTTGTCAAGAAGAATAAGATTATCTCTATAAAAAAAAGACACCCAGGAGTGGAAGCCTCCCAAATGCCTTATATCTGCGCTTTTAAGCTTTGTAGCGGGACCCGGGATTGAACCGGGGACCTCATGATTATGAAACGCGTATAACGCATTATCTTCCTGTTTCTTATAATCCCATAACATAGCACATTACACGTATTCTCGAGGGCAAATATAATGTTTTATTTTCATCTATAATCATCCTATTTCTTCTATTTCCTCTCTATTTGTGCGATTCTTGTGCAAAAGCTAAAATTATTTCTCTAAATGAGAAACTTGCGTATTTCAAATTTCTTATCTTTTAATTGGCAGTGGAACTCTTTATCATACATTACTCCTCTATCCTTCACTTTCTTTTTAGGTAATTTATACTCATGCACACTGATTAATCTGATTTGGGGAATTATTGATACATTATAAATTCTATTAATAGTGTTAATCACATAATCCACAAAACATTTTGAAGCTTTGAGCTGAGGAAGGGTTTGGTCTTTACCTTTCTTTAATTCAATAATCAATATAAATAGTTTTCCTTTTGTTTCTGTAAATAAAATATAATCACTTACACTACAAACCGACTTTTTTTTAGCAAAAAAAGGGAACAAGCCACCTTTATATTCTTTTTTCAATTGTTTATCATACTTATACAATAAAAATTTACAACCAGTAGAATCTATAGGAATTTTCATATTTACACTTCCTTCTTCTAATATTGTTGTTTTATTACATAAAAAATCTTCGTGTAAAGTATTATTGATTTTTTCCAAGTTACTCATTATCACCATATTTTAAAGCATAAAACAAATCCTCAGAAACATCATTAAGTTTATCTATTGTGTTATCAATAGAAGGAACATCAAATCCAAAATCACTTACAGGTAGTTCTTTTGTTGCAACTGTTGTCTTTGTTTTAAAATCAAAGTAATAAGCCTTTACTTCATTTTTGTCAATATATTCATAAGTTGAATACCCATACTTTTCACGTAATTGTCCAACTTCTTCATTATTGTTTGATAACATGATTAAGTTATTTAATTCTCTTACAATATAATCACTATGTGTACTAATTAATAAACGAAATCCATTATTTATCAATCTAGCAAATAATCTTGTAAGTATAACTTGATTATCTGGATGCAAATTTAATTCTGGTTCATCAATAATTATCAAATCATTCTTTTTCGCTAAGTATTTAAGATAAAAGACTAAACTTGATAATGTTTTTACAATGGAAGCAGTAAGGTGAATCGGTAGTTTTTTTGATTTTGCTTTATTGGAAGTAAATTGAACTTCTCCTTCATTAGAAACAGAAACTTTTCCTTGTAATAATTCTTCTTCTATTTCTATTGCAAAATCCTTATAATCTCCATCTTTTTTTTGAAGATTGTTCATATCTTCAGCAATTTCAAGTCCATCTCTAATCGGTAAAGGATAACGAGTTGTTCGTTTAAAAAGGAAATCGAATGGGTCTATTTTCTTTGTTGACAAATCTTGCATTTGGTCAACTAACATATTTCTCTTTATAGATAACTCCTTACTAAATGTGTATATAGAGTTGCGTTCAACAGGAAATATAATAGATTTTGTTATTGGATAGAACGCCAAAGATGAATATATTCCTGTCAATAACATAAATTGGATAAACCCTATAGAGTTATCAGAAATTTTATCTGTAGAACTCATAGATATTTGTATATCCAATGATTTTTTTTCTTTTTTTATTTGTAATGAAAATTGATTTTGTTCAATTTTTCCTTCTATACTTTCTTCAAGTATTTTATTAAAAAAATCATCTTTAGATGTTTCAAAGCCAATAGAGAATGATGGAAAATATTTAATAGCTTGGTCTTTTGATATTCCAAAAATCTCATTTAAATTTTCTTCTATATGTTTTATTGTGTTATTACGATATTTCCAAATATCTTCTTTATCGATTGTCAGAATTAACTTTTTCTCCTCTAAAAGAGATTTTAACTTATCATCTTGAAGAAACATTGGTTCAAAATTCCTCCCTGAAGTAAGCGCGTAGATTATATAGGAAACATAAGTTTTCCCAGTATTATTATGACCACAGAAGACAGTTAGTCTTTTATTTAAATCTATTGTAGTTTCTTTTATTGCGCCTAGGCCTTTAATATTTATTTTCATACCAATCAATTTATCAATAGCAATATTACAATATAATTGATTTTACAAAAATAGAGTTTTTATTCATAAAATCATAAATATATGGTAATTTATAATTAATGAAATTATACTCCAAGCACTATATTTGCATCAATGTTGAGCTTTTTACTAATATCACGAGCAACCTTCAAGGTAGGTTCGCAACGACCTGTCAAATAGTCGCTTACACGTGATGGACTAACTCCAAGAAGTTCTGAAAGTTTCGCCTGATTAAGTCCCATTTCATACATTCGCAACTTTATAACATCTATCAATGAAGGAGACTTTATCGGATAATGTTCATCTTCATACTCCGATACAAGTTCTGACAATAAATCAAGCTCTATCAAGTTCTTGTCAGTAAGTGGTGTATTGTCGTCAGTCAAAGGCAGAAGTTCTTCAATTCTTTCCATTGCTGCCCTGTAAGCTGTTTCATTCTGAATCTTTGCCATACTATATATTTTTTGCATCTATCAAATCATATTCCGCGTGAGTACCTATAAATCTAATCAGTACCGTTTTTATTGTAAACTTAACAACAACTATCAAACGATGGTTGTTTCCCTTTATATTGAATACATAATGCTGGTTGCCTACACTGTCGACGCTGTTGAACATCTTCTTTATATCAGAAAAACATGTCCACTCTGCTTTTTTCACTTTCTGGAACCAGTCCTCAAGTGCTGTTTCTGTATCAGGGTGTTCTGTATAGTATTCAACGATTTTACTTCTTGCTATGATTCTCATAATCAATTGAGTTTGTACAAATATATATATTATATTTTGAAATACAAAATATTCTACCGAATTTCAGTAGAAATAATATTCTTAATTTAATGAGAGTTCTAAAATGATGCGTTAAAGCAGTTTGAAAATAGCTTTCAAAATCTTTCAACACTCAATTCAACTTATATTTTCCAAAAATAAAGGATATATAGCAGGTAAGCAATTCCGCTTACAATTAATCCCTTAGAACATGATTAAAGTAGTAAAAAATGGAGTTGTTGTATCTGTATTGCTTGATACACGCACAGTAAACAAAGAAGGAACTTATCCTGTAAAAATAAAAGTCTATTTTCAAGGAAAACCAAAGTATTATCCAACAGGAATCTGTATGAGCACTAAAGAAGAGCTTGAAGAGGTTCTTGAAAGTAAGTCGAAAAAGAATATTGAAATACAGGATATAATCGGTAAAGAGTTGAGCAGGATTTTAAAGAATGTTGATATTCTTGTAGAACGTGGAACTTTCTCATTCAGCAATCTAAATAACATGCTTGGAAAAAATATTGGGGGAACTTTGAATGAAATGATTTCCGCAAAAATTAAAGAGCTTGAGAATGAAGAAAAATTTGGAACTTCCGCATTTTATAAAGGAACTCTTTCGCTGCTCAAACGTTACATGAAACACGATGTTCCTATAAATGAAGTTACAGTTGAATGGTTAAACGGTCTTGAGAAATTCATATTGAAAACAGCAAATCAGACAACTGTAGCGATGAACATGAGAAACATTCGTGCCACTATGAATATAGCTAAACAGGTGGGAGTTATCAGAGAATCAGATTATCCTTTCGGCAGGGGCAAATACCAGATTAAAGAAGGTTCTGGAAAAAAGAAAGCACTCAACAAGAAACAGCTTAAAGCCATTGCTGAATATAATGATGGAAGCATGACTACTGAATTTTATCGTGATTTATGGCTGTTTATTTATTTCTGCAATGGACTGAATGTCGCTGACTTGATAAGTCTTAAATTCTCAGATATTCAAAACGGTGAAATATCATTTATCAGAAAGAAGACAAAAGACAGAACACGTGATGTAAAACGTATCTATGCAGCGATAACACCTGAAATGTATTCAATAATCAATAAATGGGGGAATGACCCTAAAAAAAGTGTCTATATTTTCCCGTTTTTAAAACCTGGTGACAGTGCGTGGGAACATGAGAAGAAAAAGAAGAATCTCACAAAACTGATAAATAAAAGAATGAAAATGATAGGTGAGAAACTAAATTTGGGAAAGATAACAACCTACGTTGCAAGACATACCTATGCAACTGTATTAAGAAATGAAGGTGTTCCTATTTCAATAATATCACCAATGTTGGGACATAGCAGTGTTACAACAACAGAGATATACCTTGCAGATTTGGAATCTGAATACAGAGCCAAAAATGCAAGCCTATTGAGCTTTTAAAGCCACATATAAGCTCTATAGGAGCCATGTTTTGATGTTCAGCCCGATACTCCTGATTGCAGAGGAATCGGGCCTTTTCATTGTTAAATTACTGGTACGAGGGATTGAAACATATCTTGAACAGTTAAAGTCATGTTAAAATTTGGGAATCGTTTATATTTTGGAAAAAAAGAGGATATATGTAATGTCTGATGATTCAATGACTAATGAAATTATAAACATCAAATATAAAAGACTTATGACACAGAAGAAAAAGAATCAGAATGAACAGGAAGTGAAAACCAAAGTCACTAAATCCAGAAGGAAGTCAAGCAAAAAAGAAATCAATCCTAAAAACGTAGATTTATCTGTTCAAGAAGAACCTATACAGGAAAATCCTATTGATGAGAATATAGAAAATGAAAAATTCACCTTTGTAACAGAAGAAATCCTTGACACTATAAAACCTGATGAAGACAGCGAAGAAGAATGTAATCCTGAATATGATGCAATACTTGCAAAGTTCGACAAGACACTTGAAGAAATTGATGAACGTTTCAAATCAAACGAAGAACTTACAGAAAGATTGCTTAAAGAGCATCAAGAATGTGAATCTTTTGTGGATGAATTTCTTAATGAGGATGATTGACTAAATTTGTAACTACAACAGTCTCTTTATGAGATGAAACATTTGTAATGTACCTTATTTTTCATAATTTTGTATCGTCATGCAAAACATGACAGACATGTTAGAAATTTAAGGTACACGAAAGTGTTTAACTGATTCCTTGTAACGAAGTCTGGTAAACTATTGTAGAACGGGAATGAGTAAACATCTCTCGCGTCATATCCGTATATGGCGTGGGGAGACTGTTGCTTGTTAGTTCAAGGTTTTACCAGAGCCCGTTACATAATAAGTTAATAGCCCTCACGCTTTCTTTATTTATAAACTTCTTCTTTAGTGGGCTGGGAAGATGTAACAAATTCTGGTATATGAAAACTATTAAATTAACAGCACTTGCAAGTCTGTTTGCATTGTCTATCGTGGGTTGTCAAGAAAAACAACCCGAAAAACTTAGTCCTATAACAACCGAAATCGGGGGTAATCTTGGTAGTTTGTATGAAATTGTAGATGGAGAATATCCTTACCCAACTGTTAGTAACCAATTTGAATTTAAAATCAAACGAAATGAAAATGAAGGATATAATTATAGTAAGGTCGGTATAGGATATGAACTTTATGATAAAGATGGCAATGTAATAGAAGCAGAAACAAATCCGGCATTAGAAAGTATAACCTCTTGGTCTTCCATACCATCAAGTGTTATGGAATTACAACCAGGTGAAATAGGCACAATGTATATATTATTGGAAGGTTGGCCGGATAAACACAGTAAAGCTAAGACATTTAAATTAATTCTTGAATCAAACACAGATGATACAAATACAACAAATCTATCATCTTCTGCAAATAATCAATTAGACAAATTGCTTAATGATTATGAGGCTTTTATAAATGATTATGAAAGTTATATTTCAGAAATGGAATCGGGTAATATAAATACAAAGAAAATAACGGACATGACTTCCAAAGCACAAAAAATGCAGGAAAATTTAGTTAATAAACAGCCTGAAATGAATAGTAAGCAGATTCAAAGATTGGGTAGAATATCTTCTAAATTGACAAAGATTACCTCAAAAATTTCTACCATGAATACAGAGAACATAAAATCAATAAATGGAATAAATATTGAAAATTTAGGAATATGATAAACAGACATTTCTTAATATCAGTCATAATGCTTGTACCATTTACTGGTATAGCACAGGAGAATCTCAAAACAGTTACAGAGGATTTTCAAGGAGGTAAAATAACATATACTTATTATGAGGATGAAAGTACAGGAAACTATGTAAAACATGGTACTTTTAAATTCATTAAAAAAGAAGACGGTTATAACGCTTTAACTACAGGTACATTTAAAAATGGAATGAGAGATGGTGCATGGACATATAAAATAAGCAGTATAGACTATCCCAATTCTATGGGCTCATTTACGACACGTACAATGAATGCCACATTAACTTATAAAGATGGAATGCCCAATGGTCTATGGCAACTTTCAGACTTCGCTAAAGCAAGAAATAAAATGTTGGGACCTAATAACACTTTCAGATGGTCTAACTACGAAACTATTGCAAATGACAATGTTACAATGACATTTAAAGACGGCTCCGTTATTGGTACTGTAAATTATAAGACTAATGGTAAATCTAAAACATACACATTGAATGAATTCGGATATGCAATAGGCACAATAAACACGACAAATTATCTTGGAATAGAAACCATAACATTTAAAGACGGTATCGTTGTTAAAGATATTGTAAGGAATGGGACAGGAAAAGTAATTGACAGTGATAGTTTTATTCTTGAAAACGAGGAAACATGGCTTGCTATAGCAAAAAAATACATGAAAGGAGAAATCTCAGAAACAGACATAATCAAACTTGGTGCTGATATTTACGAAAAGCAGCTTGGAGAGAGTATTGATGTTGAAGCCATGTTTCAACATGATTATTTCTACCTACAGTCAATAGGAGGTGACAAAACGTTACAGGAGGGAAGTAGTTTTTCAACTCGTAATTATGGTAAATATATAGTTATAAAACCTATTGGTATTGTTCATTATTATGAACACCCCAAATGGTCAAAATATGGTTTTACCCCTATCGCTGATTATAAAGGGATAACAAATGAAGAGACATTGACAGATGTTGAGTTCTTGATAAATAATTGTTCTAACAATTTATATCCGGATGATATTGCAATACTAAAAGATTTCGTCCAAAGATACCATGTAGCAAAAGATGAAAGGACTAAACAACAAGAAATACAAAAGATACGTTCAGAGTATGAGGAAATATCCAAAAATCTGTCTGAAAACATTCAAGAAAGAATACAGTATATAAATAAAATGAATAAAGATTTTGTTAACTTATATGCCCCATCATCATTAAATGCCATATATTACTCAAATGTACAAAATCCCTATGAAGATGATATTGTTGCTAAAAATGCACTATACATTGTCAAATTATTATCTGATAGTATAAACAGTATCACGAACAAATATCGTAATATTAATCCCTCTACAAATGTTCTCGGATATACAGATTTAAGAACAATAGAAAAGAAAATGGAAAACATTGATTGGGCGAAACGTTTATCTGACATAAAAACAAAAGAGAAAGAAGCAAGCATTACCATTACATCACTGAATTCTAATATAGAAACTATATCATCTAATCTGAAGAAACTATCTGATGAAATTTCAACTGTAAATAAAGAGTATGGAATATCTTCTCAAAAAGATAGTTCATCGTCAGATTTACAAAAGTTGCTTCAATCTAAAAAGAAGGCTCCTCAAATATATTTACAGTATTCTAATATAATAAATGAATTGTTACATTTGATGATGTCAAAGAAAGATTTCTCGGAAATTAATAGTTTATTAGAAACAGAAATCTTACTATCTAAAAAAGTTTTGGAATATAAAAATCAAGATAACAAATCCAGAATTAAGCTATTCCTTAATTCCGCAACACTATTACAAATATAACTTTTTAA
>UMDY01048517.1_pt1 | contig 108914 bp, 94 predicted proteins | sample 1964591 | NCBI WGS metagenome assembly UMDY01 (sample SAMEA4836004, study PRJEB28245) | human gut metagenome | biome: gut microbiome; material: fecal sample | place: Denmark | collected 2008
CTGATGGAGTTCGGTCTCCGCCGCGCGCAGGGGCATTCTGCCGGACTCTGGGGCGCACGGGCCGCCATGATCGGAGGGTTCAACGGCACATCCAATGTGGAAGCGGGAAAACGGTTCGGCATCCCCGTCCTCGGTACGATGGCCCACAGCTGGGTCATGAGCTTTGATGAGGAGATAGATGCTTTCCGCGAATACGTCCGCCAGTATCATGACAATCTCATCCTCTTGGCCGACACCTACAATGTTCTTGAAATGGGCGTGCCCCATGCAATTCAGGTGTTTAAAGAACTGAAAGAAGAGGGGCGGCTCCCCGGGAAATACGGGATCCGCATCGACAGCGGAGATATCGCCTATCTCTCTCAGGAAGCGACCCGTATGTTTACCGAAGCCGGCTTCCCTGATGCCATTATTTCCGGTTCCAACGATCTTGACGAATATACCATCCAGTCCCTCAAAGCGCAGGGATGTACCGTCACCTCGTGGGGCGTGGGTACGAAAATCATCACGGCCGACGGTACTTCCGCTCTGGGGGGCGTCTTTAAAATGGCGGTGAAAGAAGCGGATGGGAAAGAGGTTCCCGTTATGAAATTTTCCAACGACGTGGAAAAAATGACGAACCCCGGTATCAAGACGGTCTATCGTTTCTATAAAAAAGATACGGGAAAAATGATTACCGACCTTGTCTGCCTCCATGATGAAAAAGCGGCGGACGGCGGCGACTTTACCCTTGTCACGGAATCGGCGAAATGGCGCAGGAAAGAGCTGAAAGCAGGCACTTATACGGTGGAAGAACTGCTGAAGCCCGTCGTAGAAAATGGCAGGAACCTTCCGCTGCCCGCACTTTCTGAAATCATCCGCTATGCAGACAAACAGATAGATACCCTCTGGCCGGAATATACACGTCTCCTTAATCCTGATTTGATGGAAATCAACCTGTCCGACAAGCTGCAGACATTGAAGAGTGAGCTTATCCGCCGCGAGTTGGGAGAATAAAAAGACCGTTTTCAGGTACAGGCTTTTCAAGCGCCGAGGTGACTTCATTAAGGGCACAGATCCTTCACCTTCATTCAGGATGACACTTTTCGTTCTCCGTTATTATGACGCTTTCTGTTCCCCATTGTTAGTGACGTGCTTTTCCAAAATCGTTATTCTGAACGGCAGCAAGAATGCTTTGCGAGAAAAATGGGAAACGGAATAGTGACACAGAGTGAAGAATCTATTACTCCGAATGAAGTCCCACCGTCAATACCGCTTTTTACACAAGGATCATGGAACCCGCAGCCAGAAGAAGCTGTTGGCGCACGTAGTGCGATTGAGGATACTCGCTTGTCGTAATGATTTAAATCGTAAAAGAATATTTAGCTTGCAGCTGACAGCTCACAGCTGATAGCTTTTATCTTCTTGCCGTCTTCCTCACTATGGTAACAGATCCTTCACATCCGCTTCGGATGATGGTTGACGTTTTCCTCATTATGACGCCTTTTCCTCCAATCGTTATTCTGAACGGAGGCAAGAATGCTGTGGGAGAAAGAAGGGAAACGGGATAGTGACACAGAGTGAAGAATCTATTCCTCTGCATGACGGGTTTGGTATAATGAAAGAAAATAATTAAAGACAGCTCATGAAAGGAGCATTATGAAAAAACGTATATGTGCCATGGCGCTCACGCTTGCTTTGGCAGCAGGCGGACTGTCTCTGGCATCCGATTTAAAATTGGCGGACGGACATATTCTTCCGCTGGGAAATGAGATGACCATCCGGGAAGCAGATAAATCATATGTGGGAAAAGAACTGCAGAAAGAGTGGAACCAGGAAAAAGCAGAAAAAGAAATCCTTCCTGCTGTCAGGCGGATGGGATTATTTGGAAAAGGCGATGCACTTCATGAGAAAATGATGGCGGAGCAGCTCGGAAAACTTTTTGCAGCCGGCAGATTTTCCCAGCTGCAAATGGAGACGAAGGATGCTTTTCATCAGGCAATCGTTATGTCTGTAAAATTAGAAGAAAAGGATATAGCCGGCTGGAATGAAATCATCAGGGCCATGGAAAAAGCCCATCCGGGAAAAATTGATATCCTTGGAAAGAACCGGACTTTGAATCTTGAAACTATCCGGGAAAGCATGAAAAAGGAAGACGGCAACAATCGTTTTGCCTATAAAAAAGATGGACAGACCGAGTTTATTTATGGAAGCATGTTTCTTTTTGTGGAACAGTACGGGGTGGAAGCGCCTTTTTATGTCTTTTTCATCGCGTCAGCAGATAAAGGGCAACTTGGAGCCACTGCCATTTATACCAATCAGGCCACAGGCCGGATTATAGAACCTATTTTAGTAAAAGGCGCGGAGGGACTTCGATGAAAAGACTCGTGACAGCACTCTTGGCGGCGGGGATTACCGTTTCCTCCATGACCGCTGTTTTTGCAGAACCTGCCCATAAAGAGACGGGTACAGGCACGGCAGCCGACAGGCAATTGACTGCCGATTTCCGCAGAAGTCCGGGAGATGCCGTAAAAGATCTTTACAGGCAGGCAGCTCCTTTTCTTACAAAGGAAATCACTTTAAGAAATCATGCCGTCTATACACCTTTCATCATGACACCGTCTGTGAAAAAAATGGCGGAAAAAGAGATTCCGTTCAGTACGGAAAAAGGAGGAGTATTTCCTGCAGGACAGCTTCTCGTCGCTTCTGATGAGGGAAGCTTTGACGCCTTTGTCGTGAATTTCTCTTTTTCTGAAACGGAAGAAAATAAAAAGGGAATGGATCCTTTCTTTGCGAAGGACCCAAATATGGTGTCTGCAGGGGCGCTTATGATGGCGAACCTTTACCTGATGGGTGCTGAACCCGCAATTAACGAACTCATCGTGGACGCCATACATGAGCATAATAAAACGGCCTCTGTGAAACTTCCCGAAGACTTTGCCCATGTGCGTCTGCAGGACATAGAACCGATTACTCGTTTAAATGACCATACGTACACGGCGGGTGCTCGGGTCATAAGCGATGCCGACGGTTTCATCGTGCCCCTTTACATCCGGGGATACTTCATGAAAAAAGAGAATCAATACAGAGCAATCCTGGCAGTGACCAGTGACGCGGAAAGAAATTATCTGAAACCATCTCTGGAAGAACTGGCAAAAACAAGTATGAAATACTGAAATATCTCCATGAAAAGCGGGGTGAATCTCTTCTTTTTATATAGGAGCATACAGTAAAAACTTTATGAAATTTTTTCTCTTAAAAGGAAGGTTGTTTTAAGGGAAAACGAAAGCAGGTCCTTTAGCGGGATCTGCTTTTTTGCTGAAATATTATTTTGTGATGAGCGACAGAAGGATATCCGGATTGTCCGTGTCGTATTCGATCTGTTCCGACCAGCGCCGTATGTTTTCAGGGAGATTTCCGAATACGGCAGTTTCCATGAAGATGAAGTCTGTGCTTTGCCGGGCGTATGTCATGACGGCGTCTATGCCGCAGAACGGTTCTTTTTCCAGGGCGCGGTAGAAAATGTATTGATACACCGCTGTCAGTTTCGGGAGAGGCGCTTTGGCAAGATATGAGGATGCCTTTTTCAGCGTGGAAGTAAAAAATCCGGAAAGAGCGGAGAGCCTCTTCGTCCATGCTTCATCGACAGGTTCCGTTTGAGAAAAAGCGTGTAAAATGGTCCGGCAGTAAGTTTCATTGATGGTCGGCGTATAGGAGAGCGCTTCTTCGGGAAGGCTGCAGCCCATAGCGGAAAGCAGCGTGGGAAAGTCGAATAGAGAAGGGGCGCTGTCTTCCATGAAAAGCAGAGGCGTGGAATTGGACAGGAGAAGTTCCACGCTTTCTTCACAGGCGAGTCCCACACCGGCCAGTTCAAAATTTCCGTTTTCCACAAAGAAACGGGGATGCATGGCACAGATATCGCAAAGATTTTCTTCTCCCGTTTCCGCAATGATGCGGCAGAGTCCGTCTTCCTGTAAAAGAGGGCATCGGCCGTCTTTCATGATGAACCGGCGGTTTCCTTTTGTGCCTGTCATCGAGGCACGGATAGTTTCACCCGGTTCACCCGTCATGGCGAGATATTTCATTGCCGTGGATTCGTCGATGTCGATGTCCCAGTTCTGCATACAGCACGAGTGGACACACCTGTCCGCCTTGCAGCGGAAGTCTCTGTAAAAAGCCGGGTAAACGGAAATCATGGCATGACCCCTTTGAGAATCGCGGCGCAGCCTTCCCTTATATCACGATAGGCTGTTTCGTAATCATCAGTGTGCCACGGATCGGCGACACTCCGCTTTTCCCCTGCCCATTCGAGAAGGAGAGAGACCTTTTTCTGCGGGTCGCCTTTGGTAAGACGGTAAAGATCACGGCGGTTCTCATCGTCCATGCCGATGATGTAAGTACTTTCTTCGTAATCGGCAGGCGTAAATATCCGTGCTTCCCGTTTAGTGAAAGGGATCCCCTTGTCTTTGAGAAGCCGGCGTACGGGGGGATAGGTGTCGTTTCCGCTTTCTTCATAAGTCGCCGCGCAGGATGAAACGGAAATCAAATGTTCCAATCCGGCTTTTGCCACGAGGTCTTTCATAACAAATTCCGCCATCGGGGAGCGGCAGATATTGCCGTGGCAGACGAACAGTATTTTTATCATGGAGATTCTCCTTCTGTTTTTTCATGTAACGGATTTCTCTTATCCCCCATCTTGACCGGAAAGGAAGTATGGATAACGGTAGAAAATACTTTTCATATAAGTGGTGGAACCGGAGATGAGCGCTGTATTTTACTTCTTAACTGACACAGGACGTTTGTGCATTTTATGGCGTTCCGTGAGAAGGTAGATCAGGGGGACGACGATGAGAGTAAGGAGAGTGGACGTGGTGAGGCCGCCGATAAGGACGACGCCCATGGACTGGCGGAGTTCCGCGCCTGCGCCTATGCCGAGAGCGATGGGGAGCATGCCCAGAAGTGTGGAAAGAGTGGTCATGAAGATGGGGCGCAGCCGGAGGGAGCAGGCTTCCAGTATGGCATCTTCCAGCGGTATGCCCCGTGCTCTTGCCCGGTTGGCGTAGTCGATGAGGAGAATGGCATTTTTTGTGACAAGTCCCAAGAGCATGGTAAAACCGATGAGGGACATCATGTTGGCTGTCTGGTTCGCCGCGAGGAGGCCGAGGACGGCGCCGATAACGGCAAAAGGAAGGCTCATCATGATAACGAAGGGCTGTGTGAAGCTTTCAAACTCCGCGGCAAGCACCATGTAGATCAAAATGACGGCTAAGATAATGGCGTTCCGCACTTCATGGAAGACGCGGCTCATTATATCGGAACTGCCGATGAGTTTGTAACGGTAGCCGATGTCCATGTTCAGGTCGGGAATGAGTTCGTTTTCAATTTTCGAGAGGAGGTCGCCTGTGGAAATACCCGATGTATTTGCGTAAACGGCAATTTGCCGCTGGCGTCCTTCCCTGTCGATGCGGGTGGGGCCGGAGGAGAGGGTTACGTCCGCTATATCTCCCAGTCTGACGAAGGTGCCGTTCGCCGTGGAGACGCGCAGGTCAGCTACGTCCTGTATGGTGCGGCGGTTTTCTTTGTCGAGCTGGAGGATGATATCGAAATCATTATTGCCGATGGTGTAGGAGTGGCGCGTGCTTTTTCCCTGGAAGGCATACTGCACGACTTTCCCTACCGTGGCGTTATCCAGCCCGAGACTGCCGGCTTTAATTTGGTTCAGGTGTATGGATATTTCCGGTTCCGGTTCGATGCCGATGACTTCCACATCAACCGCCCCCGGTACTTCGCGGAGTTTTTCCGCCAGATCATTGGCGTAGGCTGTAAGTTTGGACATATCGTTTCCGCGGAGCCCGATCTGTACAGGGCGGGAGTCGCCGCGTCCGCCCTGGTTGGTCATGACACTGACCTGCATGTTGCCGACCTGGGAGAACCGTTTACGGAGTTCTGCCATGATGGGGAGCATGCTGCGGCTACGGTCTTCCAGAGGCTTCAGTCTGACATGGATGCCGCCTTCATTGACGGGGATCCGCCTTCCGCCGAGGAACATGGCTTCTACGCGGACGTAGGGAATATCCCGGATAATGTCTTCTAAGGGTTTTGCCCAGCGTTCCATCTGAAGGAGACCAACACCGGGCGGCGCTTTTATGGAAATACGGAATTCACCGGAATCGTAAGTCGGCTGGAATTCCGTGCCGAGGAAGGGCATGAGGAAAATATTGAATATAAGTGTGGCAAAGGCGGTGATGATAATTTTCACGGGATGGTGCAAAGCAATAGCCATGATTTCTTCGTAAAAGGCACGGACCGCTTCAAAGCCGCTGTTAAATGCGTCCAGGATCTTCGTAATCCATTCCGGCCGACCTGGTCCGTCTTCCCGTTTCTTTTTTGAAAGATTTTTGAGCCAGTGGGCAGACATCATGGGGGTCAGCGAGTAGGCGGCAGCGGTGGAGAATATGAGAGCGAAAGCGACAGTCAGACCGAATTGCCGGAAATACTGTCCTACGATTTCCCCCATATTTCCTATCGGTACAAAGACAGCCAGAAGCGACATGGAAGTCGCCAGAATGGCAAGCATGAGTTCTTTGGTGGCGTCTTTGGCTGCGGAAAAGGAATTCTTCCCCATTTCCATATGGCGGAAAACGTTTTCCACAAGGACAATGGCGTCGTCGATGAGAAAGCCTACTGCCAGTGAAAGTCCCATGAGGGACATGTTATTCAGTGTGAACCCCATGACTTTCATAAGGAAGAAGGTGGCAATGATGGAGGTCGGTATGGAAAGGCCGCCGATGATGGTGGCACGGATATCACGGAGGAAGAGATAGGTGATGAGGAGCGCCAGGAATCCGCCGAAGCAGATGGTGAACCACACGTCCCGCACATTTTCACGGATGAAAAGGGATTGGTCGTTGATGATGTCCATATGGAGGTCTGGAGGCAGGTCGTTTTTCACGATTTGATCAAGACGGGCGTGAACTTTATCTATGATATCCACTGTATTCGTACGGGACTGTTTGCGGACAGACATCATGACGGAAGGGACGCCGTTGGTGCGGGAGAAGGTTTCTTCTTCTTCCCAGGCGTCTTCTACCATAGCTATGTCGGTGAGGAAGACAGGGCTGCCCTGGTGGCTGGCAACGATGATGTTTTTGAAGTCGTCGATGCTGTTGAATTTCCCCATGGTGCGCACGGTAATGGTTGTGCTGTCATCGCGGATTTTCCCGCCGGGTGTATTGATATTTGCATTGTTTATTCTTTCAAGGACAGTTTGGAAAGAAATACCGTACTGAGACAGCTTTTCCGAGTCCGCGTGGATTTTGACGGCCCGATCGCTGGCGCCGAAAAGGCTGATATCGGCGACGCCTTCAATCATTTGCAGGTCATTGACAACGACATCATTCAGGATACGCCGTATTTCTCCGGTGCTCCGTTCATTGGAGGAAAAAGTTATATTCATGACAGCCTGCGAGGCGATATCGAAACGCTGTACGACCGGCTCAGTGATGCCGTCGGGGAGATGACTGCGGACACCTGCCACTTTTTCGCGGACTTCCGCTGCCATCTGCCGGGGATCTGTCCCTATCTCAAATTCCAGCATGGTTTGGGAGAAGCCTTCGCGGATATTGGAGGTGATGGTTTTTATTCCCGATACCTGGCTGATGCGGTTCTCAATCGGCTTGGTGATGAGGGTTTCCATCTCTTCCGGTGCCGTGCCTTCATAAGTGACGGTGACGGCAACCATGGGATGTTCCACATCGGGATAGAGATCTACGCCCAGGTCGGGGTAGGACCAGAGGCCGAATACCACCAGCACGAAAATAAGCATGGTGGTGAAGACGGGTCTCTTGATAAATGTCTCGATCATAATTGTCCTCTGTATGTTTGGGAATGGATTTATTCGCTGATTTTGACTTGTCCGCCTTCACGGACTTTGTTCTGGCCGCCGACGATGATGGTATCGCTTTCCGTAATTCCGCCTAAAATTTCAACGGTTTCCTTGCCTATATAGCCCACGGAAAGGACTTTGCGGACGGCGATCCCGTTTTCAACAACATATACGGTCCGCTGGTCATCGCGCATGACGATGGCGCTCAGGGGGACGGTGAGAACATTTTCTTTCGGTGAAGCGGTGATGACGGCATCGGCATATACGCCGCCGCGGAGACGGCCGTCGTCGTTTGATATGGAAACTTCTGCTTCAAAGGTTCGTGACGGCAGGGTAGCGACAGGGCTGATGCGTGTAATCGTGCCTGTGACATGTTTGTCATTTCCGCTCATGGAGGGAATTGTGAAATCCACTGTGCCTCCGACGGAAATACTTTGCACATATCCTTCAGGGATATCTATTTTGGCAAGGAGCGTGGAGATATCTGCAATGTTGAAAAGGGCGGTTCCTGTTTTTGCATAATAGCCTTCCTGATAGTATCTTTTCCGGACAATGCCTGCCCGCGGCGTGGTGACGGTGGTGCCGCTCTGTTTGGAGAGGGCGGCGTCAAGACCGCCTTTTGCCGCATCCAGTTTTCCCCGGGCATTCGTGAGGGCAAAACGCATATTGTCCAGCGATTCTTTGGAGACAGCCCCTTCTTTATAAAGGATTTCATAACGAGCCAGATCGGCCTGCGCTTTCTGCAGGTTTGTTTCTGCGTCAATGTAAGCACCCTTTGCTGTAAGGAGTCCTGCGCCTGTATCGGTCTGTTCCAGAAGGAGGAGCGCATCGCCTGCGGAAACAGCATCACCTTCATTGACGAGGATGCGTTCAATGCGTCCGTCCACTTTGGCGGCGACATCTGCCTGCCATACGGGGTCAAGGGTGCCTGCGAATTTAAATTTCGGCACGATGGTTTTCCTTTGTGCATGGGATGTGGTCACCACAGCTACCCGTTCCTGCCCGCTTCGTTTCGCTTCGGCGTTTCGTGCCATCATATTTGAAACGATACGGAAACCGATAATGACAAGGAGGGCAGCAAGGATAAGAAGGGCGATGCGGACGCGTTTATCGTGAAAGTTCATGAAGAAACCTCCAAAGGAATGAAAAGGCTTTATTTATACCCGCTCTTTTTGTACACTATAAAGAAAAGCGGGAAATACTTTTTATATTTTACTTTACATAGAGTGTATATTGTTTATTCCGATTAGGCAATAGAAACAGGAAGGACAGTTTCCGCTGCCTGGAGGAGGAACTATGCGGAGGACGAAAATTATCTGCACCATCGGTCCGCGGGAAGATGATTACGCCATTTTGCTGTCGCTGGCAAAGGAAATGGACGTGGCGCGGTTCAACTTTTCCCACGGGGACCATGCAGGCCATCTGGCACGTCTGAGAAACATGCGGAAAGCGGTAGAAGAGACAGGGAGGCCTATCGCTGCCATGCTGGATACGAAAGGGCCGGAAATACGTACGGGGCTTCTGGAAAACCATCAGCCCGTGGAGCTGGTGAAAGACAGTATTTTCATATTGACGACAGAAGAGCGTCTTGGAAACGGGAAAGAAGGATTCATCAATTACAGAGACCTGACGGAAGATATCAAATCAGGGCACCGTATTCTTATCGATGACGGACTCATCGAACTGATTGTGGAAAACGTGGAAGAGAACCGTGTGTTCTGCCGTGTGAAAAACGGCGGTGTACTGGGTGAAAAGAAAGGCGTGAACATTCCCGATATTTCTTTAAGGCTGCCCGGGATTACGGAAAAAGATAAAGAAGATATCCTTTTCGGCATTGAAAACGGTTTTGATTTCGTGGTGGCGTCTTTCATCCGCGACGCGAAGGGGATACGGGAAATCCGTGAAATTATTGACAGCCTGCATTCGCCCATGAAGATCATTGCAAAGATTGAATCGCGGGAAGGTGTGGACAATTTTGAAGAGATTGTGGAAGCTGCCGATGGAATCATGATTGCCCGCGGAGATCTGGGCGTAGAGGTGGATCCGAAAACACTGCCCCGGCTCCAGAAGGAAATGATCAGGAAGAGCAGTTATGAGGGGAAGCCTGTCATCACGGCGACGCAGATGCTGGACTCCATGATTCGTAATCCCCGTCCCACCCGCGCGGAAGTGACGGATGTGGCCAATGCCATCGACGACGGTACGGACGCCATTATGCTCTCCGGTGAAACGGCAAGCGGCAAGTATCCTGTGGAAGCACTGTCCATGATGGCATCCATTGCGGAATATACCGAGCAGTTCCAGGAACATCATCTTTTCCGCTACCGTGACATGGACAGGGACCTTTATGACAGCATATCAAATACCACCTGCCGCGCGGCGGTGACGGCAGCTCATGAATTGAAGGCGGAGGCGATTGTCACACCGACGATGACGGGAAATACCGCGCTTCTTCTGTCCAAGTACCGCCCCGATTGCGAAGTGTATGCTCTTTCCTCCAATCAAACGACAGTACGGCAGATGATGCTTTTCTGGGGTGTTTATCCTGTTTATGCGGAGCAGCTGGCATCTGCTGGTGACATTTTCCATCAGTCCGCTGCCGTTTTGAAAAATAAAAACGTTCTCCGTGAAGGCAGTCTTTGTGTCATCGCAGCAGGGGTCAGGCAGGGGGAAATAAACCGGCGGAAATCTTCTGCCACGAATATCATGCGCATTATGCAGGTGTAAAAAGAAAGGCTTGCGGCGGGAAACAGGCCGCGGGCTTTTCCTGCGGAAGGGAGAAATTATGGAAATACTGCGGGCGGCCAATGCGGAAATTGCCATACGGAGAATTCTGCAGGCCGCCGTTTCGGAAAAGGCGAGCGATGTCCATCTGGAACCGTGCCGTGAATTTGTCCTTGTCCGGTTCCGCATTGACGGAACTCTTACAGAAAGGTACCGGCTGCCCCCGGATATGGCGGCGGGGCTGTCGGTGCGGGCCAAAGTCCTGGGCGGTATGGACGTGGGGGAAAACCGCATTCCCCAGGACGGAAGTTTTTCGGAAATCAGGGATGAAAGAAATACGGATTTCCGTCTTTCCGTGATGCCTTCGGTTTACGGGGAAACGATCGTCATACGGATTTTATCGGGACAGGTGGATTTCATTGAAAAGAATGAACTCGGTATGCTTCCCTTGCAGAAGAAAATATTCCGCACAAAAATAGGGAAGAAAAGCGGCATGATTCTCACTACCGGTCCTACGGGAAGCGGGAAAACATCGACGCTCTACGCGGCGCTGAAACTGGTGTGCCGTCCTGAAATCAGCGTGATTTCCGTGGAAGATCCCGTGGAGTACCGCATACCGGGAATCACCCAGGTGGAAGTGAATGAAAAAGCGGGCCTTACTTTTGAAAAAGGACTCCGTTCTCTTGTGCGGCAGGATCCCGATGTGGTGATGATCGGGGAAATACGCGATCGGGAAACGGCGGAAATTGCCGTACATGCCGCTCTTACCGGACATCTTGTCCTGTCTACGCTTCATACGAACGATGCCGTATCGGCGCCTGCCCGCCTGACAGATATGGGCATTCCGCCGTACCTGCTCTCTGCGTCGCTGTCCCTCATCATTTCTCAAAGGCTTGTGAAAAAACTCTGTCCCGCCTGCCGGAAGGAAATGGTCATTACAAGGGAAATGGCGGAAGAAAAGTTGTTTCCTGAAGCGTTTATCGGGAGACGGGCATACATGGCAAAGGGCTGTGATCATTGCAGGGGGAAAGGCGCAGACGGGCGGACCGGTGTTTTTGAAATGCTGGAAATAGGAAAAGAGGAACGGCGGCTGCTTCATGAAAACGCGGCAGCCGAAGAGTTTTCAGAATGTATGAGAAAACAGGGACAGTATTCCCTGAAGGAATCCCTTTTGCGGTTAATGGAAAGCGGCGCCGTCCCGCCTGAGGAAGCGGCGCTCTTATGGGAGTGACTATGAAACATATTGAACAGTGGCTGGCCCTTTACCCGGAGGCTACAGATATCCATCTTACGGAAGGCGGAAGGGTTATTGTCCGTGAATATGGCGGACTTAAAGAATTGGAAGAAAGAGCGGAGAAAAGTTTTTTTGATATGCTTTTCCATTCCTGCCTTTCACCGGATAAACGAAAAGTGTATGAAGAAAAGGGGGCATGCGATACTTCTTTTTCCATAGGAGAAAATCGGTTCCGTCTCCATCTGTACCGGGCGGGCGGAAAAGACTGCGCGGCGCTCCGTGTGCTGCCCGTGCTTGACCGTGTGGAAAAAGATCCTGATGAAAAATGGCTTGAGAAGATTGCAAAATTATCCTCCGGCCTTGTCCTTTTTTCAGGCCCTACAGGAAGCGGAAAAAGCACCACCATGGCAAGAGCACTGGAAGGAATCGGCAAGGAAAAAGCGCGTCACATCGTGACCTTGGAAGATCCTGTGGAGTATGTCCTTTCCGCGGGGAAATCCCTTGTCCGCCAGCGGGAAATCGGTCGTGACGCGGTAAGTTTTGCCGAGGGTGTCCGCGAATCTCTCCGCGAGGATCCCGATGTCATTGCTGTAGGGGAAATGCGGGACAGGGAAACCATAGCGGCGGCGCTTACCGCGGCAGAAACAGGGCATCTCGTTTTGGGGACGCTCCACAACGGGCGCGCTCTGGAAGCCGTCGGCCGCATGGTGCATGTATTTCCGGCGGAAGAACAAAACGAAGTGCGCCTGATTATTTCTTCCGTCCTCCGCTGCGTGTCGGCGCAAAGACTTTGGCGGATGGGAACTAAAACCGTACTGCTCCGTGAAATTCTGACAAATACTCCTGCTGTGGCGAACCTTATCCGCGAAGGAAAAGAAGCACAGGTCCTGTCCTATATGGAAACGGGTGTGAATGACATGCGCACTCTGCGCCAGGCGGCATACAAGGTAAAAGGCGTGACAGAAAAAGAACGAGAAGAACTTTTGCATTTGGCGGGAGAGTAAAATGGAGTTCCTTTATAAAGCGTACGCTGACAGCGGAGAAGTAGAGGAAGGAAGAGTGGCGGCTGCCGGCAAAAGAGAAGCGGCGGATGAACTCAGAAGCCGCGGGCTGCACCCGATGACCATCAGAAAAACGGGAGAAAAGAAAAAAGTGTCCCTTTTCAAAAGACGCCGTCTCGCCGATTTGGCGGAAGAATGGGAATCACTTCTTTCCGCGGGGATTCCCGTAACCGAAACTTTGGACATCCTTGGCGGCGGCCGGAGCGGGAAAGAAGAGATTCTTCTGGGCGAGATCAAGGCGACCATCGAAGCAGGGCACTCCATTGCGGAAAGTTTTGCGGGATCCCGTGCGTTTCCGCCTTTTTTTACGGCCCTTCTGCAGGTAGGCGAGCTGTCGGGAACGATTCCGGAACAGCTCCGCCTGGCCGCCGCGTGCTATCGCAAGGAAGAAGAATTTATTGCCGGTATGAAATCGGCTCTTTCCTATCCTGTTTTTGTTCTCTTCTTTTCCTTTCTTGTATTTGCATTGATCCTTACTGTCATACTGCCGTCCTTTGCCGCGCTTTTTGACGCCCTCGACATACCGCTTCCGGCGGTGACGAGGGCGGTGCTTGCTTTGGGCCTGTTCTTACAGGAAAAAGGGGTTTATTTTCTTGTTGAACTTCTCTTGGGTGCAGTCGGCGGTGTCGTCTGGTTACGAAGTGAACGGGGAAAAAGAAGTACAGACACGTTTCTTTTCCGCTTCCCTTTTATCCGGAGACTGTACCTTATCCGTGTGACGCTTGCTCTGTCGGCACTTTTGAAAAGCGGGAAAACCTTGTCTGACGCCCTTGCTGATATAGCGGACATAACGGATAACGGCGCCGTAAAAGAAGAATTGCTGAAAATAAAAAAGGATATAGAGCGGGGCGGCGATTTTGCCCAAAGCATGGAAAGATCCTTTGGCGATACCGCCCTTGCCCGCATGATCCACGTAGGAATGGAAAGCGGGCGGCTTCCTCTCTTTCTGGAGCGGAGCGCTCATCTTATGACAGAGGAAACGAAAAGGAAACTGACAGGATTCAGAAAGATTCTGGAACCTTCTCTTTTGCTTTTTGTAGGTCTTGTAACAGCGGCAATCATATTTTCCGTCCTGCTTCCTGTTTTCAGTGCCGTGGGGACGCACATGGGCGTTTAGTATCGAAGGACGGAAATTAAATTCCGGATGCCGGATATGGGATAAGATAAAAAGCGCTTTTCGGAATTTAGGTACAGGGACAAAAATTTTCCTGTGGTTTGTGTTTATGACTTTTAATCATACTTTTGTTTTGCTATACTAAAAAATAAAGTATGATGAGAAGGAGGCGGGACGAGTGGGTCTTTCTGTACGTGAGATACTCATACTGGATTATTTTGACGGCAAACCGGTGCATGCAAAGATGCCGTCTTATCTGTATGCCACTTACGGCAGCGACGCCGATCTCTGTCTGGACCGCCTCTATGCTGACGGCTGGATCCGCGAAAGCACTCCCCGGGAAACGGTGAATATGCTTCCCGATAAGGCGCTTTCCGATTTCCTTAAACGATACGGCCTCTCTGGTGAAGGATCGCATACAGAACTTGTCCGGCGTGTAATCCATGAAGTTCCTGAAAAAAATTATAACCACGCCGTACCGAAAGTATACGTGCTGGAACCTAAGGGGCGTACCGAGGTGGGACGCCATATGGCGTATGTCCTGAATGTTCGTGAAAACTACGGGCTTACGGAAGGAGAAGTCGGCGAGTCCCGTTCTGCTTTGGCTCTGAAAGGGAATCCCTGTTCCGCCAGGGGTATACTGGAGCGCGCTTTTCAGCAGAAGGTCTCCATCTATACCATGGCGGGAGAATGGTCGAAGCTGCGCAACCTGTATTATGTCATGGCAAACTTCCATCTTCGTGCGGAAGCGGAGGATAAGGCGCTCTCCTGCCTGTTCCTTGTCTTCTTCCTGGATATGTCGGGGATGGGGAATAGAAATACCGTTATTCCTTATGAAAACTTATTTCCTACCCAAAAGGGAATGATCCTTCTTTTAGATGAGGTGCGCCACAGGGAGAACATGACGGCGGAGGAAGTGAAGGCGGCATTTCTTTCTTCTGTTGCGCGCATGGCGCCGAGACTGCCGTTCTCTTATTTCTCCCCGCAGGTCATGGCGGCGCAATTGCTGGAACGTCTCCGCGGCGTTCCCTTTAATGGGGCGAAGTATATCGCGGAACGGAACGTACCCGACCCTTCTGCCGGCGCATACCATTATGTCCCTTGGGGACGTGAGGAAGCCGGCAGCTTGAAAGAGGTGCCGAAATTTACTGTGCCGAAAATCATGGCGCCGCCCAGCCTGCGTATGCCGCCCGCTTTTACGCGGCCCGTCCCTTTTGAATCGACAGAAGCGCGGAAGCGGCGGGAAGAGATGGAAAAACGGGTGGTCCGCACTGTAGAGCGTCCAACGCCGGAGGAAAAAAAGGAAAAAGGTTTGTTCGTGAAATTAAGAAAATGGATATAGAAGAAACTATGGAAAAACGAATCCGTGTCGGCTGTTACGGCGCGAAAGGCTCCTATACCTATGAGGCCATGGAACGGCACTTCGGTAAGTGGGAGCGGGAAGAAATATATTTCTCCCTCTTTGAAGATGTGACGAAAGCCGCTGCGGGAGGAATGATTGATTACGGCGTTGTACCCATTGAAAACTCCTCCACCGGGGGGATTACGGAAGTCTATGACCTTATCAGGGGCTACGGCTGCGCCATCGTCGGTGAAGAACTGGTAAAAATTGAGCACCACCTGCTGGGACTGCCGGGAGCGGAAATGGAAGATATCGATACGGTCTACTCCCATCCCCAGGGATTTGCCCAGTGCCGTCCTTTTTTCAATGAACATCGGGATTGGAAATTGAAACCTTATTTTTCCACATCCCAAAGCGCGGAACGTGTTTCAAAGGCCGGAAAGAAAAATCAGGCGGCCGTAGCAAGCCGGACGGCGGCGAAGCTGTATGGGCTTTCCGTACTGAAAGAAAACATCTTTTTTAATGAAAACAATTACACCCGTTTCTTCATCATCGCACCGAAAATGGAAATATCCGATAAAGCGGATAAGATCACTCTTGCCATTTCCGTCAGGCATGAACCGGGCGCACTCTACCATGTGCTGGGATACTTTTTCTACGGCGGTATGAATATGACCCATCTGGAATCCCGTCCGCTCGAAGGGAAACCTTTTGAGTATTTCTTCCACATCGATGTCATGGGTTCGCTGAAAGATCCATCAAATACGCGGACACTGGAGGGACTGTCTTCCATGTGCAGTTATTTTAAAATTCTGGGAAACTACGAATCGTGCGGCAGATGACAGAAGTAAAATGCGGGATGAAAGATAACAGAAAGGCAGACATCAGGAGACCGATGTATGATGCGGACTTTCTTCTGGTATGAAAAGGACCTCTTTTACCGGGTATTTGGTTTGTCCGGCAGAAGAGGTCCTTTATCTTGAAATCTTCTTTTGTTTAATCAGAAAGCGGCTTTGATGGCGCCGTTGTATTTCTTCTCGATGAAATCTTTGGATTCCTGGCTGGTAAGGGCTTCGATCAGTTTTTTGATTTCAGGGCGGGTTTCATCTCCTTCACGGACAGCGACAATGTTTGCGTATGGGGAATCGCTGCTTTCGGTGAAAATGGCATCTTTCGGATTCAGTTTTGCTTCCAGGGCAAAATTGATATTGATAACGGAAATATCAGCGTCTTCCAGCGAGCGGGGGAGCTGTGGCGCCTCCAGTTCAGAGAATTGAAGATTCTTTTTGTTTTCTGTGATGTCCTGCGGTGTAGCGGTGATGGGTGCACCGTCACGGAGCTTGATGAGCCCCGCAGACTGGAGCACGAGGAGCGCGCGGCCGCCGTTTGTGGGATCGTTCGGGATGGCTACACGGGCGCCGTCAGGAAGATCTTTCAAGTCTTTAATCTTTTTAGAGAAGACGGACATCGGTTCCAGATGGATCGCTCCTGCGGAAACGAGTTTCAGATTTCTTGACCGGGCGAATTCATCCAGGTACGGTTTGTGCTGGAAGTAGTTCGCGTCAAGGTTTTTGTCGTTCAGCGCCAGGTTCGGCTGTACATAATCGGTAAATTCGATGATTTCCACATTGACACCTTCTTTGGCAAGCTTATCTTTTACGGCGCCGAGAATTTCAGCGTGGGGGACGGGAGACACGCCCACTTTGAGAGTGACCGCCTTGCTGTCTTTCGGAGCGGGAGCCGCCGCTTTTTTCTCATCGCCGCAGCCTGTGATAAAACCTGTGAGTGCCAATGCGGCGACGGATGCGATGATTGTCTTTTTGAATTTCATGAAAAATTCCTCCTTTGACGTTCTTGCTTAAAAAATTGTAATAAAAAATCTTCCGTCCAATAAGGGACGAAAGATCGTGTTACCACCCAAGTTCATTTGCACGTCACCGTGCAAACCTCTGTAGGTACGAGGGAAATCCTGATACCGCAGCTCTGTAACGGGAGCGCCCGGACTGCTTAATGATTCGGCATATCCGGCTCAAAGACCATGTTCGGCAAACTTCCTGTACTTCCTTTCACCTTGCGGAAGCTCTCTTTGACATTCGTTTTGCTTACTCTTCTTCTCATTGCCTGTGATTAAGTTGTGCCTACTATAGCATTTTCTTTCGGCAGATGTCAAGCGGGAAAAATAATCTGCGAAATATATTTTGCGCTGCGGTATTTCCCGCGGGGCGGTTTCCGCGGCAGCGTACGGGTGCAGTTGAAATACATTAATAAAAAAAGCAGACCTGCTGCGGCAAGCCTGCTTCTGTTTTGCCTGGCCCCAAAGGGCATGGTGGAGACGAAGAGGATTGAACTCTCGACCTTACGGATGCGAACCGTACGCTCTCCCAGCTGAGCTACGTCCCCATGAAAATCAGTCCCTGAAAAGGACAAATCAATTATAGCACATGATTCAATTTTTGGGCAGTCCCGTAGTGATACGGCGGGTTTGCCAGACCGGTATTTGCCATATGCGCCACAGAGATTTTTTTACCGCATGGCTGCAGCGGCACTGATGGGGCTGTCAGATGATGACTGGGGAGGTTCTTACCAGTCGATCCAGGTGAGAGCTTTTTCCAGCTGGTAGAAAGATTTTCCATCCCAAAGGATGTCTTCGGTGAGGTGGTTGATACAGTCTTCTTCCTCGTCAGATGTGTAATGATAGACAAGCTCCATGAAATCTTCAAACGGTTCTTTTGTCCAGCGGTATTTTTCTATGCTCACCCGCCACTTGCGCTGGCCGGGATGGTACACAAATCCTGAAAAATGGTAGACATATCCTTTGTGGCGTACACTGGCGCCGCCGTCCATGAGATAATCGATAAATTCGTCCGCGTCTCCGCCCTTCATAATGCCTCCTTTTAATAATACAGCTTTATTATACTATATTTGTTTGTCTTATTTCTGTCCTGTGCTATAATGAGTTGATCTATTAATAAACGAAACTAATAAACGAAACGGAAATTTGTTCCGACAGTTGTCCATTCTGAGCACCAACTATAAAAAACGGGAGGAAATATGAAAAAAGCAATTATATTATCCAGCGGCGGTGTGGACTCGACGACCTGTCTCTCCGTGGCTGTAAATGCACTGGGAGCAGAGAATGTCAGCACTGCTTCTATTTTTTATGGACAGAAGCATAAAAAGGAATTGGATGCCGCAAGAGCGGTGGCGGCATATTACCATGTGCCTCATTATGAATTTGATCTGGCGCAGATCATGCAGTATTCCAATTGTTCTCTTTTGTCCCATTCGACGGAGAGTATTGTACACAAAAGTTACGGTGAGCAGATTGCGGAAAAGGGGGCAGGAAAGGTATCTACGTATGTTCCTTTTCGGAACGGCCTCATGATTTCTGTGGCGGCAAGTCTGGCAGCCGGCATTTATGAAGAGGAAGAGACGGATATTTATGTCGGCGCCCATGGAGATGATGCGGCGGGAGAAGCGTATGCCGACTGCTCGCCCCGGTTTCTGAAAGCCATGGGGGAAGCGGTTGCTGTCGGCACATACGGCAAGGTACATCTGGTTTTTCCTTTTGCCGATAAAAATAAAACCGGCGTCGTGGCGGAAGGGCTGAAACTGGGAACGCCTTATGAACTGACATGGAGCTGTTATGAGGGGGGAGACACGCCTTGCGGCGAATGCGGGACCTGCATAGACAGGGCGAAAGCGTTTGCTGAAAACGGGGTGGAAGACCCGTGGAACGGAGGGAAGGGATAATATGTTTACAGTAACGAAAAGGATGGAAATCAGTGGAGCGCACTTCCTGCGTCTGAACTATGAAAGCAAGTGCACTTCAATGCACGGGCACAACTGGATCGTGACTGTCACCGTGCAGAATGATAAGCTTGATGAAAACGGCATGGTGGTGGATTTCACGAAGATTAAGGATGTCGTCAACCTTTTTGATCACCGATGCGCTAACGATATCATGGAAGGATTAAATCCCACGGCGGAAAATATGGCGAAATGGCTTTGCGACCGCATTCCCCACTGTATCCGCGTGGCGGTGCAGGAAACGGAAGGAAATACAGCAGTATATGAAAAATAAGTTTCCCGTAGCGGAAATATTTGACAGCATTGAGGGCGAAGGAAAACGGACAGGGTATATGGCGGTATTTGTCCGGTTTGCCGGCTGCAATATCCGCTGTACATACTGCGATACGGCGTATGCTTTAAAAGAGTCTGACGCGGAAGAATTCCTTACGAAAGAGGAACTCCTTGGACGGATCCGTTCCTATCCCTGGAAGCGGATTACTTTTACGGGAGGAGAACCGCTGCTTCATCCGCTGCAGGAAATCTGCGACATCCTCGGGGAAGAGGGGTATGAAATTAATATAGAAACGAACGGCGCAGTTCCCCTTTTGGCGCGCCGTCCCCAAAATCTTTTTTATACGATGGATTACAAATGCACAGACAGCGGAATGAAGTCTTTCATGCGGCTGCCGAACTTAAAGGAATTGACGGAGGAGGATGTTCTGAAATTCGTCGTCTCCTCGAAAACGGATTTGGAGGATATGAAGGAAATCATTATGAAGTATTTTCCCCGGGGCGGTCCGAAGTTTTATGTGAGTCCCGTGTGGGGGAAAATAGAGCCGCGTGAATTGGTCGAATATGTGAGAAAAGAAAAACTGGCAGAAGTCTGCGTGCAGGTACAGCTCCATAAAATTATCTGGGAGCCGGACAGGAGAGGGGTCTGAAATGGATCAGAAAAAATTGGAACAGGCAGCGCACCTGATTATAGAAGCAGTCGGGGAAGATCCCGAAAGAGAAGGGCTTGTGGAAACGCCCCGCCGCTTTGCGGAAATGGTGGCCGAGCAGCTGGCCTATGCGGCGGTGCCCAATGAAGAAATCGCCCGCGCTTTTGATAAGACATTTTCTTCTCCTGAAAGTGACATGGTGGTGGTGAAAGATATTTCCCTCTTTTCCCATTGCGAGCACCATATCGCCCTCATGTACAATATGAAGGCGGCTGTGGGATATATTCCCAGAGGGCGCGTCATCGGACTGTCGAAAATTGCCCGCATCGCCGATGCCGTCTCTAAGCGTCTCCAGATCCAGGAACGGATAGGAGCGGATATACGGGATGTCATGGAACGGATTACCGGTGCCGGGGATGTGATCGTTCTTTTGGAAGGGGAGCATTCCTGTATGACGGCACGGGGGATCAGAAAACCGGGGACGCTTACAAGGACGATTTCCGCATCCGGACGGTTCAGGACAGACGGGGATTTGCGCAAAGAATTTCTTTCCCTGGCGAAGTAATGGATGCCGGTTCCTGTTCGTGGTTCGTTTCAAAGAATAAAATTTAATTGTTTATTCATTTTTGGTATAATGCGGATATGGAAAAGATAAAAAAACAACTGCAGATAATTTTATATGTGTGGGTATGGCTCCTTTCTTTTTCCGCGGCGGACGCGGCGGAGGCCATTACTGATGAATACTGGATAACGACGGCGGATCGTGGGAAGATTGAACAGCGCTACCGCAGCCTCGGTATATACGAAGTGGCAAAGAAGACCGTTTCAAGAAAAGAAGAACAGTACGGAAATTATACTTACCGCGTGTGGTATCCGAAACGGCTGGAAACGGAAAACCGGAAATGGCCCATGGTATTTCTTTTGAACGGGACGACCTCGACCTGTGATCTTGATGAGCCGATTTTTGAACATCTTGCCAGCTGGGGCTTTATTGTCGTGGGCAATACGGACAGGAATACGGGACTTGGGTACTCGGCGGAATGGGGACTGGAACTCATGGACAAGCTGGCGGCGGACAGAAAAAGCGTGTTTTTTCAAAAGATTGATGAGGAAAATCTGGGGATCGGCGGCCACTCCCAGGGGGGCGTCGGCGCGGTGAAAACGATTTTATTCCGAAAAGGCGGCGGACGTTTTAAAACAGTCGTCACTGTTTCGGCGGTGACGGAATCATTTGCGGACAAATTAAAAATGAACAGCTGGAAGTATGACGCTTCTGCGGTCAATGTGCCGTGGTTCATGGTGAGCGGCGACAGGCTGGATGATCGTCTCATTACACCCCTTCCGGATATGGAGAAGATATTTCAAAAGGCAAAGACAGCGATGGTCATGGGACGGCGTTCCCATGCGGACCACAGCCATGTGCAGGCCGAAGCGGACGCTTATGTGACGGCATGGTTCCGCTGGCAGCTGGCAGGGGATCGGTACGCGGGGAAAGCGTTTCTTGGAAAAGACGCGGAGATACTTACAAATAAGGGATGGAACCATACGGCAAGAAAGAATTTATAAGAGAGGCGCAGAAAAATATTTTTCTTGCGGGGAACTCTCTTTTTTTTGTACGATGAAGTCAGCGAGGTGTATGATGAAAAATAAAGAAGAGACTGTTTTAATTACTGCTGTAGACAATGGAAGCACGGTAGAATTGGAAATCAATACGACGCTGCCCCACGAAGAAACAAAGGAAATGCTTGCCGGCGCGGTATGTGCCGTTTATGGCATTTCTGATTTCCATGAGGGGGATGTGGCGTCCTTTTTGGAAGCGCTTGCTGATGAATACAGAAAAGAAGAGAGGTCTCCCCATTCTCCCCTGGTGAATTGAAGCGGGAAGCGCTGTACGGAAGAATCTCTCCTGCATGGTTCCTGGGGAAAGGAATCGGCGGTTCAGCGGCGGAAAAATTGAAAACCGGCGGTAATCCGCTGCTGATGGCACGCGGTAAAAGAGGAGGCGGATCGTGGGAAGAAAAGAATATCTTGAAAGCATGGGTGTCCGGGCGGCCCGGCGCGCTTTCTTTTCCTATACGACCGAGCCGGAGGGGAGCTACAGCATCCACCGCGTATTTATCCGATTCCTCGAAGTGAACCGTATGGATATGGGCCAGGCGGAGAAGCCGAAGGCGGCCGCTTTCCTTACGGATTATATCCTGCTCCGTATCTATGTGGCGAAGTATGTCCTTGCCGGATATGCAGAAACCTATGCGCCGCTCTTGGATTTGTTCCGCGGTCTTGAAAAAGTGGAAAAGAAATTCTCCCTGTTTATGGAACGGGAAACAGCGCCCGGCCATGGCGCGGAACGAAAGTTTCTGCCGCCTGATCTGCGGAGACGCTATGATGAGCGCGGCATGCGGAAAACTATCGAACTTTTTGACAGTATCTCACGGAGGTATGAAGAAAGGGAAGACACGCCGGAACGGGTTATGAAATGTATCGTTGACGAATGCCTTTCCACGATCGCCATACGGAATGAAATATCTTTATCGGCGCCGTCCTTTTGGTTTTTTACCAGAGAAATGAACGGGTACATCAGGTACCTGGACCGTTTTTACAGCGGCCTGATTCCGCCGGCAATTCACGAAAGAATAAAAGCGCCCATGATGGAAGAAGAAACGCGCAGTGATGCTGATGAAGAAAGCGGCGGTTTTAATTATGAACGCGCGGCATACATCATTTTTGCCATTGCCGGTGTGATCTGCGCCCTTATCGCGGCAGGCTCAAGATAGTTTTGCGGCTTTTTTTGAAATATGGTATATTGGGTGCAGCCATGCGTGGTGATTAACTGAAGAATAACGTCAATGGAGATGGATATGCAGATAACAATTGCAGGCGGCTGCGGTGATTTCGGACGCAGCTGCTTTTTTGTTGAAGGAGGGCGCCACGCTTTTATCGTGGATGCGGGAACTTCAACGGACGGACTGGACCGGGTACCTGATCTCACAGCGGAGCAGGTTGCAAGAGCAGAATACCTTTTCATCACCCATTCGCACCGGGATCATACGGGGGCGATCGGATATTTTGAGTCTCTCGGCTTTGCGGGATCTGTGCTTCTGACGAACCAGACATACCGGCAGATGAAAGAGAAGCCGGGGAATACGATGATTCTTGATTCGACAGCGCCCGAACTGGAATTGGAACGGGATTTCAGTTTCCGCTGGGGGCGGAGCGGCCATTGTGCCGGTTCCGTGTGGTACGATATTTCCTGTGAAGGGAAGGAATTGTTCTTCTCGGGGGATTACCGAAGCGATGACCCTTTTTATGTCTGTGATGATGCGGAAGGGAAAACGGCGGATGTGGCCGTCCTTGATGCAGCATATCCGGGTGATCGTACGGGGGCAGATATGCGCCGGTCGGTTCTTGATAAAATATTGGAATTGGTGTGGCGGGGGAAACCGCTTCTTCTTCCTGTGCCGCATTTCGGCAGAGGGCTTTCCATCGCGGCATATTTCCGTAATAAAGGAAGTATGGAGATTCCCGTGCATATGGCTCCCGGACTTTATGACGAATGGCTGCGTCTGGGGCGGAGGAAATACTTCGCCCGCCGGGAAGTGCTTGCCCTTCCCAATGAAACGTTTTCCTTATGGGACGGAAAAACGATTCATGACAATGGGGTTTATTTCCTTACCGATGCCCAGTTGTCGCGGTCAGAGAACAGGAAACTCATTGAGCGGCACCCTGAACTTTCACTGCTCATGACAGGCAGCATCCATGGCTACGGCAAAGCGAAAGATTACTATGAAAGCGGCAGGGCGGAACTTGTTCTCTGGCCGAACCATATGACGGAAAGGGAAATGTGGGAGCTTGCCGGGAAAAATCATTTCAGAAAAATTATTCCTTATCACAGCATAGACCGGAAACCGGAGTCTGATGTATTTTCTTTATAAGAGAAATGAATAAAAAGAAATACGCAGTCAGGAATATTCATGGTATAATGAAAAAAATAAAATCCTTCAAAAGAAAAGAGAGGCGGGATTTCTATGTTGAAGTATAAGAATATTCTTGTTCCTTATGATGGTTCTGCCCACGCGAAAAAGGCGATGGCGCAAGCTGCGGATCTGGCGGCCGCCGGCGAGGGTACGAAGCTTTATATCGTGTCCGTGTGCAATATGGTTTCCGCCATGAGCAATTTTGACCAGGTATCCATTGCGGAAGGCTGCCTTACTTCCAAGCTTTCAGAGGATCTGGAAGCGCAGTGCCGCCGCGATTTGAAAGAAGCTGCCGCTATGGTTCCTGAAGGTGTGGCGCATGAAACGGTTTTTGAAATCGGTTCGCCCGGACCGGTCATTCTCAGTATTGCTGAAGATAAAGGGTGCGACCTCATCGTCATGGGAAGCAGGGGACTCGGTCCGCTGAAGGGCATTTTCATGGGATCGGTTTCCAGCTATATCGTAAGCCGGGGCAAGTATCCCGTGCTTATCGTAAAATAATTTAAGACTCGGCGGTGGTGGAAACGAAATTCTTTTCATCACTGCTTTTTTATTGATAGGCGGGAGTTAAGTTATGACTCACTTTAAATGGCTGAAAAAAGAAATACCCCGTTGGGTGAAGGAAGAAATTATTACCCGTGAAGCGGGAGATTCTCTTATTTCTTTATACAGGAATGAAGAACGCCATTCTCATGGCGAAGGGCTTTTCGTGCTGGCTGCCGTATGTTTCCTCACCGGTCTGATTTTCATCTGCGCCGGCGTATGGAACGGTCTTTCTCAGGATGAGCAGTTTATGATGGCTCTTGTGCCTTTGGTGCTGTCCATTCTTATTATTGCGGCGATTTTGTGGCAGGATCGTCCTGTGATGGATCGAATTCCGGCAGAAAGCGTCCGCTTAGAAGAAGCTGAAAACACAGCAGAGCTGCTTTCCGGGGAAACAGGGGGAACGGTTTCTGCCGGAAGCGGAATCGAAGAAAATACCGCGGCGGGAAATAAGGGAAAAGATCTGTCTTCTCTTCTTCCTTCCGTTTCTTACCGCCACCGCGTGCCTGATGTTATTCGGGAGGCGGCCGGTGTTTTTCATGGCGTGGCGGTCTTGTGCGCCGTATGGATGGTAAATGAGTCTTTCAAGCTGTCGGGGGATTGGTTTGTTCTTGCAGCGGTGTCCTGCGTATTCCTTCTTCTGATGAGCTGGGCGTTTCCTACAGCAGGACTCGGTATGGTCTATATGGCGTCGTCTGTTCTTGTGTACCGTTTATCACCGTACCGGGGATGGCCGGAGGCGGCGGCATGGGTGTTTCTTGTTTTGGCGCTTCCCCTCCTGGTGCGGCTTCTGGGAGAACGGCGTCATAAAGCGGTCGTCTGTTACTCATGGTTTTGGGCAGTCTGCGTACTTCTCCTTATTTACTGGACGGCGTCCAACCTTTTATGGCAGACGATGTTTTTTGCTCTTGCGGCGGCGCTTACCTGGATGGCGGGCAGTATGCTTTCTTCCTGGGGCGCAGCGGCGGAGGCGCTTCGTCTCTTTGGCGGCGCGGCTGTGTTCGGTGTTCTGCTGGAGGGCTCCTGGAGTTCCGTGTGGAAAGGCGTTTCAGGAAATTGGATCTTATGGGTTTTGTTTTTTGTCATTCTTGCTATTGACGCTGTCCTGCTTACCCGGATGGGTATCAAACGGAACCGGCTGGCTGCTCTCGGAGGTTTTACGCCTTTTGTCATGCTTGTGGCGGCATCTCTTGCCGTTTTTGAAACAACCGGTGTGTCTTCTGCCATCTTTGTATCCATTTTTACCGCGTTTCTTGCCGTGGCAGTTATCGGGAGGGGGTACCGGAGCGATTCCAACCTGCTGAAATGGGTCGGCGGATGTCTTCTGGCTGCGGCAGGTGCTGTGCGTGTCCTTGATGCGGCGCTTTCCTTCGGACAAAGAGGAATATTTTTCCTCGTCATCGGCGCGGCTGCTATCATTGTGTGCTGCCTGACTTTCCTTCCCCATGCCGTGAAGAAGATAAGGCGGAAACCGGGAAGGAAGACTGTACGACGGGATCGGCAGCCGGCAGCACCTGCGGATCAATCGGCGTTATTGTCCGATTTGACGGAAACGGGGCCGGAAAGGAAAACGGAGGAAGGAGGGGAACGCCGTGAATAGAAAGTACAGTTTGCTTCTCGTCCTGATCACTGCCGTTTTTGAACTTGCCTTTTTGGTATGGACAAGGGCGGATTACCGTTCCACCCTTCTTGACGGAGAGGAATATGAGGTGCCGGCGGCGATCGAATTCCATGGGAACTTTTATGACAGGAATTACATAGCGGTGAACGTACCCATAACAGAAACGAAGTGGGAAGGAGAGCGGGAACCGGAAACAGGAGAAACGATTTACCTGGTGATCCGTAAGGGGCAGAAGGGAGCGCTTATCCTTGATCATGCCCAGCCTGCCCAGCCCAGCGGAAGTTATATCAAAACGCGGGCACTCCGCATCATGGATGGCACCGTATATTTCAATTTTCCGGCAGACCGCATGTACATGGCGCCGGAGCAGCTGAAGAAACTGTCCGTCGTGGAACTTTCCGAACGGGTACAGGTGCCTGAAGACAATGGAAAAACAAAAACAGCCATGAAGAATGAAATTACGGCACTTGTCAGGGTGAAGGACGGACGTGCTGCTATTTCCAGAGTTCTTGCCAATGGCGGGCCTGTGGAACAGATATTTACAACCGTCGGGAAAAATTTATCTGTGAAATACGCGACCAGCAAAGACGAAAAAGACCAGTATAATGAAAAAAGATTCTTTACCGCTGCTGATATGGATAAGAATGGTAAAGAATCAGATAATCAATCGGAATAAGGAGGCAGCGATGTACTTAATTCTTATGCGGCATGGGGAAGCTGTTCCCCAGACGGAAGATGTGCCGAACAGAGAAAGACGGCTGACAAAAGAAGGAAAGAAACAGGTGCGGACCGTATCGCGCATGCTTGCCCGATTTTTGAAAGATCGTCCGCTCCGCATTTTCGCAAGCCCTTTCATGCGTACCCGCCAGACGGCGAGGATCTTGTCGGAAGAATGTTTTGCCGAAGGGCTTCACCTGACGGAAGAACTTTTACAGGGTGATTTCAGGCGGATTGAGAATCATCTCATGACCGACGGCGTGCCGCTGGCTTTAGTGGGACACCATCCTTTCCTCCAGTCCTACCTTCTTGAGGCGGCAGGGGCGGGCATTCAGCCTGATTTGGCATCCATCGCCGTTGTTGACTATGATATGGCGTGGAAACAGGGAAAACTCATTGCCTATTTCACTCCGGCTTTGAAAAAATTGAAAAAGGAAGACTGATGAAAAAACTACTTACCATTGCCGGTTCGGACTCTTCCGGCGGTGCAGGGATACAGGCGGATTTAAAAACTTTTGCTGCTCTTGGCGCCTATGGCATGAGCTGCATCTGCACACTCACCGCGCAAAATACGACCGGTGTTTCCATGGTGGTGAATACCCCCGTGGAGATGGTGACCGCCCAGCTGGAAGCGGTATACAGCGATATTCCTCCGGACGGAGTCAAAACGGGCATGCTCAGCACCCCGGCCATCGTTTCGGCAGTGGCGGAGTTTCTCCACAGCCACAAAGGACCGGCGGTTGTCATTGACCCTGTTATGGTCGCTACCACAGGTGCCATCCTTTTGGAAAAAGAAGCCATTGAAACGTATAAAGATATTTTGATTCCCGAAGCGGATCTCATCACGCCGAACATTCCCGAAGCGGAAGTATTATCGGGACTGGAAATAAAAACGGAAAAGGATATGGAAAACGCGGCGGAAAGAATGATGGAATACGGCTGCCGTGCGGTTCTTGTGAAAGGCGGGCACCGGGTTCATGATGCGGTGGATATCCTTTTTGACGGAAAACAATTTTATCGTTATGAAGGAAAGCGGATTAAGACAAAAAATACCCACGGTACGGGATGCACGCTTTCCGCAGCACTTGCTGCCAGACTGGCGGAAGGAAAAACGCTGCCGGAGGCTGTTGCCGAAGCGAAAGCGTACCTTACCGGTGCTATCGAAGCAGCAAAAGACGAAACCATCGGACAGGGCAGCGGCCCGGTTCGTCATTTCTGGTTTTGCGGAACACAGGGGAGATAATATGCACACTTTTTTTGCGTACCTTGCAAGAATGAAATATATACAGCGCTGGGGACTTATGCGGAATTCCTTTCCGGAAAATGACGCGGAGCATACCTTGCAGACCATCATGATTGCCCACGGACTTGCAGTGATCCGTGAAAAAATTTTTCATGAATCCTGTGATGCGGAGCATTGCGCCATGCTGGCCGTTTATCATGATGCAGGGGAGGTCTTTACCGGCGACATGCCTACCCCCGTGAAATACTTTACAGAGGATCTGCATGACAAATATAAAGAAATAGAAGATAAAGCAAGAAGGCGCCTTTTGGAAACGCTTCCCGATGAATTGAAAGACACCTACCGCCCCTATATTTTAGACATGGAAAACGATCCTTTATGGCCGCTTGCAAAAGCGGCGGACACGTTGTCGGCATACCTGAAATGCGCTGAAGAAATACAGGCGGGGAACAGCGAATTTGAAGAAGCTTTCCGCACAACGGAAAATAAATTAAAAAATCTGCACCTGAAAGAAGTGGACTGGTTCCTGGAACACTTTGCCGGCAGTTTTGCCCTTACCTTAGACGAGATGAATCGAATATAAAATAAAAGAGTAAAGTGTGTTTTGGAAGAGGCACTTTACTTTTTTTATCATTCAGCATATGTTCATCCTGTATTATTATCGGAAGTATTGAATATTCTTGGTGTAATAACGGCAGGCAGCAAGCGGCGGATTTTGCAAGTAAGATATGTTTTCGGATAGGGGCTGGGAATATGACGCTGAACATTTCCGGCAGAAATAGAAAAAAGAAATTCTTTTTGTAAAGAACGGTGAGAAGTTTTTTGACTTGATATGCCGTACCTGAAAAGATGCGGCCATTCTTTTTCGCTTTATGGATCCGGGGAAGATTGCCGGGAGAAAGGTTTTACTGGTGCATTGGTACGCATTTTTTTATATTTCATTCCTCATGTATAATGGAATGGAGTAAAAGTCAGGATCAGGAAAGCAGCCGCAGCGGATAAGGCCGATTATAGACAGAGCATGGAGGGAATCATGACAGAAGAAGAGTACCATCGGATTGCACGAAGAGAAAAAATATTTTATGCCGTCCTTATTATCGCGTGGTGTTTTGCTTTTGCGGTCTGGTTCACCATCGGATTTCCCAAAGCGAAGTGGGTGCTGATCGGCGGAGGGACGCTGATATACTTGTATCTGAAAAGCACCTTCACCGGACTTCCCTGGTCGAGGCGGCTGGTCAAACCGGATCCGGCGGTGAAAGCGAAGGAAGAAGTGCAGAGTGACGAAGATTTTCCTCTTGTTTCAGAAACGGAAAGAAAAGGATATATAGCGCTGGCGGGACTTTGCCTGACGGAAGAAATGCAGAAGAAGTTGGCACCCTTTTTTGGAACGCTGAAAGATTATTCAGATGCGGGGCCGGATTGGGAATATGGCAGCACGCTTCATTGTGTGATGGAATACATGGAAGAGAGTCATATTTCTTTTCTGATGGGTCTTGACTGGAAGCAGGAGGTGGAAACCCTGGAGTGGCGGATCGAAAGCGCGCTTACAAAAAATTTCGGCGTGTCTGCCGACCTGCCGGATTTCAGAACGTATGGAAACAAGTCAATTTCCGCCCCCTCTGTTTTTGCCGACTATGACAATGCCCTGCGCAGGAAAGGATTTCAGCTGGGCTTTATAGATGTGGAATGTGATGAATATGTCATATTTGTCCATCGGACAGCGGACAGGGACAAGGCGGAAGATGCCGTACAACGGATTGGATACAGGTATAGGGAAGTGGCGGATCTGGCGTTATGAAAAACAGGAAATCAGGAGACGCTGGGATGAAATACGATCCGGCACAGGTTAGAGTCCATGAAGAATACACGGTGGCAATCAGGGATCTGGGTGTCCATGGGGAAGGGATTGGGAGTCTAGACGGATTCACCATATTTGTTCCCGGGGCGCTTCCCGGAGAAACGGTCACCGCGGAAATCACTCTGCTGAAAAAATCTTATGCCGTGGGGGAACTGCTTTCCATAGAGCAGGAATCCCCTTTCCGCGTGGTGCCGGAATGTCCCGTTTATGAACACTGCGGCGGCTGCCAGCTTTCCCATCTCGCCTATGAGGGGCAGCTCGATATGAAATACCGCCGTGTAAAAGATGTGATAGAGCGTATCGCCGGCGAATCGGGGGATGTGGTGAAGCCTGTGCTTCCGGCGGCGCATCCTTTCGCGTACAGAAATAAAATGGCCGTACCGGCAGGCCTTGTAAAGGGGAAAGCGGCGCTCGGCTGCTACCGGCAAGGAAGCCATGACATCATACCGGTTTCCTCCTGTGCTATCCAGAAAGAAGAAAATAACCGCCTGCTTCAATTTGCCCGGCGGTTTATAGAGAAGTACGGGATTTCCGTCTATGATGAAAAGACACGGAAAGGAAGCCTGCGCCATGTGATGGGACGTGTGGGCGATGACGGAAAAGTGATGGTTGTCCTTGTGACCGCTTCCGAAACCCTTCCGGAAGAAAAGCGGTGGATAGAAGAAATACAAAAGGAACTGCCCGAAGTCGTTTCCCTCTGGCACAATATCCAGCCCAAGCCGGGAAATACGATACTGGGCGCGAAAATCCGACACCTCTGGGGCAGAGAAACGCTCACTGCCTCTCTTTGCGGACTGCGATTTGAAGTATCCCCGTACTCCTTCTTTCAGGTGCATAAAGAGCAGGCGGAAATTCTCTATGAGAAAGCATTGGCATACGCCGATCTGAAAGGAGGAGAAACCGTCATAGATGCTTACTGCGGCACGGGAACTATTTCCCTCTGCCTGGCGAAAAAAGCAAAGCGAGTCATCGGCATAGAAATCGTAAAGTCCGCCATAGAAGACGCCAAAAAGAATGCGAAAATGAATCACATGGAAAACACGGAATTTTATGCAGCCGACGCAGGAAAATTTATGCCGCAGCTTTACCGGAAAGGACTGGTTCCTGATGTGATCGTCATGGATCCCGTCAGAGCAGGCTGCAGCGAAGAAGTGTTGAAGGCGGCGGCAGGTATGAATCCCAAGCGCATCGTCTACGTTTCCTGCAACCCCGCCACCTTTGCCAGAGATGCGAAGATTTTAAAATCAGAAGGCTACGAAATCAAAGAAATCCAGCCGGTGGACATGTTCCCCCAGACCATGCATGTAGAGACAGTGGCCTTGATGATACGAGGAAATGACTGAAACGTGAAAACATGTCGGAAATAGAAAGGTTTCAAGCATTTACCCATTAACTTATGAGGATAGTGGTTTTCATCCGGTTATTTGATGCTTCGTCCAAAATCAATTATAATTGGTCGAAAAAATTATGATGGACGAATGAATATCTTAAGACAGGGAAAATACATGGCATCGGACGAAAAGTGTTTTGAGGAAAAGATTTTTATTGGAGTATGCGCTCCGCTATGCCATGATGTACTCTGATAGCGAATGACTTCTATACAAAACAAGTGAATTTGGATAAAAACTATTGCAAAGATTCGTATTAATAATCTTGTGTTATTTTGGAACATAAGATCAGCAAATTTATGTACTGTTCTTCCGGTATTGTCATGTATGATAAAATAGAAATCATGAAGTGTAATTAAATTTGTATTGTTTTAGACGAGGAGATTATTATGGGATTGATGGATATCGTTAAGAAGCTTCTGACCGGTGCGACAGATGAGGAAAATGCAAGAAATAAGGCGAGGATGAGAGAGCTTTTCAACGAGTGTGTGCCGGAAGGGGATCAGTATACGCTGATATACTGTCATATGGAGGATTTTACGGATGCAGTGGTCGTTAAAGTCACGACGCACAGTAATTTCATCGTAGGATATAAACAGGGAGAAGTGGTCGTAGTGCCTGTGGACGCAGAGCTGAAAGGGCATGAGGAGCCGGTTGTGTTCAATAAAGAAAATGGCGGACAGATTAAGTCCACACTGGTGGGGTACTGCACCGCATCCAAGCCGGATGTTACGTTCCAGTTTGAACCGATTACTTATGAACCGGGAATCAAACGCGGTAGCAAGTATGCTGTATCTGTCACGCAGTCCCATGTGGAGGTATCCGCTTTCAGGAAATTCTTTAAGCAGGGGTTGTAATTTTGGGATTGAGAGAATCCGGCTTGTAGGATAGGGAATCTGTTCATTCCTATTCCATAGGATCATAAAATATGCAATAGTAAAAGGTCAGACGTGTTCATTCTTGGATGTGTTCTGATCTTTTTGTATGCTACAAATCGGTGAAATAATTGAGAAAAAGCGGTCTGGAAGGAAATTGTAAAGTATTTCTTCTTATGATATGTTTGCGCTGCGAAAGACAAGTGTAGAATCATAAGGGAGTTGATTGCGGATACAAAAATCCGACACAATAGCATATGTTGGAAGCCACATCAAAAATGAATTTAAAAAGCCCGTCAATCAGGGATCATCTGCAGACCTCCGGTGATAGGGATTCTATACGAGATCTTTTGCTTCGCCCATCCGGACATTTCATTGCAGAAGACACAATAAAGAAAAGTAAAATAATAGAATAACAGACGCTCGTTTCTGCTATAATTAAAGAAATATAAAAGGAACGAGGTCACTATGAAAACAATATGCGCAGCGCTCGGCATGGCCGCTTTACTCACTTTTTCTGCTTCAGCAGATACACTCACTCTTCCGAAAGGACACGTGCTGGATTTTGGAGATACTGTCGATGTTCTTGACGGGAGACAGACGTACTTCGGAAAGCAGATGAAAAACTGGGCGGAACATGAAGCAGTTGAAAAGGAGTCGAAACCGCAGGCAGCTGCTATCGGCATTATCGGCGGTGTTGACAGCCCGACATCTGTTTATCTGACGTCCAAACTGGCACCACATGTATCCCGTCTGGCGGCGGAAGCCTTGGGAGAGCTGCGGGTATACCAGCTTCGTGCAAACACGCCGGAAGCTTTTTACGAATCCCTCGTGCTTTCTTTTTCCGTGGATCATAAGAATCCTGGGAAAGAGAAGAATGGTTTACTGCCTTTTGTGAAATTGATGGGGAAAGAAATGACAGACACGGCGGGCAGTACTGCAGCGAAACAGGAAGCAGCTGACAAAAAGAACGCTGTCATACCGTTTGCAGGCAAAATGTGGAAAGAAGCTGAAATCGGAGAGCCGTATAAACAATTTCTGGGGAAAAAGGGAATCCGTCTGTATGTGAGCAGTGAGACCCGCTGGAAAGAAAAGAAATCCCGCGGGGGGAAAGTGTACCGGCTGGCAAAGGTGAAAGCCGGATTATACGCTGGCGGCTGCCTGATCCCCTTTTTTGCGGAAGGGCTCATTCTGGAAGACGATGACAGTACGACATACACACTCTTTGCGGGCGATCAGAAATCAGGGGCATACTTTGTACCTTATGTGGAAAAAGCGGCACAGGAGATGAAATGATGAAGATGAAAATAATGCTGGCGGCTTCGATTCTTTGTGCCATGACGACAACGTGTGCGGGAACTGCCGATATGACAGACAATATTGAAAACATGGCAGGCTTTCCGTCGATTTCAAGCATAAATATTCCCAAAGATGATAATATCGTTTCCGCTGTATGGAACGGCATTGTGCAGGAAGACACGAAATCTTTCTTTCAAAAAGTGAAGTTTCCAAAGAATACCGATTTTACTCCTCTTGGAAAGGATGGAAAATTCGGACTGCTTACTGTGACGGAAGAAGGAAACAGCGTGCCCGCTTTCGTCATGAACTGCGAATTTGCTCCTGTGGTCGGTAAAGAAGCCATGAAAGATGCTTTTGACGCACCCCGTCTGTCGGGGAAATCGGTTTCCGAACTGTATGGCTGCAACGTGGCTCTTTTGGGCATGGAAAGCGTATTGAATGGTATGTTTCTGGAAATGGCGAAGCGGATCAATGAAAAGCCTAAGACGGATCCCAAGATTCCGTTCAACATGCTTGGTGTCAGTTTCCTGAATGTGGAGCAGATCCACCGCGCACAGGACAGACCCCGTATTTATACAAGCGGCGTGCGTGCCGTTTTCTTCGTTGACGGATTTGCCGTTCCCGTTTACGGAAAAGGCTATGTGATGAAGTACGGCGATAAGTACCGACTCTTTTCGATTCTGACAACGGACTCCGCCAATGAAATGGTGAAAAAAGCAGCTGACCGCATCGCGGTGGCTTCGGTGAAATAGAAATCTTTTTGCGGTTTTACGTGATATGCATTTTCTTCATTGATCATTCAAGTGGTTCTGATGCATTATGATCCAAACTGGGACGGCACAAAGGCGCAGTAAGGCCGGAAGAAAACGATCAGGCAGGTGTACGACGTGAAAATACTTGATAATATCAGCAATACTGTCCGCGATGATCTGCGGGCAGAAATAAAGCGCGGGAGCAGGGTGTCCGTTGCGGTGGCCTGTTTTTCCATGTATGCGTACCAAGAATTAAAGAAACAGCTGGATTCCGTAGAGGCGTTCCGGTTTATTTTTACATCTCCGACATTTGTTAAAGAAAAAGCGGAAAAGCAAAAACGCGAGTTTTATATCCCCCGCCTGTTCCGAGAAACCAGCCTGTGCGGCACGGAATTGCTGGCGGATAATAATGACTAAGAGGGGTTAGAGTTTCTACTAAAGTTTAAAGCGAGTAAGTTTAATAGTTGATGTACTATTTGATGATAGTTTGTTGTAAATGGCACATCCGTATAAAGGGGGAGTTCAAATGTCTAAAATAAAAAAAGATACAATTGAAGCACAAGGATTTGTAATTCAAGTATATACTGAAGATTTTAAAAATGATTACGTAAGTCTTACAGATATTGCTAAGTATAGAAATAGTGACGATCCAAGATTTGTTATCCAGAACTGGATGAGAAACAGGAATACATTAGAGTTTATAGGATTGTGGGAAGTTCTTAATAATGAAAATTTTAACCGTGTGCAATTCGATACGTTTAGAAGTGAAGCAGGACTTAATAGATTTATCATGACTCCACAAAAGTGGATTGGTTCCACAGATGCTATTGGAATTATATCTAAATCGGGAAGATATGGTGGAACATATGCGCATTATGATATTGCTATGGAATTTGCATCATGGTTATCGCCAGAATTCAAACTTTATATAATCCAAGACTATAAGAGACTTAAATCGGATGAAAATTCAAGACTATCTTTAAGTTGGAACTTAAATAGAGAAATCGCAAGAATTAACTATAAGATTCATACTGATGCAATCAAAGAATATCTTTTGAAGGATCTTACAAGTATGCAAGTGAAGCAGATATGCTGAATGTTGCCTTATTCAATAAACGAGCAAAAGAATGGCGTGAAGACAATCCGGGTTTAAAAGGAAATATGAGAGATTATGCAGGCCTTAATGAATTATTAATACTTGCGAATATGGAAAGCTATAACGCTGTTCTTATTAGTAAAAGAATGGAACAAAAAGAAAGAATGATAGAGCTTAGAAAACTAGCAAGAACACAATTGACATCACTTGAAAAGCTTAATGATAGTGGCATTAAAAAATTAGAAGGAAAGAAATAATTATTTTAAATAATAAATAGATAAGCAAATTTAAATTTGTAAGTGAAAAAGAGAAGCAGGAAAGGAATTAAAATAATGGCCGATATAAATTTAGACAGACTCATTGTTCCAATATATATTAATGAAAAGATTGTTTTAGATATGCTTGCTATTATGGAAGATGGTTTTTCAATGGTAAGCCAGATCAATTATACAGAACATAAAGAAAATCATTCTGCTCAAAAGGTCAATGCAGGAGTTTCAACATCCGATACTATTTTAAGTAAACTATTAAGAATTAACATTTCTGGCGAATTAAGCCACGATGGAAACAAGGGTGAAAAAGAAAGTGTTGTTAAAGAAAAAGTACATACAAATGTTTCTCTTTTGTCCAAGTTCCGTGGATTTTTGTTAGAACATAAAATGTTGAATTCAGATTTCAATTTTTCTAAAATGGAAGTAGGTGATTTTATTGAAGTTGAAGGAGAATTACAAAAAAATCCACTAATAAATTATATGGACATTTTTATTGACCTTTTTCGTATGGTTGAAATTTTTACTGAAAAACCACAGCTAGGTAATAAAAAACAGGCAAATAATCAAAAGCAAAAAGAAAATGAAACTATCAAACAAATTGAGTCATTTGCTAATGAGTTAAAACATAGTGGTACCATTGACTTTATTTTGTCTGATTCTAAAGGAACGACAGTGCTATCTGTACAAGAACAATATCTTGCAAATGACAATATATCGGAAATTATTGGTGGTCATTTTAAAGTTCTTGGTAAAGTAATATCCATATGTGAAAAAGATACGGAAAACATTAATCTTCTTAGAAAAACTTCATTATCTATTCTATCAGAAAAATTATTAAATGAGATGTTTTCAGGATTTAAAACAACGGATATGCAACAATTCAATTTGCCTGAGTTGAAGACAAAAATAACTGGTCCTGCTGTTATTGTAATTCCTATTGCAATTTATGTTTAAATAAAGAAGAATACTAATAGTAAAACGAGTATTTCTAACAGGTAAATTTTTCAAATATATGGATTGCTAAATCCCAGTTTACAGTACTAATAATCCACCTGAATAGATAGAAAATGAAGTGCCTAAAAGCGTTGATATTACTGTATGATTTTACACCTGGTAATGGTACTACTCTTACCTTTTACGATGATTGTGTTCGGCATTATTTTTATAAAGAAACCACCAGCAAAAATAAACAGTGTGTATGGATATAGAACAAAAATGTCCATGAAAAATATGAACACATGGATATTTGCACGTCACCATGTAGGCCGGTTCTGGCTTATTATCGAAATTTTGATTACTATGCCCTCAGTTATTGTAATGGAGATGGTGATTCACAAGGGAATAGATATAATTAGATGGATTGGAGGGATAGTATCCCTGTTGCGATGTATATTTTTATGTCTGCCACTTGTTTTAACAGAGAAAGCATTAAAAAGAAAATTTGATGAGAATGGTATGGAACGTTATTAAATCATTACTGTATGAATTAAAAGCATGAAAACTCTAACCAGCTTTCGATAGTTGAGTTATTAAGCCAGTTGATGAAAATACAGCTCCGAGTTATATGGGGTATATTTCTTTTTGGGCTTGATTTAAGTTGCAGTAAGTTGCAGCACATAGAATTTAAAGGTGATGGGAAAATGAAGGTTGGTCTATGCTGTTGGGTGAGGAAAGTTATAATCCTAACAGAACTCGTTTATCGCTTGAATTTGCGAAAAAGCAAACGATAAAAACAAACGATAAAAAACGAACGACAAAGACCGAAAAGCATCGAGAGAAAATTAGAGAGCTTCTCTTTCAAAAGCAAAAGATATTGCTCCTATAATCGGATTAAGTCCTGAAAGAACACGAGTGATATTGTCGAAAATGGAAGATGTTGAGCCAGTTGGTGAGAACAAGAATCGTATGTATAAATTGAAGGACAAATAAAATTACAAAGCTGGTATAAGAAAATGTTTGATTTAGACTAAGGATAGGTGGTGAGCCTTTTGGATACAGTAGATAAGATTATCAGTTCTTCTGCAAGTTTTTATAATGACTTGAAGCAAGATGAAAACGAAAGATATCGCTCTTAGGAACACTGTTATTCAAACTTTTGTCATGCAAGAGAAAGAGTAGATGCTGATTATGATTATTTAAGTCTTCAGCTTGCGTTTTATTTGGCAAGTTGGGGTATGTATAGGGGCTCGTCATTCTTGCTGCAAAAAGACTATAAAGTGCATATTCCTGTAGTAAAGGAATTATTGAAAGCAAAGTATAAGCCGCTGGTTGGAATAGCATGTGAAGATTTGAAAGATACAAGGAATCAGAAATTGATGAAAGATATCAATGTATATTTAGTGGAGTATTACGATGTTATTCAAAAGAGTGTAAAAGAGCAGGAAGTAAAGAAACAGCTTTCAGATACTCTGATTACAAAAATCTTAATGGGTACATTAGGATGCGTTCCTGATTATGACAGATATTTTATTGCAGGCATTAAGGCACAAGGGGTTGCAACAGGAAATTATAATATCAATTCGATATTGAAACTTGTTGATTTTTATGAGAAGAACGCTGACAGGCTTGAACCAGTTAGAAAAGGGATGTTGATATATGACTTGCTGTATCCACAGATGAAAATGCTTGATATGGGATTTTGGCAGATAGGGTTTGAGTTGGATACACAGAAGGGACTTAAGGTTTCACACTAAAGAAGAGGCATCATAATATTGCAGTGAAGGTTTCTTCATAATATATGAGAGCGAGGGATATGATGGAAGAAAAAATCAAGGCATTAAAGGAAAAATTAGAGAAGTTTGATACATTGGATCTTTTAGGCATGATAAGTACTCGCTTTTTGGTATTTGGACAGAACGGAGCAGATATTGCTAGACAATCCGATGTGTTTGCAAAGACAGAATTAATGTCGCCACAAAGGCAATTAATATATCTTGCTGGATTGCTTGTTAGTACCGAATATAAAAGTAACGGGAATGAACCTGCTAAAGGCGAGAAGTGGTTCGAGAAAATTGAGAACGATGTTCAAAATATCACTTTTGACTATATGAAGAATTTCTTTGAGGCGGCTATGGGAGCTGAAGAAAAAACAGCTCATCAAAGTATGGTGTCTATGGAAGCTTTTGCTTCGTATTTTGACATGGGAATATTGCGATATCCTGAACAGACTATTGAATTGATGAAAAAGCTTTACAGCGATTTTGATAGTGAATTACTTCAACTGACAGGTTTAGAACTTGAAGAGTATATTTCTTTTTATCAGTTAGTTTATGATGAGGCAAACAAATCAATAAATACGACTGCAAAAGTTCGTGAAGAAATAGAAACATTTTTGCAATCATTAGATCCTAATTCTCCAAATATAAAAGCAGAATATGCTAAAATGCTTGAATTTGGCCAAGGTGAAGCAAGGGGAAAACTACGAAATGCTGCAGAAAATATTAATATCATCACATATGTAAGAATAGCAGAGGTATTTGGAGAAGCGAAAGCGAAGCTTCTTCTTGATAGATTTAGCTTGCAAAGAGAAAAAAGAATCTTTTTGTTTTACAATGGAGATAATCCGTTTGAAGAGAAACCTTTGTGCAAGATTGAAGATGGGGCAAAACTTTTTATTGTTCACCCTAACTTTGTGTTAAATGCTATTTATGCATATATAACTGAGGTGTTAGAAAAGAATACTAATACTTTTGCGGATAAATATAGAAAGAAAAAAGCAGAAGTGGTAGAGGAGTTGTTTTGTGACCTTCTTGAAAAAATACTGGGAAGCAAAGCTAAGATACATAGAAGCGTATGTGAAGAGTGTGGAACTAAAGAACATGACATATTAGTTGAATTCGAGGATTACATTTTAATTGCCGAAGCAAAAGCTTCAAAAGTAAGAGAGCCATTTTTTAATCCAGAGAAGAGCTTTAGAAGAATAAAAGATCATTTTGATTCGGACGCAGGTATTGGTGGAGCGTATGAACAGGCAATTCTGTTAAAGAAATTCATTGAGCCTAATGACGAGATTGAGTTATTTGAAAATAAAATTAAAAAATTTAAGATTGCAGATGTGCATAACAAAAAAATCCTGCCACTTGTACTAACACTGAATCAATTCGGTGATATAGCAGTAAATACCACTGAATTGCTGAATAAAGAGGACGGGCAACCATATCCTTGGGTTTGTAATTGGCATGATTTAGATAATATAAATGAGGTGTTATCTTGTTTAAATAAGGAACCGAAAGATTTTATTGAGTATATAACTTGGCGTATAGAAAATCACGAAAAAGTGATGGCATCGGACGAACTTGATGTATTTGAAGCATTTATGATGCATAAAATACCCGTTGCAAAAAATACAATGCTATTCTTTGCACCAGATGGACCTAGTCTCGTAGATAAAGTTTATTTTGAAAAGCATGGTATTCCTTATGATTTTCCGATTAAGGCAGAGTCAATTCGCAGGAAACAGAAAATTGGAAGGAATGAACCTTGTCCTTGCGGAAGTGGGTATAAATTTAAGAAATGTTGTCTTGGAAAAGGAATATATGATTAGAAAAGAGCAAAAGTGTAGTCAGACACATTTACCCGTTGCTGCAAATAGGCATACGCCCGCTGGTGTACCAACGAGCCATATTGAGATGGTCTGTTTGCTGTCACGCAAGTAGTAGTGTTTTGATAAACAGCAAGGCACAATATGGAAAAGTCGGCTGATGGAACACGCCGTAAGAGTAAGAAATAAAGTTCAAAGAAACGGCAAATTAAGAATTAAAGAAGGAAAAAGAGAGTATGGGATTTTGGATTTTTATGCTGGATCGGCGACAACGGCTCATGCACTTATGCAGTTTAATACTGAAAAAAGCAAGCATTGCAAGTTTATTCTTGCTCAGGTTCCTGAAAGCACAGATGAAAACGGAACAGCATACAAGGCGGGTTATGAAAATATCTGCGAAATCGGCAAGGAACGTATCCGCCGTGCCGGACGCAAGATCAAGGAGGAAGCCGGGCTGGCCGTGCCGGCGGATTTGGATATCGGTTTCCGCTGCCTGCGCCTGAGTGAGAGCAATATGGAGAATGTGTACTATGCGCCGGAAGATACAAAGCAGGAAGATCTGTTCCACCTTGTCGATAACGTCAAGCCCGACCGCACGCCGGAGGACTTGCTGTTCCAGGTCATGCTGGACTTGGGCGTACTCCTTTCCAGCGCCATCGAAGTGAAAGAAATGGCGGGGAAAAAGGTGTTTAACGTGGCGGAAGGGTTCCTGCTGGCCTGCTTTGACCATGATGTGACGGAGGAAACCGTCAAGGCCATTGCGCAGAGGAAGCCCTGTTATGCGGTGTTCCGTGACAGCAGCATGGACAGCGACAGCGTTGCCGCGAACTTTGAGCAGATTTTCGAGACCTACAGCCAGGATACGATAAGGAAGGTGCTGTGATATGGATAAGAAGAAAAAAGATCTTACCATTCGCAGCTCCGCAGCGGAATATCTGACCTTTGTGGCATCCGCCGGCGGGAGCGGCGCCAGCTTTGAGATGCGCTATGAGGATGAAAACATCTGGCTGACGCAGAAGATGATGGCGGCGCTGTATGATGTTGCTTTGTCTACAATCAATGAGCACATCAAAAAAATCTATGTGGACGGAGAATTGACCGAGGGGGCAACTATTCGGAAATTCCGAATAGTTCAAGATGAGGGTTCACGTAAGGTCAACCGTGAGGTCACACATTATAATTTACAGTTGATTATCGCCGTAGGTTTCAAAGTGAATAATCAGCGGGCCGTGCAGTTCCGCAAATGGGCGGGTCAAATTGTAAAAGACCACACCATCCAGGGCTGGACAATGGATGTGGAACGCCTGAAAAAGGGACATATGTTCACGGATGAGTATTTTGAGCGGCAGCTGCAGCAGATTCGAGAGATACGGCTGTCCGAGCGGAAGTTCTATCAGAAGGTCACGGACTTGTATGCAACAGCTTTCGATTATGATAAAAGCGCTAAAACGACCCGGTCGTTTTTTCAGACGGTGCAGAATAAATTAAACTTTGCCGTCCATCGGCATATGGCGTCGGAGCTGATCGTAGAGCGGGCGGATGCCGCAAAGGAGCACATGAGACTGACCACATGGGAGAATGCCCCGGACGGAAAAATCTTGAAAACCGATGTAATCATTGCAAAAAATTACCTGAGCAAGGAAGAAATGAATTATCTGGAGCGGATCGTATCTCTCTATCTGGACTATGCGGAATTGCAGGCGGAGCGCAGAATTCCCATGAGCATGGAGGACTGGGCCAGGCGGCTTGACGGATTTCTGGAGTTTAACGGAAGTGAGCTGCTGACCGGGCCGGGCAAAATCAGCGCGGAGCAGGCAAAGCTTCATGCGGAGACGGAGTATGAAAAATACCGGATGATTCAGGATCGCCTGTATGAGAGTGACTTTGACCGTTTCCTCATGCTGGAGCAGGAGGTGAACCGCAAAGATGAAGTTTAGTTTCAAAATCCAGCAGTATCAGACTGATGCCGTGGATGCTGTCGTGCGCGTTTTTCAAGGACAGCCTTACCATGCGGGTGTGTCTTATTTGCGTGATATAGGAACTTCGCAGGGGATGAGCGGACAGTTGAGCCTGCTTGCGCCGGAAGAAAATGAAGGTCAGACGGAATTACAGGACTTGATGAATGATTCCGGTTTTAAGAACGAGGCGATCCGGCTGACGGATGAGCAGATCCTGGACAATATCCGGACACTTCAGGATGAGAGCGGCATTCATCAATCAGCCGGGCTTGTCGCTCCGATGGGGCGGTGCTCGCTGGATATCGAGATGGAAACCGGCACAGGTAAAACTTATGTTTACATCAAAACGATGTTCGAGATGAATAAGCGGTATGGCTGGAGCAAATTCATTGTCGTTGTGCCAAGTATCGCTATCCGTGAGGGTGTGAAAAAGTCCTTTGAAATCAGGGCGGATCATTTCATGGAGTGTTACGGAAAGAAGGCGCGCTTCTTTATTTACAACAGCAGCAACTTGGATCAGCTGGATTCTTTCTCCGGTAATGCCGGCATCAATGTGATGATTATCAATACGCAGGCCTTTGCTGCGTCCATGAATGAGGATAAGAATGTGGAAGGACGCAGGGGCAATGCCGCCGCGCGCATTATCTATACCAAGCGGGACGAGTTCGGTTCCCGCCGCCCCATCGACGTAATCGCAGCCAACCGGCCGATCCTGATCCTGGACGAACCGCAGAAGATGGGCAAAGAAGATTCAGTCACACAGAAGGCGCTCAAGCGGTTCAATCCGCTCTTTACGCTGAACTATTCTGCGACCCACGCCAAGCAGCACAATTTGATTTATGTGCTGGATGCGCTGGACGCATACAATAAGAGGCTGGTCAAAAGGATCGAAGTCAAGGGTTTCGAAGTCAAGAATCTGCGCGGTACGGACAAGTATCTGTATCTGGAAAACATACTTGTATCGCCGAAACGACCGCCGCAGGCACGGCTGGAGCTGGAGGTAGCGCGTAAAAACGGCACCAAACGGGAATTCAAAAAGCTAAATGTAGGAGATAATCTCTACTATCTGTCCGGGGAAATGGAGCAGTATAAGGGCTTTGTCGTTTCGGAAATTGATCCGTTTACCGGCGTTTTGACTTTTACAAACGGTGATGAGCTGCGCAAAGGCGATGTGGCCGGCGATGTATCGGAGAGCGATATGCGCCGGGTGCAGATCCGTGAAACGATCATTTCCCACTTTGAGAAAGAACAGGAATTGTTTCATATGGGTATCAAAACGCTGTCCCTGTTTTTTATCGACGAGGTTGCCAAATACCGTCAGTATGATGAGGATGGAAAGGAGCTTTTGGGAGAGTACGGCAGGATTTTCGAGCAGGAGTACATTTCCGTGATGAATGAGCACAGGACGCTGTTTGACCCGGCCTATATGGCTTACCTGGATGCCGTTGCTGTCCATGATGTTCATAAGGGCTATTTCAGCATTGATAAAAAGGGACATATGGCAAACAGCTCCGTCAAGCGTGGCACGGATCTGTCAGATGATATTTCCGCCTATGATCTGATTTTGAAAAACAAGGGACGTCTGCTCTCTTTTGAGGAACCGACACGCTTTATTTTCTCCCATTCGGCGCTGCGCGAAGGCTGGGACAACCCGAATGTGTTTCAAATCTGCACTTTGAAGCATAGCGACAGCACGACCCAAAAGCGTCAGGAAGTCGGACGCGGACTGCGTTTGTGTGTCAACCAAAGCGGAAACCGCATGGATGGGGAGGCCTTGGGAAGCAGGGTGCAGGACATCAATGTGCTGACCGTCATTGCCAGCGAGAGTTATGCCGGATTTGTAGACAGCCTTCAGAAGCAGACGGAAGCCGTACTGTATGACCGTCCCCGCAAAGCGGACATCGAATACTTTTCAGGAAGGAGCTTCAAGCTGGACGGTCGGTCTTTCAAGGTGGACGAACGCCAGGCACGGGCCATTTATCAGTATCTTGTTCGCAACAACTATGTGGACGAGGATGACCATGTCACACGGAAATACCGAGAAGACGCGAAGGCCGGGCATTTAGCATCCCTGCCTGAAACATTGAAGCCTATCGGAGAAGGAGTTCATGCGCTGGTACAGGCGATTTATGATGACAGTCTGCTGAAAGCCATGTTTGAGGACGGCAATAAGCCGAAAGTACTGGAAAACCCGCTGAATGACCGTTTCCAAAGAGAAGAGTTCCAAAAGCTGTGGAAAACCATCAACCACAAATACGACTATACGGTAGATTTTGACTCGACACAGCTGATTCAAAAGGCTATTTCCCATATAGACAGCGAGCTGTATGTCAGCCGGCTGCAATACACAGTCACCTATGCGGGGCAGAAGGACAAGCTGAATGCCGGCATGGTACGGGAAGGCGCCAGCTTTTATGATGCGAAGAGCAAGACTATGACGATGAATAACACACATACCGGCCAGGTGCCGTATGATTTGCTCGGCAAAATTGCGGAGGGGACGGTGCTGACACGGCGAACGGTTGCGGCTATCCTGCAGGGGATCCGCCCGGATACTTTTGCCATGTATCGGAGCAATCCGGAAGAGTTCATGACGAAGGCAGTACGGCTTATCAAAGAGCAAAAGGCTGCCATGATCGTGGAACATATTACTTATGATACTATTGGGGGAGGCTATGACAGCAGTATCTTTACCGCTGAAAAGCACAATCTCACGATGAATAAGGCGTATCCCGCAAAGAAAGCCATTCAGGAGTATGTATTCACGGATGGCATAGCTGAAAAAAGTGTAGAGCGTCAGTTTGCGGAAAGCCTTGACAGTGCAGACGAGGTATTCATCTATGCCAAGCTGCCGAAGGGGTTCTACATTCCTACTCCGGTCGGGCATTATTCTCCGGACTGGGCCATCGTGTTCCATGAGGGCAAGGTCAGGCATATCTACTTTGTGGCTGAGACCAAGGGTACAATGAAGAGTCTGGAGCTTCGCCCGATTGAGAAAGCAAAGATTGACTGTGCCAGAAAGCTATTTGCAAAACTGTCAGACGGTCTTGTGACCTATGACCATGTGGACAGTTATCAGGAGCTGCTCAATAAGGTTATGCAGTGATAAGTTTTTCTTTTTCGATATACAAAAAGTATTTCTCTTTTCATCTCGGAGAAATGCTTTTTTGTACACTTGTTTCTTTAGGTGTAATGGTATTCTTTACGGCAGCTGATCCAGAAGAAAACTGTCACGAAAAATGCCAGCAGCTTGGCGATGGAAACAGAAAGCCAGATGTCGTCTGTTCCCAGCCATAGCGGAAGTGCTATAACGGCGATGATTTGAAAAACAACGGACTGGAGGAGAGAGATCACTGAAGAGATGAAGCCGTTGTTCAGTGCCGTAAAAAACGCCGAGCCGTACATGCAGAAGCCGTTCAGGAGGAAAGAAAAGGAAAAGAATCGGAACCCCCGGACGGTGAGCGTGGCTAAAGTTTCATCATAGCCGACAAAAATATCTGCCAGTACGGAATCGGAGAAGTATGCGGAGGTCGTGAGGAAAAGAGCGGCACCGGCAATGACGGTGAGGCTTTTTCTGAAAAGGCTCTCCAGTTTCACCTTGACGGTATCCATAAAAACCGGGTACAATGTATTCCGAAACAAGGCGCAAATGCAACTTTTTTCGGAATAGGAGATGTATATGGAAATCAACCGTGGAATTTACTTGGATAAATTAATTCGTAAAAAGAAAAACGGCCTGATAAAAGTGATAACAGGTGTGAGAAGGTGTGGGAAGTCTTATCTGCTCTTCCATTTGTTCCATAAGCATTTGCTGGATAGCGGTGTGCCGGAAAATCATATTATTGAAGTAGCTTTAGATGATCGCAGCAATAAAGCTCTGCGTGACCCTGATGCCCTGCTTCGATTTATTAAGGAAAACATCCGGGATAAGGAAGATTATTATATTATTCTTGATGAAGTGCAGTATTTAAACGAATTTGAGGACGTTTTGAATAGTTTGCTTCATATCCGCAATGCGGATGTTTATGTAACCGGAAGCAACTCTAAATTTCTTTCTTCCGATGTGATTACCCAATTTCGTGGGCGCGGCGATGAAATTCATGTGTATCCATTGAGTTTTTCCGAGTATGTACCGGCATGTCAGGGATCTGTGGATGAGGCATGGGACGATTATCTTATCTATGGAGGAATGCCGCTGATTCTAACTATGGCAGAACCGGAAGATAAAGCAGCGTATCTGAACGCTTTATTCCAAAAGGTTTATATCTCGGATATTGTTGAGCGTCATGATGTTCGGAATAAGGTGGAATTGGATGAACTGGTGGACATCCTTGCATCCGCGATTGGCAGCTATACCAATCAAAGTAAGCTTGTACGAACGTTTAAAAGCGTAAAGGGAAAAACAATCAGCGATAAGACGATCAAGAATTATATTGATTATCTGATTGATTCATTCCTAATCAGCAAGGCTGTGCGGTATGACATCAAAGGTAAAAAGTACATCGGATCGCCGTCTAAGTATTATTTTGAAGATGTGGGGCTGAGAAATGCGAGGTTGGGGTTCCGGCAGGTAGAACAAACGCATCTTATGGAGAACATTATCTATAATGAACTTCGGATTCGCGGATATCATGTAGATGTCGGTGTTGTGGAATACTATGGGGCGAATAGGGAAGGAAAACGCGGAAAGAAGCAGCTGGAGGTAGATTTTGTCGCTACAAAAGGAAGTGAGAAACATTACATCCAATCTGCGTTTACACTTCCGACGGCAGATAAAGTGGATCAGGAACAACGCAGTCTTCTGCGCATCCCGGATTCGTTCCGGAAAATTGTCATCGTAGGAGATAATATTAAAGTTCGTCGTGATGAGAATGGAATTATTACGATTGGCCTTCGAAATTTTTTGTTGGATGAAAATAGTTTGAGATTATAAAAATGATAAATTTACATAAAATTTTATGTTTTAGATTGAGTCACCGGATGAAATATCTGATACTTTTTTATCCGGAGAAATCCGGTTTTTTCTCAATGCCGTGGCTGCAATTTATTCCAGAGGTCAAACTTGGTAAAATTGAAAATACAGTGAACGAAAAAAGCATTTCTCTTTCCATCTCGGAGAAATGCTTTTTATCATGCACCTGTTTCTTTACACGTAACGATATTCTTTACGGCAGCTGATCCAGAAGAAAACTGTCACGAAACATGCCAGCAGCTTGGCGATGGAAACGGAAAGCCAGATGCCGTCCGTGCCAAGCCATAGAGGAAGTGCTATAACGGCGATGATTTGAAAAACAACGGACTGGAGGAGAGAGATTACGGAAGAGATGAAACCGTTGTTCAGTGCCGTGAAGAACGCCGAGCCGTACATGCAGAAACCGTTCAGGAGGAAAGAGAAGGAAAAGAATCGGAACCCCCGGACGGTGAGCGTGGCTAAAATTTCATCGTAGCCGACAAAAATATCCGCCAGCATGGGGGCGGCGAGGTATGCGGAGGTGGTGAGGAAAAGGCCGGCACCGGCAATGACGGTGAGGCTTTTTCGGAAAATGCTCTGCAGTTCATCATCGCGGCGGGCGCCGTAATTGTAGCTTACGATAGGCGCGGTCCCCATGGAGTAGCCGATGAAAATCGCTTCGAAGAAGAATGCCACATACATGATCACGCCGAAGGCGGCGACCCCGTCCGTTCCGGCGATGGTGATCAGCTGGTAATTGTAGAGCATGGAAACGAAGGACATGGAAATATTTGTCAAAAGCTCGGAGGAGCCGTTCGTGCAGACCTTCCAAAGCGCAGGACCGTCCCATTCCGGTTTCACCAGCTGGAGAGAAGATGTATTTCTTTTAAGGAAGTAAATCAGAGGGAAAAGACCGCCTGCGTATTCGCAAAGCACTGTGGCGAGGCCGGCGCCTAAGAGGCCCCATTTGAAGATAAGAATGAAAAGGGCATCGAGACCGATATTCATTAGACCGGAGAGGATTGTCATGTGAAGACCGAGAGAAGGGTTTCCTGCGGTGACCATGAATGATTGGAACACCCGCTGGAGGACAAACATGGGGAGGGAAAGAAGAAGCGTGCGGCCGTAAAAGACACTGCACGCAAGTACTTCACCGGAGGCGCCCATGGCGGAGGCAAGAAAGGGTATGAGGAGGTACCCCAGGGCAGAAAGAAAAAGGCCCCCGGCGAGAGCGGAAAGGACGATGAGAGAAAAAAGGCGGTTCGCTTTTTCCGTCTGTCCTTCACCCATGGTCTTTGCTACAAGGGCGCTGCCGCCTGCGCCGAACATGAATCCGACACAGGCGAAAACCATGATGGCGGGGAAGATCAGGTTGACCGCGGTGAATGCCGTTTTGCCCACATAGTTCGATACGAAAAATCCGTCGACCATGGTGTAGGTGGAAATAAAGATCATCATTACCACGGAGGGCAGGACGAAACGGAAAAGGCTCTTATAATTGAATCGGGAGGAAATGTCTATATGCATAAAGGCTCCTTAAAAAAGAAATGACAGTAGGCAGATTCCGGAGGTGAGCAGATATTGATGTCTGTATGCTGACGTTTTCTGAGAGCGTTTACTTAGAGTATAGTGGAATATAAATTTTAACGCAAAAACGGTTTCCGGATACAATTTTATCTGAAAACCGTTTCATATATTTGTTGGATGAGGGGACTATTTTTTGTTTTTTGATTTACTCTTTTTTGTTTTCTTTTCCTTTTTCAGTTTGAGTGCGTTATTGTTCAGCGTGAAAACCGGTGTTTCTTCTGTTGTTTCTTCTTCCGGCAGCGGAGGGATGTCTTCTTTTTTGCCGTCCTGAAGGAGAAGCTTTTTCAGGTTTTCCAATTCTTTTTCCTGCTCTTCTTTGTCGGCTTCCAGCCGGGCTATTTTGGCGTCTTGGGCTTCCCCTTTTTCTCTGGCGATTTCCACAGGATCGCCGCCGATTCCCCAGCTGTCCATGTCTACTTCTTCAATGGTGACGATTGTGGTTTTCGGGTTTTTGTTCAATACGCGGGCGAGGAGTTCCGTGGCTCCTTTGATAAGTTCTGCTTTCTGTTCGGCGGTAACGCCTTCACGTGTGATTTTGATATTGACGTAGGGCATGGGAACCTCCTGTCTGAAAATGATTCAAATATTTCTTTTATTATACCATGACAGGAGGGTCTTTTATTTGACACACAGGGAGCCTTCCTGTAAAATTTAAAAAGGGATATATAAAGTATCTTCGCCCCCGATGGGGCTTTTTTTATGCATAAAAAGCTTCATGCAGATGTATTCTGTGAAAAGGAGAGGCAATGAGCAGATTTTATGATGTGGTAGTTATCGGTGCCGGACCGGCGGGTATTTTTACCGCTCTTGAACTGGCGGATACGGGTGTGTCTGTACTGATTCTTGAAAAAGGACTGGATATCCGTGAGCGGATAGCTTTGAATCGTGACAAAAATGCTCCGCCAAAAGACCGCAGGGCGAATATCGTTTGCGGCTGGGGCGGCGCAGGCGCGTTTTCCGACGGGAAGCTGACGCTTACTACGGATTACGGCGGCAATCTTGATGATTATATGAATAAAGGAGAGCTTGCCGGTTTAATTTCCTATGTGGATTCGGTGTACTGCAGGTATGGCGGTGCTGAAAGAAAGGTATACGGTGATGAGTTTGCCGAGGAAATACATGAACTGAAGCGGAAATCCGCGGCGGCGGATCTTATGTTTATTCCTGCCCGCATCCGCCATCTCGGTACGGATGTGAACAGTGTCATTCTTGCCAATATGCGCGATTCTCTTCCGTCCAATGTGACCGTTATTTCCAAAACAGCGGCGGACAGAATTCTTGCGGACAAAGACGGGACGGTTCTCGGTGTGGAAGCGGGCGGGGAGACATATCACTGCAAGTATCTTGTGGCGGCACCCGGCCGTGAAGGGGCGGAGTGGTTTATGAAAGAAGCCCGTACGCTCGGTTTGGAGACGCAGTCAAATGCGGTGGATATCGGTGTCCGTGTGGAATCTCCCGCAGAAGTGTATGAACCGATTACAAAAATCTGTTACGAATCGAAACTGGTGTATTTCTCCCGTTCCTTTGATGACCGGGTACGCACGTTCTGTATGAATCCTTACGGTTTCGTGGTGACGGAAAATAATGCAGGGCTCCAGACAGTGAACGGCCATTCTTTCGCCCATAAGAAGAGCGGAAATACGAATTTCGCCATTCTTGTTTCCAAACAATTTACCAGCCCTTTTAATGAACCCATTTCTTATGGGAAATATATCGCATCTCTGGCAAATATGCTCGGCGCGGGACCGATTGTGCAAAGGCTGGGGGATCTTCGCGACGGCCGCCGTTCTACGGTAGAAAGGATACGCCGCGGCCTTGTCCGTCCCACCATGCCGTCTGCGACGCCGGGAGATTTATCTTTAGTCTTGCCATACCGCTTTTTAAAGGATATCATGGAGATGTTCGAAGCGCTGGATCAGGTGGCGCCGGGAGCAAATTCCAGGCACACTCTTCTGTACGGCGTGGAAGTGAAGTTTTATTCTTCCCGCATAGCGCTGACGAACCAGCTGGAAACGAAATTCAGAAACTTCTTCGCTATCGGCGACGGAGCCGGCATCACCAGAGGGCTTGTCCAGGCCTCGGCGGCCGGAGTGGTGGTGGGCAGAGAAATCTGTGCCAGGGAAGGAAAACCGAAGGGGGATATGTAAATGATTCCAAGGTACACAAGGCCGGAAATGGCAAAAATCTGGGATGAAAGAAATGAATGGCAGACCATGCTTGATGTGGAAATCGCCGCATGCGAAGCCAATGCGGAGCTGGGACGTATTCCTAAAGAAGCGGTGGAAGTGATCAAAGCGAAAGCGGATTTTGATGTGGAACGCATTCATGAAATCGATCGTGAAATTAACCACGACATCATCGCGTTCCTTTCCGCCGTCGGAGAATATGTGGGCGATGAAGCGAAGTACATCCATATGGGCATGACTTCTACCGATGTGAAAGACACGGCGCTCAATGTGCAGATCAAACAGGCATCTGACGTGCTTATTGCCGATTTGGAAAAACTGGCGGAAGTCCTGAAACGCCGGGCTGTGGAATTTAAATATACACCCACCATCGGCCGTACCCATGGCGTCCATGCCGAGCCGACCACGTTCGGGTTGAAAATTCTCCTGTGGTACAGCGAAACTTTAAGAAATATCGAAAGAATGAAACGGGCCGCTTCTGAAATGGCGGTGGGGAAATTGTCCGGCGCTGTCGGTACTTATGCGGATATTGATCCGTATGTGGAAGAATACGTCTGCAAAAAAATGGGACTGAATCCGGAAATCGTAGCAACCCAGGTCGTACAGCGCGACCATCATGCGGAATACATTACCACACTCGGCGTCATTGCGGGCACATTGGCACAGATTGCCCTGGAAGTCCGCCATCTGCAGAGAACGGAAGTAAGGGAAGCGGAAGAATATTTCAGTCCCAAGCAGAAAGGATCTTCTGCCATGCCCCATAAAAGGAATCCCGTCAAATCGGAACGGATCTGCGGCATGGCAAGACTCGTGCAGGGGTATGCCCTTCCCGCTTTTGAAAATATACCGCTTTGGCACGAACGGGATATTTCCCATTCCTCTGTGGAGCGTGTCATGATTCCTGACGCGACCACCGCATTGGATTATATTCTGGCACAGACGACCGATCTGGTAGATAAACTTCTTGTTTATCCGGAAAAAATGCTGGAAGATTTGAACATGACCGGCGGATTGATTTACAGTCCCCGCGTTCTGCTTGCCCTTGTGTCCAAAGGCGCTTACCGTGATACAGCATACCGATGGGTGCAGAGAAATGCCATGAAACGCTGGCTTGAGGGGGAAGATTTCTATGAAAACCTCTGCAAAGACGAAGATGTGAGAAAATATCTGTCTGAGGAAGAAATCAAAGAGTGCTTCGATTACAAGCCCATGCTTGTCCATGTAGATAAAATATTTGCAAGATTTGGATTGTAAGAGCGGAAGACGGATGTCAGAAGACAGAGGTCGGATGCCGGAAGTCGGATATCAGAAGACAGCTATGAGCCGATAACTGTAAGCTGATATCTGATAATAAAGAATCACTGTATTATTAAAAGGAAGGAAAATGTGTAATGGCAACAGCTATGGTCATTGGTGCCCAGTGGGGCGATGAGGGAAAAGGAAAGATTGTAGATTACCTGGCGGCAAAAGCGGACGTCGTTGTCCGCTCCCAGGGAGGGAACAACGCGGGACATACGGTTGTGACCGGCGGCAAAGCTTATCCGCTGCGCCTTATGCCGAGCGGCATTATGTATCCCGGCACCATCTGTGTCGTCGGCACAGGCGTCGTCATCGATCCGAAGAGTTTCCTTGAGGAAATGGAAAAGCTGGAGGCTCAGGGGATTAATGCAAAGCATCTCCAGATTTCCACCCGTGCGCAAGTTGTATTTCCTTACCATATCCGCTTAGACGAAGCGGAAGAAATGAGAAAAGGCAGCCGGAAGCTGGGGACGACGAAAAACGGGATCGGGCCGTGCTATGCGGACAAGATCAACCGCATCGGCATCCGTATGTGCGACCTTATGGATAAAGAAGTTTTTGCGGAGAAATTGAAGTACAATGTGGAGCAGAAGAACATGCTTCTGGAAAAACTTTACGATATGGAAGGCTTCGACTATGAGCAGATGCTGATTGATTACCTGGGATATGCGGAAAGGCTCCGACCCTATGTGAAAGATACGAACTACACTGTTCAGACTTTGGTCAGGGAGGGAAAGAATGTCCTCTTTGAAGGTGCCCAGGCTTCTATGCTCGACTGCGACAACGGCACTTATCCTTTCGTCACATCGTCCCATCCGACGGCAGGCGGTGCATGTATAGGCGCAGGCATCGGGCCGCACATGATGCAGAATATCTTCGGTGTGGTGAAAGCGTACAGCACCCGTGTCGGAGAAGGGCCGTTTCCGACGGAACAGATGAATGAAATCGGCGACCGTATCCGGGATATTGCTCATGAGTTCGGTACAGTTACAGGCCGTCCCCGCCGTGTAGGCTGGCTTGACGCCCGTGCCGTCCGTTACGCGGCAGCGCTGAATTCTTTCGATTATCTGGCGATTACCCGGCTGGACATCCTTGATGACTTGGAAGAAATCAAAGTCTGCGTCGGCTATGAATATGAAGGGAAACCGGTCAAAGAATATCCGGCAGACCTGAAATTCCTCTCCAAAGTCACCCCGGTTTATAAAACCTACAAAGGATGGAAAGAAAAAATCAGCGCTATCCGTGACTATGACCGGCTTCCGGCGCGCTGCAAAGAATACCTGGCGGATATCTCCAAAGAAATCGGAGTGCCCATTGGCATCGTTTCCGTGGGTCCCAGCCGTGAAGAAACCATCGTAGTGAAAGATGTATTTTAAGAATAGAAAAGTAAGTATATAAAATAGAAAAACGCGTGTCCTGAAACTGAAAAAGCAGGAGACGCGTTTTGTATTTCTCAAAGAGAAAAGCTCCGCGAAGGGAGCCGGTTTGGAGCGGATGATGGGAATCGAACCCACGTATTTAGCTTGGGAAGCTAATGTTCTACCATTGAACTACACCCGCATATAAAATTGTACTTCATTATTGTAGATGATTTTATCGAATAAATCAAGATTTTTAAAAAGGAAAATGAATAAGGCGAAAGAACGGACTTTTTGGAGCGTTCCTGTGATTTGCGTGGACATAAGGGAAATGATTGTTTATAATGTTGGTTAACCATTAAAGGTTTATTTGTTTTTCTTCCGGCAGTATGGAGATAGGAGGTCAATGGAGGATAGCAAAACGGAAGAAAAGGTTAGTTTGCTGAATTGCTTTTTCAAGTTCAATAGAGTGGGAGGATGATTACTTATGGAAGAAGAACAGAAAAAGGTGAGCGGGGCTGCCGTGCTGCCCAAGGTAGGGTGGAAAGGAATGCTTGCTCTGGCTTTCGGCATTCTTTTCTTTGCCGGAGTTTTTACTACGATACAGGGGGCAGAATGGCTCAAAGCATTTGATTACAGTACGCTCATCGGTAAATTTGGTACGATGAAAGACCCGGCGAAAGCAACTTTTGTCGGTATGGGCGGGGTAAGCGCAAGAGGAGGATTTATTTTTGCCTTATCGCTCATTCCTTCCGTTATGCTGGCCATTGGTGTTGTAGACGTGCTGGATCATTATGGCGCGCTTTCCGCGGCGCAGAAATTGATGACGCCGCTCTTTAAACCGCTGATGGATGTACCCGGCCTCGTCGGACTGGCTTTGATTACCGATCTGCAAAGTACCGATGCAGGCGCGGCTCTGACCAAAGAATTATATGATGACGGCCTTATCGATAAAAGAGAACAGACCATTATTGCGGCATGGCAGTATTCCGGAGCGGGAACGATCAGTAATTACTTTGCTATCGCGGGCGCGCTTTTCGGATTTATTCTCTGCCCTATTATTCTTCCTCTTATTATTATTATGGTCATGAAATTTGTCGGTGCTATGATTTGCCGCTTTGCTCTTGATACTATTTATAAAGGAGATTTCAAAAATGACAACTGAAACAAGACCGGTACAAATAAAGCCTAATATTTTTGATATCTTCATCGGCGGCGCCAGAAAAGGCTGGAACCTGGCTACACAGAACCTTGTGCCGAATATTTTGATGGCTTATGTCATCGCCTATATTTTAAACATCCTTGGCATTATGGATTTCCTCGGATATTGGCTGGGGCCCATCATGGGCATTTTCGGCCTGCCGGGACAGTCTTTCGTTATTCTTCTGACCACCTGGCTGTCCTGTTCTGCAGGGGTAGGCGTGGCAGCATCCCTCTATGCGTCAGGCATCGTCAATGGAGAACATGTGACGATCCTCATGCCTGCTTTGATTCTGATGGCGTCCCAGATCCAGTACATGGGCCGGCTCCTCGGTCTTGCCGATGTACCGAAAAAATATTGGCCCCTGCTTATGGTGATCAGTATTTTCAATGCATTCATCGGTATGTTTATCATGAAACTGCTTATGCCGTTCTTTAATTGATTGTCTTACGCAAGAGAAAAGGAGGAAATCATGGCAGATGTATTTACCCATTTTAACTATCTTCATACTATTCCTGAAATAGGGATGAAAGAATTTAAAACTTCCGCTTATGTGGCGGATGTGCTGAAACAGCTCGGTTATGAAGTAGAAACACAGGTCGGCGGGGCGACAGGCGTCGTCGCGGTCTGTGACAGTGGTAAACCGGGACCTGTTCTCGGCCTTCGCGCGGATATGGATGCTCTTGGGACGAAAGACGGCGGCGCCGCCCACCTTTGCGGGCATGACGGACACATGGCCATGCTTCTTGCGGCGGCGGAAGAAATCATGGAAGAGAAGCTGGTGAGGAAAGGGAAACTGAAGCTTCTTTTCCAGCCGGCGGAAGAAACGACTGAAGGTGCTCTTTCCATGCTGAAAGGCGGTGTTATTGACGATATTGAAATCCTCATCGGCATGCATGGACGTCCCATCCAGGAGTGCCGTGTGGGAGAAGCGGCTCCTGCTTTGTATTACAGTGCCGCTACCCATGTGAGGATCGACATCACAGGCGTGCAGAGCCATGGGGCCCGACCCTATCTCGGCACCAGCGCGCTTGACGCGGCATGCCTCATTGTACAATCCGCCAATGCTCTCCGCTTCAATTCCAATGTGGTGTGCAATATGAAAGCGACACAGATTCATGCGGACGCAGGTGTGGCAAACGCGGTTCCCGGTACAGCGACGATTACGTTCGATCTCCGCAGCCGGGACAATGACGTGATGGAACTGATGATTCAAAAACTGCGGGGCGCAGCGGAAAATGCGGCCGCTTCCATTGGCGCGAAAGCAGGCTTCACCATCCTGCATCAGACACCGGCGTCCATTATCACACCTGAAATCACGGAAATCATCGGGGAAGTGATTACATCCGAACTTGGTGAGAAAGCCTGCATTCCTCCGATCGTCACCGCGGGAGGGGAAGACTTCTTCTGGTACCCGAAAATGAAACCGGAATTGAAAACAGGATTCATCGCATTGGGCGAAGATGCGGAACCGGGACTTCATGATCCCGCCATGCACTTCAACCATGACGCCCTTCCCTATGGCGTAAAAATTCATAAGGGTCTCGTAAAGAAATTCCTTGGCTGACGATTTTCCATATAAAGGACCCGTGCTGTATCTATCTGCAGATATGGCGCGGGCCTTTTATATTGCTGCCGAAAGGGTTGTATTCGCAGAATGCCTAAGCCGGTTTCTTTTTTTATGTGCTGCCATACCATGTTTTCTCCGGAAGAGGAAGATGGAAGTGCTGTAAGAGGAATAACAGGGAAATGTGCGGGCCGCGTATTCCATTCAGCATCTGCCTGCGGTTTAACAGGACAGAAGGATGAGGTATAATTAGTTAAATGATATATGTTATCAATTGAGGAGGGGTTATGAAAATTGATTTAAGCGGCATTTCTGAAACGCTTCTGGTTACGTTGTATATGCGTGCCAAGGATGCGAAAAGCAACCATCCTTTTCTGAATGATCGGAAAGCGGCGGAAATAATCAGCTGTATGGATTACGATTTTTCCGCTTTTGACCGGGTATGGATGTCATATTATGGAGTATTGGCACGGGCAAAGCTGATGGATCGTGAGGTAAAGCGGTTTATGGCGGATAACCCGGGATGTGTGGTGGTATCTGTGGGCTGCGGGCTGGATACCCGGTTTGACCGCGTAGATGACGGGCAGGTGCGTTGGTATGATTTGGACGTGCCGGAGGTGATCGATCTGAGAAAGCAGTTCCTTGCGGAATCGGAGCGTGTAACCTGTATTTCCGGGTCGGCGTTTGATCCGTCATGGACGGAAAAAGTGGAACGCGAGGGCCGCAGGCTGCTTATCCTTTCAGAAGGCGTGATGATGTACTGGGAGGAAGCGGAAGTACAAAAATTCCTTTCGATTCTGTCAGAAGGGTTCGATGAGCTGGAGGCGCATTTCGACCTTCTGTATAAAGGACTTGTGCACCAGTCGTCCCGCCATGACGTATTGAAACGTATGCAGGCGGAGTTTAAATGGGGTGTGACGGACGGTAGCGAAGTGGTACGGCTGGCGCCGGCATGGAAACAGCTGGACTGTATCAATTTCACTGATGAGATGAGGCATATGCTGCCTGGGTGGAAAAAGCTGCTTGTTCCTTTTTTCTATCTCACCAATAACCGTCTGGGAAAGTATGCGTACAGGAAGTATACGGGCTGATTTCGTAAAAGGGACTTTATTCCGGTGTGTATCCTCTATTGCGCAAACAGCAGGATCATATGATATATCTTATGATATGATATATAATATAAATATGGATTGAATTATAGAGGGGAAATAGATATGGAGTTTTCTGAAATCATTAGAAGTATTCGCTTGGAATTAAATTTATCTCAAGAGGGGCTGGCCAGAGAGTTACATGTCGGTTTCGGTTCGGTGAATCGCTGGGAGAACAATCGGTCAAGACCTAATCAGATAGCAAGATATGCTTTGATGGAACTTTGCAGAAAGAAAAACTTAAACCGGAAACTGATTTCATCATTAAAGTCTATGAATTGAAGTATAGATAAAGATGATGACCATGGGAAACAGCCTGAAACAGGGAAAAGAAGATGGCATTAAAACCGCAGAAAACAGGCATAGTATCTTTTTAGAAGAATTTGGCTTTGAGCGATTGTCATAGGATTTGTATCTATACGAGCGAAGGAGATGTAGGTGGCTATGCCTGATTTAAAAGCAAGAGAATACAGAAGGTTTGAAGATATTAAGTATGTTAGAAAAAATGGAAGCGAGTATTGGAGTGCAAGGGAACTCGCTGATGTACTTGATTATTCTCAATGGAGAAATTTTCAAAAGGTAATTAATAGAGCGATGATTGCTTGTGAGAACAGCGGACATGAAGTAACATACGATTTTGCTGAGGTCAGCAAAATCGTGGAAGCAGGTGCTGCAAGTAAGTCTATAAAAGATTATGAACTTACAAGATATGCTTGCTATTTGATTGTGCAAAACGGAGACCCGAGAAAAGAAGTGATTGCACTTGGACAAACCTATTTTGCTATCCAAACATATCGTCAAGAAATAGCAGACCATTTTAATCAGCTTGATGAAGACAGAAGAAGACTTGTTGTTCGTGGAGACATTAAACAATGGAATCAACTTTTGGTAGAAACAGCACATGATGCAGGGGTCATCACAAACGAAGAATTTGCTATGTTTCAGAATGCAGGATATATGGGATTATATGGTGGGTTAGATGTAAAAGATATACATGATAGAAAAGGCTTAACCGCAAGACAGAAGATTCTGGATTATATGGGAAGCACCGAATTGATTGCTAATTTATTCAGAATATCACAGACAGAAGAAAAGCTAAGGAAAGACAAGGTGGAAGGTGCAGAAGCGGCAACAAAGGTTCACTATTCAGTAGGAAAAGAAGTTAGAAGTGCTATTGAAAAAATTGGTGGCACTATGCCGGAAGATTTGCCTGTTCCGGAAAAAAGCATCCAGCAGATAGAAAGAGAACAAATGATGCTTCTAAAAGATAAAGCTGAAAAGGGAAAATTAATGTTGGATGAATGATGATATTCTACGGTTGTGAGATCCGATCCTTGCTTACAGAATCAATCAGATAAGATAGGTGTATTCCTTTCTGTTCATTCTTATTTTTGGATCTGAGGAGGTGTTCTTTATGAACAAATGGGTAAGTGTTGCTTTATGTATCTGCGGTCTCGGATTGGGTGGTATGATGCTGACCGGTGATTCCGACGGTGGACGGGTGCTTATCGAAAATGCGCCTTATATCACGGACGGGAAGATCAATCCCGATCATGAGGGCAAGGTGGTCATTGTTGCGGGAAAACTGAAGACGGAAGAACCGGCAGCCGATGAAGAACTGGGTATTTCCTTTGATTCTCCCATAATCAGGAGGAATGTGCATGTGATGGTGGAGAAGGGAAGCGGAAGTGACATAAAGAGAAGCTGGGAAAGCATGGCAAGCTCCAATATCGCCCGAATGTATAAGAGCGCCCCGCCTGTCATCACCTTTTACGGCGTGGTGAAAGCAGGCGATTTTATTCTGGATAAGACACTCCTGAAAAAATTTGCCGCCGGTGTGAACGTAAATTCGCTTCCCCGGACAGTTTCCTATAAAGGAACCCCTCTTTATCATGAAACAGAATCCGGGATCCACTATCTTACGAATCGGGAACAAAACCTGGTCTTCCCCCATCTGGACGGTGATTACAGAATCTCCTATACGAAGTCTTCTTTAGAAGAGAACCAGGAGAAAACTTTGGTGGGAATTCAAAAAGGGAACAAGCTTCTGGGTGAAGGAACGGTGGACGGTATCGAATTTTTCGGACAGGAGTGGAATGGTATTCTGACCAGGGAGAAAATTTTAAAGAATAATGACAATTTTGATTTCATTCTTACCGTTTTAGGCTATGCGCTTTCTGTGGCGCTTATCGCAGGCGGTATATATTCTTTTAAAAAATCTTAAGTAAAAAGGAACCTTAGTGGGAAAGCTGCCTGGTATTTCATTTTTAACAGAGTGATATATTCGTTTTGGAAAGGACGGGTGCGGCTATGCTGCTTATGGGTGTGAAAGAAGAAAATGGATGGCTTTGTTCTCAATGGAATCTGACTTATGGGACAGGCTGGACAGAAATCACTAAAGCGGTGAAAACGGCGTATCCCTATTATGAGAATGTGGAAGTCCTGGTAGACAACATAAAAGTTGATCTGCAGTCGGCGGAATATGTGCTGTGTCTGGAAGAGGGCGGGGATATGGTTATCCGGGGGACTTCTACAGTCATCAAAGTGCCGATGATGGTCAAGTTTTATAACCAGCTGCAGAGAGTGGACGTGTGGGTGGCGTGTGCCACAGATGAGTTTAAGGAAGCGGATTATAAATCTTTCAACTTGTCTATGGGGCAGTATATGGACAGTATGGAACTTGCCATGTATTGCTGATTGGCGGGGCGCCGCAATGATGGGAAGGCAGATTTTCTTTCGCCTGTCTGAAAGGAGAATGTATGGACAGCGGCATGTATACGGAAAGGGAAGTGCAATGCCTGAAAGAAGGTATGGGTGCCGTCCGGTCGGTGTTGTCGGGGACGGATACGGAAGCGAAACGGCGCCTGCTTTTTTATCTTGACTGGTATATGGATCCCTATTACAAGCAGGATATTTCAGGCATAAAAAAAGATTTAAAGGAAATGCTGGAAAAAGTTGCTGTGTCTCCTGAAGAAGAGGATATCATTGATGAAGCCCTGCATCTCCTGGAAGGATATACGGATCCGCCATATCCGATACTGGCGGCGTACTGGGGGAACTTAAGTGAAAAACATAAACCGAAAGCGCTTTATCTGCTGCAGGGGGCAGGATAGAGAGCTTTCGGCAAAACAGGAAAAAGAGCAGAAATCAGACATGGAAAGCATGAAGCAGTATTTCTGCTGTATCCTGATGTCAAAAGGCGGACACTCTTTATTAAGGAGCGGCCATTATTGCGGAGAAAAGAATGGTTTTGAACGGTTCGATCAGGGAGCGTGTTTGGCAGATGCTCTCCTGTGGAGGTTACAGCAAGAGCAGGAAAGTATCTTCTGACGGCTGCGAGGCACTGTATGCAAAAGCCGGCGTACCGTTTTTTCCGGCGGCAAGAAGATTTTATGAGCGATGCGGCGATCTGTTTTCAGATTGTGAAATAATTTTTGAAACCGGTTCTGACGGACGCGAGTTTTATTTCTATCTGTATCCTGATATGGGGGAAGGCGCCGCCGTCGAGCTGTATAAGGCGTATTATGACAAGGGAACATCTGCAGGGAAAAGAATCTGTGAGGACGCGCTTGCCGCTAAGGCGGCGGCAGGAACGGAGGTTTCACCTGTTGGAATTATTGGGTATTATTATCCTGCAACGGTGTATGTGGCGGAGAACGGAATGCTGTATTGCGTCCATGAGTATGAATCTGATGTCCGTGTATTTGCGGATGTTGAAGAAATTCTTGCTGATGAATTACAGGTGCATAGGCCGATACGGATAGAAAGGCGCCGTTGATACGGGTCGGCGCTTTCATAAAAATGGAGAGGACGGCATGGATAAGGAAGAGTTTTGCAGTGCCTATATAACATGGTTTCCTGAAAATGAAGGAAAATACAGGGAGCATAAAAAAGAATTTCCTCATATTCTACTCCATGTATTCTCTGTATTCGCCATAAATATCCCTATGGCAGAGGCCTATACAGGCAAAGACCATGCGGAGTTTGAAAAATTTTGCTCTTTTATTGAGTATGTGTGGAGAAAAGCGGATGATGAAGTGCTGAATGTACTTGATACCACGGTGCTGGAAGGGATATCTGAAAATCTGCCGATGTGGACTGCTTTCGGGAATTGCATTCATGAAGATTTCCGGATCTATATCAATACCATTCTGATCAGGCAGAACATTATGATGTCTGATGTGCCTCCGCTTAGTTAAATCAGCTTAATAAAAATAGGGACGGAATATACTGCGGAGAGACAGTAAGAAATCCTGCTTACATGCAAATCTGCTGATCGATATTTTTCACTGCGTTCTTCTAATGATTTGCAAAATAGGATAAAATAAAGAGTAATAGATTGAATTCTGATAAGGAAAATCTATTGTTTATGATGTTTATAACAGGTAAGACAGAAAGGAATATATATGGATCAGAAATTTGATACGATTGTCATCGGTTTCGGCAAGGCGGGAAAGACGCTGGCGGCGAAACTGGCAAAGCAGGGCGAAAAAGTGGCGCTGATTGAAAAGGATGCCCGTATGTACGGCGGTACATGCATCAATGTGGGCTGCATTCCCTCCAAGCGTCTGGTGCTGGAGGCGGAGCGGGCGCCTGCCCATGATTTTGAAGTGCAGAGTGAGTATTATCATGTGGCGGTGCAGGAGAAAAAGAAACTGACAACAGCACTCCGTATGGCCAATTATAATAAGCTTATTGATGCCGGTGTGCAGGTCATCAACGGCACGGCTTCTTTCCTTGACGGAAAAACGATCGGGGTAAAAGGCGCGCACGGTACGATGCAGACGCTTTCCGCATCCAAATTGATTATCAATACCGGCGGGCGTCCGATAATTCCTGCTGTACCCGGTGTGGAAAATAACCGTTTGGTGTTCACGTCTGAAACCATGATGGAGAATGAAACACTGCCCCGCCGGTTGACGATTATCGGCGGCGGATATATAGGACTGGAATTTGCTTCCATGTATGCCCGTTTCGGAAGCAAAGTGACGATCCTCCAGAACGGTTCTGTATTTCTGCCGAAAGAAGACCGGGATATGGCGGAAGCGGTTGAAAATGTATTGAAATCTTATGGCGTGTCCGTCATTACGGGAGCCGGTCTGAAGGAAATCAAAGAAGGGACGGCGGTTTATACAAAGAACGGAGAGGAAGATACGCTGGACGGCGATGCCATTCTTCTCGCCACGGGACGCGGGCCGAATACGGAAGGTCTTCATGCGGAACGGGCCGGTGTGGAATTGACAAAGCGGGGCGCCGTCGTTACCGATAAGCATCTGCGGACAACCGCGGAAAATATCTGGGCGGCCGGCGATGTGTGCGGCAATCTGCAGTTCACCTATATTTCTCTGGATGACAGCCGCATTATTCTTTCCGATATGCAGGGTGATGGAAGCCGTACGACAGAGAACCGCGGTGCTTTCGCTTACTCTGTCTTCATGGAGCCGTCTTTTTCCCGTGCAGGCCTGTCGGAGAAAGAAGCGGCGGATAAAGGGCTGAATTACCGTGTGGTGCGGATGAATACCGATATGATTCCGAAAGCGAAAGTTCTCCGCAAGACGACGGGGATGCTGAAGGCGGTCATTGATAAAGACAGTGGGAAGATTTTCGGTGCGGCACTGTTCTGTCCCGAATCTTACGAGATTATCAATATGGTGAAGTTAGCAATGGATCATGATTTGGATTACACGGTGCTTCGTGATTTTATCTACACGCATCCCACCATGTCCGAAGGGCTGAATGATTTGTTTGCCTTATAAAAACGGATAACGGCTGGCGGAAACCGGAAAACGAGAAGGCGGATAAATCTATCCGGAGTCCGGAAAAAGCCTTACAATAAGGACAGCATATCTTATTTATGAGATGTGCTGTTTTTTATTTTTACCCAATGGAGTATGTGATAAGAAAACAGAAAACAGATATCAGAAACCAGAAAACAGAAAACAGGTATCAGAAAGCAGATATCAGAGAACAGACATCAGAAGACAGAAAACAGGAAACAGAAATCAGACACCAGAAAACAGGAATCAGAAATCAGAAATCAGAACACAGAGAACAGATAACAGAAACCAGAGAACAGAAATCAGAAGATAGAAGACAGAAAACGGATGTCAGAAATCAGAAAACGGGAAACAGAAAACGGAAATCAGAAATCGAGGCTGTGGGCTGTCATCTGCCTGAGAGTGAGTGATCCACGGCTGCCCGCAGTTTTTTTATTTCCCCGGGCGGAAGCGTTCCGGAATATGCTCGGGAATGATCCTTTATGTGTCTTCTGCCCATGCATTGAAAGATAAAATGAAAGCTGATAGTATATGTGTACTGTTTATGTCGGAAGAGGGGAATAGGATTGGAGCAGAAACGGGAAAGCGGGGCATGGAAGGCCTTTCAGGAAGCGTTTCCTTACACGGTTCCTATTTTCGCAGGATTTTGGTTTGTAGCGTTTTCTTATGGGATTTATATGCATTCCATGGGGTTCGGCTTTCTTTATCCTGCCCTTATGGCGGCATTCATTTTCGGCGGTTCGCTGGAGTTCGTCGTAGTGACAATGCTTATGAGTCCGTTTGCCCCGCTGGATGCCTTTGTTATGGCGCTGATGGTGCAGTCCCGCCATTTATTTTACGGTATTTCCATGCTCGAGAAATATGAAAACATGGGGTGGAAGAAACCGTTTCTCATGTTTTGGATGTGCGATGAAACATTTGCTTTGAATTACACGGCCACAGTGCCGCGTGATGTGGATCGGGGCTGGTTCATGCTCTGGGTATCCTTCCTGAATTATTTCTATTGGGTCAGCGGCGCTACGGTAGGCGGACTTTTGGGATCGCTGACAGCATTTGATACGAAGGGGCTCAGTTTTGTGATGACTGCGCTTTTTGTTGTTATTTTTCTGGAACAGTTTTTACGGGAGAAAAAACATTATACCGCAATGATCGGCGGCGTGTCGGCAGTGGGGTGTCTGGCTGTTTTCGGCGCGGAGTCGTTTATACTTCCGGCCATGGGTCTGATCCTGGCGGCGATTACGCTTTTGCGGAAGCCGATTGAGAAAGCAGGGGGATTTTTATGACGGAAATGCCTTTATATGAACAGGTTCTCACGATTGCTGTCTGCGTTCTGGCAACAATGGTAACACGGATGGTTCCTTTTTTTCTTTTCCGGCCCGGGAAAACTCTGCCCGCTTATATCCAATACCTTGGGAAGGCGCTGCCCTCGGCGGTATTTGCCCTTCTTGTGGTGTATTCGCTGAAGGACATTCATTTCTTTTCGGGAAATCATGGTGTACCGGAGGCGCTGTCTCTTGCGGTGACGGTCGCGGTTCATGTGTGGAAGAGAAATATGCTTCTTTCCATGGCGGCAGGTACGGCATGCTGCATGGCGCTGACAAGGGTTTTATAGAAAGCGGTAAATATGGAAAACCGGGGAAATATTTCCTCGGCTTTTTGAATCTCTTCCTTTGGAACTTATTCATTTGTACGCCTGCGATGATTTGCTTTATAATCATGGGGAGGCAGCCATAAATGCTTTGAGAGTTTAAAATTCCAAGAAGCATAAAAACAGCAATGAACAAGGAGATAAAAGCAATGTTCGGTTCAACGGATAAGATATTACAGGCGCTTGAGGCGGAACAAATCCGCCGCCTGAACCTTACAAAAGAAGATTTACAAAAATCATACCGTAAATTGGCAGAACAGAATTTTCCTGACGATCAAAGAATCCGATTTATTGCTGATTTAGGAGCCTGCAAAGACGCGGCATATCATTATCGGCTTATTTGTAAAGACTGGAAAGAAGATAAAAAGCTGCATTTAGAAAGCAGCTTTGATCAACACGGGAGAGAAGGCCTTGCGTTTTTATTTGAACAGCTGGATACAGTCAGGGATGAAAAGTTAAAGATATTGACCGCGTTTCTCATAGCGGAAACTCTTTCCAAGTTGAAGCATAGAGATTTTTATGTATCATTCTGCAATCGGCTTATTCCTGTTCTTGTTTCACTTATTGATACAAATGAAAATATTCTTCGCCGTAAAATTATCATCGCTTTCGGGTGGATAGGCTCATCAAAAGAAATTGATATTTTAACAAGACAAATATTCAGGGATAAAGATGTCCTTTGCCGGGCATGGTCTGCAGCAAGTCTTATGCAGATGTCATTTCATAGAGTGGAACGGGAAATGCTGCGGGCGAAAACAAAAGAAGTATTTGTTCAAGCCATTACAGAAGAAAAAGACTTGTATGCCTGCGGGATTATGATAGAAGCAGCGCAAATATTGTTCAGCAAAAAATGGATATCTTCAACTGCTGTAGAAAATATGGAGCCTGAAAAGATAGAGAAAGCAAGACAGTCTGCTATCAGGTTTTTGAGCAAGTGTTAGATAAAAAATATAGAAATGCAGGAAACAGTCAATCAAAAATAATGGTTTACTGTTTTTTGCTGTTTAAAAGTGGAAAGGGTGTCAAATGGAAAATACCAATAAATCAAAACGGTACCTGATAAACGCTTCGTACGGCGCATGTGCGGAAGCGGAACAGTTTTTCCTGACGGCGGGGACAGCATACTGCATGGCGCTGACGTGTCTATTGTAGAAACCGGCAGCAAGGGCGGGAAGGATGTTTTATCCGATACGGATCTCTATGCGGCCGCAATGCGGGGAACCGGAGGATTGATAAGGATAATGGGGTGAAGTTAAGAATACATAATGGTACTCAGGTCAATTTCAGAACAATGATGAGTAGATTAAAAGTCTTTCTGATAGATAAGTACAGAAAGGCTTCTTATGTGAAAAGATAAAATATCTATTTATAAGATTTTATTTATGAAATATAAGAAGAAACGAGAGGATATATGCATATATTGACAAGAATAATAGAAAAGGATAATAATTAAATAAAAATGAGGATATAGTTCAAAAATAATACAAAGTAAATTAATGATTTTGAAAGAGAGGGTTATGGAAATGAATAGGAATTTGATTAGAACAAGTTTGTTAATGATTTTTATGAGTATTCCGGTAGGGTATTCAAATGTTGTATTTGCCGAGGCTCCGGTATATTCTTTGGATCCGGTATATGTTGTCGGAGCGCATAAAGTTTTGGATTCAGACAAATTCGGGAATATTATTACAGAGCAATCTTACTATAGAACGGGCGGAGATGTGGAAGTGGTAAACAGGAAAGAAATAGAAGATCATCATTATAATTCTATTTCAGAAGCGATTAAGTCTATACCCGGCGTGACATTCTCCAATCCAGGATACCGGGCGAACTGGTATGGATATGCAGCCTATTGCAATGCATTTTCTATCAATGGAGATACCCGTGTTGTGGTTCTTGTTGATGGGCGGCGTGTAGATAATCCAGCGACGGAATTGTTTGGTGACAGCTCCGTATCGGCAAGTAAGGGCATGACAGATCTTGATCAGGTTACAAATATAGAAAACGTGGAAAAGGTGGAGGTTATTAAAGGACCGGGCGCATCTGTATATGGAGCAGATGCTACCGGCGGTGTAATTAACATCATTACCAGAAAAGGAACAAAAGTGACTCGTGGAGCAATTGAACTTGCTACAGGATCGTGGAAGCATCATCTGTATAATATAAGCTTGTCCGGCCCCGTAGGAGATAAATATTCATACTTTGTTTCTGCAAATCGGGAAATGTCCGGTGATTCGTATTTTTACGACAGAATGACTGGTGCGAATCATAAGTATTACAATACTCATTATAAGGAAGAAGGGATAAGTGCGAGATTTGACGGGGAATTTGATGATGACCACAGCTTGAGAGTATGGTTCAATCATAACAATGGCAAGGACGGTTGCCCCAATGATGCTATTGATTACAGGTACTGGAATGAAACGGATTGGAATCGGATTATAGATAATGCTCAAAATAATGGAAAGTTAGGAGATACGGATAATCCCGGATATCGCAATGTGTATGCGATTGACTCCATGTTCGGCAGCTATACTGCGTATAATAAAAATGATTTGGATATTACGTATACATTTAAAAGAGATCATGGCTTAGAAAACTTTGTCCGCGTGTATAACCAGGATCATCATTACCAGGTCTTTGATAAGTATAAATGGACCTATCCCGATGGGACTACTTTGGCGCCCTGGCCGGGAAATTATGATAAGTTTAAAGAATTCATGGATCTTTGGGGCGGTCCGATCTCAAAAGAACATATTAATACATACCATGTGGAAAAGAATAAAGGGATAGAATTACAATTGGCCAGACAGATAAAAAATAATGATATCATTTTTGGCTTGACGTATGATAGAGGGGAAAATAATGATTATAAAAAGAACTATAAAACCGGAGAAGTGAAGGTTGGAAAGACGCAAAGAGATACACTTGTCGGTTATATACAGGATAAGATCCGTTTGAGTGATAAATTTGAAATAACTCCGGCTGTCCGCATGTCGCATTATGGAAATTATAGTGCTCATATTTATAAAAGAGATTGGTCAAATGGGACAATCTATCCGGTCGATTATGATGATACAGGACGCAGAACACAGTTTACCCCCAGTTTGTCAATGCAGTATCTATTTACGCCCCGTTTAGCGGGCTATTTCAGCTGGACCAATATTTACAGGCCTATTAAGCAGCAGGATTTATTTGAAGCAGATATATTGGATGACAAACCGTTAAAGGATGAAAAAGGGAATGTGTATACGATCGGCCTGCGGAGCAGAATCGGTTCAAATACCACTTTGGGCATTCATTATGCGATTACCAAAATGAGTAATTCTGTTACCAAATATTCTGTATACAGCAAGAAAAAATCTGACTATGTAACGAAAGCGATCAATGCCAGGGAAGATAAAAAATCATTTAATGTTGTCTTAAATCATAAATTGGGAGACCATTGGTTTTTAGGGGCTTCCTATACTTACCTATATGATAAATTTAAAGGGAAAGACGGGGTAATCCTGGACCCGGATATCTCATGGGATGGCAATCAGTCAGCCAATATAGACGCCATGATTAACCATCTCCGCCCGATAAATTATTATGCAATGAATGTGACTTATCAATGCGGGAAATGGAACAGCAGTTTGCTGTTGAATTTATTCAGCGGCTGTGACAAGGATGCGTTTACAAATAATAATTACATTGTTGCAGATTTGTCTGTCAATTATAAAATAAATACCAATAAATCCGTGTACCTTAAAGTTAATAATTTAACAAATGAAGGCTATGAGAATATGTACTATAAATATGATGGAAAAGGTGCTAAACCTCAGCCGGGCAGAAGCTTTATGTTGGGGTTCAGATATGGATTCTAATTATTTAAATAGGAAGTGAATATTATAGGAGGGCTGATGAAGAATATCATAATTCTTGAACTTTTACTGGCTCTCCTTGTTTTATTGCTGGGAGAATCTCTTTTTGATATAAGAAAGGAAGAGTTTCAGGGGGAAACATTAAAAATCGCCTACACGAAAGATATAGGAGACGTAGATCCTTTTGATTCCGGCTCTCCGATGTTTGTCCAGGATTGGGTATATGAGGGACTGGTCGGAATGCAAAATGGAAGGGCTGTTCCTAAATTGGCAGAGTCATGGGAAATTACCGATGATGGTAAAAATTATATTTTTCATTTACGGAAAGATGTCTTTTTTTCAAATGGGAAACCGCTTACTTCGCAAATTGTGAAAGAAAATATATCTGAATTAATTGCTAAAAGAGAGCAGTATGGATTTTTAGATATGTTGAAAAAGATAAGTAAAATCGAAACACCTGATGCGCATACAGTTATCTTTCGATTGGATGAAGTATGCAGCAGTTTGCTGAATGAATTATCTTTTACTCGTCCGTTGACGATTCATTTTTCCGAATCCGGCAAAGAGGGAAATGAGGTCTTTTATGGGACGGGCAGATGGATACTGAGAAAGAATATAAGAAATCAATATGCCCTGTTTGAAAGAAATGAAAATTATTGGGGAGAAAAGCCTAAGTTCAAATATGTCAAAGTTTCTATCATACCGGAAGTATCAACGATAGAGAATGCTCTTCGTTCCGGTGATGAGGATATGTATGTGGATCAGGATGGAGCGCTCAGTTTTGAAGAAGCATTTAATTTACAGCAGGAGGGGTTTTCTGTAGGAATAACCCCTTTGTCCCAGATTGTTTTAATCGCCTTGAATACGGAGAAAATACGTGAAATACCAATCCGTAAAGCATTGGCGTTGGGAACGGACAAAAGAGGGGTGATACAGTTTTTGGCAGAAGGGAAATTGAAAGAGGCGCATTATTATTGGACGGAGAATTTACCGGAAATGCCGCCTGGTTTGCCATATTACAGCTTTGACAGAAAACAGGCGGATGAAATACTGGATAAGCAGTACCACCGTGGTACGGGTCCTTACCGGGAAAAAGACGGAGTCCGTTTACAACTTTCTTTGGGGTATCCTGCAGGAAATCATAATCAGAGGAATTTGGCCCTTATACTGAAAGATATGTACGCTAAAATCGGAATTGATCTTATTCCTGATGAAGATGATTTTTCGGTGTATTTAAATAAGTTTCGGGACGGGAAGTATGATATGGTTTTATATACAACTTGGGGGAATGCCTATGAGCCTTATTCCACTCTTACAGAGATGAGGACAGACGGTTCGGGGTTTAATATGTTTCAACGTGGTGCAGATGACAAGGAAACTTTATTTAAAGCAATGAAAGAGATGGATTCCAGCCCTGAAAGAGAATCTGTTTTGAGATATATGGAATATATCAATGGCAGTTTTTATAGAAATGTCCTATTTATTCCGCTTTATCATGACTATATTATTCATGTCTGCAGAAATGATATAAGCGGCTTTGTACCGCAGGAGGATGCTAAAGACCGAATAGATATTACACATGTGTTTCGACAATATTAAAGGAGGAATGTCAGGTGCTGAATGATGAAATAAAAGATTATTGGGAAGGCGAGTCTTATGTTTATAGCGATATCATAAAAAAATCGCTTGATGATGAGGGGAAAAACGCATGGGCAGATTTAGTGCTGGGAAATGCCCCCAAAAAAGAAAAGCTGGAAATCCTTGATGTGGGAACCGGCCCCGGGTTTTTCCCTGTATTATTAGGGGAAAAAGGACATCATGTAACCGGTATCGACATTACGGAAAATATGATCCGGCGGGCTGCAGAAAATATATCCGCAGCCGGGGTTAAGGCGGATTTAGCTGTTATGGATTGCCAGAATATACAATATCATGATGAGAGCTTTGATCTTGTAGTCTGCAGAGACTTAACATGGACACTTGCGGATCCCGTTAAGGCTTATAAGGAATGGACAAGGGTGTTGCGGAAAGGGGGCGTCCTTCTTGTATTTGATGCCTGCTGGTATTTACATCTTTTTGATGAGAAACGTATGAAAGTGTTTGAAGAATATAACAACAACCTGCGTAAAAAATATGGACATGGTATATTTGACGGACATAAAAATACAAAAAAATGCGATGAACTTTCTAAAAAGCTATTTATGAGTGATAAGCATCGGCCTTACTGGGATATGGAATTCTTAATTTCTTTAGGGTATCGCCGTGTATTTGCAGAACCCAGAATCGATGAACTTGTACGAGATGAAAAGGCCCAAGAATTTTATAAGTTGTTTCCGGAATTTCTTGTGGGCGGAATTAAATAATATCGATAGCAAAGAGATGGGGAGGAGGAAATATTGAAAAGATTTATAGTCAATTATTTGAAAGACTCATTGATCCTGATTGCGGCTGTATCCTTGATATCCTTTTTCTTGATCCGCTTTATGCCGGGAGATCCGGCTGCCACATACCTCAGTTCAAGAGGAATTCCTGTTACGCCGGAATCATTGCATGCAGTTGCTGAAGAATTGAAATTGTATGATCCGGTTTACATGCAGTATATTTATTGGCTTAAAAACGTGATCCGTCTGGATTTAGGGTATTCATATCTGACGAAGGCACCGGTTGCAGTTGAACTTTTTCGAGCATTTAAATATACGCTTCTGTTGGCATTAAGCTCTATGTCAATGGGAATCATTTTTTGTCTTCTTGCAGGCTGTTATGCGGGGACACATCCTGACAGCCGGTCTGATTATTCCATTCGTTTCTGCATATTGACGTTAAATTCCGTCCCTTCCTTTATTATCGGTTTTTTACTGATCAGTGTATTTTCAGTGTACCTGCATATATTTCCTGTGCAAGGGGCGTCTTCGTTCCTGCACTTGTTCCTGCCTTCTTTAACTATGGCATTGGGCTATGTTGCGATGTATACGAAACTTTTACGAAACAGTATTATTGATATTTCGCAAAAACCGTTTGTTGTGTTCGCGTATACCCGTGGTTTAAAAAAATGGGAAATTTTTTGGAATCATATATTTATGAACGCAATATCACCTGTCGTGACTATGGCAGGACTTGAATTTGGAGGAATTATTGCAGGTTCTCTTGTCATAGAGAATGTTTTTGCCTGGCCGGGACTTGGGCGTTTAGTAATTATTGCGATACATGGAAGGGATTACCCTGTGATACAGGGATATATTCTGCTGACAATGACAGGATTTATCATATGCAATTTTATTGCAGAGACAGTTTGTATGAGGGTGAGAAGAAGGTGGGGATGAAATGGGAAATATCCGTTTTGGTTTGCATAGAAAATATCCGCCTTTTTTAATATGTTTTTTATGGGTAATCGTATCCTTTTATTTTCTTGTGGCGATATTTGAACCGTTTTTCTTAATGCATGACCCTAATGCTGTCGACTATACAATGAAATTTGCACAGCCGTCGATCCAATATCCGTTTGGCTGTGACCAATTGGGGCGGTGTGTATATTCCCGTATCATACAAGGGGCAAGAATAAGCATCGGTTATGCGGTGCTGGTCGTATTTATATCATGTATATGGGGAACCTCTTTAGGGATTATTTCGAGTTATTACGGTGGAAAGGTGGATCGGTTGATTGACCATGTATGTAATTTATTCAGGGCATTTCCGGAAATTATTGTTATTTTGATTTTGGCAGGGTTGGGCGGAAAGAATATATTTTTTATTTGTGCAGGGATGATGATCATGCATTGGGTAATATATACCCGTGTGGTAAGAGAATTAACTGCCGACGGAAAAATGAAGAATATGGTTTATGCGGCACGTATGGCAGGGAATAAGACACCCCGGATATGGATAAAATACATATTCCCTATTGCCGCACCGGCTGTTTTATCTATGCTGGCTCTGGATTTTGCAGGGTCGCTGCTGGCCATGTCAGGATACTCTTTTCTTGGGCTCGGGGTTCAGCCGCCTCAGGCCGACTGGGGAACATTAATCGGAGAAGCGCAGGCCGTATTTATTTCCTATCCGAGACTTATCTTTTTTCCAAGTATCTCTATCTTGGGAATCAGCCTCAGTGTCAATATGATTGGGGATTGGATCCAGCAAAGATATCAAGCAGGGGAAGTGTAATGGGGAATAATTTATTGGAATTGACGGGGGTATCTGCCGAGCTTCAGAGGAAAAGGATTATAGACACAATCAATTTGGCAGTGCCAAAAAGGAGTTGTGTGTCCATAATTGGTACAAGCGGCTGCGGGAAATCCACTCTGTTAAAACTGATAGCAGGTCTTTTGCGGGCACCTGCATGGCAAGTCACAGGACAAGCAGCTATCGAAGGCAAATGTTTTAATGCGGGAGATTCTGCTACGTTGCTGACAAACTGTGGACGGCAATATGCATTTATCGCCCAGGATTCGTTAAGCATATTTGATCCGCGGTTAAAAATTAAAGAACATTTTCTTGAAATCAGCAGATTAAGGGATGGGGAAAAAGAAGAGTTTTTGCTGCAAGTGATGTCGTTGTTAAGAAACTTATTGATTACGGATCCGGAAAGAGTACTTGAAAGTTACAGGAATGAATTAAGCGGAGGCACATTACAGAGGATATCCATAGCTATGGGGCTGATTCATAAACCAAGGTTATTGATAGCAGATGAGCCTACATCAGCAATTGACAGGTATTCAAGAGCACAATTGATTTCTGTATTGAAAAAAGTGTATCGTGACACAAATTTAAGTATGCTCATCGTGTCGCATGATATAGATTTCGTTAAAGAAATTTCGGATATTACTTATGTGATGAAGCAAGGGAAATTTATTGATAAAATTAACACAAAAGAGTTGGGTAATGAAGACAATGATCTGTATACACGATCGTTCCTTCGAGCTTGTAACAGGTGGAAAAAAGAACGTTTATACGAAGGATCCTGATTATCTTATTTAAAGGAGTATCTTTGTGCCGAATATACTTGAATTGAAAAATATTCATCAAACGTATAAAAATGAAGAAGGAGTCAACAGGCCTGTTTTGGATGATGTAGATTTCATGCTGCAGGAAGGAACCTGTCGTGCGATTTTAGGAATGAGCGGCTGCGGGAAAACTACACTTTGCAGGATTATGGCAGGCATTGAAAAGCCGTCAGGCGGACTGGTTCGGTATAAAGGGGAAAAGATTAATTGGAAAAGTATTTCGAGGAATAAGATTCAAATGGTTTTTCAAAACAGTCTGGATGCGGTGCCTGAGTATATGACATCCTATGAGATACTGAAAGAGCCGCTTAAAAACTTTTTTAAATGCAGCAAAGAGGAAATCTGGAGTAAGATAGTAGAGATGTTGAAGGCTGTGGGCCTGTCGGAGGAATATACAGGATTGTATCCGCGGCAGTTAAGCGGCGGAGAACTCCAGCGGATATGCATATTACGTGCATTAATGGCAGAACCGGAAATCCTTATACTGGATGAGTCCCTAAGCGGGCTTGATATTTTTACTGAAAATAAGCTTTTAAATTATCTTTCGGATATAAAAGTAAAAAAACATTTATCTATTATATTTATATCTCACAGTATAGAATCTGCATATTATATTGCAGATGGAATTACGGTAATGGATAAGGGAAGGATTATTGAAGAGATTGATGATATTTCCTTGTTTTCAGAGTTGTGCCACCCTTTTACAAGCCGATTGATGCATGGGCTGCCTATATCAGCATCGGCTACGCAGGATTATAATTTTTATCTGGAAAGATTTAAAAAGGGTGATACGAGGTTAGTGACGGTAAAACCGGGGCATCGGATTGAATTATAAATAGAATATATCCTGATAACAGTAGGCTTTCGTAACCATCCATATTATTTGAGAAGCGGATGGCTTTGTTTTTTGCAAAGTTTACGGCCGCAATGCGGGGAACCGGAGGATTGATAAGGATAATGAGGTAAAGTATAATAAACGGGAATGCTTTACGGGTGTGGAGTATTATCTTTACATGTAAGGAGGAACGCAGGGTTGTCTTTTTTTTCGAAGTTATTGAAAGTAATAAGCCATAAGAAATATCAAAAAAATCCGTTAGGAAAGAAACTTTCTCCTTTGCAGCAGTCTGTTTTGAATATAGGTGCTGTGAATGCGGAGCAGACCATGTTTTACTGTGATTCATTGGAAACCGGCTCTGAGAAAGAGGAAATTAGAAATAATTTAGCGGCTTACTATGATATTATTGATGAAGAAAGCGCTTTGCATACGCTGGAATGGCTGCTGGAACGAGGACACCGCGTATACTTTGATGCGATTAAGTTGTTTTCTGCCGGTATATCGCCGTCTATTACCGATGAAATCCTGACACCGGATGAACAACTCGACACACCCCGTTATATGAAGAATATAAAGGAGATGATAGAATCCCTGACAGAAAAAGGATATATCAGTTCCCAGGCGGATTTACGGAATCAATCTGTCCTTGCGTGGGACATGGGGCGGCTGGTGCTGATAGCGCGCTGCTGCTTTGAATGCGGATATATTACGGAAGAAAAAGCATGGTATTATATGGAAGAAGCACATAAGAAGTGCTGCACAGTGTATGGCGACTGGAAAGAATTTGCTTCGGGATATGTGATCGGCAGGTGCATGTGGGGCGGTATGAAGCAGATGCCCGGCGGAATCATGGGGATCGCAGAAGGACTGCTCCGCGATCCGGAAAGTCCCTGGCAAAAAGTACAGTTGCATGTATTTGAAATGTAAAGGAGAGTATTTATGGGTATGGAAATAGCATTGATACCGGCAGCTATGTTTATCGTGGGCATCGGCATGATGATTTACATGAAGAAAAAGAGGGACAGCCTGGCGCCGGGATATGCACAGCAGGAAATGAAGAGGTTCGTGAAAGAAATGGTGCCGCAGCTGTCTGAGGAAGAATTTCATGTGATTGACTGCCCCTGGAATGCGGAGCATCATTTTGTTATCGCTTATACGGATGAAAGTATTTTCTTTATCCCCGCCCTTCCCAATCCTATGACGATGAAAATTATGAAGTACAGCGGGGAACGTGGAGCCGGACTGGGCAGTCTGGTTAGCCATACTATTCTTGGCAGTGATTCGGCGGACGGTGTGGAAATGGTGCCGGCCAGTGCCGTTTCCGGTGTGGAGATTGATGAAGGTGCAAGAAAGGTTCGTATTGCTGTCGGAGACGAAGTGAAAAAGTATCAGTTCAAGGAGAAGGACTGCTTTGGAGGCGACCATGAGGAAGCGCTCCGTGATTTCTTTCACTTTCTGCGCGGCATAAGAGGGTAATCCTGATATAAAAAGGAGTGCCTGTAAAAGGATCGGATTTCATGACAGGGGAGTCCGATCTTTTTTGTATGATCCTTTCAGCTTGCCGGGGTATGACTGCATGTTTTAGATTACGGACGGAAGCGGCTGCCGACAGGGAGAAAATATTTCCCTGATGGTGTTTTCCTATTGTTCAGAGGACTTGAAATGTGTTATCATACGCAATAAGCTATTAAGGACAGATCTTTTCCAAGGCGGAAGAGAAGTTCTTTTTCTGATTCGTCCATCGGGACGGTTCATGTGGAAGGAATGGAGGGAGCATTATGGCGATTAAGAAGAGAATGGTAGGGATTGTCGGCGTAGGACATGTAGGTGCCCATGTAGCGTTTAATTTGGGAATGATGGGGATTGCCGATGAAGTGCTTCTCTGTGATTTGAAAGAAAGCAAGGTGACAAGCGAGGTACAGGATCTGAATGATGCGGTTATGTACATGCCGAATCATGTTGTTTACAAGGCGTCCGATTATGCGGGACTGAAGAACTGCGACGTCATCGTGAATGCTGTAGGCGATATCACGCTTTGCGCTTCCGGCAGCCGCGACGGGGAATTGGAAAACAGTGTGAAACAGGTGGCCGATTATGTCCCGAAGGTTATGGCCGCCGGATTTCACGGACTTTTTGTAAGTATCACGAATCCCTGTGACGTGGTGGCGAATCTGATCGCCCGTAAGAGCGGCCTGCCGAAGGGGCATGTCATGGGTACGGGGACACTTCTCGATTCTTCCCGTCTGATTCACGCGATATCGGAACAAACGGGCCTTGATTCCCGCGGCTTTACGGCGTTCATGCTTGGAGAGCACGGAAATTCCCAGATTGTTCCCTGGTCGCAGATAACTTTTTACGGCAAGCCTCTGTCGGAAATGGAAAGTGATCCGAAGTTCCGGTTTGATAAAGAGGAAGTACAGGAACGCACTATTAAAGGCGGATGGGTGACTTATTCCGGCAAGCAGTGTACGGAGTACGGCATTGCTTCGGCGGGAGCGACTTTGGTTCGCACGATTCTTCATGATGAAAAGCGTATTCTTCCCTGCTCGGCTCCGCTGGACGGCGAATACGGCGAATCCGGTATTTTCTGCGGCGTGCCGGCTGTTATTGGCGCGAACGGCGTGGAAAAGGTGATAGAATATAATCTGACGGAAGAGGAGCTGGCCCGCTTTAAGGCGTGCTGTGCGACAATCCGCGCGAATATCGCCAAGGGCGACGCGATTCTCGGCGAATAAGGAAATGAAAGGCTGTGATGGAAATGTCACGGCCTTTTTTGCCGGCGCAGGCGTTTTATTTCTGTAATCGGTGGTTTTCTATTGAAATGTACATCGGCGCTGAGTACAATAAAAAATATATATGCCATTTTTATCTGAAAGAATGCAATCGACACATAGGGGGAGTTGCTTATGAGAAAAATCCAGAAGGTCTTGGTAGCTAACCGGGGCGAGATCGCTATCCGTGTGTTCCGTGCCTGCAATGAGCTGGGCATCAGGACGGTGGCTGTTTATTCCAAAGAGGATGTACTGTCTCTTCACCGGAACCGTGCTGATGAAGCGTACCTGGTAGGGGAAGGAGATAAGCCGATTGATGCTTACCTGGATATAGAGGATATTATCCGTATCTGTAAGGAGCATCATGTGGATGCTGTCCATCCCGGCTACGGATTTCTTGCGGAAAATGCGGAGCTGGCGAAACGCTGTCAGGAAGAAGGACTTATTTTCATCGGGCCGCGTGTGGAACATCTGATCATGTTCGGTGACAAGGTAAATGCCCGTATCCAGGCGGAAAAGGCGCAGATTCCCATGATTCCCGGCACAAACGGTGCTGTGGAAAGCTTTGATGAGGTCAGAGCTTTTGCCGAGAAATACGGTTTCCCTGTCATGATTAAAGCGGTCAATGGCGGCGGCGGACGGGGTATGCGGAATGTGGACCGCATGGAAGATCTGGAGGAGGCGTATCACCGCGCGAAGTCGGAAGCGAAAATGGCTTTCGGCAGCGATGAGGTGTATGTGGAAAAATGTATCATGAATCCGAAGCACATCGAGGTGCAGATTTTCGGTGATGAAGCGGGACATGTTATTCATCTGTTTGAACGTGACTGCTCTATCCAGCGCCGCCATCAGAAAGTGATTGAAATGGCGCCTGCCTGGTCGCTTCCGAAGAAGCTGCGTGATGATATCTGTAATGCCGCCGTCAAGCTGATGAAGAATGTCAATTACCTCAATGCAGGGACGGTAGAGTTCCTTGTGGATCAGGATGAAGAACATTTCTATTTCATTGAAGTGAATCCCCGTGTGCAGGTGGAACATACGGTCACGGAAATGATTACCGATGTGGATATCGTGAAGACACAGATTCTTATTGCTGAAGGCTATTCGGTGGATAGTCCGGAAGTGGCAATCGGTCTGCAGCCGACGATCTGGTTCAAGGGGGTGGCGATCCAGTGCCGCATCACGACAGAAGATCCGCAAAACGGCTTCATGCCTGATACAGGCAAGATCATTGCCTACCGTTCCGGCGGCGGGCCCGGTATCCGCCTGGACGCTGGTACGGCGTATACGGGAGCGGTGATTACTCCTTACTATGATTCACTCCTGGTCAAAGTAACGGCCCACTCGCTCCATGCGAAGGATACGATATACAAAATGCTCCGCTGCCTTGATGAATTTCGTATCAGCGGTGTGAAGACAAATATATATTTCCTTCAAAATATGCTCCGCACGAAGGATTTTCAGGAAGGTCTCTGTGATGTCAATTACATCGACCGCCATCCGCAGCTTCTGGATGAACCTGAAGCAATCAGCGACCGCGGTACGAAGCTGCTCCACTATATCGGAGATATCACCGTCAACGGCTATGCCGGGGCGGGTGCGAAAGAAAAACCCGATTTCGCTCCGGTAGCGCCTCTTTCGGCAGAGGGGGAAACAGTACCCCGCGGTACAAGGCAGATGCTGGAAGAATGGGGACCTGAAAAATTTTCCAAATGGGTCATGGATCAGAAAGAACTGATGATCATGGATACGACATATCGTGATGCCCACCAGTCGCTTTTGGCGACCCGTGTGAGGACACACGATATCATGAACGCGATCCGTTACACCGCATGTCATGTGCCGCAGCTCTTCTCTTTTGAAAACTGGGGCGGCGCGACATTTGATGTGGCTTATCGTTTCCTTGATGAAAGTCCCTGGGAACGGCTTCGCCGGATGCGTGAAGCGGCGCCGAATATCCTTTTCCAGATGCTCACCCGCGGCGCGAATACGGTGGGATATACGAATTATCCTGAAAATGTGGTCCGCCATTTCATTGATGAAGCGGCAGATAATGGGATTGACGTGTTCCGTATATTCGACTGTCTGAACCAGCTGAGCCACATGACGATTTCTATTGATGAAGTCCGCAAGAAAGGCAAACTGGCGGAAGCGTGCTTCTGCTACACCGGGGACATCATGGATCCGAAGCGGCAGAAATATTCTTTGAAATATTACACGGATCTGGCGAAGGAAATGCAGAATGCCGGTGCCAACCTGATCGCTGTCAAGGATATGGCGGGACTTTTGAAACCGGAAGCGGCATACGCTCTTGTGGCGGCGTTAAAAGATGCTGTGGATCTTCCGATACACCTCCACAGCCATGAAGGCGGCGGACTGACGCTGTACAGCTATGCAAAGGCGGCGGAAGCCGGCGTGGATATTGTCGATGTGGCGACAGGCGCGCTTTCAAACGGTACGAGCCAGCCGTCCATGACGGCGCTGTACTATGCGCTCCAGAACAATCCCCGCCAGCCGAAACTGGATATCGAAGCCTTGGAAACGATTGACCGCTACTGGCAGGGCATCCGTCCCTACTATGCAGGGGTGGACAGCCGGATGGCAAGTCCGAATACCACGCTTTTCCAGCATGAAATGCCGGGAGGGCAGTTCTCTAATCTCCGCCAGCAGGCGACTGCGGTGGGACTGGGAGACCGCTGGCCGGAAGTTTGCCGCATGTATGCCAGAGTGAATATGATGTTTGGCGATATTATCAAAGTAACGCCGTCGTCCAAAGTGGTCGGTGATATGACACTCTTCATGGTGCAGAACCATCTGACGGAAGAAGATATTTATGAGAAGGGTGCGGCCCTTGATTTCCCGCAGTCCGTGGTTGATTTCTTTGATGGGAAACTGGGTGTTCCTTATGGCGGATTCCCTGAAAAGCTGCAGAAGATTATTTTGCGCGGGGAAGAACCCCATCTGGAATCTCATCCGCAGGATGTGGACTTCGCCGCGGTGAAAGCAGAAATGAAGAGCAGGCATATGTCCACGCGGGAAGAAGATATTTCCTCTTACTGTATTTATCCGAAAGTTTTCAGTGATTATATGGACCGCTATCATCAGTATGGCGACCTGTCCGTCCTGGATACGCCGACGTTCTTCTTTGGCATGAAACCGGGCGAGGAAATCCGAGTGAATATAGAAGAAGGAAAGATGCTCCTTATCCGTCTTGACGGGATCACGAAACCTGACGGAGAAGGAAACCGCCGTATCCAGTTTGAGCTGAACGGCATGCCCCGTGAAATTAAAATTCATGACAGGCATGTGGCGGAATCTGCAGTGACCGCAAGGAAAGCGGATAAGGATATTCCCGGCGAGGTAGGGGCGACCCTGTCCGGTTCCGTCGTGAAAGTGCTTGCGGAAAAAGGCGGGCATGTGAAGAAAGGAGAGCCGGTGATTGTCACAGAAGCCATGAAGATGGAAACGACGATCACCTCACCGGTGGATGGCATTGTGAGTGAAATTCATGTGAAGGCGGGCAGCCGTATCGAATCAGGCGACCTTCTCATGGTGATTGAATAAGAGATAAAGCGGAGATAGAAATACAAAAAGAGTTCTTTCCTGACGGAGAGAACTCTTTTTGTATGGGATTCAGGAAAAATGGAAAAAGGTAGGGAAGTTTCCTGAAAGCGGTGATATAATACGAATGGAGTATTTCAGGAAGAATCCTGAAAAAGAAAGTTTAACAGGCGGATGCCTGGGAGAGGAGCGGATGATGAAATTTTATCGCTGTAAAAAGTGCGGCAAAGCAGTCGCTGTTCTTGGAGAGAGCGGGGAAGACATGTTCTGCAGGAATGCGGAGATTGAAGAATTGATTCCCAATACCACAGATGCTGCCGGTGAGAAGCATGTTCCCGTTATCACGAAAGACGGATCGAAAGTGCATGTGGCAGTCGGCGCTGTAGAACATCCCATGCTGGAAAGCCACTATATCACCTGGATTGTTCTGGAAACGAAGAACGGAAGCCAGCAGGTGGATTTGAAACCGGGCATGAAACCGGTGGCTGATTTCGTTCTTGCCGAAGGGGATGAAGTTGTAGCGGCGTATGAGTATTGCAATTTGCACGGACTGTGGAGAGGAGAATAAGGATGAAGAAGTATGTATGCAAAGTTTGCGGATGGATTTATGATGAGGCTTTAGGCGATCCGGATAATGGAATTGCCCCGGGAACCAAGTGGGAAGATCTGCCCGACGATTTCAAGTGCCCGCTCTGTGGTGTCGGGAAAGACGACTTTGAGATCATGGAAGACTGATCGGTGACGGACAAACTGCAGGAATGAAAACTCCTTCTCTGGCAGAGGGAGTTTTTTTATGGATCATTTTTTTAAGCCTTCATAGAGGAAGGGGTTTTGTTGCAATAGAGAGAATTAAATGATAGAATAAATCGGTAGCATATTTTACAGGGAAAAGCAAGAGGAAAATATTAAAATAAAATATTTTAATAGCAAATAAGTTTTTATCTATAACTAAAATATTTTTATAGAAAGATATAGAGAAAATGTTTTAGGTGAAAATGAATTTATATTGCGGAATGTTTTTCGCTCGTGTAAAATTATGTTTTACAGTCTCTATTTATATATAGTGAGAAGGCTCGCGGAGAAAAGAGGAGCCCGGCTCAAATCGGGAACACTGATGAAGTACAGGATATTTTGTGGCTTAATCGGTGTTTCCTTGGCCTTGTCCTCTTTTCATCCCTGTTCCCATGTGTTGGAAATTCAGATTTTATATGGAAGGAAAGGGTGAGGCGTGGAATGCCTAACAGCAAAATGTTCAGACCCGTCCAGGTAGGTACTAAGAAAAGATATACCTACGCCAGATCTCAGGAAGTTCTGGGGATGCCCCATCTGCTCGATTTGCAGACCAAATCTTACGAATGGTTCTGTAAAGAAGGGCTGAGGGATGTATTTGCGGATATTTCTCCTATCGAGGATAGTGCTCATAAATGGGCGCTGCATTTCGGCGAATACTATTTCAAGAAAGAAAAGTACAGCATCGATGAATGCAAGACGAGAGATGCTACTTATTCCGCTCCGCTGCAGGTCAAAGTCCAGCTCGTCAATAAGGAAACCGGCGAAATCAAGGAGCATGATCTTTTCATGGGCGATTTCCCGATTATGACGGATACGGGCACATTTATTATCAATGGCGCCGAACGTGTTATTGTTTCCCAGCTTGTCCGCTCTCCCGGCGTATACTACAAAAAGGAAATGGACACTTTCGGGAAGGAAATCTATTCCGCCCAGCTCATTCCGAACCGCGGCGCGTGGATCGAACTGGAAACCGATGCCAACGGCGTTGTTTCCGTTCGTATCGACCGTAACCGCAAGATGCCCGTGACGTACCTCATCCGTGCGCTGGGGTTCTCTTCCAATGAAGAAATCATGGAGCTTTTCAATAATGATATCCATATCGAAGAGACGCTCAAGAAGGATGAAACGCAGAATACAAAAGAAGCACTCATCGCTATTTATAAAAAGCTCCGTCCCGGCGAACCTGCGACAGAAGAAAGCGGCACGACCCTGCTCCGCAACTTCTTTTATGATCCCCGCCGTTATGATCTGGCGAAGGTCGGACGTTACAAGCTGAATAAGAAACTCTCCTGGGAAAACCGCCTCAAGGGCCACCGTACGGAAGGGCCTATCGTGGATACGGAAACCGGTGAAATTATTATCCAGGGGAATGCCCTTATCGACGAGGAAGCCATCGCGATCCTGAAGAAGAGCGGCGTGTTCAGCAAGGTGGAAATGGTGGAAGTCATGACCCAGAAAGAGGACGGAACACCTGTCAAGGTGATCTGCTCCAATGGAATGCGTGATGACGGCTATCGGATTCTTGACCGCGCGGATATTATCGCGGCGGTAGACTATCTTTTGAATATGATCCAGGGCTATGGACGCCAGGATGATATCGATCATCTCGGCAACCGCCGTGTCCGCTGCGTCGGTGAACTGCTCCAGAACCAGTTCCGCATCGGCTTGTCCCGTATGGAACGTGTGGTTCGCGAAAGAATGACTACCCAGGATCAGGACAAGATGACCGCCCAGGCGCTCGTCAATATCCGTCCTGTTGTGGCGGCCATTAAGGAATTCTTTGGCAGTTCCCAGCTGTCTCAGTTTATGGATCAGACGAACCCATTGGCGGAGCTGACGCATAAGCGCCGTCTGTCCGCTTTGGGACCGGGAGGGCTGTCTCGTGAACGTGCAGGGTTTGAAGTCCGCGACGTGCATTATTCCCATTATGGGCGTATGTGCCCCGTAGAAACGCCGGAAGGCCCGAATATCGGACTTATTTCCTCGCTGTCCAATTACGGAATTGTCAACAAGTACGGCCTGATTGAAACGCCGTACCGCCGGATTAACCCGAAGACCCACGAAGTGACCAATGAATGTCTCTATGTGACGGCTGATATTGAAGAAAATAAAGTTATTGCCCAGGCCAGCGAGCCGCTGTCAGATACCGGCGCGTTCCTGAACCGGTATGTGGCCTGCCGCCGTGGCCCTGATGTTCTGGAAGCTTCTCCTGAAGAAGTGGATCTCATGGACGTTTCTCCGAAGCAGGTTGTTTCTATCGGTACGTCTCTCATTCCGTTTCTTGAACATGATGATACGAACCGTGCGCTCATGGGCGCCAACATGCAGAGGCAGGCGGTACCGCTCCTCCGCCCGGAAGCGCCTCTTGTAGGCACGGGTATGGAATGGGTAGCCGGCCAGGACTCCGGTGTCTGCGTTCTTGCAAAACGGTCAGGCGTGGTTACCTCTGTCAACGGGAAACAGATTATCGTCCGCGCGGATAACGGCGAATATGATACTTATGACCTGATTAAGTTCCTCCGGTCCAACCAGAGCACCTGCATCAACCAGCATCCCATCGTATACAAAGGGGACAAGGTCGAAGCCGGGCAGACACTGGCAGATGGCATGTCCACCGACGGAGGCGAGCTGGCTCTCGGACACAACGTGCTTGTGGCGTTCGTATCCTGGGAAGGATATAACCATGAAGACGCCGTGCTCATTTCTGAACGTCTCTGCAAAGATGACCTGTACACCTCTATCCATATTGAAGAATACGAGTGTGATGCCCGTGATACGAAGCTGGGCGAAGAAGAGATTACAAGAGAGCTGGCATCCGTCAGCGACGACGCTTTGAAGAATCTTGATGAAAACGGTATTATCCGTATCGGCGCCGATGTACGCCCCGGCGATATCCTTGTCGGCAAAGTAACGCCGAAAGGGGAAACGGAACTGACTCCGGAAGAACGTCTTCTCCGTGCCATTTTCGGCGATAAGGAAAGAGAAGTCCGTGATACATCTCTCCGTGTGCCGCATGGAGAATTCGGGAAAGTGGTCGACGTCAAGGAATTTACCCGTGAAAACGGCGATGAACTGGCGCCGGGCGTAAATAAGCTCGTCCGCGTTTACGTTGCGCAGAAACGGAAACTCCGCGAAGGCGACAAAATGGCGGGGCGCCACGGTAACAAGTGCGTATGCTCCCGCATCCTGCCTGTTGAAGATATGCCCTTTACTCCGGACGGACGTCCTGTCGATTTGGTGCTGAACCCCCTTGGCGTTCCTTCGCGAATGAATATCGGGCAGATCCTGGAAATTCATTTGTCCTGGGCCTGCCATATGCTCGGCGAAGAAATCAAGGAAGCCAAGACAGATCCCGTAAAGGCGAAAGCGCTTGAAAAGCGGCTCCGTGAAGCAGGCTATGATTTTGACACCTACGGCATGCCCGAATCGACAGAATCCGGTGTCCACATCGCGACCCCTGTATTTGACGGCTGCCGCGATGAAGACTTGGCTGCCACTCTTGCCGCCGCAGGACTTCCGGTCAATGCGAAATCCGATCTTTATGACGGACGTACCGGCGAGAAGCTCGACGGACAGGTGACGATCGGCTGGAAATACATGCTGAAACTCCATCATCTTGTCGATGATAAGATCCATGCCCGTTCTACCGGCCCGTACTCCCTTGTGACCCAGCAGCCGCTCGGCGGCAAGGCGCAGTTCGGCGGCCAGCGTTTCGGTGAAATGGAAGTCTGGGCACTGGAAGCATATGGCGCCGCGTACACCTTACAGGAAATCCTGACGGTAAAATCCGATGATGTCATCGGCCGTGTCAAAGCCTATGAAAAAATCGTCAAAGGCGAAAACATTCCGAGTCCCGGTGTTCCCGAATCCTTTAAGGTTCTTATGAAAGAACTCCAATCCATCGGGTTGGATGTCCGCGTCCTGAATGAAGACAAAGAGGAAGTTGTCATGAAAGAGCTGGACGAAAGCGATCTGGAACCATCCAATGGCGGCGAACGCTGGCATAAAGACGAAGTGAAAGCGGCCATGGAAGGTGAGGATTCCGTTTCCGCAGCCAGAAATGCCATGGAATCCAGCATGGCCGGAGAAGGGAAAGAAGTGCCGGCAGATGATACGGCTTCTTTCAATGATACGCTGGAAGCGGAAGCGGCGGCTCCTGCAAATGAAGAAGCGGCTTTTACTGAAACTGATATAGAAACTGAAGCGGGTCTTGTCGATGACCCGGATGCCTGATTTCCGGAAAGGAGCACTGAGCAATTGTTAGACGTAAATGAATTTGACTCCATGAAAATCGGTATTGCGTCTCCGGAAACGATCAGATTATGGTCTCACGGAGAAGTAACGAAGCCGGAAACAATCAACTACCGTACACTGAAAGCAGAACCGGACGGTCTTTTCTGTGAAAAGATTTTCGGACCGACGAAAGATTGGGAATGTAAGTGCGGCAAGTATAAAAAAATGCGTTATAAGGGCACGGTCTGCGATAAGTGCGGCGTGGAAGTGACAAGCTCCAAAGTACGCCGTGAACGCATGGGTCATATTGATCTGGCCTGCCCGGTATCTCACATCTGGTATTTCAAGGGGACGCCGAGCCGTATCGGTCTCATTCTCGATGTGTCCCCCCGCCAGCTGGAAAGAGTCCTTTATTTTGCCGCCTACATCGTAATAGATAAAGGCGAAACAAAGCTTCTGGACAAGCAGGTTTTAAATGAACAGGAATACCAGCAGGCCGTCCAGGAATACGGCGCCGGTTCTTTTGAGGCGCAGATGGGGGCGGAAGCTATTCAGAAGCTTCTCCGCCAGCTGGATCTGGAAGCCTTGGAAAAACAGCTTCGCGAAGATGTGGACAGCAGCAGCAACCAGCGTAAAGTCCGCAGCATCCGCCGGCTGGAAGAAGTGGAAGCTTTCCGTAAATCGGGCAATAAGCCGGAATGGATGATCCTCACCGTGCTGCCCGTTATACCGCCGGACCTCCGCCCGATGGTGCAGCTTGACGGCGGGCGTTTTGCTACGAGCGACCTGAACGACCTTTACCGCCGTGTCATCAACAGAAATAACCGTCTGAAAAGACTGATGGACATGGGCGCGCCTGAAATCATCGTCAGAAATGAAAAACGTATGCTGCAGGAAGCTGTCGATGCCCTCATAGATAACGGCCGCCGCGGCAGAGCGGTCAGCGGCCCGGGAAACCGTCCCCTGAAATCCCTTTCCGATATGCTGAAAGGCAAGCAGGGCCGTTTCCGCCAGAACCTTTTGGGGAAACGTGTCGATTATTCCGGCCGTTCTGTTATCGTAGTCGGTCCTGAACTGAAAATGTACCAGTGCGGCCTGCCGAAAGAAATGGCAATCGAACTTTTCAAACCGTTCATCATGCATGAACTGATTGCCCGCGGTTTGGCGAGCAATCTGAAATCGGCACGGAAAAAAGTGGACAAGCTGTCCCCTGAAGTCTGGGACGTCCTTGGCGATGTTATTAAAGAACATCCCGTACTTCTGAACCGCGCTCCGACACTCCACCGCCTCGGCATCCAGGCGTTTGAACCGATCCTGTGGGAAGGCAGGGCGATCAAACTGCATCCCCTTGTCTGCCCGGGTTACAATGCGGACTTTGACGGCGATCAGATGGCGTGCCATCTGCCTCTGTCCGTGGAAGCGCAGGCGGAAGCGAGAACGCTCATGCTTTCCATCAACAATATCCTGTCTACGAAAGACGGCAAACCTGTCGCCATTCCTTCCCAGGATATGATTCTGGGATCATACTATCTGACCATTGTAAAAGAAAGCAAGGAAGAGGAAGACGCGCTTGACCCCTCGAAATTCCACGCCTTTACCAATTACGATGAAGTCATGTTGGCCTATGCACTGAACCAGGTACAGATCCATGATTTCATTAAAGTGGACATACCGGGGCACGGTCTTGTCATCACGACCCCGGGGCGCCTGATTTTCAACTATGCCATTCCCGAACCTCTCCGCTTCTTCTATAAACGTCCTGATGGAAAAGAAGGTCTCGGTATCACCATCGGCAAGAAGCAGATGGGCAAACTTGTCAATGACTGCTTCAAGAAGCTGGGCTTCAAAGAAACAGGAGATCTCCTGGACTCCATTAAAGCCCTCGGATTCCATTATGCCCTTGTTTCCGGCATTTCTATCGGCATTTATGACGTGGCCGTACCGGAAGCCAAAAATGATATCCTGTCCGCAAGTGAAGCGCAGATTGAAAAAATCAAGGAATATTTCCGCCGCGGCCTGATGACGGATGACGAAAGATACAGGAAAGTCGTTAAAATTTGGGAAAAAGCGACTAATGATGTCGGTGAAGCGATGAAAGCGTCCATGACGAAAATGAATCCGCTCACCATGATGGCCCAGTCCGGCGCCCGCGGCAACGATAACCAGATCCGCCAGCTGGCGGGGATGCGCGGTCTGATTGCCGATACATCCGGTAAAACGGTAGAATTGCCTGTTAAGGCAAACTTCCGTGAAGGGCTGACCGTCCTTGACTACTTTACGTCTTCCCACGGCGCCCGCAAGGGTCTTGCCGATACGGCTCTCCGTACAGCAGACTCCGGTTACCTCACACGCCGCCTTGTCGATGTTTCCCAGGATGTCATCATTCGGGAAGAAGACTGCGATGTGCAGACACTCAATTTCGACCGTGAATGGAATAAACTGGTTTCCAAGGCGGCTGTCCGCAGCCGTTACAATGTCCACCGCGCTGAATTGGACGGTTCCATTCTCGAAGAAGACGTCATGAACCGGCGCAGCGGGGAAATTCTTCTTGTGAAGGGGAAAACACTGGATGCGTCCGATGTGGCCCTTATGAACCGTTTCCTCGTTGATTCTGTCGTTGTTACCGTTCCTACAGCGGAAGGAGAAGCGGGCGAACCGAAAACCGTTACCTTCGGCGTGGAGGATGTCGTGGCGGAATACAAGAGTATCGTGAAACATCATGTGACAGTCCGCTTCTTTGAAAAGAAATTGGAAACGCCGGCTCTGAACCGCAAAGGAGAAGAAGTGCTGGCGCAGGGAACCGTCCTTACGGCGGAAGCGGCTGAAAAACTTCTGGCTGCCGATATTCCGGTGATTTCCGTACGCATGGAAGGCACGGAAGGCGTAGAAGTCCGCAAAATTACGGAAGCCGGGGGTCTCATCGAGTCTCTGGCTGACCGTATCGCCGGCCGCTGCCCGCTGGAAGATGTGGTGAATCCGGAAACGGGAGAAATCATTGCCGCGAAGAATGAAGAAATCACTGACGACCAGGCTGCTGAAATTGAAAAGCATTATGACCGTCTGAAAGTCCGTTCCATTCTGACCTGCCATTCCGAACACGGCGTATGCGCGAAGTGCTATGGCAGGAACCTGGCAACAGGCCGCCATGTGGAAATCGGCGAATCGGTAGGCATCATCGCCGCACAGTCCATCGGCGAACCGGGCACCCAGCTGACCATGCGTACGTTCCATACGGGCGGTGTCGCAACGGCAGAGGATATCACCCAGGGTCTGCCCCGTGTCGAAGAATTGTTTGAGGCGCGCAAGCCGAAAGGGAACGCGATCATCTCCAATATCGCCGGCAAAGTCACCATTGAAGACTCTCCGGAAAATGCGAATATCAAGATTGTTACCGTGACCAATGAAGAGACGTCCGATACCTACAAGATTCCGTTCGGAAAGAGGATTTCCGTCAATGAAGGCGATGAGATCGAAGCAGGTACTCGTCTCATTGAAGGGAATATCAATCCCCACGATATTCTCCGTGTCCTCGGCGTACAGGCGACCCAGAACTATATCGTCAAGGAAGTGCAGAAAGTTTACCGCTCACAGGGTGTTGAAATCAATGACAAGCACATTGAAATCATCGTCCATCAGATGCTCCGCAAGATCAAAATCGATGACCCCGGAGATTCCGAATGGCTTCCGGGACAGACGGTGGACATCGTGGCTTACCGCGTCATGAACGAACATCTGGAAGATGAAGGAAAGAAACCGGCGGTGGGTGAGAACCTGCTTCTCGGTACGACGAAAGCCGCGCTGGCGACAGATTCCTTCCTCTCGGCGGCTTCTTTCCAGGAAACCACCAGAGTTCTTACGGAAGCGGCAATCAAAGGGAAAGTGGATCCGCTTCTCGGCCTCAAAGAAAACGTCATTATCGGCAAGCTGATTCCGGCAGGTACGGGGCTTGCCCGCTACCGCAGGCTCTCCGTACAGCATAACGCGGAACCCCGGACGGCGGAAACCGCTGATGGGCAAGCTGACGTGCAATAAGTGTTTAAATAAAATATCCCGCTGTGTAATCCATGGCGGGATATTTTTTGTGGGAGACGGAAATGCCTGACTTGAGAAAATATCCCTGATTCCTTACAATAAAAAGATAAATGATATATTACAGGAGAATTCCATGTTCAAAAAAATCATGGCGGCTCTGTCCGCTTTCATTCTGGCAGGCTGTCTTTACGCGGCGGCGGAGGATCTCGTCATCGACGGACTGGGGAAACTGTCTTTCGGGGAAGACGTGCAGATTACCGACGGAGGGGGCAGCCGCGCGGAAACCATATTTAAGAAATCGGGACACCGGAAAGATTACGGAAAAACAGATTGGGCGGCAGTGATGTACTTCCTCACCACGCCTCCGGGAATGGACATGTACCCTGACCGGGCGCCGTACCCTTACGACTCCCTTCATCTGTACCAGATCAGGAAATCCGATATCCGCGGCACCTATTCCGCTTCCGTCTCTGTTATGAAAGGAACGGAAGAAGCCTTCTTCCATGGGAAACGGGAAAAGGCTGCCCGGTTTTGGGAGCGCGCATTCCATGAAGATGCGACACGGCCGCACTCCCTCTTCGGCCTGCCGAAAATCAGCATAGAAGAATATCAGCGGATGCTGAACAGCCGTTTGGATGAAATCAAAGGGCAGAAGCTGCAGGCGGAACTGGTTTCTTTTTCACCGTGGCATGCCTATAAAAATCATGACGGCACCTATCGCTGGACCCAGGAAGCGCGGGTGATTATTTCCGACGAAAGACACTTGTCCTATCCGATGTGGGTCTATACGAATCTGTACAGGCAGGGCGGCATGTATTATCTCATTATCGTACAGGGAAGCCATACGGCGGCGGAAAAAATCGGGAAAAATTTACTTTATGCCTTTTACGGACTGGAAAGGAGCAGCACATGAGTTGGAAGAAAACGGCGGCAGTCTTTATGACGGCTCTCTGTATTTCCGGCGGCGCGTCTGCTTATAACTTGCAGTCCATTGCGAAAGCACATCTGCCGCCTGCGTTTACCTATCAGGATATCCCTGAACAGCAGGAATTGAAGTTCCACAATTTCACCTATCCCTATCACATGGGGCAGCTTTCCGTCATGCTTCAAAAAAGCCGAAAATTCGCTTACGGCTACATTGTCACCGCCAAGCTGCCTCCTGCGGGAGCGGATACATTGAAACCGTTCTTCCGGGAATACCTGACGGTAAAAGAATGGAGAAGCCTTTCCCGCATGAACCGCGCCTTTCTGGATGAGGACTCGCCGCTGCGCAAAGGAGCGGAAGAGGTAATGAAGAACTGGGCGAAGAACGTGGTGGGAGAATTAGGAGAAGGCGTGAAAATCACCCTGTCCGATTTCGAGCCGTATCGCAAACTTACAGCCGACGAAGCCTATCTTTATACGATGGGTGCGAAAATTACCTTTGATTCCGACGGACTCATCCTGCCCTTTTACGGCAGAGCGTATTTCTTCCGTGAAAATGACCATATAGATGTGATGATGCTCCTTACTCCCGATGAAGGAAAAGAACCCCTCGTTTACGCCATTGATGATCTGGCGAAAGCGGCGGCAAAGGAGACGGATATGCAGGAAGAAAAAGAAGATCTCTCTGTCATGCTGGCAAAAGGCGCAGCAGGAAATTAAAGCGGAGAGGGGCAGCAAAGAAAACATTTACAATGCCTTCCCTGTAAACTATAATTGGAAATAAGAAAAACATTTGAAATATTACTTTGGGAGAACGATCATGCAGGGGAAAATCGTAACAGCCTTTATTTTTTAACCATGATGACGGGAGCGGTATCAGCTGCTCCCGTTTTAGATTACACAGGAGCGGAGAGGCTCGAAAAAGCGCGGCAGGAACGGCTGTGCATGCCCCGTGTAGAAAATATAGGAAGCAGCCTGAATGAAAAAGAAGAGACGCAAGATGCCGCGGGGCCCGTATTTAGAATAGATGAAATCATTTTATCGGGGCAGGGAGAAAAGTTCGGCAGGCTGCATAAAATCATCTACGGGAAAGACAGCGCCCTCATCCCATGGAAAACCGCATTTTCCATCAAAGAAGGAAACATCCTGAACATCCGCCGTCTGGAGCAGGGGCTGGAACAAATGAAACGCGTCAGCTCCTCTGACATATCCATGAAACTCCTCCCTGCCGATAACATATGAGGGAAAGGATAAAAGAGATAAAGAATATGCAGGAAGAAATCGATTAGAAAGGCGGAAGGAATATATATGATAGATACATTAATATGTATAGTTTATATTTTTGTCGGAGCCAAATGGGTTTTAAAAAAAGTAGAAATAGAGACGATATTTGCTCCAACAAACTGGAAAATTATCGTTTTGAAATTTTTAATATGGTTGGTAGTGCCATCAGAAATTTTTATATATATTTATTTTTATGATAGTGGTATAGTGCGAATATTTTTGGGTGTGAGCGTGATGCTTTTGTATTTGATAGAGACCCGGCTGTTATTTAACGAAATGAGTAAAGCAATTGTGGAAAGTAATATTGATAATAGAGAAAAAGATGTTAAACATATTCTTGAAAAAAGAAAGTTTAGAATTCAACTTGGAATAATTTGTTTTGGTATAATTGCCTTTATTGCGCTATTAGTTGGGATTATGCCAGATTAATATATTTATTATTAAACAGCCTAAACAAACTCAAAGAAATCTTCAACAAGACAAAAGTAGAAGAAAAACAGGAACTTATCCACATGATGAACATAGTGGGTAACCAAAGCACCCACGAAGCGGCAGATCACTATGGATGGAAAGATGGCTCCACGGAAAAACTCCTTCTCCATGGAGCCATAGGCGCACTGACAGGAACCATGAGCGGAGGGAACGCATTGTCAGGAGCCGTATCGGGAAGCGTGAACGAATTTGCCCTGGCGTACATGGAAAAAACAAAAGGAAGAGACTGGATGGACACCCACCCTGATACCGTACAAGCCATCAGCACCGCCTTAGGAGCCGTCGCAGGAAGCCTGACAGGAGACAGAAACACAGGAGCCTATACGGTACAGATGGGAACGAAGTGGAAGTTACAGCTAATTGATTTTTCTAATAAAGAAGGGGGGATATAATTAATTCAATTATTGGATGGAGGGGTCATTTTATCGCAATGGGGAAACTGTGGAAATCCATCCCTCAGGACTTATGGCAGAATTTGATAGCAGTCCTTCTGCCGGAGTTTCTTTAGCAATTGGTTATACATGGTGGGTAGGGAGAATTTATGGATAAGGATAATCGAAGGCTCATAAGGGTGAAGGAGGTTATATTAAATATATTTATCACGGTAATTCTGGCGTCATTTGGGATTTGGCTAATAGGTGGTATAACTTATAATGTCTTCCAAAAGGAGCAAATCCATCAACGAATTTTAGCGTTAGAAAAAAAGGCATATGATATAGAACCTCTGGAGGCATATGATGTATCTGATTTTCAATTAACAAACCGAAGAGCAATCATAGCAAAATCTATTCGAACCTATATTAAACCCATTACTTCTGATAAGTCGTCCCAAATAGTAAAAGAGGAATTTCTTCAATATTTTATGTCTCATGGATGGAATATAAAGCATGCATGGGAAAACCCTAAACCATACCTGCAAGTGCAAAATGATGACTATATTGTTACGTTAGATTTAGTATCTCAAGAAACTAATACTTGGCGTATGATAATTGCGTATAATAATTTTTTCGAAAGAAATAATTTGTAAAAATGCGAAGTATATGAAAAATAATTGAAAAAAGCATTTCCATTTTTGGTATTTACACAAAACTCAAAATTTCCTTTATTAGAAAAGCGTTTCTCCTGTGAGTATAAACTCTTGTGGAGAAACGCTTTTGTCGTTTAATCAGAATCCCGGAGTCAGGGTCGCCTGGAAGTTATCATTGATGTATTTTCTGGTGGCTTCTGTCTGGAATATTTTTACAAATTTTTGATAGGTGGGGTTGTCTTTATCCTGTTCACGGGCAGCGATGACATTTACATACGGGCTGGTATTGTCTTCCTGGGCGAGAGCCGTCTTCGGATCCAGTCCCGCGGATACTGCGTAGCCGCCGTTGATGATGGAGGCGTCGCAGTCTTCAAGCGCTCTTGGGAGCTGGGGAGCCTCCAGTTCGATGATTTTCAGATTTTTCGGGTTGGAAGCGATATCGGAGACGACCGCTTTGACAGGATTGACGCCTTCTTTTAATTTCAGCAGGCCGTTTTTCTCCAGAAGAAGGAGGGCGCGGCCTCCGTTGGATGGATCGTTCGGAATTGCAATGGATGCGCCGTCGGGCAGATCGGACAGAGTCTTGTGTTTATTTGAGAACAGACGAAGGGGCGCGAGGTAAGTGTTTCCGATGGGAACAAGTTTTGTGCCGTTTTTTTCATTGAATGCTTCAAGGAAGGGGACGTGCTGGTAAGAATTTACGTCGATGTCGCCCTGCGCCAGTGCCTGATTGGGGGTGACATAGTCGGAGAAGGGAACGATGGTCACTTTGAGGCCTTCTTTTTCGGCTTCTTTGGCAACGAATTCCACGACCTGTTCCGAGTAGCCCGGTGTCGTGCCGACTTTGATTTCATTTTTTGTTTTCGCAGGGTCAGCAGACGCGGCGTCTTTTTTATCGCTGCCGCAGCCTGCGATGAAGCCTGCACATGCCAATGCGGCCAGGGAAATGATGACAGTTTTTTTCAGATTCATAATACATACCTCTCTTTTTTAAAAATAATTTTGTAATAAATTTGGAAACCGGAAATAAGAATGGCGGAAACGGGTAAAAAAAAACTCCATCCCAGCAAAGGGACGAAGACCGTGTTACCACCCAATTTTACCTGCACGTCACCGCACAGGCCTCCATAGGTACGCCGGCTTGCGCCTTGATACCGCATCTCTGTAACGGGAGATCCCGGGCTGCTTTATTATTCGGCAAACCTGACTCGGAGGCCATGTTCAGCAAATTTTCCCGCGCTCCTTTTCACCCGCCGGAGCTCTCTTTGGCAGTTCCATCCGCTTACTCTTCTCTTCACAGTCATTATGTAAGTTGGAACAACTATACCACGCGTCTTTTTGCGTGTCAAGGAAAATTTTAAAAGGAATGGGGGTTGAGGGATCTTTTTATCAGATTTCTTTGCATTTAAGAATGATTTTTATTTTCTGCCGCAAAATAATTGGCACTCTGATTTAATAATTGAATTAGGGGAAGCTATTTTATATAATAGGAAGTAAGTAATAATTAGGGTGTAGGAAAAGAAACAGGTTTTGTATTTTATGAAAAATTTTCAGTTACAGGAAGTGGGGAAGGGAAATCATGACATCAGGGAAAGAAGATTATTTAAAAGCGATTTACATCATCAGCGAAGATCATGAGCTGGTATCCAACAAGGAATTGTCCGACATGCTCCATGTGTCGCCGCCGTCAGTGAGCGAGATGATTATGAAGCTGCAGAAAGAAGGGTATGTGGACTACACCGCTTACAAAGGCAGCAAGATGACGAGGAAGGGAAGGAGGGAAGCAGGCAAGCTTTTCCGTTTTCATGCGCTGTGGGAAGTATTCCTTGTGGAAAAGCTCCATTTTTCCTGGAGCGAAGCTCATGAGCAGGCGGACGGTCTGGAACACCAGACGAGCGACATGCTTGCGGAACAGCTTGATGAGTTTCTCGGACATCCTGAACACTGTCCCCATGGTGACCCTATTCCGAAGGCGGACGGCAGCCGCAAAGGGCTTACTTTCCGTACGCTTTCCGATTTAAAGGAGGGGGATAGTACCACTATCCGCCGTATTGTGGAAGATTACAGCTTGATGGACTATCTTCAGGAGAAAGGCATCCATCCCGATATGCGGGTCACTGTAAAAGAAAAGGAACCTTATGAAGGACCGATTCTTCTTGCTACGGAGGCGGGTGATATTTCTCTCAGCTACAAAGCGGTGGAACAGATTTTTGTTGACGAATAAGATGAATAGAATAATACGGAGAGCCTCATTTAGGGCTCTTTTTAATAGCGGCAGGCAGGTGCTTTATTTCCCTTTATGCATAAATGGCATATGAAACGGGGGAATACATGCAGAAAAAGTACGATGAAAAAGGCTATACAATTAAAGATAAATCGCTTATAATACATTTACACAATTTTGAATGATGTATACGGAAAAAGACAGAAATGTCTGCCGAAGGAGTAACACTATCAGGCGTCCCATGGGACACGAAACCGTGTACGGACAAACCTCTGGAGAGTGTCGTATATGACCGCCGAAGGTGCAGGGGCGCGGGGAAGAGTAGTCCTCCCGTTCTAATCTCTCAGGCAAAAGGACAGGGTCGGTGCAGCAATGGAAACATGCATGCCGGCTCTGTTTTTGTCTTCAGGGCCGGTTTTTATATTGTTCCGTCATGTCCTGGTGTACGGAATTTTGAGGGTGGGAGTGAATGCGAATGCTTGACTTGTTAAACCAAATTGATGCGATTGTCTGGGGCCCGTGGCTCCTTGTTCTTCTGGTAGGGACCGGCGTATATCTGACCATCCGCCTCCGCCTTCTCCAGATGGTCAAGCTGCCAAGGGCCCTTCGGCTGATTTTCTTTGCCAGAAATAAAGGCGACGGCGACATTGACAGTTTCAAGGCACTCTGCACGGCGCTTGCCGCAACGGTAGGCACAGGAAATATCGTAGGCGTTGCCACTGCTATCAAATTGGGCGGCCCCGGCGCGCTTTTCTGGATGTGGGTAGCCGCTTTCTTCGGCATGGCTACCAAGTACGCCGAAGGCTGCCTTGCCGTCAAATTCCGCTCTATCGATGAAAATGGAAATATTGCAGGCGGACCGATGTATTACATTGAGCAGGGGCTCGGAAAGAAATGGAAACCTCTGGCGCTGGCATTTGCTTTCTTCGGTACGCTCACCGCTATGCTCGGATCCGGTACGACTACGCAGGTTAATGCCATTACGTCTTCTTTACAGGCATCCATGGGTGTTCCTATCCTGCCCTCTGCAGCAGTGATTACCATCCTTGTTGCTATTATTACTTTCGGCGGATTGAAATCCATTTCAAAAACAGCGGAAAAAATAGTTCCTGCCATGGCTGTCCTTTATTTCATCACCACGGTGGCGCTTCTTGTTATATTGTCGGGAGAACTGCCTCATGCGCTGGCTCTCGTTTTTGAGGGCGCTTTTGAGGGTACGGCGGCAGCCGGCGGATTTGCCGGTGCGGGTATCATGCTTGTCATGCGAAGCGGTATCGCCCGCGGCCTTTTTTCCAATGAATCCGGCCTGGGTTCCGCGCCAATCGTGGCGGCAGCGGCAAAAACAAAATGGCCGGCTGAACAGGGGCTTATTTCCATGACAGGCACTTTTATTGATACCATCATTATCTGTACCCTGACGGGGCTTACCATCATCGTTTCGGGCGCATGGCTGGGGGATACCAACGGCGCAGCTCTTACACAGGCCGCTTTCAGCCATGGTTATGGCACTGTCGCGCCGATCCTTCTGACGGTTTCTCTGACACTTTTCGCCTTCACCACCATTCTCGGCTGGAACTATTACGGTGAACGCTGCCTCGTATACCTTGTGGGTGTCAGAGGGATTACTCCTTACCGCTTGTGCTATGTCGCCATTATCGCAGGAAGCGCTTTCATGCAGCTTGAAGAAATCTGGGCCCTTGCAGATATTGTAAACGGTCTCATGGCCATTCCGAACCTGATCGCCCTTCTTGGACTTACCGGTGTAGTCGTCGCGGAAACAAAGCGGTATTTCCAGCACCTTGCCATCCGTGATGCGAAATTGGTGGCTTACAAAGCAAGGCATATAGGGAAGAAGTGATTGAAAGTCAGCAGTCAGACGATGCGGCATATACGATGATTTGTCTGCAGCCCGGACATAAAAAAGATAAAATGAAAATGCGGCACCTGTCAAGCGTGATGGGTACTGTTTTTGTATTAGCAGATAACAGATGACAGCTTACAGCTGACAGATAGCAACTAGCAGCTAGGAGCTAAGAGATGGAAACTAAGAACTAGCAGCTAGAAGCTAGTAGATAGCCATTAGCTGTTAGCTGTTAGCGGCAAGACGTCATCAGCGTAATAGATTCTTCACTCCGTGCTACTATTCCGCTTCCCGTCTTTCCTACACAGCATTCTTACCTCCGTTCTGAATGACGATTTAGGGGAAGCGCGTCACTAACGATAGGGAATGGAAAGCGTCATAATGAGGGAAACTTTAAGCGTCATCCTGAACGAACGTGAAGGATCTATTACCGTGAGGAGGAAGGCGGTAAAATGTCATCAGTGTAACAGATTCTTCGCTTTGTGTCATATTGCTGATTCCCGCTTTTCTCATAAAACATTTTTGCCAAAGCTCTGAATGACGGGAAACGGTAAGACGCCATCAAAGTAATGGATTCTTTGCTCTGTGTCACTGTCTCGTCTGCCGTCTTCCTCACACAGCATTCTTGCTCCTGCTCTGAATAACTGGGGGCGGAAAGGGTGTCCGGGGTATAAGGGATAATTATTCTGCCGGATAAAAACCGCCTCTGAAGGTCAGGTTCAGGTCTGACGGCCAGGGCGGCATTTTAATATTTATAGGATGTATTTTTCAGCAAAAACGGCGGTAGAGTTTTTCTGCAGCTTCCACGTCTGTCATATGGAAGCGGTGGAGTTTTTTGGTAAGCATGCCGATAAAGGGGTGGGAGCGGAGGAAGCGGACCGCTTTTTCTTTTATCCCATTTTTATCTGTATCGGTATAGCCTTTTTCAATGGCATCCAGCCAGTCTCTTTCTTCTGCGTAGTTTATTCTGCAGATTCCGTGGAGAAGAAGAAGAAAATCCTGTATTTTCTGCGTTTCTTTCCTGCTGCAGTAGCGCCGGCTTTCCCAGTCGAGAAACGTAATTTTTCCGCCGGTGCTGTACAGGATATCCCGCGGCGCAGGACGGCCGTGGATGATATCTGCGTTGTGGAATGCAGCAAGAGAGGCGCCTACGCGGTAGAGAAGGTTCTTTTTTTCTTCAAAGGTAAAGTCGGGGTTGTCCATCCAGTCTTCTATCGTGGGGCCGCCGTCACGGGTGACCATGTATTCGGATGTGAGAACTTCGATTTGCGGAACGAGCCCGGGGCATACCTTCGCGGCGATGGCAATTCGGGCGACTTCGAAAAGAAATTCCGTTTCCGGAGGCTGTTTTACCAGCCGGTTTCTTTTATTGCTGTACTTTCTTTTGATCCAGAAAATGGTATCATCGATTTTAAATCGTATATTCTTTTGATCCGGGTGGCAGGCGATTTCTTTTTCCGCCGCTTGTTTTATGATTTCTGTATTCATGATTTCCTTGTGTGACGGTTAAATACTTTTAATAGATGTATCCATCTTAGCACGTTGACCCGATTTTTCAAGTTTCATGGAAGAGCCGGCGGCTTGAATAATCGGTTTATATTTCCTATACTGGACGTAGAATGATGAGAGGACGCAGGGGATTGGAGCGGTGCGCGGGAGGACATATGGAAGCGGATGAGTGGGAAAGAATGGCCTGCGGGGAAATAAAAAGAGAGAAGCACTTTTGGGGAGAGAAATTTGTGTCTCCTCTCGGTTTATGTTGTTTCTTTCTTGCCGCTTTGGCGTTTTTCTTCCGGAGCCCTTTAGTTTCTTTGACGCTTCTTTTGCTTCCGCCTGCTGTAGAGGATTGGAAGACGGGGTATGTTTCCGACCATTGGAGTGTTTTCCTTGCGGCGGCAGGGTTGGGGCACAATGTTTTTTACGGCCGCCTGGCGGATGGTTTTTTATCCTGTGTTTTCGTTCTTGGTCTGTACGGTTTTCTTTTTCTGATGGCGAAGCATGCCATGGGGGCGGGAGACATATTTCTTTCAGGTGCGGCTGCATTATGGCTTGCACCGGTTTCCGTACCGCTTTTCCTGTTTCTTTCCGCTTCCTCCGCGGCTATGGCAGGCATGGTGCTTCTTTTCCTTGGAAGAATGTCCCGCAGGGAAGGGATTCCTTTCTGCCCGTTTATCGCGTTGGGAGGTGTGGCGGCGTATGGCGCGGAAGTATTTCAGCTTCCGTTCTTTCCATCGTGGCACTGTTTTATTTGAAGTCCTTCTGGCAGCGGTAATTTTATCGCTTGCGGCGCTGGCGGTGATTCCTCTGTACACGGGATGGCGGAGCGAGAAAAGGCTGGAACTGGCAGCGGAGGAAGTGGCTTCGGCGATACGGCAGGTGGAAATCCTTGCGAAAAATGAGTCGGCCGATTACCCTTCTATGTCGGAAGGGCTCACGTTCTTTTGTGAAACGATGACTGACGGCACGGGACGGTATTACACGAGGAAAGGGACGGAGCGCGTGAATCCGAAAGGATATCTGCCCAAAGGGATCCGCGTGGACGGAGGGAAGGCCTCGCTCCGTTTCCGGAAAGACGGTTTCGCAGGAACGGGAGAAGAATATAATATATTTCTGACCACCGACAATGGGAAATACGGGCGGATGATTACGGTAGCCATGTACACGGGGCGTGTCCGTGTAAGGAAAATAAAATAGTGGGAAAGATCGGTTTTATGGTAGAATGAAAATGTATCAGGGAGATCTGATATATCATTAAAGGAAAGGATTCTTTCCACGGATCATGAGCTGATCCATTTAGTATTTGTCACGAATTTTCGTGCACCTTTTATTTATGTAAGAAAAGAGGAATTTTATATGGCTTATTTTATTACCCCGAATGTTACGGCGGATAATTCCGCTTTCCCTCTTCGGCAGGCAGAAGGGAAAGTTCTTGGCCGCGTCCGTTCCCTTGTCAAGGGATCTACGCCGCGGGCGGGAGTGAAGGATTACCGCTTTTTTGTTGATCCTTTGTCATCGCTGCCGCCTGAAATGGGAGAAGGCCCGCGGTTCGGCTTTACCGGATTTATGAGCCGCAGCGGCTACGGTTTCAATGCTTTTGCCGGTGAAGAGGAGGCGCTTGCCAGATTGCAGGAAGATCTGGGCGGTTCTTTCGTGACATTCACGCCTGCTCTTAGAAATAATAAGTTTTTCGTCCTTGATGATTTGAAAAAGGAAGGACGCACCCCTTTCATGGAACAGGATGAAGATTACCGTCCCGTTCCTGCTTTTGGACGACAGGGAGAGCCAGCGATGGAAGGAGATATCAATAAATTCTGCCGCCATCTTTTGGAGGGGAAACCTATACCCGGCCTGTCAAAAAAATATTGGAACAATGATTTTACGCCCTACTTCATTGCTGCGGCTGCGGAGCGGCATGATGGAAAGTTGGGCGACTTCGTCCTTTTTGCACCTTTGGACGGCGATGCTTTTGAAGAGACGGTCATTGACGAAGGCGGCGCGTATTTTCACGGAGGCCGTCTCGGGTACAAAGTGATTGACATCTCTGACGAAATCATGGCGGGCCACGTTCTCCGCTGCACCAATTCGCCCCTTTGGTTTGTACCTTTTGAATATATCGAACACTTGAAAGAGGGCATGGAAGAAGTGCCGGCTGATGGGGATATTTTATCCGCCCGCGGCATTGAAGAAAGGCCGGCAGTATCTTTTGTATCTGCCGCGGAAGCACCTGCAGGTTTGGGAAATATTCTGCCTTCTCTTTTGGAGAAAGACACTTCTGAAAGCGTGACTGCCGGAGAGGAAGGACAGGCAATCGATGAGAAAGTGGAAGAAATAGAAATGTCTGAAGAAACGGAGGAAAAACCGGACAGGGAAGATGAATTCCTGAACCGTTTTTCCGCGCTTGCTTCTTCAAAAGGACTTCTGTATGCGGAAAAAGATTTGATCAATTTCCATATTTCCGTGAAATCTTCGCGCCTGACGATCCTGTCGGGGATGAGTGGCACAGGGAAATCACGTCTTGTCCGTCTTTACGGCGAAGCCATGGGGCTGCCTGATGACCGCATCGCCGTCGTGCCTGTCCGTCCGTCATGGATGGATGACGGAGATATCCTCGGCTATGCGGATATGAAAAATATGATTTACCGCCCTGCCGACACGGGTCTGGCGGAGCTTCTTCTTGATGCGGAAAGGCATCCGGAGGAAATGTATATCGTTTGCTTTGATGAAATGAACCTGGCCAGAGCGGAGCATTATTTTGCCCAATTTATTTCCGTACTGGAAAAAGAGGAGGATCCGGTTATCCGCCTGTACAATCCGTCGCTCCAGGGACGCCTTTATAATGGAGACGCCTATCCTGCGGAAATTTCCATCGGAAGAAATGTCATTTTCACCGGCACGGTGAACGTGGATGAATCAACATACCGTTTTTCCGATAAAATCCTCGACCGCGCGAACATGATTACTCTCCATCAGGAACGGTTCAGCGACTGGCTCACTGCTGAAAAGGCGGAAATACCGGATTTGAAGGAAATATCCTTTTCCCAGTTTGAAAGTTACCGGAAAACGGGGGATATGGAACTCACGGCGCGGGAATTGGAATTCCTTGATACACTGAATGATGCCCTTCGGGAAGGCGGTGTCCAGGGGTGTATCGGTTTCCGCGTGGCGCGCCAAATGGACAGGTACTTAAAGAATATTCCCGAAAATGACGGTTTTGATCGGGAGGCGGGACTGGACTGCCAGCTGGTACAGAGGATACTTACCAAAATACGCGGCTCTGCCCAGCAGCTGTCTGCTTTGCTTTCTCTCTCCGATAAAGGTGATGTGGAAGGCCGTTTGGTCAAGGTGCTTGACAGTTTTTCCGATCTTTCTGATTTTGAGGAATCACGATGTGCCTTGCGTGCTAAAGCACAGGAACTGAATTTGTATGATTACACGGTCTGAACGGTCAGGAGAAAAACGGAACCGGATATTTTCGCCGGGGAGAAGGAACCGCCGTGAAAAGAAACTGCCCTTCAGGCTTTCTTTCATTACAAAAGGCGACGGCGGCCGTGTTTACCCGGTTACCCGGTTTGTAAACGGAGAAGAAGCAGTTTTGGAAGAATCCGCCGGTGTGAGTCTCGTGGAAAATCAGGATATCTGGCTCCGCTTCGACGGGCCTCCCGATTTCCGTTTTACCATGGACGGGCTCGATGTGGTGACACTGCCCCATGCGGAAAAGATTGACGGACAGAGTTATCTCCGCCCCGGATGGAAAGGAGAACCGTTCCTTCTTTTTGAGGGGAGAGACTTCCCGCTTGTTCCCGGTTACTATGTGATTACCGTGACAGGCGCGGGAAAAATATGGCGGGGGCTTTTGGAAATCACCCCCAAGTTCATGGGACGGCAGAGCTGGCAGGCTATGCGTGAGGAACTGGTAGAGGAAATAAAAGATCTTTCCTTCGATTTTATGAAACGGAGTATCCATATTTCCCGTTCCATGGAAGGCGAACTGGGGCTGAAATCTGCCATGCTGCTCCGTTTCTATGCCATCAGCGAAGAGTCGGACCGTGTCGTGCAGGTGCTGGGGGAACTGGCGCGTACGGCAAATTCCCGCATTGTCCGCAAACAAGGTGTCGTAAGGAGCAATCGGGATGCCGCAGGCGCCCATATCCGCTGCGCATCGGGAAAGTCGCGGGAAGGGACGCCCGTCCTGCCTGTCATTTGCTCGGAAGTGACCTGGAACGTGGCGGAGAATCGTTTTGCCAAAGCTATTTTACAAAAGCTGGATGAAAATCTCCGTTCTTTTGTACAGGAAATTGACGATCATGCACGGCGGCTGGGAAAAGTACAGGATGCCAATGCGGGGTACTATAAAAACCGAGATTTTAAAAACGGGGCCAATGCGCTTTCTCATTTTGAGAAATACCGGGCCCGGGCGGTGCATATACGAAATGCGATCCGGATGGTGGCAGAGGCGACTTGGTTTCATGAAGCAGAAAGCGGAATGCCCGAAACACTGCCCATGACTGTTTTTCTTGACCCCCGTTATTCCCTTTTGTACAGGCTGTACAGAAATTTGAGAAATCCTGCCGACAGTCTTTCCGTATCATCTTTCTATCAATTCCAGTGGAAGCGGACGGATAAACTGTACGAACTTTGGTGTTTCCTCCAATTCATCAAGGCGCTGGAAGAAAAGGGGTGGGAGCTGGCAACGGGCCCTGCCGTGGTACAGGAAGACGGGAAGTACCGTCTGTCCAGCCTGGAAGAAGGAACGGAAATTACTCTGTCAAGGAATGATGAAAAGATCCGTCTCATTTATGACGGCACTGTGCCCCAGCATGCATCGGACACCGACAGGGAAACGGATCCCCTCTATACGAATAATGTCCACCGCCGTCCTGACCTCCGCATGGACTACTATCGGAACGGAGCGTATAATGGCTCTCTCGTGGCAGATTTTAAATACCGTGACATTTTTTTTCTGTGGCGCGACGCGGCAAGAAGTGCGGGCATTCGTACCCAGTTCAACGCGTACCGCGATATGAATACGAAATTTTACCGCGGCATGGAAGAAAGCGATTCTCTCAGGAACAGCCGCCCTGTAAAAGAAGTGTGGGCGGTTTTTCCGAAAGAAATACCTCCCCGCGGAGATGAGGATTTCAGTCTTCGTTTCATTTCTCTTGCTCCCGGTCTGAAAGCGAACGGGAATCTGGCGGAGATGGTGGAGCGGTACATTGTTTCTCTGAATGAAAATTAGGACAAAAAAAGCGTTTGGAACCAAACAGTCCAAGCGCTTTTCAATTTACCGGATATGGTCTTTGGGAATCTGTGCCTCGCAGAGGTGGTGGATTTCTTCCGTATGCCTGCTTTCTGTAAGGAAGTAAAGGAAATCACCGGAGAGAAGTTTTGTATCAGGGTCGGGAATCATATCTGCCCCCTGCCTTTTGATATTGACGAGTACCGTATGAGACAGACGGGGGATTTCCTCCACTGTCCGGTTTTCGAGGATGGAACCGCTGCCCACGGGAACTTCCAGAATATTTCTTTCTTCGTCGGAAACGGGCGTAGAACCATTGGACAGGGATTTTTTCAAGAGAGAATCATAAATCGGCTGGCCTTTCAGCAGTTCCGCTGTGACATAAGCTACGGCGGAAGCGAGGGCAAGCGCCGTGAGGTGATGGAAGTCACCTGTCATTTCCAGAATGAGGAGCGTCCCCGTAATGGGAGCGCGGATACTGGCGGCAAAGAAAGCGACCATGGCAATGATAATAATGTTTGGCAGGTAGAGGGCGGATAAAATGCCTGCAGAGATGAGGAGTTCCCCCTCCAGGGAGCCGATGAGGGCGCCGATGACGAGAAGAGGCAGGAAAAAACCGCCGGGAACGCCGCAGCCGTAACTGATGAGGGTGAAAAGAAATTTTGCCAGAAGAAGCGCCGCAAGGAATCCGAAGCCGTACCGTGCTTTTGCCAGCGAATCGACCAGGAAATTTCCTCCGCCCAAGACATCGGGCAGTGTGAAAGCAAGAATCGTCGCTGCAAAGAGGGCAAACATGATTTTCATATATTGGCTTCTGAAGATAGGAAGACCATAAAAAGCGTCCATATGGAGCAGGCCGTAATTGAAAACGATACCTGCAAAACCGCAGGAAACGGCAATAAGCACTACACACCACAAGTATTCCGACGGCAGATGGACAAGAAGAGGAAAGGAAAAACTTGTCGCCGATCCGAAAAAGAACTGGGACACAATGGTGGCGGAAATAGCGGAAGCCATTGTAGGGAGAAGGACAGCGCCCGAAAAATTGCGGTGGAGCTCCTCCAAAGCGAACATCGTTCCCGCCAGGGGAGCATTAAACGCCGCCGCAAGACCCGCGCTGGCGCCGCTGGTGATGAGATACCGTTCCTCCATGCGTGTCCGTCCCATGAGGCGGCTCAAGCCCTGGGCGGCAACGGCGCCGATTTGAATAGACGGCCCTTCACGGCCCAGAGACAAGCCCGCGCCGATGCCTAAAGCACCTGCGGTGATTTTTACCCAGAGAATGCGGAACCATTTCATTTTGAAGAAACCGAGAATGACACCCTTCACCTGCGGAATCCCCGACCCGGAAGCCATGGGAGCGTATCGGCACATGCCGTAAAGTACGCCGCCGATGAAGAAAAGTGCTGCCAGCCACCAAAGGAGGGGGAGGAAATCGGAAATCCCGAAAGACGGGATAATGATTTCCTGAAACAGACGGCGGCGATAGGTATCAGCCAGTCCCAGGAGGAAACGGAAAAGGGCAATCAAAAGACCGCCGACGATTCCGACGAGGATTCCCTCCAGAAAAAGGCGGAGACGGAACCGGTGCCAGTGATCAAGAGCGAGATATGTTTTGAAAAGCTGTTTATTAAACTGCAGGCGGGATTCTTTCCTTTCCGTCTTTTCCGATTGAGAGTCCATAATCTTTCCGATAGAAATAAGCCGCGAAGATGCTGCAGCCTGAAAATTAAAGTTTAACCTGGTAAGTGAGTACCGCGTCGATAGCGGAAATAGCGTTTTCCCAGGTGAGGTAAGAATCCTTCATCTCCCGGGCGTAAAATTCATCTTTTACGTACTTCGCATTGATTTCCACATTCAATCTGGCCGCACGGATACAGGAAACGGCTTCTTCTGCGGCGATAACCGCGTCGGTGATGACATTCTTATTGCAGTGAAGCAGAAGCTGGGTAAATGCGGGGAGCAGTCCGCTCATAGCGTCTGCCATCCGGTAAGGCGCTTCCGCCGATTTTTTAAAAGCCGCTTCCAGTTTTTCTTTCCTCTTCGTATCGGCAGGGTCCCTTGGTGATTGGAGAAGCGCCATCAATTCACGGAAGTTTTTTGCATCTTCATCCATCAAATCAAGGAAAATAGAGCGGGCTGATTCGAAAATGACGGCATACTGCTCTGCTTTTTCACGGAAATCATCAGTATTCTTTCCGGAGGAAGAAAGGCGGGAAACCATTTCTCCCAAGGCACAGGCCTGTGCTCCGATGAGTCCCGCAGCAGCACCGCCGCCGGGAGCGGGAGCCGTAGAACCGAGAGCGGATAGGTAAGCATCAATCGTCATTTCATGAAATTTAAGAGACATAGGACCTCCTACAGGTTTTATTACTCTTCTTATTATATAGCTCCGGGCAAGACAGAGAAAAAGTAGAAGGGATCCACCGCGTACAAGAGCTTTTCTCCGGAAATTTGAAATATTGACGCCTGTGGGCAAGCATGGTATAATACATTCCGTTATACAGCAGGTGCTGTATGACAAGATGCGGCGGGTGTGGTGAAGTGGTTAACACGGCGGATTGTGGCTCCGTTATGCGTGGGTTCGACCCCCACCACTCGCCCCATTTTTTTTACACAAATCTATACGGTTTGCAGGATAGGATCCATTTTCCATAATGGGGGTATAGCCAAGCGGTAAGGCAACGGACTTTGACTCCGTTATCGGTGGTTCGACTCCACCTACCCCTGCCAATATATCGCGCGGACAGCCGCGTTTTTTTATTGGTATTTTTAAACGGTGCTGTACCGTAGACACGCATTTTTGTATGTGTATCTGTCTGTGGACTGCAGATTTCATGGTTTAAATTTATGCGAGAGTTTTTACATATTAATGATTACTGCATCTTTCTATCATGAAGGGAAGGCAGATTAATTTCTATTGATTATGAGATGAATATATATAAAGAAAATCATTGTTTTTTCTGATGGTTGTGATAAAATAAAATTCGATTCATCCCGGATGCGGACAGACACCCGCCGGGGGGATGAAAGGAGATTGGAAGAATGAGCAGCTCAGTACAGTTTTATTTGGCGATTTTTATTTTTCTCATGACTTATGCGGGCATTATGTCAGAGAAAATACATCGTACGATTTGTGCTCTTGCCGGCGGCGGCGCTATGATTTACTTTGGTCTCGTTACGCAGGAGCAGGCGATTACAGAATTTATCGATTTCAATACACTGGGACTTTTGACGGGGATGATGATTTTGATTTCCGTTGTGAAGCAATCCGGTTTCTTTCAGGTACTTGCGTTGTGGGCGCTGAAGAAATCAAAGGGATCTCCGCGGGAGCTGCTGATTTTGCTTTCTATCGTCACGGCGGTGGGGGCGGCGCTCATTGATTCTGTCACGGCGGCACTCCTGATCGCGCCCATGACGATTTCCCTGTGCCGCATGCTCCGTATGTCTCCCGTGCCTATTCTGATTTCTGAAATATTGATGTGCAACATAGGCGGTACGGCACTTATGATCGGGAATCCGCCAAACGTCATGATCGGTTCCGCGACACACCTAGATTTCAATGACTTCCTTATAAATCTGGCTCCGGTCGTTGTCATTACGGTCATTGTTATCCTGATTGCGGTTCTTCTCATTTTCAAGAATGATTTTTCCAGTGTCCGTATGAGTGCGAAAGAGCTGGAAAAAATTGATATTATGTCCGGCGTGGAAGACAAATCTATTTTCAGCCGTTCGCTTATGGTTCTTGCGTTTACGGTCCTCGGCTTCGTTGTCCATTCCCATTTCGGTCTGGAATCGGCAACGGTCGCCATGACGGGCGGTATGGCGGCACTGCTCTTCTGTGGTATCAATCCGGAAGATGCTCTTAAAGAGGTGGATCTGGACACACTCATGTTCTTCATGGGGCTCTTCATTCTGGTGGGGGGCATGGAAAATGCCGGCGTCATTACGGCAATTGCGGAAAAGGGTATCGAAATGGTGGACGGCGACAGCCACCTGATTACCTTCCTCATTTTGCTTCTTTCCGGTGTAGCTTCCGCTTTCGTTGACAATATTCCTTTCACGGCGACAATGATTCCTCTGATCCAGGATATGCAGTCTCTCATGAATCTGCCCCATGCGGATTATATGTGGTGGGCGCTTGCGACCGGTGCGTGCTTCGGCGGCAACGGTACTATGATTGGTGCTTCACCGAATGTGATCATGGTGGCTATCGCGGCAAAAGAAGGGTTCAATATCAGCTTTACCGCTTTTATGAAATGGTGCTTTCCGCTGATGCTTCTGTCTCTTTTTGTGGCAGGGTGTTACCTTGAGACACGGTACTTCATTTTCGGTATGTAAATAAATAAATAAAT
>UMDY01061340.1_pt1 | contig 87757 bp, 111 predicted proteins | sample 1964591 | NCBI WGS metagenome assembly UMDY01 (sample SAMEA4836004, study PRJEB28245) | human gut metagenome | biome: gut microbiome; material: fecal sample | place: Denmark | collected 2008
TAGAAGTTAAATCTGGTGGTGAGGGCGTAATCGTCGCTGACCGCGGTTGTAATGATGGTTGCTGTTGTAATAAACACAACTCAGGCTGGGGCTCCGGTTGGGGTGCAGTCGGTGGTGCATTGGTAGGTGGTGGCTTTGGTGCTGCTGCAGTTTCTGTATGGGACAAAATCAATGACACTAAAGCTGACATTCAGAAAGTAGAGTCTACTGTTCAGGAAGCAAAGGCAGGTATCTATAAAGATATTTCTGATGCTGCTAGAGGAGTAACTCAGGAAATCAGCGGAGTTGCAAAAGATGTTGCTGGTGTTGGTAGAGAAATCCTTAACAATCGTTTCACAACGGAAAGAGGACTTTGTGATTTGGGATACAAAACCAATTCCGATATCCGGGATTCTCGTGACCAAATGGGAGCAGGCTTCAATCGTGTTATGGACCGTCTTTGCCAGATGGAACATGAACAACAGAATTGCTGCTGCGAAACTAAAGGTTTGATTAAAGAAGTGAAGTCCGAATTGGCTCTTCAACTTGAACGTTGCTGCTGTGACCTCAAGAATGGCCAACAGGAAATCAAGTGTCTTATCGAGAACACTGCTAAAGACCAGGAAATTGCCCGTCTCAACCGAGTAGTAGATGCTCAGAGAGACCAGAACATTATCCAGTCAGTAGTTGCAGCTCTTAAGACTACATCCACAACCCCGACTTAATAATGACCGTCGTCATTACGTAAGCCAGATTAGGAAGGAGTGCATCTTACATAGGTGTACTCCTTTTTTCGTTTATACCCACCTAAAGATAAAACGATATGGAAAGTGAAGAGATTAAGAAAGAACCAACCAATGGAAATCAACTAAAAGATTTTACTATTCAACTTACATTGCCTGCTCCCAATGCAGAGATAGCAAAGGAAGTAGCAAATAAAGCACAGTCACTCATTGACCAATTTGGATACTATCAATTCTTAAACCTGGTAGACTTTATGCAAAGGAATCCAGGTGCAGTATCATTTGGTTTAAACTTAATTAATAAAAGATGAACATGGAAGATTTGATTTTTTCTAAATTGCAGAAAGGTGATACCATATACACCTTAGAGAGAGACAGACGTTCTGGGTATCCAATCTTTGATAAGGCCCAAGTATTAAAAGTAGGTGAAAGCAAACCTAGAGCCACTGGCCCAGATGGAAGCTTTGCCGCAAATACAGAAATCGTTATTCAAGATTCTGTATCCTCTTTGACAATATACCTTCCTACAGATGCTGCAGAAGGTATTTATAATAATATTTATTACACTACCGACTTACGCAATATCGTAAACGAAGTAAATATCCAAAGGACTACTGCTGTAAATATTCTCAATAACCGAGAGAAATATGAGGCAGTAGTTACTGAATGTGATAATATCTTTCATACAATCGAGGGTATGCTAACTCCTCAACAACAACCAGCTCCGGCTTATAAGCAAGAAGAGTTCGAGGCTTTTAAAACCGAAGTAGCAGAGAAGTTATCCATGCAACAAGATATTCTTATGAAGATTGCCAGTGAGTTGGGATTAAATAAGAATAAAGATGGCAAGCAGAAAGGTTAACATAAACCTCTCGAATAATCTATGTGATATTCAGATTTATGTAGACCCTGTTAAACAACGTCAGGCTGAGAGGTTGATTGCCAAGACTCCAAGTATCATGAAGCTCGGATACGAGTTAGGTACTAGAAAGTTTGGCAATCAACTTCTTCGTATAGTAAGGCGTAGTTTAAATAATGGTCTACCTCCACCTGGTTCCAAAGTTTCTTGGCCTCCTCATGCTACTGCTACACTTAAGAAGTATGGAGCACATACTTTATTAAACCTTACTGGTCAATATGCAAGGTCAGTTACTATGGTAACTCAGAAAGACAGAACCTTTGTTGGTCTTCCTCCAGGATTAAGGAAGATAACATACTCTGGTAGAACTTCTCGAAAAACTCTTAACCAAATTGCTATCATGTTGGAGTATGGTAGTAGAGATGGTAATCTTCCACCTCGTCCTTTATGGAAACCTGCTTTCGAGGCAGCAGGTGGAAACGTAGTTTTAGAGAAAGAGATACGAAATCAATTAAGAAAAGAACTTAGAAAATATACAAAGTAATGGCAGATTTTGAAGCAGATAAAACATCTGGTACTGGTCCTGCACTCGTAATGGTACATCCGTTAAAAGTGAATGATACAGAAGCAGATAAAAAAGCCATCCTTACCATTACAGTTAATGGAGTACCTAAGACTGTAAATCTTATTCAAAAGAAAGGCAGCCTTAACTACGAATACAAATTAGAAGTAGATAAGGAAGCCATAAACATATTGGGTAAGGGTGGCTCTGATACTTTGGCAATCACTTCTCAACGTAGGGAAATGATTAATGGTACACCCCAAGGAGATTGGGAAAATGTAGAGGTTACGGCAGAATTCTTAGAGGAACCACCATTTACTGCTGGACTAAGATTTACTGATAATGAAGAAAAGACTCTAGAGGTATCCATTACTTCTAAGAATCACACAGAACAACTTCTTAGCGGAACTATAACTATCAAGCAAGTTGGTGGTCTAACTAAAACTGTAACTGTAACTCAAGCTGCTGGAGAAGTATCATATAGATACTGGGTAGAACCTGCTGCAGTTAATTTAGGTATACCAAAAGACCAAATCTTAAATGCTTACGAAACTTCAGCAGGATTTAGTATTACTGGGTATAGAAGTAAACTCATAGAAGGAAAACAAGTATCACAAGAGGTAATGGCTTTTAAAATACCTACTATATCTCAAACTCAACAAGTTGCAGATATTAACTCAGGTACTAAACTATACTATTGGATTACCGACTACGGTAATATAGCTAATTCAGCACAGGCTACTTTCTCAGCAACTGCCCGAGGAAGAAAAGATGCAGGAGCTATATTTGGTAGTACTTCAGGAGGTTGGGAATGTATATTTACTGATGGTGGTACATACCAGTTTAATGTAATATTAATACCTCAATTAGTATAATATGGTAAATACAGAAGAAATCGTAGAAAGAACCTTTTATATTTGCCTATTACAAACAGCACTTAAGAAAGGTTTAACTCTTAACCCTGAAGACTACTTACCATTATCACAAGAGAATGAAAAAAGGTTTCAAGCAGATAAGGATGCTATGCCTAAATTCATTCCCATATTTGGTATAGGTAATAATCAGGTTAAGGGTGCAAAGACATGCCCTAGAATTACCATTGAATTGCAAGGATTCTATAATGGTGATATAGGTGTGAACAAATATATCATAGGTGATAAGCTAGAGGGTGGGAATTATCAAGCATCTGAATTTCCCTATGAAACGAAAGATATAACTCTAGACATTCACCTAGTATCCAATACTCAAGCCGATATGAGGTTACTTCATAATATTATGTATGAAGCATTACCTTCTCGAGGATACGTAAGACCTTATTATAATAACTTAGAAGAATGGGAAGATGGTCGGGTAGCACCAACAGGAAACCTATTTATCGAAATAGGTAATTACTATGACCACCCAGATGAGAGTCATGGTCTACTTGAAAAAGTATATCAGTATACTTGTAAGGATGGTATATTACCTGAGAAGCTTGCTGAAGAGGGTGAACTTGTACCAATTCAAGATATCTCAGTATTGATTGGACTAACCGAAAAGCAAGAGTCAGATTTACTTAACCTTAACGTAAAATAGCTCAATACTAGAGGGTATTAAATAAATGAGTAATTAACTTAATTAGTATAAATATGCCTAATTCACCATCTGTAAATTTCGAGTTTAAGAACAACAATGTTCTTCAAACTACTCCTATGTTAGGAGTTTCATGTGTATTGGCTAGAACTACTAAAGGTCCTTATGATGACCCGTCAGAACTCATCCAATCTTTTTCTCAATTCCAAAGAGTCTTTGGTTCTGAGATAGTACCAGATGGTTCTGTATCAAACATCGAAAAGGCTTTCAATGGTGGTTCTAAGCTTCGTGTTATTCGTGTACTTGGTAAAGGTGCAACTAAAGGTGTAGTATCTGCTGCAGCAAGAGCTAAAGCTGCATCTGCTCCTAAAGCTGCTGAAGACGGTTCTCCGGTAGTAGCATCTGCAACTCCAGAAGAACCCACGGCTTCTACTCTTTTCAAGTTTACTTCTGGTTCAGTTGCTGTTGGCTTTGGTTTGGTAACTAAAGGATATGGAGACCCAGTGGGTAGTGCTGAAACTTTCTCTGTGAATATTTACAAACAGGCTAACACGGTTTACTATCAAGTAATTAGTGCTAATGGCCAGGTACTTGAACAAGGTCCAGTAGTAACCTACAAAACTGCAGATGATAACAATGATACTTCTGTAGATTACCTTGCTCTAAGTGCATTTGCAAAGAACTCAGAATACATCGTTCCGGTATTAACCGAAAAGACAGAGAACATTAAATCTTGGAACAACTTCATCAAATGGTTAACTGATGATGTAGATGGGACAAGAAACCCAATTGATATTAAACTCAATGGTGCTGCTATCACTGCCGATGGAGTAAAATTGAATGGTACAATTGGTAGTGCCGGTAGTACTCCTACGGCAGACGAATGGATTGCTTCTCTGGAATTCGTTAAGGATTACGTAGATGTATATCAAATTTTCTGTTCACACATTGACCAACATCTTGAAGCATCCGCTGATGTACTTAAAGTACACAAGGCTGCAGTAGATATGGTTAAAGAACTGCAAGAATATACCTACTACATTGAAGTACCAAAATATACTACTCACTATACTCAGGGTGACCAACCAAGAGACTTGAAATCAATCATCACTTGGATTCAGACTTGCCTTGGTACTGTAGGTAACAGTAAGTATGTTGCTTACTTTGGTGGTGGTATTAAATACTATAATGCCGACGGTAACTTGGTAGATTCAGATGTTCTTGGTACCATTGCAGGATTAGGAGATGCTTCTGCTTCTCAGTTTGGACCTTGGAAATCATTTGCTGGTATGAATCGGGGCATTATCTATGATGGTAATGGTCCAGTATGCCCAAATTATGGTTCTCCTTCAAGAACTAAGGAACTCAATGAGTTAGCACAGAATTATGCAAATATAATCTGTATCAAAGATGTTCCTAACCAAGGTAAACAAACTTTGCTGTGGCATTGTTTTTCTTCTCAGGTAAAACAGGATTCAGAAAGATTCCTTGCAATTGTAAGATTGAATCTGTATCTCAAAAAGAATCTTAGACCTATTCTAGAAAAGTATTTGGAAGAACCAAATATCTGGAACACTTGGAATAAGATTTATCTAGAAGTTAAACCAATGCTGGATAACTTGGTAGATGAAGATGCCATGTCTGAATACACCTGGATGGGTGACCAAGACGCTAACTCGTACAATGACTTATCGGTTAACAATGAAGCCGATGTTCGTCAAGGTAAATACAAAGCAATCCTGAAATTCAAGGATATCGTTCCGATGCAAGAAATCACTATGGGCATCTATATTGACCAGGCATCCAAGTCCGTATCTGTTCAGGACGTTAACGAATAAAATTAAGAAAACATGGGAGCAAAAGTAAAGAATCCAAGAAAGAAATTCCTTTGGAGTATCACATTCCCTAAGCACCCAATCAATACTTATCTGTTCCAAACTTGTACTTTGCCAGATGTAGAGATTGACCAGGTTGCTCATGGAGACGTTAACCGGGACGTTAAAACTGCCGGTAGAGTTACTGTAGGTAACTTAGTAGTAGGTAAACTTTTAACTACTGCGGGTTCAGATACGTGGCTTCATGATTGGCTTTATTCATGCCAAGATATGATTGCTGGTGGAGGTTTGGTACCAAGCCAATACTGGGAAAATGTAATCGTAAATGAACTTGCTGAAGATGGAGTTTCCGTACTTAACACCCACCTCTTCGAAGAGGTATGGCCATGTAAGATTACAGGTTTAGACTTGGACAGAATGGCTTCAGAGAACACTATCGAAAGTATCGAATTCTCAGTAGGTACCGTAGATAAGTATTAAAAACGCTTAGTCTATTTTCACTAAGATTTTTAGGTGGGAGGGGTGGGATTCCTAGAAAGGGCTCACCCCTTTCTTGTTGTTACAGCGAACACTATGAACTAAAGTATAACCAAATAACTTATTTAAACATGGAATTAAATTGTAGAACACATGAGTTTATAACCCCATCAGGTTATAAATTCTCAATCAGGGAACAGAATGGTGCAGATGAGGATATCTTATCTAATCCTATGGATGTAAGAAACCTTATGAACCTTACTAAGTTCATTCAGGCAATTGTAGTTGATACCGACTTTACTCCTAATCGTAGATTAACGGTAGAGGATGCAGACCGTATCCCTTTGAATGACCGATACTGTATCTTATTTCAATCAAGAATCTTCTCACTTGGTGATGAAGTAGAATTTGAATATGATTGGGGCCAAGAAGGCGGAGTACAAACTTACGGTCAATCCTTAAGCGAGATGTTATTCGATAACTATGGAGAATTTCCTACAGAAAAGGAATTGGCCGAAAAACCAAACGCTATCCCTTATTATCCAGAACAAGGTAAGCTTACCGATTACGAAGTAACTCTATCTTCAGGTAAGGTAGTTAAATTTGATTTGCTTACTGGTGCAGGAGAAAGAATGTTGGTTACTTTACCAATAGAAAAACAAACTCGTAATGCAGCATTGATTGCAAGGAACTTACATCTTCAGATTGATGGTAAATGGGAAAAGGTAGAAAGCTTCCATTTATTCTCAGTAAGAGACATTGCAGAGATTCGTAAAACAATATTTGAATATGACCCAGTCTTCGATGGTAACACCGATGTAGAACATCCAAGTATACCTGGAAGAATTGATAAATATCCTATAATGCTTTCACCGACTTTTTTCTACCTGACGGAAGCGTAGACCACCCAGGTACATTCACTTATATATGTAGAGCTGAGGTAGCCATTGACTATCTCAGCTTTTTGCGTCTTCCGTATCGAGAAAGGAAAAGATTTAAGGATATAGCCGATGAGTATTATGAAAACTTAAAAAAGAAAACTAGAAAATGATAGACAGAAGAAGCTTAGTCGAGGTCGGTGTTGCAATGGTATTAAGAGACCGATTCTCTAATGAGGCTGGCAGAATATCGAACTCATTTAGAACAATGATGAACGATATGAATACCTGGAATCGAGGTATTCAAATGTCAACTTCTAATGCTTTTGAGTTTGGAAAAGAATTGGTTGGAGGTATGGCAAGGGCCTACCAATATTCTGCAGGAGTATACGACCAAGTATTCTTAGCTTCTAAAATGTCTGGAGCTAATGCTGCTCAACAGGCAAGGCTAATGCAAGTAGCCAAAGAAGTCAATGAGGTAACTCCTCTTACTGCTGCAGATATTGCATCAGGCGAAAGGTACTTGGCAATGGCTGGTAACAATGTAGAGCAAATCGAAAGAATGATTGGCCCTGCAGCTAAGCTAGCTTCTATCTTCAGTATGCCTCTTGGTCAGAAAGGTGGAGTTGCTGACTTGATGACTAACATCATGCAGACCTTTAATATACCTTCACAGAATGCTACTCAGGTAGTAGACCAATTGGCAACTGCAGTAACCTCTGCAAATATTTCTCTAACAGACCTTGCCCAATCTTTCCAATATTCAGGAGCAGAATTTAGAAATGCCAAAATCAGTATGGGTGATGCAGCTGCAGCCATTGGAGTACTTGGTAATCAAGGTATCCAAGCTTCATCAGCTGGTACTGCATTAGCAAACATGATGCGCTATTTAACACTTTCCGTAACCGGGCAGAAAAAGGGAGGTGGTGAGATGCTAAAATCTTTAGGCATTGACCCAAAAACTCTAGTAGATGCCTCGGGTAATCTTTTGAGATTAGATAAGATTATATCTATATTGGGAGATAAACTTAGAGGTAAACGAGGAATAGATATCTCCTCTGCTCTGTTTAATATCTTTGGAGTTCGTGGTACAAGAGCTGCCTCAGCTTTACTTCAGGATTACTGGACTGGAGCTAATAAGCTTACAGAACTTATGGATAAGGTTGCAGGTGCAAACGGTACAGTAGAAAACTTAACTCAAGAAAGATTACAAACTCCTGCTGGTATTATCGAACAGTTTAAATCAAACTGGGAGAACTTTATTGTAACTGCAGGTTCTACACTTGCTGAAGTCTTTAGCCCAGTACTTAAATTAGGTTCTGGTATCCTAAAGATTATTAACAGTATGCAAGAAACTTGGGCAGGTAAATTCTTGGTAAAGGTAGTTGCAACTGGTGCAGTAGTAGGTACTCTATATCAGGGATTTAAGTTTATTCAGGGTACTATCAAGATGATTAGTACCTTCCAGGCTTTAGCTACTTCAGAAACTAATGGTATGGCAGAAGGTATGGTAAGAACTAATGTTCAAGCTACTATCCTTGAAGGTCATATGAGAAATATCTCTGCAATGATGATGAGGATGACTGCTATGCAAATGGCTCCAGGTAAATTCTTTGCATTGCCCATGGGAGGTGCTATAGGTAAAACCAAGAAAGGTACTGTAGTAGCAAGAGATGCAAGAGGAAGATTTACTTCAATGAGTACACTTGCAGGTATGGGAGTTGGTACAGCAATAGGTTCTAATGTAACTAAAACTGCAGGCCAACAGATTGCTAAGAAAGGTGCTATGGGGTTTGGTGCTAGATTACTTGGTGGTAGACTTTTAGGATTCTTAGGTGGGCCTTGGGGACTACTAGCTTCTATAGCTATCCCTGCATTGATAGAAGTAATCGGTGGTCTTACAAGTTCTGTAGATAATAACACTGCTGCATTAAACTCAGAAGAAACCAAAGCTTCTATTCAAGACAGAAACCAACAAGCATTTATTGATGCAGTTAGAGGTGCAATCAGAGATGGATTCAAGGATTCAAGAATTAATATATCAGTAGATGGAAACGAAGCTGGAGACTTTGCTCCTGGTGGTCAACAGGATTTTACTGGTATATCTTTAGGATTAAACTAAACAATCATGGCAAGAATATTAAATCAAATAGCAGGTGGGGTTGTTGAAAAATACAATGACCTCACCAGAGATTCTGCAGGAGTTCTTACTGGTCCTCTGAATAAGCTTTGGAGAGCAAGAATTTATCTCAATAGAGCAACTTCTACATTGCCTAAAGATACTGCAGATAAAGGGAAGGTATATGACCCTAATAACCCATTTGGACCAAGAGCTAGTTCAAAGAATCCTAAGTTAAACCAAAGGATTCAGAATCAATATCGAATGGAATTAAAACATCAAGTAGAAGGTGGAGTTCCATTCGGATATGAAGAAATGGACCCAGCTAAAGGTCAGAGTGTTACAAAGAATAAAGAACTTTTCTTAGTAATGCCTGAGGTAAGAAGTATGAATCAAGTAGTGATTTATAATCTTACTGCTAGCCCATATCAATATATCACTCTTCAGAATAGACCACCTTCAATTGATTTTCGAGGAGAAACTACTTGGGCAACGATTAAATCTATGGGACGTAATACTCCTATGTATCACTTTACGGGTAGTGAGGATATAATTCAATTCAATGTATCTTGGTTCTGTAATGACCCTGATAATCCAAAAGAGGTAATTACTAAATGCCGACTATTGGAAATGTGGACTAAGGCAAACGCTTATCAGGCAAGTCCTCCGATTCTAAAAATCGAATGGGGCAGTTCTGGTATATTTGATAATCATCAATACATTCTTACATCTGCAACTTATACTCTGAATAACTTTAGGAATGCCTCAAGGACCAGAGTAGCAGGTAAGTCAAGTACAATCGAGGATTTAAAGTTATTGCCTGCAGCTGCAACTCAGGAATTAATCTTCAAAAGGGTAAGTGCTTATAACTTATCTTATCAAGATATTGTAACTGAAGAAGATTTAAAGAATACAAAAGGAATACAGATATGATAGACTTAAATCAATACCTAACAGGAGCAAGTCCCTATGATGGAGCCATTGCTCTTAAGTATGATGAGGGAGATTATTCATTAGAGGTAACTCCTCCAAACGTTCCTTACACTGATAACGATAAACAACATACTGTATTGGATGGAGAAACTATACAGAATATTGCCTATCGTTACTATGGTGACTCTGGTAAGTGGTATCTGATTGCCGAAGCTAATAATATCTTGAACCCTTTTCAAGAATTAGAACCTTATCAAATTTTAAGAATACCAATGTATGGCTGAAATTAGAAAACCTAACCAACCAATACTTTATAATGGAACAGCAACACCTTATATGGCTCTGTTCAATTCTGGAGGTATGCCTATAATGAATCCCATTACTGGCATACCTCTTGGCGCTTATATAAGTAATTGGAGCTACAAATATGATGAGGAGAAAGAGAACTTAGCTACCATTACATTTGATACTGGAGACCCAGATACGGTAGATATCGAAGACCTCCAGGAAAGCTCGATTATTTATCTTCAGTGGGGATACATATACCCTGATGGTCAATTTATCTCTAGCCCAGTACGCAGTATTAAGGTTAGAGATTTGGATTGTGTATTCGATTCCACTGGCACTCATGTGACGATTAAGTGTATAGATACAGTTGGAGATTTAAGATTCCAACCACCTTACACTCATTCAGATTTATCGGAATACAGTTTATCCAACTTCTTGGATAATGGTTGTAACGATGATATAGGCGTAATCATAGAAATATTTCAGTAATGGCTAAACAAATAATAAGTAATAAAGTTTACGAGTCACTACAGGTCCCGACAGAACAAAGTCGAACTACTACTGGAAAGATACTTTACGCTAACAGGTTTAGTGGAGTAGCTCAAGTAGCTATGCCCAGTGATTTAAAGTCCTTGATAGATAGTGACTTGGGATTAATAGGAAATAACATCTTGGTTCAATTAGAACAAAAGATGAAAGGGTATGCAAATGGTCCTTGGTATATTGATTCCCGGGATGGTGTAATATACATACACAACCGTAAGTTTCAAGAAGAACCAGAATACAATTATATTTACCAATCAGAAAATGGAGAAGTACTTAGAGTATCATTCGCTACTCAGAAAGTAACCAAAAGGGTAAAGGCTCAATTAACTCAAGCCTTAGACCCAGAAGATAAAGGTTTAATTGTAGGTTCAACAGATATCACAGAACCTGAAAAAGAGAAAGAGGAAGTAACTTTACTCAAACCCTTTGTAGCTCAAGTAGATAATACAATGGTAGTAAATTATGGTAGTGTACCTTACGAAGATTATCGTAGTCATCCTACTACTAATATTGCTGCCGAGATGGAAGCTGAACAAAGGTATGGAGCTAAAGCTCAAAAGTATAATTCTGCAATGAAAGAGTATGGTTCTCAGAAACCTTATGTTGCTTACAATGCAGGTAAACAAGAGGCTTTAGATAATCTGAGTACTGAGCAATATCGAGAAGCAATTAATACTGCTGTAAACAATTTACCGAACGATAAGAAAAGGGTTATTCAGCAAATCTTGAAGAACTCTAAGAACGGTAAAGAGTTAGAAAGTAATCTTAGGCAATTACTAGAAAACGAAAGATACCTATTTACTGGAGAATATAAAATGGAATACCTTGCAGAAGAATGGGTAGACCCAAGAGAATATGACCCAGAAGGTGGAACTATAACTCACATGGTGAATATCAGAACTTTTTCAAGTAATCCCTATGAAAAACAAATGATAGATAACCAATCTCAGAGAGGTATATCTGCAATGGAAAAGAATCCATATATTACTGTATACCCTGATACCTATAAAGTAGAGTATTCTGGAGATGGAGTTACTACACCCACTATGACTCGAAAGGTTAAAGCTAAAGTTAAGATACGAAGAATGAAGAAGGTACCATTCTTAGTACCAATCTATAAGTTATATCATAATCTCTTTAGTAGATACGGCGGAGCAGATAAGGTTACTTGGGCAATGAATGCTAATGCCAATGGAGGTCTTAAGATATCCGAAAGAAAGTTGGTATGCCAAATGACTGTAGTAGGTAGACCTTCATTACAATCTTCTCAGATAATATCTTTAGAGAATGTAGGAAAAAGGTGGTCAGGCTTTTGGTATATCAAGTCAGTACAACATTCAATGGATGCAGGTCAAGGTTATCTCTGTACATTAGACTTGGTTAAGAATAATGCAAGGGATGGACAGACTACATCTAAGACCCAACTTAGTACTCAGGACATTGTAAGTAATGATGCTAAGGATTCTGCTAAAACTGACTTTGGTAAGAACAAGAAGAATACTGCTAATGCTTCCGATATTGTACATGACTTTACCTACAATGAAGTAGTATACTTCGTAGAAAGATACATGGATGATAAGGGTAGAATTATCGATAAGAAGGGTGCAGGAGAGTTCTTACAGAATAAGTTCTATTATGATGAGATAAATGCTAAAGACCCTCAGGCTCTTGCTGCAGGTACAGTTCGTACAGAAGGTACAGTAGTAACTTCAAATGGTACAGCAATCTATGGTAAGACCAATGTGGTAAAGGCAGACCAATCGAAGGTTACTCCTTCTATGAAAGAAAGGTATAACTTTGATGAGTTTAATTGGGCAATGAAAGCTTATGAACGATATAAATCCAACAAGAAATAATGTACTCAACAGCTAAACTATTAACAGAAGAGGGTATCGAAGGTTTAGGTAGATACTACTCTATCTACCGTGGTATAGTGGTAGATAATAATGATACGGAGAAACATATGAACCGTATCAAGGTATGCTGTCCAGAAGTCATGGGTGGAATTATTACATGGGCCTATGCAAAAGGCCAACATGGTTCTATCAACAATGGGTTCAAGTACTTAGCTCCTAAGGTTGGAGATATAGTATTTGTTACTTTTGAATTTGGAGACCCAACTAAACCCCTATGGGAATATCATGGTTGGGGACTACAACAAATACCAGACCCTTTGGATGGTCCTAATAAAATGGGTATTATAACTCCAGAAGGGAATGTAATGGTACTTGATGATGATAATGGAAAGCTAACTGTTTATATAAATGGAGATGTAGGCATTGCTGCTAAAGGAAACATTTCTATTCAAGCACAAGGAGATGTAAGTGTAGGTTCTGGTGATACAGTAATCTTAAATAAGGGGGAGAATCAAGGAGTAGTTAATATTAAAGAACTAACCGAGAAACTCAATAATACCATTAAAGAACTGGAAACTCTAAGAGCTCTATTCAATTCTCATGTACACTCTGGTGTAACTACTGGACCAGGTTCTTCAGGTCCTACTGTAACTCAAGCAAGTCAACCGTTCTCTACTTTCAAACAAGAAGATTATGAGGACACTAAATGTATACACTAATGGATAACTATCTTACTAACATCGTTGGAAAGGGTATGATATTCCCTATTCAACTTACGAGAAATGAAAAGGGTGAAACCGGTTGGTATCCCGTTAATGGTGATATGGCTTTGGTAAGAAATAATATAAGCTCTATAATGTATTATTTAATAGGACAACGATTTCGACAGGAAAACTTTGGGAATCGCCTATGGGAATGTATAGAGGAGCCAAATACACAAGCCCTAAGTTTTATTATTAAAGAGTTTATTAAAAGCTCAATTGGTGCATGGGAACAAAGGATTACCTTTAAAGGTATCACCGTTTCTAGACAAGGTGCTAAAATAAACATAGAAGTTCATTATGTAGTTAATGAAACTTCTACTAGTCAGTACCTGTACCTGACCTATGATAAAAATGAAAATTCATTAAACTCTTATTAATATGGGAATCACTAATAAATGGCTCAACCCTTATCAGAGGTCTTACCAACAGATTAAGGCCAAGCTGATAGAATCACTTACGAATATCAAAGACAAAGATGGCAATGTACTCGTAACTGATTACTCGGAAGGAAATATATTAATCATTATCCTTTCATTGTTTGCGGCAATTGCCGAAGTTCTTCACTACTACATTGATAATATGGCAAGGGAATCCTTCTTACCTACTGCTCGTAAATACAGTTCAGTAGTTAGGCATGGAGCTTTGGTAGATTATCATGCAAGAGGTGCTATTGCAGCATCAGTAGATTTGGTAGTATCCAGGGATGTATCTGGAGATTCTATTGGTGCTAAATTAACTATACCTTCTGGAACTTTATTTACAGATTCTAATGGTAACAAATGGTTATCTTCTAGGGATGTAACTTGGTATGCTAATGTAACTACTTGTAAAGTTCCAGTTGTACAACATGAATTATATACCGAAAGCCAGATAAATGGAATGGTTATACCTTCAGATGAAAGGGTAACTATTACCTTAGGTACATTACCTAATGGTAAGTACTACGAACATGGAACTATGAGTATGAAGATTGGTGGAGAATCTTGGGTATTGGTGAATACCTTTGCTTATTCAAAACCCACCGATAAACATTTCATGGTTACTATGGATGAAGCTTTAAATCCATATATCTTATTTGGTGATGGTAAATATGGACAGAAGCCTGCAGCTAATGCCAAGATATCTGAGGTTAAGTTCTACCTTACTACTGGTATCAATGGTAATGTAAAATCTGGTATGATTACTTCTGTACCTTCAGTTATATCTTCATCAGTAACAGATGCTACTGTATCTAATACTTATGCTGCAGGTGGAGGTTCATCCTATGAGAATTTTAGTATGCTCAAGGAACACATACCTTTGAGTGTAAAGACTATGGGAGTAGCTATTACCAAACAGGACTTCATAGACTTAGCTAAACTGGTTGATGGGGTTAGTAAGGCAAAGGCAGAATACGAATGTGGTAGAAAACTAATCGTTTATATATCTCCTGATAATGGTGCTACTGCTGACTCTAACCTTATTCAAAAAGTATATGATGTATTACATCAGAACTCACCACTTACTACTTGGTTAACCGTTAAGTCTGCAGGTAAAGTAAATATTATCTTGGATGTAGAAGTTACTGGGAAGAAGTCTTATAAAACTTCAGAAATACAATCACAGATTCTTAGTGCATTATTTAATGCTTATTCTCCGGAGAACTCAGACATTGGTGGCAGCGTAAGAATCTCTGATATCTATGCACTCATAGATAATCTTGAATCAGTAGATTATTTACACTTGAAGAAGTTCTATACTAAACCATGGCCTACTACGGTATACGGTAACAAGGAATTAATCCTTGGTCAATTCCAATTAGACGAGGCTAATGGTAGTATGTCTTACTTTATATCTTTTTCCTCGGGTACTCAATTTACAGTACGTTCAGTTAAGGGAGGCTTTTCTTATGATGGCCAAGTGGGTAAGACTACACAGATTAGAGATACTATAAATGGATTTGTATTTGCCTTGGATATCCAGAATAATGGTTATCAATCCGGATTTAGATATACCATAACCATTGCAGAACCCAACAAGGATTATACAGACCCAGGTTATAATATTCCGGTATTCGAAGACTCAAGTCAGTTAACACTTAAAGTAAATGAAATCGTATGACAAATCTTAAAAACCTAATTGATTTCTTACCTTTCGAATTTAAAGAGCAAGATACTTATAAAGTCGACGGTAAGGGCATATTAGAAAGATTTCTAGAAATTTGTGGTAACTATTTCCAAGAAGATATAACTAAAGATATTGATAATATTCTAGATATAATCGATATCGATAAAACTCAGCAGAGGTATTTAAATTACCTCTGGGAGTTCTTGGGAGCATTACCATTTGCTAGAACCGGAGAACACAAGGGAGTTCCCAACTTAAGTGATGAACAGATTCGAACTATCTTAAAGTATTCAATCTCGTTACTTAAGATTCGTGGCTCAAGAAAATTCTTCGAAATTCTTTTTAATATGTATGGGCTAACCTGTACAATTACAGACCCGACAGATGGAGCAATGGATAAATGGGAAAAGATAGACCCATTATATGATACCGATTATTCTCAGTATGACAAGTATAACTATGATAAAATTTATGGTTGTGCTCAATGTATAGAGGTAAGTATTTCTATAAGTGGTCATGGGTTTACTTCCCCCACTCCAGAGTTCAAAGCTTTCAAACAATCAATTGATAAGTTATTCGATAGATTCTTACCATACAATGTATCTGGGAAGATTGCTTATGGATTTGATTTGGCTTACAATTATAAAATTGTAGCTGAACCTCTTATCAGTCCTGCAAAGATTGTAACAGGACATATAACAGAAGTACCCATTAGAGTAACTATTACTTCTGATTACGATGATGCCGATTTAAGATATCAGGTAACTGGATATGACCCATCTGAGAATAAGTGGAGCTCAAAGAAATATGAAAGCGGTTCTATTTTCTATGCAAGAAAGGGTGACCAAAGATATTATTTTCGAAGTGTAGGAGATAATTCAGTAACTACTTATGTAGATGTAGGTTTAGAATATTACACTAAATCTTATCACATATATGCCGACTTAGTAGAAGGAGGAACAGACCCAGATAATTTAGTAATTACAGGTACTAATCCAGTAATCAAAGTAAGGGTAACTGCAAATATGAATTATCAGGGAAATATTAAACCCGTATCTGTACAGTTACTTAATACTTATGAAACTAAAGATTCGGGTTCTGTTTGGGAAATAACTTCTGCAGGTACTTACGAATGGGTTATTGCAGACTTTCCTGCAAAGAAGGTTACTCTAAAGGTAACGGCAATTGCTACTAACTATACGGTATTCTGTGAACCTCGGAATATAAATCTTACCAACGGTGAAAAGTCTTTGATAACTATTCGTTCTTCAGATCCTAACGAAGATACAAGTCAACTTATTGCCGTATGTATTTCAGACCCAGGTATTTTAGTTCGTAATGGTCAAAGATGGGCACCAACTACTACTGGTACATTCCAATTTAGATGTACTAAAGATGACTCAGGTAATGCTAGTAATTATGGTACAGTAGTAGCTTACAGATTAGGTTATACGATTAACTACGATATAGGCGTATCAAACAAACGATTAAACCTAAATGCTCAAGGTTCTGCATCAGTTAATCTTTGGGTTACATCGGGTATTTATTATTCTACTTTCGAAAGTGCAAACTTAGGTAGTTATTTTGATACCGAGGTGACCATTTACAAAAAGAATACCCAAGGTACTTGGGTAAAACTTGGTACTTTAGAATTAACTAATCGCTATGTAGTTGGTCCTGATTTTTACTATGGTAGAAGTACAGAATACCAATTTAATGAGGCTGGAAGTTATAAATTTGAATTGGTGGGTGATGCTAGTAAGTCTGTAGAAGTAGAAGTACTTGCTTATATACCTACTCCTCAATCCTACTTGTGGTTAGAACCTTTGAATGAAGAGGATGAGAATTGGTATGAATTAGAACCTTACTCTGAAGCTGAAGCAGATGCAGGAAAGTATATCAAGGCAGGCTATCAATTAACCAAATCCAAGAATTGCCAATTCTACCTACGTTGGAGAGATGGTGGTAATATGATAACTGGGATTGACTTAGAGGGTTCATCTGAGAAATACAATTCGAACACTCTTATCACTTTCGATAAAGCAGGTAATTATGAGTTTTATTATCAAGGTTCAGTAGTAAGCCTTACGATTAAGGATGTTATACCTAAGTATATTTTAACTTGTAATCCAGTAAGTGCAGAACTAAGCAAAGATGTACAAGAAGTATCTACTATCGTAACCTGTACTTCAGATACTGGAGAAGTTTCAGATATTGTATATGAGACAGCTCCGGATGTGGTTCATCCAAGCCCTTATCAATTCTTTACTAATTTACCAGGTAAACATACTTTCTATGTGAAAGCTAATCCTGCAGTTAAAGCAGTATTCATAGTAAACCTGTTGGATGTAGTTGATAAGACAGAACTTACTTGGGAATCCAATGATATTTCGGAACAAGGTATTAATATATTAGTTCCGGAAGGAACAGAATGGTCACTTAAAATAGAATAAACAAAATGGAAAGCAGCTCTTTTAACACATTATTTAAAACTGGTATCATTGGATTCACTTCTGAATGTTATACCATTATCTTTGATTTGAGGTGGATGATTTTATTAGCCTTTGTACTAATACTTACAGATTTTTGGTTTGGGATATCTGCAAGTAGGGCAAAGAAGATTGAAATAAGAAAATCTAGAGCCGGGAGAAGAACTCTTAATAAAATCATTGATTACCTGTGTTACATCTTACTGGGTGCCGTAATAGGTAAAGCCATCGGAGAACCTTACGGATTAAATCCAATAACAGTATCTATAACGGTAATGGTATTATGTTACTGTTTTGAAATAGATAGTATTTATAATCATATCTGTACTTTACATGGTGTAGAAAAGAAGTACAGTATCTGGTCTATCTTTTGGAAATTGATAACCTTCAAGTTCAAGGCTGTAGGAGAGGCTTTCCAAGATATGAAAAACCAATCGAAAGAATATAAGAGTAATAACAATAACGAAGATACATTATGAAAACCTATTTTGATTATGAAGGTATAATAAAGTCTAAGGATGCAGCTGAAGCTATAGCTGCACCAGTAGGCATTGGCCCATTTTGTGGATTTGGTTCTGCAACGATTGTAAATAATGCAATCACTCTCTTGCCTAATGGAGAACCTACTTCTCCTGCATATCAAGCAATAAAGGATAGAATCCTTTCAAGGTATATGACTAAAGCTGCAGATTCTGGTGAAGGACCAGATACAAATTTTGGTTGTATAGCAAGGGATGGTACAATCTATATTTCTGATAGTGCTAATATTAGTATACCTAATATTGAAGGCTCAAAGGGTTCTAATGAGGATGTGATTGTATTTGCTTACCATACACCTTTGGAAGAGCCTGTACAGAACCCAGTACAGTTCAGAGCTTTCTGGAATGAATCCAATTCGTTCTATTCTCTGTACAAGAAATCAGTAGACCCATTATACCCAACACCCAAGGATTCTAGAAACCTGTCAAAAACAAATGTATTAGAAGATAATGAATTATCATATGAGTCTCTAGTGAATAGAGCTATGGCTTCAGTATCTCAAGGTTTGGTAGACAAATCCTCAATGGTATTAATTGGTATATATGGGCAAGGTACTAATTCAATGGATAACTCAGTAGAGAAATATTCTATTGTTCCTTATGCAGGAAAGTTTCCCCAACCAGTAGAATATAATACTGCTATCCATGGAATGCAACAAGCCAATATAGAAACTCTCTTACGACTATTGCAAGGATTCCCAAACTTTGATATCAAGGCTTACATTGATGAAAAGCTTGGTGGTATGGCAGGAGCTAATATACCAAGAGGACTAATTGCCATGTGGAATGGAGTTTCTGTACCAGAAGGTTGGGCTTTATGTAATGGTCAGATTGTAGAAGACTTACAGACACCAGACTTATCGGGTAAGTTTATTGTTGGCTGGTCATCGGGTAATGAGGATTACAATTTGATTGGTAATACGGGTGGCCAAGAAAAAGTAACTCTTTCAACTCAAGAGATTCCATCTCACGTTCACAATTTCGCAGATGCTTACTTTATCGAGGCTCATTCAGATTTGGTGGGAGCTAATGGTACTCAATGGATTGGTAATAACCTTTCTGGTAGTAATAAAACTGATAGAGATAATTCTTATGTATGCCTATGGGACCATGATACCAGGGCTGCAGGTGGAGGTCAACCTCACGAAAATAGGCCACCTTACTACGTACTGGCATACATTATAAAACTATAATATTATGTCTTAACTACTTATATTGTTGACAAAGAACTTTTAATTTATGGATTATAGGAGAGGGACGTTGGGAAACGCCCCTTTTCTTTTGTGTTTAGTAGTGAAGTTCTTCTTTAGCTTTCTCTTCCCAATATAAGATATCTTGTTTGAGTTCTCCTATGTATTTAACCGACTTCTTAGTTCTAGGCATATCAAAGAACTCAACCAGCATTATATTGGTGATTCTTTCTCCATCTTTAATTCGTTCTTTAATATAAGGAGGTGGAGTAAGTAATACTTCAAATACCATATAAGCATCTGGAGATAATTTCTCTTTCATATACTTATATAATAATTCAAGCATTTCTTCCTTAGCCTTAACCTCTTCATCGTCATCTTCGAGTTCCTTATCATTATCAAATAAATCCTCAAGCTTAAATAAGTTCTGGTTATATTCTGCAACCTCTCCATAGGCAAATCTCAGAAGCTTATTTTTAAAAGTAGCTAGAGATGATAAGATTCTTGCTTTAAGATGTTCTTCACTACAAGTACCGTAGTACTTATTAAAAACAAATAACATTTTATCCCAGAAATAAGAAGATATTATATCTGGAGTAAGGTTGAATCTTTTGTAATCTATCTGTTTGGTTAGGTTCCTAATAACAGGTTTACAAACTTTATACAACCTATTAAACATGGCTTCATCATAATCCTGCATAGGTTTTAATCTGTGCAGTTCTGAACCATTATTACCGTTGGTCTTTCTCATATCTTTATAAATATTTCTTAATGCAAATATATAAATTTATTCATTATATAATATAAGAATATTAAAATATTTCACCGAACGGCTGAGGATTAGAAGACTAGATACTGTGGACATGAGTTCAGAACTATATGGAGACTATCAAAATCTATTAGTTATTATATTGCAATATATTAATGTATGAAAAAAGATAAAATCAAATTTAGCTTTACACCGGACTTTCAGTTAGAGATACTCCGGTTCATTATTCAAGACAAGGAAGGAGGTTTAGTACTGGGAAGGTTAAAACCCAGTTACTTAGTTCTTATTGAGCATTCCTTAATATGTGAGGGTATACTTAAGTACTTTAAGAAGACAAAAAAGATACCTTCTCAGAATGTATTAAAGGAAGTGATAAAAGAAATGCTAGAATCCAAAGCTTATGTAGACTTAGTAACTAAGGATGACATCCCAACTATTGAGAGAACCATTAAGAACCTCTATTCAATTCAATTATCAGATTCCGAATATATTAAAGAGAAGATTTATAAGTTCTCTACTTATGTTGAGATGAAGAACTTGAATGATTCATTCGATTTAGATAACTTCGAACAATACGAAGAATACTCTAAAAAGATTGAGAAGGTTCTTCAAAAGAGTAAGCCTAAGAAAGAGGATGAACCCTTATATATGATTCGGGATGTTACGGAGAGACAATTCAAAAGACAATCAGAACCATCCGTAGTTCCATGTCCATTTAGGCAATTGAATGATTTGACCAATGCTGGTGGATTTCCAGTAGCTTCAGTAAATGTAATCTTGGATAGACCTAAGGCAAAGAAAACATTCTTCATGGTAAACCTTGCAAGAGGATACCTAAGAATGAAGAAATCGGTATTATATATAGATACAGAAAATGGTCAAGAACAAATCATGGACCGTTTCATTCAATCAAGTATCAATAAAACAAAGAAGGAATTATATTCCGGAGATTATGATAAACTCGAGGCTAAGCATTTAAGGAAATTGGCAAGGTTTGGAGTTGAATTGGTAGTTGAAAGAGTACCCGCATTAATTACTGACTGCAATTATATAAGAGAGAAGATATTAACTCTTAGAAGCCAGGGAATTGATATTAAGGTATTGATGGTCGATTATGCAGGTAAGCTTGCATCATTAGCTAAAGATAAAGAGGATTTTGATAGAATCTCAAACGTATATATTGACTTACAGAACTTAGCAGAGGAACTACATTTAGATGTTATATGGACTGCTCATCATATTACAAGGGAGGGTAAGAAACATAGAACTACCAAGTATGATGAGAATGATATCTCAGGCTCAATTGCAATTGTTCGTAATGCTCAATTTATAATGGGTCTTAATTGTACTGAGCAAGAGGAGAAAGATAATATTCTTCGAGTTGAGATTGTAGTACAAAGAGATGGTCTTCCTTCGGGTAGAGCTTTATTCAAATGTGATGTCGAAAGACAAAGATGTACAGAATTTACTAAAGAACAAAGAAAGAACTACGATGAACTATACGGTAAAAAACTTGAGGAATCTTTTAAGAAAGGTAATCCTGATGCTGATTCCAAGAAAAGAGAAAGGACAACTGGAGATATATAAATGCAAACTCGGTATTCATGATTGGGTAACCGAGTATTGGTGGGAAACCAGACAGAAACCCAGGAAGGCTATCTTTTCAAAGAAAGGAGGTAGGAAGAGAGTTCAATATTATACTAAATATCGTACCAGAACCTATTGTAGAATCTGTGGTAAAAAGAAGAATGAGAACAAAGAAAGTAGAAGTAGTAAAAGATAGATGGACTAAGGGATTAGCTTTAGAAATATCCCATAATGGTTGGCAAACAACTTCCATCGGTGACCTGGATTTAGAGGATTTAAAGAGAATCCGAAAAGTAATTCGTAAAGCTATAAGGGAACATGAAAATAACAAACCAGTTTAAGTCTAAGCTCAAAACTTATTTCATTAAAAGACTTGGAGCTTTTGAATATAGGAGAGGATGGATGAAACTCCCAACTTGCCCTTACTGTCATAGGGAATTAAAAATGGGAGTTAATCTTTCCATGTACAGAACTAATTGCTTTAGATGTAATGAGCATCCGAATCCTTCACAATTAGTTATGGATGTTGAGGGATTCGATACTTATCACGAACTTATAAATTTCTTAAACAATGGACAATTCGAAGAACTTGAATTTCACGATGAGAAAATTGAACTTGCAGAAGCTAAGCCTTTGTACTTACCAGATAGTTTTAGACTCCTTAGTATCGGAGATTCACAAATTGCAAGGAGCATTAGAAGCTATGTCAAAGGCCGCGGATTTAGTATCGAAGAGTTATGTAAACATGGAGTTGGTTATGCGACAAAGGAACCTTTCTTCGGGTACCTTATTATACCGTTCTATTATCATGGCCAACTCAGGTATTATAATGCCAGAAAGGTTATTGGAAACGGTCCTCGGTATAATAACCCCAACAAAGATATCACAGGCCTTGGAAAAGAGTTTATCATATTTAATTATGACGCATTGGAAATGTACAGATCGGTATACATCTGTGAAGGTGCACTCAATGCCCTTACTATTGGGGATAGAGGAATTGCCACAATGGGTAAAGTTGTATCTAAATATCAACTAAACGAATTAATAAAAGCACCTTGTCAACGGTATATAATTCTATTAGATTTTGATGCTCAAAAGTATGCTATAGAATTGGCATTGAAACTTATACAATACAAGAAAGTGAAGTTAGTTCTTTTTGAGGATAATAGGGATGTAAACGATTTAGGTAGGAAAGCCGTTCTTAAAAAAGTTTATGAAACTAGATATGCTACCTATCAGGGATTAATTAAACTTAAAAACTCATTATGATGGAAGATAATGTACCAGGTTTTATAGGTTACCATATTACTAGAGATGGAAGATTATATTCAAGACGGATAGAAAGATCTCCTTATAAGTTTGGTAAATGGCATAAACTAAGGCTTTCGAAAAAGGCCAGAGTTAAGGTAAAACTTTATAAGGACGGTAGAGGTTATAATTTGAGTATTAGTAGGTTGGTAGCTTTAGTATATGTATATAATCCTAATCCTTCTAAGTTTAATGAAGTAATGCACTTAGATAATAATCCTTTAAATAACCATTATAGGAATCTTCAATGGGGTACACATAGTATGAATATACAACAAATGATTTTCGAACAGAGAAGGAAATCATTTAAAACTATTCAAAATCCTAATTGGGAGAACTTTAAAATTTCTGATAGAAAATTGAGAAGATTAAATAGGTTATTGAGTTTAGGTAATAGTAGGATATACATTAGTAAAAGGTTAAAGGTGTCACGTAAAACACTCTATAACTTTATTCATAGAATTCAAATCCGAAACTCTTTGGAGTAAGGATTACCTATTATATTATATAACTTAAAATATTAATGATATGAAGATAATCGATTATGTAGTTAAGACCATGATAGTTTTGGCAGGTCTTTTAATTCTAGGGTATTTTATGCCAGTTGTAAGTTGGTTTGAAAAACCTCAACCAAGGAAGAATATGGTTTTCAGATGTGAGATGGTTGATGGTAAAGTTAGGGATTATACTTTAAACTTACCCGAAAATGTTACTTGGTATGTAGGTACCAATAGAGGTTCATATTATGTATCATTTGGTTCTCCCACTAAAAACCTTTATGGGAAGAAATGCCCAATAGATAATAACGAGGGTTGTATTAATGGTGTTTTAGTTTGTAATAGAGTAAAATGAGAGAACCCAGTATTCACATTACTAAGTCTCAATTTGAGGAAATATTAAATACCTTAGAGGTAGATAACTTCCCAGTTGAGGCTTTTTTTGTTATTGCACGAAAAGAGGCAATAAATACTAGAGCAGTGGTTGTTTCTAATAAAGGGACAACTAAGAAAGTAACTAATATATTACTAGCATCTAAGGGTAATGCTTCCCTTGTTGCCGATATATTATATGCTACTCGTATAAAGCTTAAGCATAGAGGAGTTCGTAAAATAAACGAAAGTAATACAAGGGAATGGGCTTTATGTAAAAAGCTTGCTGAGATATGTAATACCTTTTGTGAGGATTTTAAATTTGATACTCGGGAAGGATTTATTAAATACATTGAGACTGGTTTAAAGAGGATGACTGATTATCGTAATGTTATGCAAAGGTTGATATCTATGCAGGATAACATTACTAATCAGACAGAAGCTGAGATTAAATTACAGTCAGCAGATTTAGAACTCACTGCTAAGGTACATGATTACTTTGTAAGTAAGATTGCTAAAGCAACTGGTATATATGAATCATATGAAAATAAACCAGAGAAATATGTACACTTTGCAAAGGTAGGAGAATTCTTAAAAGAAGAAGGTTGGGATTATAAGACATTCATTGATGCTCAGTTTGAATCTCTTGCATGGTGTAATGGATTACCAGATATTGCACAGATGTATACGGATAAAGCAATCGAAAGATACAATAAGTATTTATATAAGTATAAGAACAAAAAATCCCTGGAAGAGGAACCTGAAGTTGAAGGTTCTCTCTGGGAAAAGATTAATAATTAAAAACGTAACGTTATGAAAGCTTTAAAATTTTTAGGTAACAGAGTAGAGGATGCAGCTAATGCTTTTATTGATGTCCTCAAGTATTCAGACCAGTCAGTAGATTATCCTGACTTCAATGATATCGAACCTTGGCCAGATGATATTGTTAACATGTTCAAGGATGCTCTGAAGGATAAACCTTTCTCTGAGATTAGTGCTATCTTAATGTATACTCAACAGTCTTCAAGATTTGAACCTATTGCAGAACTTATGTTGGGTATTGGTTTGGTAGAGATGAGACACTACGATAAATTATCTGATTTCTTACAGAAGGCAGACCCATACGAAGAGAATTCAGTTATGGATATTTATCCAAAGGTAGAGGTAGGTTTTTCTCCTGAGAGTGCTTTGAAGATTGCATTAGATTCGGAGATAGAAACTATCGGTCATTACAAGAAGATTATGAATAACGTAGCTTTATACAATGACCGGGCAGATTATGATGACGTGATGTACTTATTGAATAAGTTGGTTGCTGATGAGGAACATCACATTAAACTTCTCAAGGAAGCAATGGGAATGGATAAAGCTACTAAAGGTGTAACGGTAATTATCAAATGAGTAGGATAATAATACAAAACGGAAATATGTGCGAACTTGATTTACCTCTTAAGTTCGCACAGAAACTCTACCAGGAATTTTCGGTTAGACATCCTAATGCTTTCTATTTACGTACAAGGCAAAGAGGTATGCAGAACTGGGATGGCAAAATACATTATATAAACAAGCATGGTGAGTTTAAGATAGGTTTTCTTCCGGCAGTATATGAAAAGTGTATTGAGTATGGAATTAAACCTAAAGTTGTAGATATGCGGAAACCTTTACCCAAAGTCAAAAAGGTAGTTACGAAAATAGGTAAGTATAAATTAAGACCAGAACAAGAGAAAGCTGTAAAGGCAATTATATCTAACCAAGTAGGTAACTCTCTTTTTCAGATTGGAGTTTTAGATTACACGGTTAATGCAGGTAAAACTCTTATCATGTCATCTTTATATTTATCTTATAAGAGACAGTTAAAGACTTTGCTAATAACTAATGACTCCGATTGGTTGAATCAAGCTAGAGAAGAGTTTAAGCAATATCTCCCGGGAGAAGATATAACCTTTGTTCAAGGTAAGGTTTTAAATTGGAGTAACTTTACAATTGGTATGGTTCAATCTATTTCTCGGAACATGAGATTCTATCAACAGGAATTATCCAAGATAGATATGGTTTTGGTAGATGAGGCAGACCAAGGTGGAAGTAAACAATATCAGAATGTACTTACTCGTTTATTTAATACCAGAATTCGTATAGGATTATCTGGTACCATTTATATGAGTAAGCTTGCTAAGGATAAAGTTAAGAATATGAACCTTGAATGTTTCTTTGGTAAAGTGATTGCCGAGTTTAAACTTAAGGATTCTATCAAGAAAGGTTACTCAACTAAAACAATTGTAAAGATGGTACCAAGTAGACCTTGGTATGGTAATTGGGAATCCGAGTTTGTAACTTATAAAGACATCTATGATGATTCTATTACCTTGAATAGGTATGCCAAGAGAATGGCCTATGCTCGGTTAAAATGGAATATTAACCAAGGTAGATATCCTGCACTTGTAGTATGCAAGCATATTGCACATTGTGAAAATCTATATAAGTTTTTTAAAAAGAAACTGGGCGATGCCTATAATCTTTCCTATGTGCATGTTAATACTCCTTCTAAGTTAAGACAACAAATAATGAAGGATTTTAGAGAAGGCAAGATAGATATCCTGGTATCAACTACAATCATTGCTCGAGGTAAAAACTTTCCTAAGCTTAGATACTTACTTAATGCAGCCAGTATGAATAGTCAGGAAAAATCTATTCAATTCCTTGGTCGTTTGGTAAGAACTGATGAATCTAAAAATAAGGTATACCTTGATGACCTTCATTATCCTGGGAATTACCTTAGCCGACATGGCAGACATAGGAAACAATATTATCAAAAACAAGAATTGAAAGTTATTCTGTTAGAGAAGCTATGGAAGAATCACCCTATTCATTCTTTATAAGAATACCTTACTTAAGTAGACTTATAAGTACTATGGATAATTACTTTTTCCGGTAGGAGGAAGTAATTAATCTAATAGAGGGACATAGGGCATTAAACATTAATACTTAAAACAATGGGATTAACATTACTAATACCAGTAGTACTGGGAGTGATTATCGGAATATTCTATCTCTATTCATCTCAGTATGATTATGATGAATATAAATATCAATGTCATCAATGTAAAAGGAAATTCAGAAAGGACGAATTAAAAGATTTAAGAGGTCCTTGGCATACTAAGGATTGGACCTGTCCACATTGTAAACATCAAAATGTAACAATTAAAAGTTATGATTATTAAATTATATAAGAAGCTGGTTGATAAGATAATCGGAGAGGAACTTACTCCTCTCCATGTCTTTAATTGTAGTTCATTAGTATGGGTATCGGATATACAATCTACTCAGGTAATACCCAATGAGTATAAGGTATATTTTGATTTATCTTTCTGTTCAGGACTACAGGTTAGAGTACTAACTTATACTGATTCGCGTTACTCACAACACTTGGGTGATATCAGGAAACTATTTATAAATGCAATTGGACATTCCTACTTACCACTTTATGAGTCGGAATTGAAGATTGGAGATTCAGTTATAAGACTAACAGAAAAAAGAATAGATGATTAATTATGGCAAAGAAAAAACAACAACTTCCTGATTTAACCAAGCAGGATATACTTACACCGATAGACCTAACAAAATTAGGAACTAACGGTGATGTTTGCTTTGGTATTGGGTATGATTTATCCACTAAAGAGTGTAAACTATGCGGAGATTCCGAATTATGTGCATTCAAGATGTCACAGAATTTGAACATTACCAGGAAAGAATTAGAACAGAAGAATCAATACAAAGATTTGGATATATTGGAAGATACAGTTGGTATTAAGAAATACATCCGAGGTTTGATTCGGAAAGGGAAAGATAAAAAAGAGATTATCTCAAAGACAGTTGAGAAATTCGAAGTACCAAGAAAACGTATTAGAGAACTTTATCGAGAGTGCAATGAAAAAAATTGATATGATATGGGCCATGTTCAAGATATATCTTAACAACCCAAATTATTATGTAAGGCAAGAGGATGTTCTTGCTGATTTGTTTATGGAGGGTGAATCAGACCTTACCAGATTCTGTCATTCATTGGGTATATACCCTCAACGAGGATTAACATTTGGACAACTTTTAAAACAATGTAATATATTATGAACAAGCTAAGATTTATTAAAGTAAGAGACGTAAAGACTCCTTCTCGGAGTAATGATGGTGATGCAGGTTTGGATTTCTATATCCCAGAAGATTTAGACCCTCAACATCTTATTCAAATGGAGGCAAATAGAACTCCAAATCATTTCACTCCGGACTTTGTATTGGGAGTAGATACAGTTACTAATCATGTAACTACAATTGAGATTTACCCTGGAGGTAAGATACTTATCCCCTCTGGTATCAAACTTCTTATGGAACCAAGAGAGTCTATGTTAATGGCTGCTAACAAATCTGGACTTGCTTCAAAGAAAGGTTTACTCTATACGGCAGAGATTGTAGATTCTCCTTATGTTGGTGAGATTCATATTGGTATCATCAACTTAAGTAGAACTATACAGACTCTTAAATCAGGAGAGAAAGCAACCCAATTTATTCATGTACCAGTTTATCTTACTGAACCAGAAGAAATTCAAGAAGGAGATTTTTATTCTGAATCTCAAATGTGGGGAACTCGGCAAGGTAAAGGATTTGGCTCATCAGGAAATTAATAAGAAAGGAGTATACCTTGGACATCAGGAATATTAAAGAAGAGGTACCACCTACTAGAGAAGGTACTGAGTTACAGAATATGTATTCTCTTGGAATACAACAATTTGAAGGCTACAGGCAAATAGAAAAATTGCCAGAAGCCCCATTGGACGTGAATAACCCATATAATCAAGTAATCCTTAAAGACTTTATTGGTAGAGTAATAGAGGAATTGATGGAGGGTTATGAATCTACTTCAGAAGTGGTTAAGATATGTCATAAGTGGGGATGGAATATTGACCAACTTACAGAAGATGAATATACCCAGGTACTCAACCATTTGCAAAATGCCAATGAGGAACAGGTAGATGCCTTGGGATTCTACTTCACTTTATTTCTCTTTGCTAACATTGCTCCAGAAGATATTCTATCATGGGGAACTAATCATGTAATGGATTACTCAGACTTCAAAGTAAACAACTTGAAGGATGTAATGACTCTGGGAATAGCAATGGTTACCGAAGGTACTATTGGTTTAGTTAATCGGTTTAACATGATTGATGAAGACCATGAATCCGTAAAAGACTACACTCCAGGATTCAATACTTTAAGTGAAGCATCACATGAAGAAGAAAAGATATTATTGTTCAATGTAGTTTACGAACTGAACATTGCAAGAAATCTTCTAAAGTGTAGGCCATGGAAACAAACTCAGGTAATGACTAAGGAATTAGATTTTCAATATTCTTTGGTAAAAGCTTTCTACTTATATATGGGATTCCTGGGTATTCAAGGGTTTACTCCCTATGAATTATTTATGTTATTCTTTAAGAAACAACGCCTTAATATATGGCGTCAAAAATCAAATTACTAATGTCGGGTTGGAACAGAAAATTAGAGGGTCTTCAATCGAATACGGAGGAGACCCTCCACTCTTTGGAGTTTGCAACTTCACAAGAGGCATGGGAGAAATTGAACGAGGCTTTCCTAAGGTTAGACCCAGTTCTTTTTGATAAGGGTGCTACTGCAAACAGTGGAGTTGCAGTAGCATACAATGTGTTTATAAAAATACGTAAAGCATGGGTAGACCCAGATTTTGATTATGGTAGGTGTTTTAATTACAAAGAAACTAAGTGGACGAGCTTATTGAATAATTATATTGATTTTAATAAGTTAGACCTCTTACGTAGCAAATTAAGAATCCTGAAGAACAAGTATAATCAGAATTACAATGTTACATATATGTTTAATAATCATCATGATAACGGTAAACAATGTTTAATTGCTGCAACTTTTTCGAAGAGATTTCAAGAGGACATCCCAGTTATTACAATGGTAATCAGAGCATCAGAGATTACAAAGAGGTTAATATTCGACTTCCTATTAATTCAACGGATGGCCGAATATGTGTATGGGCCGGACCAGTCAGTACAAATCAACCTATTTGCGACTCAAATGTATGGGAATGTAGAGACACTCTTAATGTACTCAGCTTATAAACCTTTAAAGAAAGTAATCAAGGGTATAGATAATCCTTGGACTAAAAGAGTTAAAGAGGTTTATAAGAAAATCCAAAAGGGTATAGAGAAAGAATGGTCTTCATTTAAGGTATTCTTCAGGAGTTTTAAAGTACTTCGTCCGGACTTATACGAATACCAAGCTTTGTTAGCAAAGGACTTGCTATTAGAATATGAAGATATAGAATATCCAGAAAATGTGATATCCTATTCTCAACGTAAAGCATATAAGAAGAAACTTTTAAAGAAACAGAAGAATGAGAATCTACAGTAATTCTTTTGAGTTAATGTCAGAACTTGGCAGAGAACTCAACAGTTATGGTCAAACTGTAAAACCAAAGACCTATCAGAATAAAGTCATTGAAGGTAAAGAGGAATTTGAAACAAAGGAACTCATTTGCCAACAATATTGCTTGACTTCACTCGGAGACCCAGTATGGTTATTTGTATTTTCACATTCAAGAGAATGGGCAGATGCAGAGTTAGGAGAAAGGCTTTGTTGGTATGGTTTAAATCCCGGTACAGCTTGGGAGTTAAGGAAAGACTTATGGGAACAATTCTTAGTTGAGGGTCCAAATGGTAAAAAGTTTGATTATACTTATCCAGAAAGGATTTGGAATGATTTAAGTGATACTGGTAAGTTAGCTTTAGAAGAAGTAATTAATCTTCTTAAAAGGGATAATGATACTCGTAAAGCAGTACTCCCAATATTTCATGGTTCAGATTTATGTTTCCTTGATGGAAGTCGACGTATTCCTTGCTCTATGTATTACGATTTCCTTATCCGTCAAAACGGTAAAGGAGAGAAGGTATTACATATTTGCTATCATCAAAGAAGTTCGGATTTTGCCCAACATTTCGGTAATGATATCTATTTAGCTTGGAGATTAATGGAATACGTAGCTCAAGAAGTAGGAGTAAAGCCTGGGTATTTATATCATACCATAGATTCATTACATATATACAAAAAAGACTGGCATTTCTTATCTTGTAATTTAGAGGATTTGAAAGATGACTACTAAGTATTCAAATATAAAAGGGTACCCTGGATATTATATATCTAAAAGGGGTACCCTTTTCACTTCCCTTAAAAGGGCAGGAGTTAAAGGGAAAGGCAATGGTAGGAAAGGTACTACTACTGTGATTTCTAATATTTGGAGAAAAAAGTATGTATCTTTAAAATCTAATGGTTATTTACAATGTACACTCTTTAGAAAAAGGTTTTATATACATAGGTTAGTATATGAAGCTTGGGTTAGTAATATACCAAAAGGATGTGATATTGACCATATAAATGGTATAAAAACCGATAACAGAGTATCAAATTTAAGAGTAGTTTCAAGGTCAGAAAATTTGAAACATAATTATGAGTTGGGTTTTAAGGGTTCTAATTATATACATACCTTTTCTGATAAAGAAAGAAAGCTTATAATTGATGATTATAATAAAGAGGGGCTCAGTATAAAGAAATTATCCCTTAAATATGGTTATTCTAGATACTTTATTCATCAAGTATTGAAAGGAGTTAGATAATGGAAACAAGATATCACATAATAAGAAACAAAAGAGAGTTAAAGAAACTCATTGCTTGTTGTAAAGCAACTGGTTATGCTTGCTGTGACTACGAAACTAATGCTGAACCAATCTATAACAAAAGTTTCAAGCCAACTATTCTCTCGGTATCTTGGATGCCAGGATTTGGTGCTTCTATTCCCTTAGACCATTTCCAAACTAAAGAATATACTTCTCCCGGATGGAACTGGAAGAAGATGTTAAGGAAATTTGGGGAAGAGGTTATTGAGAATTATGATATTGTAAAAGTTGCATGGAACTGGAAATTTGATGACCAGATTAATCAAAAGTATCATATCTATTATAGAGGTACATGCTTAGATGGTATGCTTGCAAAATATGTTCTCAATGAAGAAAAACCTCACGGGTTAAAGGATATGGTTAGAAGGTATCTACCCGAATATGGTGATTACGAAAAGCAAGATAAATTCGATAAGATACCCTGGGATAAAAAAGAATTAGACCCATTATGTAAATATGGTTGTCAAGATACAGACTTTACATTACGATTAATGATATTCTTTGAGAAGAAGTTAATTGATTTAAAGATGTATTCTGTATTCCGTAATTTATTTATGTGTAATTCCCGGGTATTAACCTCCGTAGAGAAAGAGGGATTATACCTTGATAGAGATTTCAACCAGAAATTACTTGAGGAATATAAACCGAAGATTGATGCTGCTAGACAAGCAATATATGATTTACCAAGGGTAAAGAAGTTTGTAAAGAAATTCAATCAGCAAAAGGTTGAGAAATATATCGAATCTATTGAGGCTGAACTTGAAGAATTAGATTATAATGACCCAAAAGATAAACGTAAGATTGATTCAAGGGAACAGAAGATATCTAATATTCGTGCAGGAGTATTTACTACCAAGAAGGAGCAGGATTTAATTAGACCTATCAATCTTGGTAGTCCAGTTGATTTACCAGCACTTATGTATTCAGATTCTGGTTTTAAATTCCCAGTAATTAAAAATAATGAATCTGGTAAGCCAAGTACAGATGAAGATACTTTGGTTGAATTAAGGTTAACAGTAAAAGACCCAGAATCTCCAAAAGCAATATTCCTTGATAAGCTACTTGAATTAAGAGGTTTACAGAAAATGTATACTACCTATATTGAAGGTTGGCATGAAAAAGTCCAAGATGATTCTCGATTACATGGTAGGTATAATATACATGGAACAGATTCTAATCGATTCAGTTCTGCTGACCCAAATATGCAGCAAATACCAAAGACATCTGTAGACCCAAATATTAAGAAACAATTAGTTGCTCCTCCGGGTTATTTATATATGGCATTCGACTATTCTCAAGCAGAATTAAGAATGATGGCTCATCTATCTGGAGACGAAACTTATTTGGAAGCATTTGCCAAGGGAGTAGACCCTCATCTTGGTATAGCAGCAGCAAAATACGGTGTATCAATCGAAGAAGCAAGTAAAGCTTATGAAGATGAAACACATCCCGATTATAAGTTATGGAAGGTAAGGAGAAAGCAAGCTAAACAGATTGCATTTGGACTTATTTATGGAATTGGTAATAAATTGCTAGCAGTTAAATTATCTGACCCAAAAGCAGGTATTATAGTTACACCAGAAGAAGCAGCAAAGGAAATGGAAGTATTCTTTGGTCAACATCCTAAGATTAGGAAGTTTAAAGAGAAACAAGAGAAATTCCTTCGTAAGCATGGGTATTACACACAGTTATTTGGTACTAAACGAAGACTCCCACAAATATATTCAAATGACAAGCAAGAAGTTGCTTATGCAATTCGTTTAGGTCTTAACTTCCCCTGTCAAGGTGCTGCAGCAAATATGACAAATTTTGGAGCTATCCTTGTTTATTGGTTAATGAGACAAGGTAAATTACCCATGATGAAAGAAGCTTGTACAGTACATGATGCTGTATATATGTATTCTAAACCTCAAGATATTAACACCTGGACTGTATATACAATCTGGAATATCCTACGTAACCCAAGTACGAAAAGGTATTTCGGATTTCAAGTTGATGATGTTGATATGGACATGGACTTTACCATTGGTAGAACTATGGCAGAGGAATTACCCTTTATCCCTGGGTATGATTATAATAAGATGTTACAACCCGATTTCTCAGTAGAGGAATATATGGCTGAACATAAGAAATATAAACATATCCATATTAAGCAATTTAAAGAGAGATTTAATAAACAAATGAAGGCTTATGAAAAAGATTTTGAACGGACCCACGATTTACCGAGCTAAATGCCCATACTGTGATTGTGAATTTGAATATGACTACTCAGAAGTAGATTCATCCACTTTTGCTGATTGTAAATTAGTTAAGTGCCCAGGTTGTAATAGGTATCTTCATCATAAAGAAAATCCAAAATCACATACAGAAGTGAAGAAAGAGGATACTATGACAACATAAATAATAAAATATTATAAACTATGGCAACTGAAGAACAAATAATGAATACAAATAGGCTATCATCTTTAACCTATATGATATCTGCCTGCTTAGAGTTCTCTATTCAAAATCTCAATCGTCAATTAGACCTATGTAATTTGAGATTAGTCGGTAGAGATAAAATGGTATTCAACCGAGTTAGGTCTCAGATAGAGCAACTTCAATCAAATCTCAAACTATTAGAGGATTTGGCATTTGGTGTAATGAAGGACGAAGATGCAAGGTTAGCTTATGAAGATGCTACTCATATTTATTGGGCTCTGTTTATGACTTTAGTAGATAGAGGAGGAACAGATAATTTATGTGATTTAAGATTCAAAGCTTTAATCGATATAATTGGTAAGTATGAATCTATTCTTCACTTGCCTGGTTTAGATACTGCATACCATTGTGCATTTGCTCAGGTATCTAAAGCAATTCAAGAAGGTAAATATTCAAAAGAGGATTTTAAGAATTTATTGAAAGTACATGAAAACAGAACTGAAGAAACTAAAGGTTAAATTCGAAGGTAATATCATAACCATAGATATTGCTAAGGAATTATCCATTAATGAAAATATCATTAATTCTCAGTTAAGGGAATCTCCCACTAGTTATTATATACTTTGCTCATTAAGAGATAAGTATATTAAAGAAAGGGATGCTCTAGCAAGAGAAAAGGATGAAGCTTATTCTGCTGCTTGGATATTTATTAAAGAATCTAATGAAAGGTTCAATAATGACTACGTTGCTCATAAGGCTAATATATCTCCCAAGTATAAGTCAATATATCAACGGTATTTAAAAGCAGTAGAAAAGGCTAACAAGTATATTTCAATATGTAGAGCTTATGAGTCTAGAGAGAATATCTTGAGGACTATTAATGCCAACATGAGGAAGCAACAATAATAACTATAAGTAATTACTAACTTTTAAAAACGAATTAAGAATATGAATTATTCACTATCTTTCATTTCTGCTATGGTAGCAGCTCAGTTTGATAATCAATTACCAGGATGTCCAACTGAAAACCGAGTTCTTATCTTATCACCAAAAGAAGTAAACCAAACTAGGGGTGGGCTTATTATCCCGGAACAGGTAAAAGAGGGAGTTCCTCGTAAGGGAGTTATAGTTAAACTCGGTGAGATTACCGAAGAGTATAGAACTTACCGGGATTTGGTGCAAATAGGTAGAATAGTTACCTATGGTTTGTATGCCGGTAAGGAACTGGAATTTGAAACAGACAAGCTTACCCCAGGCTTACAACAACTTTTGGAAAAGAACACTTTAACGGTGTTGAGTATGAATGAGATAATTTACTCAGAACCAAATAATAACGATTAATATGGCACTTGACAAAAAGAAAAAGAAGAAAGTTTCATCAGATGGACTTTCTACAAAAGAAAAGATGCTGGCTAGAAAGAAACAGCTAGAATCTAAGGGAAACGGCAATGGTTTGGTATTCCCTAAAGAAGGTACTTTACGAATGAGAATCAAATCTCCGGGAGATGACCAGGAATTGGGTATAGAAATTGTTCAGTTCTATCTTGGAGGTAATCTGGGAGGAGTAATATCTCCGGCTACTTTTGATGAACCATGCCCCTTCATGGAAAAATATCAAGAATTGAAAAACTCAAAGGATGAGGATGACAAGGAACTTGCAAAAACTCTCGTACCAAGAAGAAGATACGTTATTGGTGGTCCGGTCTATGCAGACGAAAAGGGAACTAAATTTGATTACGAGGGTAAAGATAAGGGAGTTCTAGTTCCACGCTCTGTTTATCAAGATATTATCGACTTATACCTCGATGAGGATGAAGCTGGTGATATGACAGACCCAAGAAATGGATACGATATCAAAATTATTCGTTCGGGTTCTGGTAAGCTTGATACTACATATTCTGCTCGGGCTTGTAAACCAACCAAATTGGACAAGAAGTACCAAGGTAATGTAGACCTGGAAGGTATAGTTCGTTCTCAAATCAAATCATATGATGAACTGGAAGAACTTCTTGCTAAGTTCTTGAATGAAGACCATGGAGGAGACGATGACGAGGATGACAAACCAAAGAAAAAGGCAAAAAAGAAAGGGATTCACAGAGACCATTATATGGAGGATGATGAACCCAAAAAGAAAAAGAAGAAACGTTACAAATCAGATATTTAAAGGTTAGTTAAACATATGGTTTCATTCGAAGGTGGTAATTAGATTCGTTCAGTTATCACCTTCTTTAGTCTAAATACATTACATTATGGTATCAAAAGAATATTGGGCAAACTTATCAGATGAAGATAAGTCAAAGATTATAAGAAGATTTTGTGAAATTAATGATATTGGGCCAGACTTTGATTATGCAAAGGTGAGGGATTTTTCTGAAAGGGTTAAACAGAAATATAAAGAATCTGGAATATACAGAAATAATCAATTTTGGGAACATCCCGTTTTAATATTGGAATTGGTAGACCCTCTTATGGCAGAAATGATATTATCATGGATGTATGCCAAAGTAGAATTACCCAATGGAGAGAGGTCTGAAGTACCCTTCATGGGATATCACATAGTAGAACTTGTATTCGACAAGGGTAGTCTCATGAAGTTTACCGATGAAGAGAAAAACGTATTGAATCAGGCAATGAATATTTTAAAATCAAGAGGAATTTAATATGGCAAAGAAAACTAAGGTTGGTTTAAAGGTACCAACAAAAAATGAGATATTAAAGAAATATGGTAGTATCATGAGATTGGCTTCAGATACAGTAGAATCAAACTTATGGTTACCCTCTACTTTCTTTGCTCTCAACTATACATTTGGTGGTGGTATACCATTTGGTAAAGTACTTGAAGTAGCTGGAGAAGAATCCTCTGGTAAATCCCTTATTGCATATAACTTTGCATATACTTGTCAACAACTTGGTGGGCATGTTATATGGGTAGATGCCGAACAGTCTTGGATGAACTCTTGGGCAGAAGCTAATGGAGTAGACCCAGAAAAAGTTACGGTATTAACAGATACTCGAATCGAGTATATTTCTGACGCAGTAGCAGATTTAGCAATTTACTTACGTTCTCAATTAACTAATAATGAACCGATTCTCTTAGTGATAGATTCTATTGCTGCTATGGATTGTGCAGATAACATAGATTCTAAAATGGTAGAGGGTAAGGCTGAAATGGGAGGTAGAGCAAAAGCTCTTTACAAATACTTCCGTATCAGAAGTGAATTATTCTATAGATTAGGAGTTACACAGATTTACATTAACCAATTAAGAACTGCTTTAAATGTCGGATTTGGAAAAGATAACACAACTACTACAGGAGGTGCAGCACTTAAGTTCTACGCTTCAATCAGAGCTGCCTTTTACTCAGGCAAGTCTATCACTGTTAAACAGAAAGGTAAAGAACGGAAAGCTGGTAAATTGGTCACAATCCGACTTATTAAAAATAAAGTTGCTCCTCCAAGACCTACAATCAGTAAGTGCCCGGTTTACTTCAATCCTAAGTTCCATGAAGTAGGTTTTGATAGATGCTATGCTCTTGAGGATGTATTGGTAGAAAATGATATCATAGAAAAATCTTCAGGTGGAGTATATAAGTTCAAAGGAAAAACTCTTGCAAGAGGTGAAGAGAAATTCCAAAAGCTTTTGGAAGAGGATGATGAACTTCGTCGTAAACTATTAAAGAAGGCTGAGATAAATACTATCGGTACAACTAGAAAGAAGATAGTAGCATTGACTACTAATTTATATCCAGTAGATGGAGTAGAATATGAATCATTTAACGAATCAGATGACGAGGAGGAAGACGATGAGTAAGAAAACAGTATTATTGATTGATGGAGAGAACATTCTCCATCAATCTTTTCACAAGTTCGAGAAACTTAAATCCACAGACGGTAAACCAAGTGGAGCAATATTTGGATTTTTCAAATCACTTCACATGTATCTTACCAGGTTTGAACCCAACGAAGTAGTTATAACCTTTGATAACGGTCATTCACCAGTAAGGGATAAGTTATTGCCTAACTATAAGGGACACAGAAAAAATATATCGGTTGATTATGAATCCTTGCAAATACAAAAGGCAATTATAATGAAGATATTAGGTATGCTAAGAATTTCTTATATATTTGATAAAAGGAATAAAACTCAATATGAGGGAGATGATTTCTTAGCATACCTAATTATTAATACTTATCGTTCGGATAATGTAATCTTGGTATCATCAGATAAGGATTTTAATCAACTTCTAAACAAGAACGTTAGGATATTAAATCCAAGAAAGGATGAAGTTATTCGAATGGGTAATTGTAAAGAGTTATTTGGTTATCATTCACATGAGACCGTTGAATACCTTGCAATGGTAGGTGATACTTCCGATGATATCCCTGGTTTTAAAGGTATAGGTCCAGTAACTGCAAGAAAGATATTAGATGAGTATAAATCAATCTACAAATACTTGGAAGCTAAACCTAATAAAGAGTACCAAGAAGCTTGGGAAAGGAATCGTAAGTTGATTGATTTATTCTGGTTTGTAGGTAATGTCCCTTTAGATAAGATACCTCTCAAGAGAAAGAAGACTTTCAACTATGATAAATTTAGGAAACTGTGCATAGAGTATTCTCTTGCTTCGTTCCTAACTAAAGAATTTATTAAACCATTTAAAGAGTTATCCGAATGAAAATAATGTTTGCAGGTGCAAGTGGAGTTGGGAAAACCACTTTAGCAAAAGAAGTTCCCGGGATGATTAAGTTTGATGTAACAGAATACCCTCCAGTACTTGATTTTATATCTGGTAGTGTATCAGACTTAATACCTAAAACAAAGGATATGTCTCATAAAGAGATGTTAGAAAGGGATTCAAAGGATTTGTTACTCGAAGATTTTCAGGTAATGAACCTAAGAAACAAAATGTTCAGAGATAGGGATAGATTTGTTACAGATAGAAGCTATCTTGATTTAGCTGCCTATTTCTATTACAAGCAAGCCAAGAATGTTCCTAAATGTGAAATGGAACACTTTTTCGAAACTTGCAAGATGTTACTCAATCAGCAATGTACTCACCTCATTCTATTAGACTTTACTACTGCAATGGTAAAGGAATGGGTTATGGAAGATAATGGCAAACGAATAGAGAATAATTACTTCCAGTTCTTAATATCTTCTATAATGGATAACGTATTGAACTTGTGGGGATTCTTACCAACTAAGGAAATATCTTCTATCTATAAGAATATATTTAAGAATCAACTTTTGGAATATGGTGCAACAGAAGGAGTAATCAAATCCCTGTATGGTGAAACTAAAGTTCTCTGTATAAGAGAAGCTAATTTGGATATTCGTAAGAAACTTATTATTGATTTTCTTCATGAGTAAGGAAGTAGTATTTATAGCATTCTCGGATTTGCACATAAATCTATGGGCAAAATTCAATGAGAACAACAATAGGACCTTGAATAGTATCAAGGTCCTTGACGTTATTGCAGGTCAATGTGAAAAGTACAAATGTCCTGCTTTGTTTTGTGGAGATTTATTTCATAAGCCAGAATCAATTGACCAAGATTTAGCAATATTCGTTGCTGAACAGTTTGATAGGTTAGAGAGTAACTACCCAAAATTCAAAATGATTTATATAGACGGGAATCACGATTTGAAATCTGTAAATCGTATTGATAGGATAACTAAGGGATGGCCTTTTGTATTTCATAAGAATTTTATGAGCTGTGTTAATCTAACTAGAATCAAATGGTGTTCTTATGGAGATTACCACATTTATGGGGTTCCATACATTGATAATAATGTAGGTTTAAGTGAATATCTTAAGAAACTAAAATTAGATAAGAATGTAAGGAACATACTTCTTCTTCATACTGACTATCCCGGAGCAAAGGATACCGATGGTAGGGAAGTTGATTCTGTAGAAAATCTCAATGTAAATATCTTGAATCGATTTGACTTGGTATTATGTGGTCATATACATAAACCTCAAAGACTATCAAAGAAGGTTTATATGATAGGAGCACCTAATCATCAAAGGAGAACAGATAGAGATTGTAAATTGGGTTATTGGAAGATTTATTCAGACTTATCAATGCAATTTGTACACCTTAAGCAATTTCCTAAATTCGTAGATGTAGAATCTGATGAAGATATTAGGGATGATGGCAATTATTATACCGTTTTACCTAAGAAAACTAGTAACTTAGTAAATACTAACCATAAAATTACTAAGCAACTTTCTAAGAAAGCTCTAGCAAGGAAGTATCTTAAGGAAAAAGGTATAACTGAACAAGATAAGAAAGAACTACTGATTGACATACTTAAAAAAGCTGAATCATGTTAACATTTACAACAATGAACGTAGTAGGATTCTGTTCAATAGAAAACCTACATATACCTTTAAACCCAAGTTGTACCATACTTATCAAGGCACCGAATGGTAAAGGTAAATCAACTATCTTATCGGCATTGGTATGGGCAATATATGGTAAAAACCTAAAAGGAGTATCAGAAGTAACTACCTGGGAAAAGGTAAGACCTAAAGATTACCAGGGAGTAATGGTAGAGGTATTCTTTCAAAAAGGAGAACATATCTATAAAATTATCAGATGCCAGAAATGCAATATAGTTCTTGAGGATGGAGCTAAAGGTAAAGATAGGCTTATCCTTATGAAAGACAACGAGGTAGTGAATGTAAAGGGTAAGAATAAACTCCAAGATGCCATTAATGCAGAACTTGGTTTATCCTATACTCTATTCATGAACTCCATTATGTTTGGGCAGGGTATTAAAAGATTGATACAAGAATCTAATTCAGATAAGAAGAAGATATTCGAAGAAGTATTTGATTTAGAATTTCTTAACATTGCCAAAGGTATAGCTATGCAGGATAAAAATAACCTATTAGCTCAGGCAAACGAAGTAGAACACCAATCTGCTTTATTAAAGAAAGAACTTGAAGCAAATAAGGAAGCTTACTTTGATTTACGTGATAGAGAGAAAGGTTTCAAAGAAAAAATAAAGTCAGAACGTAGAGAATTAAAGAAAGATAGGGAAGACCTAACTAAGCAACTTATTAAAAAACAGCAACAACTTAAGGACGAGGTAGAGCAGAGTCTTAGGATTAAGATTAAGAAACATACTGATTATGTAGATGGTCTTAAATCTAAAATAAAACACAACCGTAATATTTCAGGAGTATCATTACCGGATTTTGTAAAGAAACTCAAGATACAGTTAGATAAAGGCCACTACAAACGTGCTAAAGAGAGCGTAGATATTATCTATAAAGCAATTATAAACTCAGACAAACTACAAGAAGAATATGAGGATGCTCTGGGTAGATTGGATGAGTTGAGAACTACGAATGAGAAGTATAAGAGACTTCAAAAAGAATGCGATGATATTGCTTCTGATATTGCTGATATTGACGAGGAGTTGGAAAAGCTCAAACAAGAGAAACTTAAGGTTATGTCTCCTAAATATAAAGAGAAACTTAAAGAGATTAGAAAAACTCTTCGTAAGGTAGATGAGGATTACCACAATAAAGAGTTGGAGTTAGAAAACTACAATTGGTTAATCAATGACCCTCTCGGTAACAACGGAATAAAGGCTTACTTATTCGATTCATCACTGGATATGTTAAATAGAACCCTTGATAAATACTCTCAAGTATTGGGATTTAGGATTGAATTTAACATAGACCTGGGTACTGCTAGAAAAGAATTTTTTACTTTAATTGAAAGAGATGGGCAAATTATTGATTACGATGAACTTAGCGGTGGAGAAAAACAATTGGTAAATGTGGCAATGGCATTTGCAATGAATGAATCTCTTACAATGTCTAAGGGTATAAACCTTGCCTTTTTGGATGAGGTATTCGAATCATTAAGCTCTGATAATGTAGAAGTAGTAACCTCTTTAATCAGACATACTTTTGCAGATAAAACCCTATTCTTAATTACTCATTTAGATTCTCTTCCTCTATCAAATACGAAAATCTTGCAAGTCGAAAAAGTCAATGGCCTAAGTAGTTATAATTTACTATAAGGATATATAACTTTAACAAGACAGGAAGATGAAAACTTTTAGTAATTTATACTCTGCTATAAAACATGGTAGAAACATAATACTTAGGCCTAAATGGAAACCCAATGTACCAGGTCATAAGTATTATGTTTCTAAAAATGGTAGAGTTTACAGATATCTTGGGGATTTTAAATGGGTAAGGATTTCCGTATATTCGGATGGTAAACCCGATAGTTATCTAAAGTGTAAGATAGATTTAAAATCTTGGTTATTACATCGTTTAGTAGCTACTATTTACCTTCCTAACCCGGATGGTCTACCAGTAGTAATGCACCTCAATAATAACAAAAGGGATTGCAGAGTTAAAAATCTTAAATGGGGCACCGAGTTAGATAATACCTTACAGGCTTGGTTTGATGGTTGTTTACCAACTCCAAATAAGATTATTTATTATAACGATGTACATAACCTTTATAACCAAGGTTTGAGTGTAAGGGAGATAGCTAACATATTACCGATTCATATCTCTTCAGTTCGTAGAATCTTGAAAGGTAAGGGTCTTATTAAGTATAAAGATAAATTTTGTTATGTCAATAAACAGCAAAAATAAGGGTTCAAGATTTGAAAGAAAAATAGGAGCCTGGTTTACTCAGTGGACCGGGTTCAAATTTGAGAGGAATCGGGCAGGTTCAGGAGCTTGGCATTCTAATAAGGATGCCACTTCTGATTTAACCTGTACTGATGAAAAACATGCTCATCGATGTAAGATATCCATCGAATGTAAAAACTACAAAGATATCAAATTCGAACATGTACTGCTTGGAAACAAAACTTGTGATATCCTAAGATTTTGGGAACAAGCAAGTAAGGATGCTAAAAGGGCAAATAAACTCCCTATATTATGTATGAGGTATAACTCTATGCCTGCAAATGAATTTTTCTTTGTAGTAGAAGGGGGACCTGGTACTCTGGGAGATTTTATATGGGTACAATCTAAAAAACCCAGTATGTCAATCAGTACTTCAGTTAATCTTTATGTATTTCTTGCAAGTGATATTCTGGAGAATGTTAATTATAAGCAAGTACATAAGCAAGCTAAGTTAATCATTAAAAAGAAATAATATGAAACGTATCCCTTATTCTTATTGTATTTTCTACATAGAACGAAAGTATTATCAGAACATTAATAAAGAACTTAAAGAAAAGGGATATAAAAAAGTACGTGCCATTATCCCTACGATAAACGTTTTAAAGAAAACCGCAAAGGGTAAGATGATATTCGAAGAAGTACCTATCTTATTCAATTATGGTTTTATCAAGATGCCTACAGAGTTAGCGTACTCTAGACCTTTTCTAAACAAACTGAAGAGAAGTATATCAGGTATAAGAACTTGGTTAAAGTCTACAGAGACTCTTCATGAAAGAAAGAAGAAAGCTAGAATAGATAATTCTGAAGACTTTGATGATTTCTCATTGGTAGCTACATGTACCAGAAAGGATGTTAAAAGGTTTAAGAGGATGGCAAAAGAAGGAAAGAAATATTCTGTAGACGATTTGATGAATGTTAAGATAGGCGATTACTTAGTACTCAAAGGTTATCCTTACGAAGGAATAGATGCTACGGTATTAGGTATAGACCACATAAATAAAATGGTACAACTTCTTTTATATCCGGAAATGGGTAAAATGGAAATATGGTTACCCTTTGATAACGTAATCTATAGCGTGTACCAGAATTATGACCCAGATAAGTTATATGCTAACTCCCAAGATTATGACCCAAATGAGATAACAAGTGAATCAATAGATAGAATAATGGATTTTAGGAGGAATTAATATGAACGATGCTCAGAAGAAAGCTTGGGACTGCTTAAACGAAATAGAGAGGCAGTCTTTATTCCTTCAGTTATCAGAAAGCAAATCCTCATGGGAAGCTGGTGAAATTTTAAAGTTGTCACATTACAAGTATTTAGAAATCAGAGAAAGGTCAGAAAAGTTCTTCAGATTATTCTCTGATTTTTTCGAGTTACACACTTCTATTTTTCGACCTGACTGCCCTTGCGAACGAAGCTTTTGTGATTTTATTGAAGGATGTATTGAAAAGAGATTAACAAGGAAAGAAGCTAGTCTATATACTGGAGACTCTTCTAACTTACTCTCAAAGGTAAGCAATAGTAATATCGAAAGAAATATGAAAAGACTCAAAGAATCAGAAGACCCCTGGGACTTAGATTCAATGAGGTTAATTCTAGAGTTCGATAGGTGGAATAACTTTAGGATTCTACCAAGAATGCTACAACAGCCTTCTGCATTTAAAAGGCGGTTGAATAAGAAGGACAAGATATACATTAAATACCTTTTAAACCGAGTACCAGAATGGATGCACACAAAACTGAAAGAAAGGTTTAGATATAAAGTAAAACCCGGAAAAAAGAAATACTGGGTATGCTTAATATCAGAAGAATTATATACAGATGGATATTTGCTAATGCCAGTAAGACCTTTAGATGAGGTAGTTAGTGAATTTAGTAGATTCTATATGTATGTATTCGAAAAGAAAGATGATGCAGATACATTTGGATTTATGGTATCCAAGTTTATGATTAAAACAGTTGATGTAAAATTAGGACAACGCTTCTGGCCTGAGTACAGATGCTGCGTGGAAAAAGCAGTTAACTATAATCAAGTGAATAATATAGAATTCAGTATTAAGAAACTTGATATGGCCTTCAATGCTGATAAGGTTAAAAAGAAAAGGAAGAAAAAGCCTAAATCAACGGCTGCTGAACGCATATCAGATACCTCAGCTTTTTATAAAAATAAGTAGAAATATTTCTTTATATAAATAAAAAGTATTATATTTGCAACAAATTAAAATAAAAGATATGAGAAAGAACAAAAAGAATAAACCAGCACCCTCAAAAGAAAAAGCCAGTTTCCTTGGTTCAGCCGGGAGGAATATGACTTACAGGGATTTAAAAAGAAAAGCCATAGTATTGGGTATGCCTTTCCCTGATGCATGTGCTGCTGGAGTTTTCGATTTAATTGGTTATATCGAAAGGTCAACCAATAAACCAGACAAATCATTAATTGACCAATATGATGATTGGATGGATAAACAATTAGAGAACATAGGTTATTCAAAGGATGACCCTCTAAGGAATTCGAAATTAAGGCTTGGGTTTCTCGGAGAAGAAGGGGAAAATGGGCAAAGGAAATCAAAAAGGGTTCCGGGAATAAAAAAGCCAAGGGAGAAGAAACCACCAAGAGAAAGGGATGAATTTAATCTCATCAAGGGAACTAAGAAATCCTATGTATGGTCATTAGTTGCAAAGGGTTACGATTTAGAAAGAGTAACTAGAAGGATGAAAAAGAAGTTCCCAGATGCAAACGATAAATCAATAACACTTTGGTTTAGAACTGCAAGGAGGACTATGAGTAATGGTAAAGCTAAAGGAAAGTAGTAGGGAACCAATCCGAAAAGATAGATATTATATATGGACATGGAGACCAGATACCACCAACAAACGTATTACCGAAAAAAGTTTATATCGGAAACACTTAACCGGTATACCTTATTTCACAAGGTATCAAATAAAAAAGACTTTGGTTTATATGTACGGAGTAGATGTTCTTCAATATATTCATATCATATCAGGCAGGAAATTACTTAGGCAAGGGATAAGAATACTTCAAGATATGAATGGTCTAAGACATAAATCTGGTTCTACTAAATTCTGGTATAAAGGGAGATTAGTAAAAGCCAGGAAGTTTATTATCCCGGATGAATATAAAATTGATAAACACAGAAGACGAAGGTTCATGGTTCAAATGCACCGGGTCTTTAAATCAAAAGGAAAGAAGGTATTTAATGAAAGGTACTCACAAAAATTGTATGGACAACGGGAAGGCATATCTTCCAAGTATATCCGGAAGAAGAGAATACAAATCCATTCTGCTATCTTACAGGATTTACAACAGGCTGAGTCAAGAGGAAAAGCATAAATATAATATTTTTTCTTTGCAATATCCACCATTGGTATGTTCCTTGGCCTTGTACCTAAGAAAGAAATTAGATATCCCGATACAGAAAGTACTATTTATCAAAGCACAAAGGGATATGCTTGATATCTTTTATGATGAATCCTTAAATCATTTGGGATGGCAACCAAAAGAAAGGTTCTTAGTAAAAGCTTTAAGATTTCAAGGATTCACTCCTGTAAGCAAATATAGGATGAGAAGCAAATATGCCTACATTATGACAAACAGGATGCTAGAAAATGAATATTGGGTATTTCCCATGAGATTAGCCGATAACTATAAATCAATGCAAAATCCAAAATACAAATTCTATACCGAAGTATTTGGTAAGGTTGGTATTCCTGGAATAATTAAAATTAAATACAGCAATGAAAACTAAAAACCCAGTACCGGAAGTAAAGGTACATAAACAATTAAATCCGTTCATGGGTAAATCTTTTAAGGTTAATACCTATAATGACCAAGATGAAGTTATCGATACAGAAGATGTAAAGATAGAATCTCAAGAAGAACTAAAGACCGTAATTGATGAGGTAAAACAATATAATATTGCATTTGCTTATCTTACGGGAAGCGAAAGAAAATACAAGAAACTTATAACAGAGTGATATAACTATTGATTATTAACATTTAAACATTTACGAAAATGGCTAAGAAAAAAGAAACCAAAAAGGTAGAGTTAAAGGAAGTATCTCGCAAAGAGATTAATGGTGCAATCATCATTACTTACGAAGATGGCTCAGTAAAAATTATCCCGGCTCCTATTATGTTGTCTGCCGAAGAAGCAAAAGACTTCTTTGCTTCAGAAGAGGAAGATGATGACGACGAAGACGAGGAAGAAGAAGAGGACGATGACGAAGATTCCGATGAGGATGACGACGATGAGGACTCTGATGATGAAGATGAAGATGAAGATGACGAGGATGATGAAGACTCGGACGACGACGAAGATGAAGACGAAGAGGAAGAAGAATTAACCGGTGAAGCTCTTGCCGAAATGGACTTCGAAGAACTGGAAGATGTTTGCGATGACAAAGATCTCGAAACAGACCCGGATGACTTTGAAGAAGATGATATCGAAAAACTTCGCAAAGCAATTGCCAAAGAATTGGGTCTCAAACTCCCGGCAAAGAAAGAAGCCAAAGGTAAAGGCAAAAAAGGAAAGAAGTAATTCATTCTCCGGCTATGAAGGTTGGGCTAAAGCAATAGCCCACCTTTATCATAAGAAATAACTATTGTTCTATTAAATAAAACTAAAACTTAAAAGATTATGGCAACTAAGAAAAAAGAAGACACCAAGAAGAAAGGTGGCAAAGAAAAAGATGCTGAAAAAGAAGCAAAACGTAAAGCTCGTATGGAAGCTTTGAAAAACCGTCCTGCAGAGCAACGTCCAAACAGCAAGCAAATTGATGTTATCAAAATCAATGATAAATCCGAAGTTCAGAACTACGGTTACGCAGTAAAGAACAAAGAAGGATATCAGGGAGTGGTGGTAACATCAGTTCTGGTCATCGACGGTAAACCAACTTCTACATCCGTAACATTCGTACCGGGCAATCTAACCGTAAAATCCAAAAAAGGACACGGTATTATCTGTAACCCGAAAGCTAAAAAGGCTAAGGGCGAAGAAGAGGAAGCCGGAGACGAAGATTAAACTTCTATCCCTTACTTATTAGCGAGAACATCGCTAATGGTTTGCATAGTTTATTAGTATTTCAAAAATTATGTTGGGAGCCTATTGCCTGAGAAGGTAGTAGGCTTTATTTATTTTATAGGTTATGGAAGACAAAAGAGAAATCAGAAAGAATATAACTATTCTTGCATTAGATAATCTTATTCAGAATTATACTAATGCACTAGAAGATAAAGATATGGACCCTCCCTTATCGAATGAAGAAAGGGAACTCTCTGAATTAATTATTAAAGAAGCCAAAGAAATGCTAACCGAAATGGCAATCGAAAATAAACCAATACCAAGACCATCATGGAAGAAATGAATTTAAGAACCATCATACAGGGTATTCAAGCCGTATTAAAAGATATGGAATATACTCGGTATATGATTAAGGTTACTCCTCCTCATAAGAGAGGTAAATATCAAACCCATGTTATTCACCTTCAATATCTTAAACGTAGGCTTAAGGATTTTAAGGGTAGGCTAGATAAAAAACTAAAAGGTACTATCAGTACTGTAAAGTTTAAATATGTTAATTATTCAGATGGACGAGAAATGGTTGCAGAACAAACTTTTGTCAATCTTACTGAGCAAGAGATAAAGGATGCCTTAGAACTTGGAGCCATTCTTGAAAATGCAAGTATAGAAATCCTAGAAATTAAGGAAATCCCTACTTCGATTAGGATATTATAACTATGGATAATTACTAAGGAAATTTCAATCCACTTAAAAATTTTAGAAACATGAAGAAAGACAAGAAGAAAGACAAACCGGCTAATAAGACTCCGGAACTTTCAAAGGCTAAAAAGGCATTGGATGCTTATCTCAAAGAGAACAACTTGGACCCTCAAAAGGATTGGTCAAAAGACAAGAAACATGGTAAAAAGGTTACTGAACTCTTGAATAAGCTCAACAAGGAAAGAGACAAAGTCGCTGCCCAGTATCCTGAAAAGGATTTAAAGAACGAAGCCAAATTGGTAAAAATGAAAAAAGCCAAAGAAGATGAAAAGGCTTCAAAGAAAAAAGAGAAAAAAGAAAAGAAGGAATCTGCTGGCCGAGTTACCAAATACGATTATCCTCTCATTGATGGTCGGGAAATGACTTCCGATGAAAAGAAAAAATATCGTACTGAACAGAGAAGACTGGCTGCCGGTAAAGCTCCGAAGGAAGAAAAACCCAAGAAGGAAAAGAAAGAAAAGGCAGAAGCTACTGAAAAGGCTGCTCCTGCAAAGAAGGACAAAAAGGCCAAAGATAAAAAGAAAAAGAAGGCCAAAAAAGAAGAAGATTAATCTCATATCTTATTAAGTATTCGTTAATGATGTAAAGGCCTGGCAAATCACTTTTGTTCAGGCCTTTCTTTTTAATACTAAGACTTTATGGAAGAAAAAGTATATAAACCCAAACTTCGTATCACAACTCTCGAGGAAAATGGCTCCTACATTCAAGATAGATTGGTAGATGCCTATACCGAGATGAATTCAGGTCCTAAGGTACAACATAATGGACCTATAAGAATAGAGGTAACTCTTACAAATAAACAAGATGTTGAAAACTTTAAGAATTACTTAGATAAGCTCGTGGGTAACTTACCAATCAAGGAGCAATCAGTGGGAAGAGGAAGACCTTCTACTGGGAGTAAACAACTTACTGAATCACCAAGAGAAGATATCTTGGCAGATGTAGAGAAAATGGTTGAAGAAGGTAAGAGCCAACAAGAGATTATTAAGTATCTAAGGGAATTAGGGTTTGTCTTTATTCTTACAGAGGACTTTCTTTTTCATTTCCCAGGATTCGAATTCAACAGTAAGGATGTGGGAGAAGCCACTGACAACAAGCAATATCCTAACTCATACTCCTGGATGGCAAGATGTATCAAACGAGCCAAAGACCCCAAGGCAGATAAATTTGACCCAATGGTCATCTTCGGCTTTAGTATCCTTGGTGGACCATCGAAGAAAATTGTTCCGTACCTTTATAAAGAAAGGAAGAAACCGTTAAGGGCCTCTGTTGGTAAGAAAACCATATCCTTCTCTCAGGCAGAGTTCACAAAGTTCCCTAAGTTTATGCTTGAAGAAGAACGATTAAAGTTCTCTGCAGAACAACGACAATTACTTCTCAACTCCGAGAAAAAGCCTTCTAAGTTCTTCATGAGATGGTACAAGGATGTAATATTCCCTGATTCAATCAAACAGAAAATCGAAGAAGCTATCTCTAGATAGACAACCTCTACCTCAGTATTTAATAAAAGAGTATTATTTATTAAAATAAAATTCTTATATTTGTATAACGAAAATAAATATTAAAAAATGGATGCAGAAACCAAAGAGGTAGTAAAGAACATTGCTCAGATTCAAATTGAGGCATTGACTAATATCAAAAATAATATCACTACAATAGAACCCGATTTACTCAGGAAGTTGTTACAGATAAACAATGAAGAGATGCTTAATTCAGTCAATCATCATATTCAGATTTACGAAGAGATATACGAAATGCCTCAATTGATAAAGACTCTGAACGAATATCAATTATACATCTGTTCTCATATCCTATTCAAAATGGAAGACGAATGGATACATGATTTATCCCAAGGAGTTTACGGAGCATGGGAACTATTACACAGAGAAACCAATAAATTTCATCCTGAACTCACATTAATAATTTAATTTAAAATGGACAAGAACGAATACTTAGAATCAGTTGAATTGAACACTGGAGTTGAAATGATTCCTTGCGAATCCTCAAACGTTGAAGGCTACGGATACGACTCCAAAAACAAACAACTTTGGATTGCTTTTAAAGGCAACAAAGTTTACCGTTATGATGGTGTACCTAAAGAAATCTGCAATGAATTACACCTAGCAGAATCCAAGGGTAAATACGTTTCTTCTAATATCAGAAACAAGTTTAAAACCACAGGCTATGAACTCAGGTCTTAGAAAACTACCTATCATAGGGTTAGCAGGATTTATACTAATTGGATTGGCTATAGGCTCAAAACCTACACCCGATGCAAGCAGGATTTATCCTGCTCCGTCGTTTAAAAAGAACGATGTACCAGAAACTAAATACAGTTTCTCATTTGCAGATAAGCCTAAGTCATTAATGGATTCAATTCAGGAAATGGCAAACAAACTCGGAAAAAGAATATACGAATATCAGGTAGAAATAGAAATCATTCCAGAGAATCAAATCTACCAGATAAGTAATTCTGGATATCAACAATACGAAGTTACTAGAAAAGGAGTGGGATACTCCCATACATGGGTAAAATTCTATACTGATAAGAAGTTAACTTATCAAGATGCCATTAAGTTTGCAGAAAGATACCCAGAAAAATGTATACCTTTTGTACCTGCTCCCAAGGCTAAATCAGAACTCGATTATTATAACGAGAACATGGATGAATACCTTTCAGACCCAGAGAATGAAATCGATTTTGTACCAGAGATCTTCGACTTCCTAGCTGATTAACCTCAGCTATTTAAAAATATTCTTTTTATTTTATTGTTATATAAAATATTATTCTTATATTTGCAATGTGATAATTAATTAACTATTTAATCATTTTAATATAGACATTATGAAAAAGAATGAAAACAAGGTTGCTAACCTTATCAGTAACAAAGTTGCTCAACAGTTAGAAGGAATTAAGGATGCTACATCCAAGTCTAAAACTCCCAAAGCCAAAAAGACTAAGGCTCAATTGGTAGAAGAATCCAAAGATGCTGCCAAGAAATTTGCCGATGCCAAATTGGTTCCTCTCAAACCTGAAGACCCAACTCCAAAGGGCAAATCCAAAAAAGAACAGGTTATCAAGGAAGTAGAAAAACAACAGAAACCATCCATTATCGAAAAGGTAATCTCGAACCGGGAAGTAAAATACGTATACCCAAAAGATGTTACGGATACTTTGGCCCGGAAGAAATGGAGACAACAAACCCGCAATGAACTTCACAGACTTGAACGGGAAATGTTTCGTATCAAGGACCAAAACTCCAAAGAATACAAGAAAGCTGCCAAGGCATATGAGGACTTCAGGAATAAAGTCCTTAAGCCAGAACAAGTTGCTTGATTTTACCTCTCAGGGAAGGTACCCAATATCAGAGTACCTTCCTCATTGTATTAACCTTCTAAAGGTATAAAAATGGATTACACTATATTCTCTGCAAAGGAGATGTTAAAGCAAGACAAGGAGTTGGTGGAGTTGCATAAGAGATGCGTTAAAACCTACTTAGTTCAACGTTCACTTAAACATAGGAAGATTAAGAAGTTCTTTATTGTATACGATTGGTATATTAACACCAGTAACATAAGAAACTTCTTTTTCAGGCCTGTACCTATATTTGTGCAGGCATTACTCTTGGGACAATTAGACGAAATATCAGATTATGTAAATAAAGACGGTTATGGTAAGAAACATAAGAAAAGAAGAAATAGAAAAGGTTGAGGTAACTTATATCAAAGGTAAGTATGCCTATAAAACCCAATACAATGTAATTAGTGGGAAGAAGCATGAGATACTTTATGCAGGACCAGTTAATGCTTTGCAACCTGCACTAGAGAATATTCTGATGCTGGTTAGAAATCCAACCAGAAGAATCTGTACAGATTCTAGAAAGACACTAAGGAAACTTGAGGAAAAGGCAACTAACCTAAATAACTTCAAGGACCAAGGTATAACCCATATAATAATCTACATATGTTCACGAATATAGTCAAAGACCTATACATAGGTAAATCGAAACTAAATATCCGATTTCAGAATCAAATCATAGAGCCTGAAACCATAGTAGATAGTTTGGGTGTACCTTACCCTAAATTAAAGGAATACCCTACCTTTCCGGACTATGTAGTAATAGGTAACTTTGATGGCAAGGATATTTTTAACATTCAAGTGGGAGAAAACCCTCATATGTTATTAATCACAGGAATCCCCAAAGGTGCCAAGACTTTAGATTGGTACAGGGTAAAGGAAGCAATCTGGTCCTCCTATTATGAGGATAATTACCGAGGATATTTATTTCAGGTCCAGGATGCAACCAAGAAAGTAACACTAAAGGCTTATCCTTTAGAAACAATTAAAGAGTAAATATATGGAAGCAATAGATTACGTAAAGTTATTTAAACTCGACCAAGAGAATTACGACTTCAAAAGGGAAGAGTTTATTTCCGAATTGGGTAAAGAGTTTCTAGATTATTGCCAAACTACTACCATTGGCATTAACCCTAAGACTCATAAGTTATATTATTATCGGTTCAAGGAAATCATTAAGAATTTCGAAAGTAAATTCTGGGCAATATCCAAGCTTAAAGTAGGTGAAGGATTTACACAGAACCTATGGAATGCTTTCTTTGCTACTCAGGTAGTACCTTTAAGAGCAAAGATGTTCCCAGATATCCAACAGTTCATTGAAAAAAGGAAGAAGGAATACCTCAATGAACAAGACAAAAAACAATCTACCTATAAAAAGGGAAGTCATGGCAAAGGAAATCCTAGACCTTCACGGCAATAAATTTATTGCCAAGGATTGGAAACTTTGCCTTAGTATTCCGATAGGCAAATGTGATAAATTAATTTTCACCAGGGATTATGTCTCTGGTGATTCTTTTAATTTGGCAGTGAAAAAGAAAACCTATAAGGCATATTTCTATAACCTTAGTATTAATTGCTATGTATGTTATAAGTTAGAGCTAGTAGGATATGATGAATCTAAAGATATAAGAAAGGCTTATTTATATGGCAAAAGAAGATAAGATAACAAGATTCCCTCGTCCTATGGGTACTACTGCAATGGCTTTAGAATACCAGAAGACACATGAAGAGGAAGCATTGATTAAGGTACAGAATTACCTTATTAATCAATGGTTAATGGGTAATGGTGTTTTGTGTGGAGTAACCTATGATATCAATTCATTCTCTAATAGACTAGGGATTGATATAGAATATGTACGAGTATTCATGAGAGACAGATTATTGTCTTCTAGAATATGGGATAAAGATAAACAGGAAGAATTACTTAACGCGTTACTGGGAGAACAACTAGCATGGGCATTAGAGGATAGAATGGAGATATCCCACCAGTTGCAAATCTTAAGAGATTCTCAAGGAGGTAAATATACTCCATTTATATCTGCTGAGGTAAATAAGACATTGAAGCTTAAACTGGAATCCTCTACATCCTTGCAATCTATTATCCGTAATCTTACAGGAGGCAATACAACCAATATATTCAATCAATTCAATCAACAGAATAACCTTGGTGCTCCAGTAGATACCATCTCTATAGAGGAGGCAAGAACAATTGTATTAGAATCTCAGAAGGTTCTATCTAAGACTGAAGAGGCCAAACTATTGGAAGAGAAGTATGACATCAATAGCCTACCTGAAGTAGTAGCTACCAAGCAAGAAGGAGTAGATACCTCTAAAGAAGGACTTAATCTGAACAAGAAAGAACTTAATCAGATTACGGATAATTATAAGGCTGCAATGGAAGTATCCTCTAAAGAACATCATGAATTGCGTAGGGAGATAGAAATGAGGATTGACCCAGATGAGGAAGACCCAGAAATGGATAGGTACTTGGATGAGGAAATAATAGAAGCAGAAGAAGTTCCTTCAATTGCATCATCATTCCTTAACAAAAGACGATAACTAAAGAGGCTACCTACTATTGGTGGCCTCAGTTGTGTATATACAGATTTGCATATTAAAAATAAAAGAATTATATTTGCATATCAATTTTAAAAATAGACAAAAATATGGAAACATTCAACCAAGAACACAAGGAGACTAAGATTAAGAACATTAATCAGGGTACTTACTTTAGACTCAAACCCTCGGATACTGCACCAGTATGGGTCAGAGGAGAATATAACCGTTTAGCTGGTAAATACTCCTGCTGGAAATTCGATGATACTAATCATGAAAAACTCATGAAAGGTTCTCAAACCGTATATATTAACTTTACATTTTAACAACATGTTCAAATTCTTCAGAAAGAAAAAGAAACTCAGAGTCATCAAATGCTCTGACTTCATTAAGTTAAGACAAGTAGAAGGCTTAGAGAATTGCTATAACATTACTCTTAGCAGTTATCTTCAAACCTTTCAAGGTAGAGTACAAACATTGCTCAATGAGTTTCATATCTATGATGACCGTATCTGGGTAGAGGCTTACAGGGAATATCAACGACATTATAAGGTATATGATAGAGTACCAGACTTATTACTTTATAAGATACCGGTACTATTTGCTATGTCTTATCCAGGTATAGAATCTCGAACGGACAAAGAATTTGCTTTCAGATACTATATACCTGACCAATCATTTTATGAGGGTATGCCCTCTGAGTTCCAGTTGAATCCGGAGATAGAAGATAACTTCAAGAGTATGTATTCTAAGGTATATGGGTATTTACCAGAAGGAAAAATAACCATAGATGAATACATACAGATTATCAGATTCAATTACTGCAAGAACTGGGATGTGCTTTGGAATAATCCCAAGGCTATTCGTAATTACTTTGATGAATGTATGGATATCATCATGTCCTTCGTAGATGATGAATGTATGGTAACAGTAACTAATATCATTACCAGATGTGCCGAAGAGATGAAAGAGAAATTACAAACCCTCAAAAAATAATAGAGATGAACAAATTTAGATTCAAAGTATCTACCATGTTAGAACAGGTAGAAGACGATTACATTAAATTCGTGGGAGATAATTATGGTGTAAACCGAGATGAGTTTCTTAAAGACTTCAGAGCCAAACTTAATCTCGAAAGTCATCATATATCTACAGTACATGCTGAATTAATTGAGTATGAACCAAATCGTATCATTATTCAGACTTCTAAGTATAATACCGTTGCTAAGGAATACAAAGACCATTATCTTTGGATATTTACTAACAAGGGAGACAGGAAGTACGACTGGGACTTAAACAGATTCCGGGCTTTACCTCAGTAATTATTAAATAGTTTATTAATTCTTTTGCAGATATAAGAATAATATTTTATATTTGTATCGAATTAATAAACTATTAAAATTTTATAACTATGCAAACCAAGTATTACTTAACCTTCGAACAGGTAGGAGTCATTAGACGTATTCCAATTAAAGAACAGGACCCCGATATGCAGGGAATCCTAGATGCTTTCACTGAGGCTTTCAGAATAGCCAACGAAATGAGTGACGATGATAAAGTCAATACAATAGACTTAATCAATGCTCTTCAACACTGTAATACTATCTACATTGATACAGTAGAAATCTACGAAGAAGGATTCGAAATGATTGAACAAAAAGTTCCTCTCGGAGATGCGGGCCAGTGCGTAAAAAATCTCTTACAGATTATCAATTACAATGAGGCTTTTGACATATCTGCTGACAATCTGGCTAGGGAATTAAAAACCAGTATGAAATTTCATTGGAGACAACTCAACCCAGGTAGTTCAGAACCTGACCCAGCTTTCGTAAAACAATTTACCGAAGAAGTTATTGACAAACTTCGAAGAAAACTTTAATCGAACTTCTTAAAGGGCAGTCTAACCCACTGCCTTTTCTTGTGTGTAGAACCTCAGCTATTATAAAATAAAAGTAAGAATATAGTAATATTTAAAATAAAATTCTTATATTTGTAGTGTAATAATTAAACAATAAAAATATGAAAACAACAGCATCCAAATCCTCTATCCAGAACCTGGAAGAGGTACTTCAAAGGTTTATCAATAACAAAAACACTTTCTCTCTTACAGAGGAGGAAAATGAAATGCTAAAGGAAAACCTATTTGAACTACTCAGTAAGGTATACGATAACTACCAACTAGCTTGCATCGATATCAATCAAATCTGGGTATATGAAACTTGCTACTATACTTTCACATTCGAAAGCTTGGTAACAGTAGACAGACTAAGAGAAAATATCATTGCTACTGGCTGCGTACGATTTATGCAAAACTTTACCGATGGTGATGGACAATTTATATCATTCACCAAGCTAGACAGAAACAATTGGATTTATCAACTTAACTTCAGAATATCATGAATGAACAAGAATTAAAAGAACTTGCCTTACAATTGCATAAGGCACAGATACAAGAATATCCCTGGGTCTCAGCAGACCCAGAGGATGCTGAATCCTATATTAGGACTTACGGAGATACTAACGTACATTTGTACTACGATTATTTACTTGCTAACGGAATAGGAGAAGTAACGGAATAGGAGAAGTAAAATTATGAAAATCAGAGCTATTTTAGAAACAGAAACAATGGACCCTGACTTCAGGGAACCATTTTTAAACGGAATGCCCTTTGACATTACCGAGTCAACACTTGATAGAATCGTACGCTATGCTTCAGGTTGTACTGATGTTCAACAACCAGATGTAATCGCCATGGTTATTCAACATTCATTGGAAAACCGCAAAGAGTTATCCCAGTTATTAAATAACTGTAATGTTACTACACAAATGAGAGTACTTATTCCAGTGTCTATTTCTGCCCATACCTTTATTAGTCAGTATCAAGATACACTTAAAAGGGTATTAAAAGATAGGATTAAGGGAACTCTGGATGGCCTACCAAAAGAACAACGTAAAGAGCTTCTTAATGAAGTACTTGATGAGACCTTAGATGAAGATTAACCAGTTGTTTTCATATCTATCCCAGAGGCAGGACTCTTAGTTAGGTTAGAGTCCTGCCTCTACCTCAGTTATATTTGCATATTATTTATTTTATTCTTATCTTTGTAGTGAGAAATAAAATATATTTATTCATTTTAAAATAGACAACAACATGGTTAATCTTTACAAACTCACCAACTTACTTGAATCTGGGATGACAATATTCCAGCTCAATCAATGGAAAAACGAAGGTATCTGGTATCCAATTACCCAATACAAAAAGCCTTCAAACGAAATTGAGGTAGTCACTAACGTATTTACTCCTCTCGATAAGGATAATACTCGGTATCATATTCAATTAACTGCCAATTACGATGATAACGAAATCGATGAATGGAAACAATTCCTAGAGGATAATCAATGGAAACTCTATCCATTACTTAGGAATATACTTAATGTATTCTTACCACCACATGAACCCGGATATCGTATCCTATATACATTGTATCCTGCAGGATTCATTTCAGTAATTGCCGAACCATTAAAATCAAAGGAGGACTAACTATGGTACCATCAAAAACTTATCTTAAATTCAAAGAGACTCGTTCACAGGAAGACCTTGAAACTCTCAACAAATATCTCAATCGTTTGAACGAGATATCCAGTAAACTAAACGATGATGCCCTCGAACTTTCTGCCGAAGAAGAGAATAAACTATATGATGAGGATGAAGACCTAACAGACAAAGTCTTACGGCTACTATTTGGGGATACATTCTTTATCTTCATCAGCGAATATAGCCTTGACGGATACGATTCCTGGGAAGATACCGTCGAAGACCTAATGGAGGACTTATGCACTCATCAGGAAACCCTCGAGGACTTAGGTAAACATAACACCAATGAAGCCTAACATAATTCTTATACTAATTATGGGAGGGAACATCTTAATTATGGGTGCATCCTCCCATCCTACTAGTGAAGAACCTTTAACTTATGAGAATACTCATTGCTTAATATTAATAATATGCTAGAACAGTCTAAATTCTTAGTCTCCTTTGATTGCCAAAATGAAAAGTTCTGCGAGGAATTAATAATCACATACAGAACTGAAGAACTAAGGCCATACCTAATATTCCCAAGGGAAAATCTAAACCCAAACCATCTCCATGTATATCATACCAAAAGGATAATCTCTGAATTAATAGGTATGCCATACTCATCCATCGAAATAGTTGACCTAATAAGGCTTCAGTAGGTAATCGAGGTTATTGCATATATTAATTATTATTCTTATATTTGCATATCGAAATAAAAATAGTATTAATTACTAAAATTTTAAAATTATGACAACATTAAAATCCACCTCAATCCTTGCCTCAATCATTGCACAAAACCCTTATCACATTGTCTCTATCCAAGGACAAATGCCTATGTCACATGCCCAAAATACATATGACTTCGAAATTGCCGAGGATGACCCACATTACGAGGAGATATCGGATTATTCACTCGAAATGCTCTGGGTATATACCTATGCCGATAAGGAATCCCTGGAACTTGACCTAATGGAAATCCTCAATCAAATGGATTTGCTCAGAGGCTGCGATGACCAATACTTCGATTATAACGTAGACGAAGTAGACATGGTACTCTACGGTGCAACCCTTATCCTTGAACAGGAAAAATACAAACCACTTATCATGCAAAAATTCCAACATTACAAGGATAACTTCGATGAGGAAGAACATGCCGAGGAAATCGACTATTATCTTAACTTCCTCGAAGAACCAGAAACTCTTTACACTTTCACCGAAAAAACCATTAACTTTCTTAAAACCCTAATCAAATGAGAACCAAACTAATCATATTATCAATCATTGCCATGGCTTTAGTAGTCATGGCATTCCCAACTAATAAATTCCAACCCAAAACAGTATGGGAACACTACTGCAAATATACATTGCACATACATCCATCACAGGCAACCGAGGAACAATATGATTACTTCCTTGATTGCTGGTCAGGAGATGACGAATATCAATATCTCTATGACTACTACGAGAATAAATACCCAGAGTACAACAACCAACTAAAACATTACGGAAAATGAAACTAAAAATCACAACCTTAATAATCATAGAGGGTAATCAAGTAGAAAACATATACCATTCACTAGAAGATAATCAAGACAAGGCTTATCAGGACCTTATAAACCAAGTAAATGCTACCTATGGCGATGGAGGAGTATTACAATTCAAAAACATAAAAGGTATAAAGAATTACTTCGACTCCGTAACCATAGAAACCCAAGAGCTTATACCAATTGGATTCAAAAATACCCTACTAAACAGAGAAACAAAATGAAAAAGAAATCCAAGAACCAAGTATACATACCTCACCAGGATAAATGGAATGAACATTTTCCTACTCCAGGTAAACCAAACCCCAATTACTACACAGACTCAGGTGCAACCTTCAACAAGCACCTACGTACCCAAAACAAATTAAAACAGAAAAGGAAATGAAAACCCTACTACTAATCCCAGTAATCCTATATACCTGGTTATCATTAACCTACAGGGATAAGATATACCATCAAATACCAAACCCCACCAACAAACAAAAATACATATACTTAATCCTACAAGGCCTACAGATAATCCTACTAATCCTATTAGAAACTGTAATCCTAAGATACACCTAACCCCAAACAAATATCAAAATAAATACTAAAGCCCAGTATAAAACAAAATCATACTGGGCCTAACTATGTTACATACATACCTAAGATACATCTTAATCCTAATATCATATAATCAATATACATATAACTAATACAATATTGAAGGCCTTCCGGGGGTGTTGGGATTAAGGCAAACTTCTAGGCCTAGCCCCCCTATCACTATACAACACCACTACTCTATAGCTATCTAACACATATGTCTCAAGGTCCTAAGGCTATATAACCAATTGCCTAAAAGGCCCCTAATAATAGCCTATTGGGGTACCTAAATCCGATAAATCCTAGACCCCTAATGGCCCCATTATTACCTTAATCCGATTACCTAACTAAGCACTATTATATAATATACTAATTAAAATAACAAGGTAATATGAAACACAGAAGACATCCTAATTTTCCATCCTATAGGTTTTACTCAGACCATAGGATAATGAATAAAACGACTAATAGATTCATTAAGGTTAAACCCCATATGAAGTTAATAGATGCCGAAGGTAAACGTAAAAGTATTACTTCAGATAAGCTCTTTAGTCAACTATTTCCTAATCTGTATTCTTGGGAGCCATATAAGGCCTTACGTACTAAAGCCATAATACCCAAGAAGAGGATTAAAAGGAAATATACTAAGGCTTTCATTAATAAGGTTAAAGAAGAGGCAAATACAAAAACCTATGATGAGCTTATTAGGAAATATAATATACCAATGGGTACTATAGGTTATTTATTAAAGAAAGGTAAATCCTCGGATAATGGTAATATAGTTATTAATATTAATAGGGTAATTATTAGGAAATAGGTAATAGGGTCCTAGAGCTTTTGCAGTTATTAACTAAGTATTTATATTAGCATTAATTACAGGTTCTCTAGGACTTTAAACCTTCGCTAACTACGTTACACCCTATAAGCCCAGCCTATCTTAGGTACTGGGCTTTTCTTATGTAACCTAACTCTAGGCCATCATGGGACTTGCTAAGGCTTACATATGTCCTAATATAGGCCTTAGTTCTTTAGGACTCCCTGCATGGCCTATGGCATTGGTATAAAAGCCTGCTAGTCACCTAATGGCCTTTATGTATGATAATATACAGATAATAACTACCGGACTGTATGGGGCCTCCAATTTTCTAAAGTGGTACCTATACCAACCCCTTCTATATCCTACCTTATATCCATCAATATACCTATATCTAATGCCCACAACAATGCCCACCATTCAAACCCCTAAAACCTACTTGCAAATTTTTCATACGAAATTATTAAAAATTATTTTTAAAATATTTCTCGAAAATTTTTCTATAAATGTTTTGTAGATTCAAAGATATTTCTTATCTTTGTAGTGTTGAAAAAGCAAAGAGATATTTAAAATTTTGATTAACAATTTTTAAAAAGAAAATTCTCTGAAAATTTTGCTAATTAAAATATAAATCGTATCTTTGTAATGTAATCAAAAAGCGATACTTGACATATTGAAACAATATAAAATTAATTTATTCCTTTTCTCTTTTTCTTATAAATCATTTAGTTTTATAGAGAAAAGGATATAATAAAATAAACTTAAAAACTAAATGTATTTTATTATGGACGAATTAAAAAATGTAGTAGTAGAAAAAGAAGTTGCTAACAACAAAGTAAACAAAGTTAGTGCAAATAAAGCAAAAGCGCAAGCAAAAGCAAATAGCACTATTAAATTATCAGTTGATAGTATTTTTAAAAGTCTAAATGAAAAAACTAACGGACTTTTAAAAACTTCTTTAGGGAAAAAGACCGAAATTTATATTGAAAGTCTTTTTGCAGAGTTGAACGAAAAGCAAAAGAAAGCGTATCGAAAGAAATTAAGAAATACTACTTTTTCTTTGCTTGATTCGATTTGCAAAGCGAAAGAAGAAAAGAAACAAAATGAACTAAAAACACTTGTTTCTGCATTTACAGAATTTTATAAGCAAGTCTACAAAGTGAATGATTTTTCATTTGCAAGTATTGCAAGCGAAAATACAAAGGACACAAAAAAAGAAGTTCTAACAAAAGGTTTACAAATAGTCAAAAATTTCAAGTAATTAAATGATATGCTATTAAATGTATTTTTATTTGTTGGTGTAATTTGGGTATTAATTCAGATTATCAAAGATACAAAAGATTTTTTAAAGAACTTATAAACTAAATAAAAAGTAAGGGAAAGCAAATAAAAATGTTTGTCCCTTACTTTTTATTTTTGAATGTTAATTTTAACGTAACCGTTAGCCCCTTTTAGTACCTAAACTTTTTAACACCTCGTCTTAAGGGTACCCCGTTTTTAGTACCACACCAAAATCGCTCCTCGCTTAAAGAGGTACCCCGATTATCCCACAAACCCCAAAACACACAAAGAAGCCAGAGACCTAACATCCCTGGCATTCATCCTATAAAAGGATATCCAATATCTTCTTAACCCTATCCTTCCCTAAGACCCTCCTACCATTCCTTATCTCATAGAAGAAAGTATAATACATCTCAAGTTCTTCCATCCAAATTCTATCCCCTCCCTCCAATAATGGTTCTATTCTCATCATATCCTCAGGATTAATCCATAACCGATACCAAACCATATTACCTTCAGAACATCTTAGGATTCTCTTATTAGGTTTATCACTTATCACTTTAACCTTTACCATACTGATTAAACATTTCTTGATTCAACCTAAATCCAGGCCTAGATATAATCATCCTTTGGATATCATGTATCTTAATTGCCATCTCATCCTTTTCCATTGGATGGTTGATAGGTAATTCTAAAAATCTATTCCAAATTTCCTCAGTAAGTCTAAGGATTGCCTCTTCCTCTTGGGTAAACTTTGCTAAATCTATATCTTCCATACTCTAATAAATTATAGGTTCATCTTCGGTAATAGGAGGGAGCTTTGGTTCTCCCTCTCTTTTAATTCTCTCTAAATCTTCCAGGGCACACTCTAGTATTTTAATACGTTCAGCATTATATTCTTTAGATACTGGGAACCAGAATGCTGTTCCTAAAAGTCTTAAAAGATATTCGTGGTCCTTAAGTTTTTCTAATGGTACCTTGAACCATACCCTCCCATTTATATCTAGAACTTCTTCCTTCAGATGTTGGATTAAAGGAGTAGAATATCCAAAGTATACATAGGTAAGGTTAAACCTTTGTGGGGTAAACCATGGTTTAATTACCTTTCTCCAAAGAATCCTATCTGGGTCATCATTATATCTAGAAGCCTCAATTATATCAGCACATAATCCTACAGGTGAATTGGGATTTTTTACTCTTTTATCGAATACCCTGTAGAAAGTATTCTTTATCTTTGAGTAGTTATCTCTTACCAATCCTTCGATTATCCCATTCTCTAAGGAATTATAATCTATTGCAGTGAACGTAAGCTCTTCCATTCTTCTCTAATTTTCTTTCAAACCATTGGCAGGTAATACATCTTGGGCTTCCTACCATTACTTCTGTTTCTCCCTTGATTACTGGGCAAGGATTGGTAAGCTTCTTTTGCCTACCTACCTTCTTAGTCTTAATCTCTCGGTTCATGTTTCTTCTCTAAATAGGTTATTATAAAATAAATTGGGAATAGTGGCATGATTAACCAGATAGTTAGGAATAGGAATCCAGGTCTAGTTAATCTGTGCATTGAGCATATTACCCTGGTCATAAACCAGGCAGGTATAATACAGATAGCATATATTATACCCAAGATAATCCATAGAGTCATTGTTCAAAGTATTTATTTACGATTTTGGATATCTTCTTATCTAACTCTACGATTAGTTCACTGAAGTCTTTGTCCTTCATATCCTTAATCTTGGATTCGATTAGTTCAAGGTTTCTCTTGATTGAGAAGTAGGATTTGAATGCTTGGTAATCCAATTCTGATTTATCCGATAGAGGTAGGATAACACTTTGCTTACCATCTAATCTGGTATAATTCCCATTTGGTCCGAGTGTTCTTGATACCTTTACCTTATTACTCAGGATTGCAAACCCACCCTTCTTGTCGATAGATTCTACCTTTACTTTCTCCATTAAGGTTTTGCCATCAGAGAAAATTACTTCTTCACCCTCCTTTAGCTTTTTGGTTTCTTTGTTCTTTTTCATATCTTTATTATAATTAGTTTATGCAAATATACGAAATTATTTATTATCTGTATAATTTTGAATCATAAATTTTAAATCCTCTGAGGTAAAGGATTTGCGACTTAAGATTTCCATAAGTTCTACAGGAGTAAGGATTAATCCATTTGGAGTAAAAAGTCCTCTAGAGTGTTCTGGAATTATGCCCTGGAATCCCCAATTGTTATATGAGTTAATAATCATGGAATTATCTCCGGTGATCATAGCAATGTAATTTTCTGAAGTTTTAATACGTTCTCTTCTGAAAGTACCAACTTCTATCCATAAGGAATTAAGATGGATAGTGTAATGACGATAATCCGGAGTGATTAATGGGAGGATTTCCATCGAAAAATCATTTCTTACCTTATCATCTTCTTCTTTAATGTTATGCCAGAAAGCACAATGAAAGCAAAGTTGTTTGGCTTCCATTATTTTAGGGATTGCCCTAGATAATTCGTACTGATGCAAGTCGATAGGTTCATTGCATAGGTGACATTTTTCAGTTTCCATATTTCTACATTATTAAATTATATAGGATAATAGAACCTAAAGAACCATCCCAAGCAGGGTATTCAGCAATACTTTCTAATCTTTAATGAACTTTAAAATATAACGTTATGGATAAGTTAACTAATGAAATGATTGTGGCTCTAGCCAATGATTTGGGACTAGAACCAGCCTTGCTTAAAGCAGTACAACTGGTAGAAGCAGCAGGCAGAGAGGGATTTTTAGTAGATGGTAGACCTCAAATACTATTCGAAGGTCACATCATGTACAAAGAAATCAAAAACAAATTTGGTTTGGACAAGGCAGTTGCTGCTCAAAAGAGTTATCCTACCATTTGTTTCCCGAAATGGGACAAATCTAAGTATCTTGGTGGAGCTCATGAGTACAAAAGACTCGAAATTGCCAAGAAAATTGATGAAGAATGTGCTCTAAAGTCAGCTTCTTGGGGAATGTTTCAGATTATGGGCTTCAATTTTGCCTATTGTGGGTGTAAAAATGTCTTTGATTTCGTCAAAAAGATGGAAGAATCTCATGCTTCTCAGCTGAAATTGATGTATTATTACATGAATAATACCAGTTGTTTGAAGAACTTGAAGGAACATGACTGGGCAGGCTTTGCTCGGAAGTATAATGGTCCTGGTTATGCTGAAAATGCCTATGACCAGAAGTTAAAAAACGCTTACGAAAACTTTAAAAACAAGATATAATGAAGGTAATCTACAACAAATTTATACCTTTCAAAGGGTATAAAGCCATGAATTTATTCGGCATCGTCTTTGTAAGAAAAGGGGCCAAGTTTGATGCATATGATTACAACCATGAGAAGATACATCTCAAGCAAATGCAAGAGATGTTGTGGATTTTCTACTACTTGTGGTATGCAATCGAGTACTTAATCATCATGTTCTTCGCTAAATGGGACAAACAAAGCGAAAGATATCATGATGTAAGCTTTGAAGAAGAAGCCCATAACAATGACCATAACCTGGATTATACTAAGGTTAGGAAACATTATGCCTGGGTTAAATATGTAAAACTAAGAAGTTACAAGAAATGAGCCTTCTTAATCCGATAATATGAAGGTTTGGATATTTTAAACTTTTTACACAACCCTTGTATTGTACTGTAGTTCTTTAGCTTAATACATCTAACGATTCTACGTACTTTACGAGGGTTAAGTTTATTATGACCTCCGTTAAAATAGAATCTACCCTCCCTAATACATTGTTGAGTATTTTCTTTAGGTGTACCCCAACGAAGGTTTTCAGCCCTATTATCTGTTCTTATATTATTAAGGTGCATTACTACAGGTAAATTATTTGGATTAGGTATAAATGCTAAGGCTACTAATCTACTTACTTTATAGGATTTTCTTAATGAGTTCTTCTTTAAAGTAATCGTAGGATAGCCATGAGATTCTTTATACTTTAAATTAACCCAACCGTTACATCTAAGTACTTGGATGGTTTTACCATCTCTATATACTCTAACCTGTAAGTCATGTAAAGTTATTTCTCTGTACATATTGATAAAATTTAAATTATATGAGTATTAATAGATATACTGTATTAGGTATCTCTGCTGGTCAGGGTGCGTTATTGTTCCCTTTTAGGAAGCACCTATTAGGGAATATAGAACCTCGAGGAGTATTTCATACTCCCGGAGAAGAGCAATGGAAAGCTAATTTTGGAGATATACCATTCTACAAGGGATATTGTTTACAGGAGTTTGATGAGAAAATAGATATCATAATCTCTTCTCCAGACTGTGGAGCATCATCCATTATGAGGCTTTCAAAGGTAAAAGAATTGGGTAATCCTAAGGATAACCGAAGTTTAAGTCTAGTAATAGAAGGAATCAATTATTACAAGCCTAAGATTTTTCTTATAGAAAACTTACCTCGTTTGCTATCTTTGCTTCCTTATGAGTTCTTTAATTTAACCTTTAAGGACTATAAACTTATTTTTCATGAAAGGTCAGTTTCTGACTATGGGAACTCTCAAGTATCAAGGAAACGTCTAATCATCATTGGAGTGCATAAGAAAACCGGTAAGAAATACTTGAATGCTTTTGATGAAGTATTCCAAGTAAAAACTCCAAAACTTACTAGAGACTTGCTCTTTGTATCTCCTTACGGGAGTAATTATAATATCCCAATAGAAAAAACTTTGGCGATGTATGATTATCGAAAACTCCCTGAAAAGAAGAATCTGACTGTTGAGAAGATTCAAGTATTATGGAATAGTGCTTTCAAGCAAGAGAAGAAATGGCCCATTAAGACTGCTAAGATGAGTACTCTCCCGGGAGTATATCGATTAGAATTAGATAAACCACCTCTAACTTTAAGACCTGCAGATAGGCAATTTAGACCTGATGGATACCCTCTTGGGATTAATGATTTCAAGGCAATCATGGGATTTCCCAAACAGTTTAAGATTTACATTGACCAAGAGAATTACCTTTACTGGTTAAACAAAGCAAGGTATACCATTGCCAAAGGTTCGATATATGAAGTTGGGATTTGGTTTAGGCGATGTATCAAGAAGGCCCAGATACCTTGAATTTTTATTTTTTCTCTTTTATATATTTTCTCTTTTTTGTTTAGCTTACCTATAGCTATTAGACTATTAGCCAATAGAACATAATTCTAATCTGAAAGGAAAAGGGATTGTTAAGGGAGAAGGAGAACAAGCCAAGAACGTAACTGATTGATTTTGAATTGATTAAGTATGTATTACTCTTGGCAACTGAATGCCAAGTCATTGATAATTAATATGTTAGCTTATGAACAAGAAAAACCTAAAGAATGCCTTAGTACTTTTGCTACTAGGATTTACTATTTACCTTTGCTTCAGGAATTACAAACTGAATTCATATATCAGACAACTTCCTGATTCATCGGTCATTGGCATTCCTGATACAATCAAACTGAAAGAGAACTTCAAACCCGTAATTCCATATACACAATTGGTTCAGCCCCAGAGAATTCTTCTCTACGACTTCTATCGAAACAGTAGCAATTCGACTAAACCTCAGGCTTCTGATTCAACAGCGGTTACTTCGAATAGGATTAGTAGAGAAGATTCTTTAGTCCAATTTACCTTGGATAAAAACCAATTGAATCTAAGTTTATTCAACAAGGAAACAAACTCATATTCAACGAGAATGTTTAACATGGACTTAGATAAGTATAAGTACAATTGGTATGAAGGTCAATTAACTCAAAAAAGAATTAGAAAACTAACTCTAAGTCCATACGTTTATGGTAAATATAGGGTCTTTAATCAAATGTTAGACATAGGGACAGGCCTTTCAATCAAGACTACTAATTTCAATTATAAACTCGGTATAAATGCTTTTCATTATCCGAAGTTCTTTTCGGGAATAAAAGCTGACTTAGAGTTTTCAGTAACATATAACTTTTGATTATGGCAAAGAAGATTAACATAGAAACTAACACATCTGCTCTCACAAGGGAAGAACTAGCAACACTTGCTAAAGTTAGTAATGATGTTTTTTACTTTAGCCTTTTCACTTATGTGATACACCCTATGAGGGGAAAGGTAAGATTCGAACTTTACCCGTATCAAAAATCGGTTCTGTATAATTTCGTAAAAGAACGTTTCAATATTCTGCTTAAGTTCAGACAGGCAGGTATTACAGAGCTTATTTCTATGTACTGCCTATGGTTGGCAATGTATCATCCTAACAAGAAGATTAACATTATCTCAATCAAGGACACAACAGCAAAGAAGGTACTAAAGAAGATTAAGTTCATGTACAAAAACCTGCCATGGTATTTACAGACACCGATTATTAATGGACGTTCGGGAGAATATGGTTCTGCATCAATGATAGAGTTCGATAATGGCTCATTCATAGAATCTATCCCAACGTCTTCTGAAGCTGGTCGTTCGGAATCTCTATCCTTATTGGTAATTGATGAAGCAGCAGTAGTTAGATGGGCAGCCCAGATTTGGGCAGCCGCTTTCCCTACTCTTTCCACTGGTGGAGCTGCTATCATCAATTCCACTCCTTATGGAGTTGGTAACTTTTACCATTCTACTTGGGTTGATGCTATTGCAGGTGGGAATCCATTTAACCCACTCAGATTGTATTGGCAAATGCACCCAGAACGAGACATTAATTGGTACAATGAAATGTCTTCTGCTTTGGGAACCAAAAGAACTGCACAAGAAATTGATGGTGACTTCTTATCATCTGGAAATACGGTCTTCGACTTAGCTGACATAAAAGCTATCGAAGACTGTCTTAGTGATTATCCGGTTATTAAGAAAAGATTCAATGGTCAATATCGGCAATTCTTAGAACCAGCACCAGATAAGGAATATTTCATTGGTGCTGACGTTTCAACTGGTAGGTCTTCTGACTACTCTGCATTTACTTGCATGGATAAACAAGGAGAAGAACAAGCAGTATTCAAAGGTAGACTTTCAGTAGATAAGTATGCAAGGTTACTTGGAGATACAGGGCATTTGTTTAACTTTGCTACCATTGCTCCAGAATCCAATGATGTTGGATTAGCAGTAACTTCTGCTCTTCAAACTGAAGGTTATCCTAAACTGTATTATTATCAGAAAATGCTTAAGAAGAAAGGTAAATCTAGACCTGAGGTAGATAAATCTCCAGGATGGTTAACTACACAAAAGAACCGTTCTGTTATTGTAGAGGGACTTGAACAGGATATTCGAGAAGATAATATCACTGTTAAAGACCCTTTCTTTGTTCAAGAAGCATATACCTTCATATATGATGGTTTAGGTAGGCCAGTTGCAATGGGTAAGCATAGAGCTAATAATTCTACAGTAGATGTAGACCTAGAGGGGGATGTATATGCAGATGACTCTATATTCGGTAAAGCAATCTGTAATCACATAAGAAAAGGAAAAACTAACGTAATAGTACAACCGAAATGAAAAAGCTCAATTTTAATTGGAGTTGGGGTAGAAAGAAAGACCCACCTCCTGAATCAAACAAGGAGCCAAGCAAGCCAAAAGCTGCTGCTATATCTCCTGGTAGAGTATCAGTGGATGAAGATAACTCTTTACTCAGTACTCTGAAAGGGATGACCGTAATGGTAGACCCTTCTTTTCGTGTTGAAGTAATCCCTTTGATTCGTGATTTATATAAGGTAAATCCGGATATGGGCATTGCTTTGCAGGATATGTTTAAGTTGGCAAATACTGGTCATACGGTAACATTCCCAAACAACTCAGATGCTGAAGCAGATAAGATGAGAAAACATCTTACTGAAGCTACTAAGAAATGGTCTAGGTATACTGCTGGTATAGATGGTCTAGTTAATAAGATGATTGTACAATGCCTTGTTAGTGGAGCTATATCCGTTGAAGGAGTTCCTAATGATATGTTGGATGGTTTGGATACAGTCTTATTCCTTAGACCCGAGAACATTGTTTTCAAAAGAGAGAACAATGGAGTATATTCTCCTTACCAGAGGAATAAGAATTACTTCGTAAAGCACCAAGATTATATCAAACTAAACCCAGAAACTTATGTGTATGCTGGTATGTTTAATGATACCGATGAACCTTATGGGATTCCACCATTTATGGCAGCATTGGATTCATTAAAAGGCCAACATGATATGAAGGTTAACTTCAAACACATCATGGAAATGGTTGGTATGGTAGGATTCTTGGAAGCTAAGATGACTAAACCAGACCAGAATCCAAATGAAAGCTTACAAGCTTACCAGAATCGTCTTGAACGTACACTAAAGGATTTGAAAAGAAATCTTCGTAATGGCATGAAGGACGGAATAGTAACGGGTTATATTGATGACCATGAGTTTAAACTCAATTCAACTACCAAGGAGCTTGGTAATATTGAGAAACCCTGGAACATGAATCAGCAATCAGTTGCAAATGGTTTGGGAGTTAATGGAAACCTTATCGGAGTTAGTTCAACAACAGGAGAAGGAGCAACGGGTATAATGCTGTCTAAGTTAATTAGCCAGTTAAAAAATATCCAAATGCTTGTAACTTATGTATTGGATTTTCTTTATTCTCTAGAACTGCGTCTGGCAGGCTTTGATAATAAGGGAATAAAGATATCATGGGGAACTTCAACTATCTCCGACGAAGTTAAGGTTCAACAAGGTCTTCAGTATAAAATCCAAAATCTGGATTTATTATATAAGGCTGGTATCATTAGCCAAGACCAATATGCTTGGGCAATGGGTTATGATTCTCCTGATGAAGACGAACCAAGAGTTTCACTTGAGGACCAATTTGCTAAGGGTAATTCAGACCCTCAAGAAGGAACTAAGAAGAAGCAAAGGCAAGATGATAAAAATCAATCTGCTCGTAGGTCAAGAGATAAAACTAATCCGGCTCCATCTCGTGGAGACCAAAATACAAAAGCAAGATGAGTAAATTTACTAAAAGAAACAAAGAGCATCTTGATTCAATGGTGATTGGCCAGGGTCATACCATTATGGCTGGGTATATCCCAGAAGCAGTTGGAGCCCAGGCTTTCTCAGAGAATTATTACAAATGGAAGACTCCGACACCGGATACCATTGCTCAATTTGGATTTTGGGGAGGGGATATAGATTATAATACCTATTATCCAAACCTTGATAAATCGGAACTTACTCCGAAGGACGAAGAGTTCATAGAACCAATGTTTAGGTTACTTTCTGAAACGATTGTATCTAAGAACTGGAATCCTACTGACTTTGGTCAGAATGGAGTACTTAAGGCTTCCATGAAACTATTACTCGGGCAAACAGTAAATTGCGACCATGAAACAAATATTGGTAATGCAATTGGAGCTGTATCTCAAGTAATGTGGCAGGAGTCTTATAAGGATGGAAGCTTTACTATACCTGCAGGTATCAACGGTATTTTGAAGATTGATGGTAAAGCTAACCCAAGAATTGCTAGAGGTATTCTTATGGAACCTCCTTCAATTCATAGTAACTCGGTAACAGTACAGTTTAAGTGGGATAAATCACACCCAGGAATGGAAGATGGTGAATTCTATCAAAAACTTGGTACTTATGACTCTAAAGGTGAAATGGTTCGTAGAATAGTTACTGAGGTAGTTCGATATATGGAAACATCCCTGGTATCTCATGGAGCTGATTCATTTGCTCAAAAGATTGGTGAAGATGGTAAAATCATTAATCCAACCTTTGCAAAAAGAACCTGGTCTTCTTATGAGGAATATCGGGATGACAAGTCCAAACAGTACTTCTTTACTGACTACAAAACAGACTTCAACTCATTCCAAGAAAAGGACAATACTCCAGATTCTTTTAATGATAATGGTACCCAAGAAAATCATAATCCTAATAAAGAAAATATGAACAAAGAATTGCAAGAATTTTTAGAAAAGCTTTTCGGAGATAACATGTTATCTCTGGCAGAAGGCAAAGAAATGACTCAGGAAGAAGTTATTTCTTGTATTCAAAGCTTGGTATCATCCAAAAACAGTCTTCAGACAACGGTAGATAATCTTACTACAGAGAAATCTTCTCTTACAGAACAGATTACTAACCTGAATGCAGAAGTTGCAAACTTGAAGGAAATGGCAACTGTAGGAAAGAATCACATTGCTTCTCTCCGTGAAAATGCTGTTACTACTTACAAGAAGTTGATGGGTGACAAAGCCGATGAAACTATTGTTACAATGTTGAATGCCGAAACTACTGGCATCGTTACTCTCATCTCCCTAACTAAGGATTATCAGAGTCGTCTGGAAGAAAAATTCCCAATGGTATGTGCAAGCTGTGGTTCTCATGATGTAAGCCGTGCTTCTTCTGTTGCAGAGACTGATGAAAAGACTGGAACTCAGAAACCTGCAACTACTTCGAATGCAGAAGCCAAGTCTACTTCGGAAACCCTCGAAGACTTGTATAAGAAGAAATTCAAGTAATAATCGATAAATATCACTGTTATGACTAAAATCGTAAACAAAGACCAGCCAATGACGCTGTTTGGGGAAAAGACCCCAAGAGCGGTGATTTACAAAAGTGAATCACACAAATTGCACCAAGCTTTCTGTGTAAAAGATGGTGAAACAATTTTGCAAGGTATGCCGGTAGCTCTTGGAGAAGACGGTTTAATTGAACCTTACACTGAATCTACTCAGGTATATATCGGAGTGGCAGTAACCGACAATGTAAATCCTGCTTACCAGGCACAGAACAAATTCCCAGTAGAGGTAACTGTTGCTGTGGAAGGTTACATGATTTGTAACTGGGTATCTAATGCTGCTGACTTAAAAGCAGGATATGTAGTTCCCTCTGGTGACTTGCTGAACGACAGATTTGTAAAAGCAAATCAGTCAACAGATGCTACACCTTTCATTGCCATCATACCTGCAGATGAGGCAAACGAGGTAATTCAAGTACTTATTAAATAAGAGAAGAAGAAACATGGAAAAAGTTGATATTTCAAAATTGAAGAGAGAAGACTTCGCAAAAGAACTTCCTCAAATGGTACAGCAGTTGGATGCTTACCGTCAAGGTTCACAGAACAAGAAACCTGTGGACATCACATTAGGTGAACTTACCACTGGTAAATGGGGTATTACCCAAGATGAATTGTTCGAGAAGTTGGATATCAATCCGAAAATCGACACAATGGAAAACATCTTCACAATGCCTCAGCAAGATGTTCGTTGGATTGTTCCGGAAATCATTCGTTCTGCCATCACTCTTGGTATGCGCCAGGCTCCGTTCTATCCGGAGATTATTGCTTCTGACCAGTCAATCAGTGGTCTTAGTGCAATCATGCCGATGATTAACATGTCCGATGCTGCTCCTGCAAAGGTTAATGAAGCAGAAACTATCCCATTGGGAGATGTAAGCTTTGGACAGAAATCAGTAAGTCTCTTCAAAATTGGTAAGGGATTCAAACTTACTGATGAAGTTCGTAACTACGTATCTCTTGATGTATTGGCAATCTACCTTCGTGACTTCGGTGTTCAGCTCGGTTATGCAATGGATACTCTGGCCATGGATGTTGTTATCAATGGTAACAAACCAGATGGTTCAGAATCTGCTCCGGTTATCGGTGTATACGAAACTACGAATGGTATCACTTACAAAGATTTGCTGCATATCTGGGTAAGAGCTGCTCGTATGGGACGTAACTTTACTACTATGATTGGTGGTGAAGACCAAGCAATTGAAATGCTGAACTTGCCGGAATTCAAAGAACGTCATTCTGGTACAACTGAAGCTACACTGAATGTGAAGTCTCCTGTACCTAAGAATGCTAACTTTTACATTCACCCGGGTACACCCGACCAAGGCTTGCTGTTGATTGATACAACTGCTGCCTTGATTAAGCTGACTGCAAAACAGTTGATGCTTGAATCAGAAAGAATCGTATCAAATCAAACTCAGGCAATCTATGCTACTCTGACTACAGGCTTCTCTAAGATGTATCAGGATGCTGCATTGATTTTGTCTGCAAAGAAGAAGTTCACCGAGTTCGGATTCCCTGAATTCATGAACATTGACCCATATCTCTTGGTTAACCTTGAGTAATACTACACCTGGTTTATTTTACAAATAATTCCATTTCTCAATGGGGTAGGTTTTGCGAGGACCTACCCCTAATTTTAAACATCTAAAAACTTAGTAAAATTATGGATAAATATAAAGTAACTGTAGGTGCTAAAGCTTACAGCTTCCATGACCAATCTACAGGTATTACAATTTGTAGAGGAGAAGAAAAAGAATTGAGTGCTCGACAGTACAGAACTAAAAAGATTCAGATGGCTTTGAATTCAGGTCACCTGCGTTTGGTTCTTGATAAGAAAGCTGTCGACAAATACTCCAATGATGACATCGATAAGTTGGAAAAGAAACTGAATGCTCAGTTCGAAAAAGGTATGGAAATCAAAAAGATTGCCAAAGCCTATACTCTCGAAGAAGCAACCCTTATCGCTGCTCGTCACGAAATTGTTGCCGACAAAGGTGATACAGTTGAAACTCTGATTCAGGTTCTGTTGGAAGAGTTCGAAGAATCTAAAAAATAAGATACCATGGACAATCTAGACTTTGTAGCTATTGCGAATGGTCTGGAAGTTTCATTTAGAGTATTAACCAAAGTCCCAGCCAAGGCCATTTTTGACTGGGACTTTGGTGATGATAAGGGGTCCGTTTATGATGTTAAACAACCTACTTATACTTATGAAAAGTCCGGATTCTATACAGTAGCGTTGAACATAACGAACTCCGAAGGACTTAACTTAAATGCAACTAAAACCGTAATTGTAAATACCGAGTCTAAAACTACATTAACCGATAGTATATATAACCTAATTAATTATTACATTCCTTCAGAAATCTCAGATGGTATGTCATCAGAAGAGAAAGCAATGTACATAACTAAATGGCAGTTATATATCCAACCGCTAGTAAATCATATTATCCCACTGGATAAATATAATGATGAGTTAATGTATGAAGCTCTAGAAAACCAATTAATTATGGAATTGGCAGCATGGGATTATCTCAATGTTAAGCTCCTTAATTTATTAACAAGTACAGGAGAATACCTAAGTCAACTTACTTCAACCAAAGAACAAGTTGGTGATGGTTCTTCTAAACCGGAACAAGCTCGAGGTGATAGAATCAAACAAATCACAACTGGGCCTACTGAAGTGCAGTACTATGATACACTTGCCGATGCAACATCTTCCCTATGGAAAACATTCTCTCAAGCAATGCAACCTGGTGGTATCATAGACGAGTTAAGAAAAAACCTTTGTATGTTAGCTGGACGATTGGAAATCTACTTACCATTCTGTGACCAAGCAAGTCATGTAGTAGTTCCAAGAGTAGTAGACAGAAGAAGACCTGGATTAATAGATGGGCCAAACCCCCGCTTTCCAGTAAAACGTAATGGTAGAACCTTAATTAGAAAACGATGACCAAGACTCCTCATAGATTGGTTAAGAACCGGTCTTGGGATAGATACAAGAAGATTATAAATGATTTCTTGGATATAGATGCTGGTAGGCAAACTATAACTTGGGCAAAGAATGTAAATCAACTCCTAAGTCATGGAGAAGATGAAATCCCTAAATATTATAATATACCAATCGAGGCATTATGTTATTACAATGCCTTCAGAAACTGGCCCATTAATAAGGCAACAGTAACTGGAGAACTCGATGATGAGAATTTATCAATACTGGTTACTAAATCATATATAGAACAACTGGGATATTTAACTCCAGAAGGCTATTGGGATTTTAACTGGTCTGAAGATAGATTTGTAATTAATGGTATCACTTATAAACCTTCGGGAGATACACAAGTTGCCCAAGCCAAGGATGAAGCATTAGTCTTCATGGTTATCCTAAAAAGGGACCGAGATACCAAAATACAATTCGTAGAATAAAATTGAAAAGTATATGGCAAAGATGTTAATGTTACGATGGAAACCAATTAATACTGGGAACGGTATTTGGTTTGACAGTAACCTGATTGTCTTGAACGGTACATCTGGAGTACATATTGAAAGTAAGAAAAGTAATTTAGACGTTACCACATTCCAGTCTATGACTGGAGGTAAGTTTGTTACTTGCTTTCAAGATTACTTTGGAGAAGTTTGGGATAAGATAATACCTCATCCGGGTATTGGCCAGGTGATAAAATTCCGTATCAATCAACTTCCAGATTATGCAATAATCAGAGGTGATATTGAAGACGGGGGAGACCCAGACCCAGAACATCCAGATATTCCAATGAATGCCTTCTGTGGAAAAGAAGGAGAACCATTCAGAGATAAGAATTCTGACTTCTTCTGTGGTAAGCAAGTAATCAATCCTTAAAATAATAACAATATGTACGTAAGTAAGTATTACACAAATGAAGAAATTGACCAAAGACTTTTACAAGGTTATTTTGATGACTTCGTAAAGGCCGGGTTTGCTGGAACTATTAATGAGTTCTGGGCATTCGTTCTTTCTATTGCCAATAAGGTAGATAAGAGAGAAGGATACGACTTATCTAAAAATGACTTCACGGATAAACTCAAAGAGAAACTGGAAGGCATTGAAGAAAGAGCAAACTACATCACTAAGCTTTCTCAGTTGGAGAATGATACTAAGTTCCAAACTGAAGAACAGGTAAGACAAGCTATCAGTGATTTGATTGATGGTGCCGATGATGCACTTGATACATTAAAGGAATTGGCAGAAGCATTGGGAAATGACCCCAACTTTGCTACTACAATTACCAACAAATTAACGGATTTACGTAATGCACTGACAGATGAAGTTAACCGAGCTAAGGAGGAGGAAGGGAAACTGAGTACCCAAATTAGTGAGGTTAACTCTAATTTCATTAAGGCAGTGGATTTACTTAATGATAAAATCGACACTGCAGTTACTAACCTTATCAATAAGATAGATAAGATAGAAGCAAAAGTCGATAAGAATACTGCTGACATTGCAGACCTCAGAAATGAAACTACTGGTTCATTGGCAGAAGCTAAGGCATATGCTAAAGACTTGGTAGATAAAGAAGCTGAGCTTCGTAAAACGGCTGACGATGCTTTATCAGAAAGTATTCACCAACTGAATACATTGCATATCAATGATAAGGCAGAGCTCAAACAAGACATTGCTGCAGAAGCCCAATTGAGAGCAAATGCAGATGCAAACATTCAGTTGAAACTCACTGAAGAAATCACTAATCGTCAAACTGGTGATGCTGCCTTAGAAAGTAAACTTTCTGATGAGGTAGTAAATCGTAAAGCTGCCGATGAAACTCTTCAGAATTCAATTACCAAAGAGGTAGCTGACCGTACCAATGCAGATAATACCCTCCAGGTAAACATTGATAAAGAGGCTCAAGCTCGGGAATCTGCAGACCAGGTTCTTCAGACTAATATTAATTCTGAAGCTGCAACTCGTACTGCTCAGGACCAAATCCTTGACCAGAAGATAACTGCCCTAAGTGAAAAGACTGATGGTGATAAGTCCGATGTACTTGCTGCAATTGAAGCAGAGAAGGAAGCTCGTATTGCTGCAGATGCTGACCTTAATTCCAAGAAGGTAGATAAAAGAGAAGGTTATTCTTTAACTAAGAATGACTTTACAGATCTCTTGCTTGCCAAGTTGAATGGAATCGAGGAACATGCTAATTACATTACCTTGGTATCACAATTGGCAAACGATGCTGGTTATCAGACTGAAGCAGAAGTAGAGGCTGCAATTGAAAAGATTATTGGTTCTGCACCGGAAGTACTCGATACTCTGGAAGAGATTGCTAGGGCATTAGGCGATGACCCTAACTTTGCTTCAACTATCACCAAGAAGTTGGCAGCAATCACAGAAAAGGTAAATCAGGAGATTGAAGACCGTACTGCTGCCGATGCTGCATTGCAGGTAAACATTGATAAAGAAGTTGTAGAACGTAAGGAAGCAGATGCTGCTCTTAAGGAAGAACTTAAGGAGTATGTAGATAACTCTGCTGCAACCGGAGATACTGCTCTTCAGGTAGTTAAGGATAACTTGGCAAAAGAAATCCAAGACCGTAAAGATGCCGATGCAATCTTGCAGGCAAATATTGATAAAGAAACCGTAGATAGAAAGGATGCCGATAAAACCCATACCGATAATATCGCTGCTCTTACTCAGAGAGTTTCGGATTTGGCTTTATCAATGCAGGATGCTATCAATACGGTTAAGAACGAATTGACTGCTCAGGTAAATGCTAATACTACGGCTATTGCTACTAACCAAGCAAATATCACAAAGAACTCTGAGGCAATCACTGCCATGAATAAAACCATTGCCGATAACTACAAAGAAGTTAAGGACATGGTTAATGAGGAAATTGTGGACCGTACTAACGGTGACAGTAACCTCAGTTCTCGTATTGATACCACGAATATTGCCTTGGGAACAGAACAGGCCGAAAGAAAAGCAGCAGACCAAATCCTTCAAGTAAATCTTGATAAAGAAGTTGGAGACCGTAAATCGGCAGATGCTGCATTGGAAACCAAAATAGAGGGTCAGATATCGGGGCTTAACCAAACTATCTCTGGTGAAATTACTAGAGTAGAAGGAAAAGTAACCCAAGAAATTAAAGACCGGGAAGCTGCAAATAAAACTTTGAGCGACCGTATTAATTCATTGGAAACCGGTTCAAATGAAAAGGTAAATGAACTCAAAACAAAGGTAGAAGCTAATACTGCAGCTATCAATGTAGAAAAGGAAAGAGCTATTGCCAAAGAGGATGCAATCCAGGCAAACTTGAATACGGCTATCGCCAATCACAAAGATGAGGTAAATGCCTTAACTAAGAGTATCTCTGATGAGGCTAATGTTCGTATTTCAGGTGATGCTGCTCTCCAGGTAAATATTGATAAAGAGGTAGTTGACCGTAAGAATGCAGATACCCTTATTAATAATGCCTTAGCCCAGGAAGTTTCTGACCGTACTACTGCTATTCAGGGATTGGAATCTAAGAAGGTAGATAAGGTAGATGGTAAAGTACTTTCTTCAAATGACTTTACAGACCTCCTCTTGGTAAAATTGAATGGTGTAGCAGAACATGCTAACTATATTACCAAGGTATCCGAGTTACTGAATGACTCAGGATTCCAGACTGCTGAAGAAGTAGAAGCTGCAATCCAGAAAATCATTGGCTCTGCTCCTGGTGTATTGGATACCTTAGAGGAAATTGCTAAGGCTTTGGGTGATGACCCTAACTTTGCAACTACCATGACTCAGAAACTTACTGAGTTAACTACTAAGCTTGAAACTGAAACTCAAAACCGTATTGATGGTGATGCAGCTTTGGATACTAAGCTTACAACTTTAGGTACTAATCTTACCAAGATAGTAGAGGATTTAAGAACCTATGTTACTGAAACTCGTACTGAACTCTTGGCAAGAGCAAATAACCAGGATGCTCTTATCAATCAGAACTCGGCAAATATCCAGAGAAACTTGGAATTAATCCAAGGTATTCAGAATAACATTTCAGGTTCTTACTTGGAAGTTAAAGCTTTGCTTGAAACCGAGGTAGCTGCACGTAAGGCAGAGATTGTTCGAGTAGAAGGCTTAATCAATGATACTAACCAGGCTCTTACTACAGAGACAGAGGAAAGAAAAGCTGCTGATAAAGAACTTCAGGATAACCTGGATGCTGAAGAAGCAGCAAGAACTGCAGCTGATACTGCCTTAGGAGTTCGTATTGATACCGAGATTGCAGAAAGAAAAGCTGCTGATAAAACTCTGCAAGATAATATTGATGCCGAGAAGTATGCAAGAACTCAAGAAGATACTCGTCTGAATGCTCGTATCGATAACGAAGAAGATGCAAGGGAAGCTGCAGATACTACTTTGCAGGATAATATCGATGCTGAAGAGACTGCCCGTACTGAAGCCGATACTACTTTGCAGGATAATATCGATGCTACCAATGCTCATACTATCAATACTCACAGATTGGATTCAAATCCAGTATTGAATGGTACCGACATTAAGTTGGATGGCTATGAAAAGAATGCAGGTACTACTCCTACAGACTTGGATGTAAAGGTAACAGATACTGCTTCAGCCGCATTCGGTAAAGTACAGAAACGTATCGAAGTAGATAAGGCAGATGCCGATGATAAGATTACTAAGGTAAAAACTGCAGTGGGTCTTACAGAGGCCTTGGCATTGCCTTCTCTGGAAGATACTAATTACCTTTCAGAATCCTCAAACATTGTAGATGGCATGAAGGAATTGGATAAGCAAATTGCCGACGGTAGACATGATGAGGTTTGGGAAGTATTATATACTCAGTTTACCCAAATCTCTGGCTTTTCGGTAAGTCCTACAATTATTGAGAAAGGAGTTGATGCAGATATTACTATTCGTGGTAATAACCTATTCAACAGTAAACCGCTTGTTCCAGAAACTTTATCAGTTAAAAGAGGAACTACTGTTATAAACAGTACACCAATTGCTAGCTTAAATATTAAGGATACCCTTAATACTGAGGATGACCGTACTACTTATACTTTAAGTATTACAAGCAAGGGTGTAACTAAAACAGCAACTGCTAACGTAAATGCTTACTATCCTATGTACTTTGGACATTCTGCTAAGGCAGCATTAACCGGTGAAGATGTTTTGGGTCTTACCAAACAGGCAATAAAGAGTTCTCCTAACGGAACTTATAACATGACGGGAATTGCTGAAGGAGAATATGTATGGTTATGCGTACCTTCTAACTTCAGTATAACTAAGGTAACTTCTTCTGGATTTGGAGTTCCTATGGCTGCTGCAGCTACAGTAACTGTAGAAGGTAAAGGTTCATACAAATGCTACCGTACTGAAGGAGCTTTAAAAGCTGGTAATTTCAATTTTGTAATCTGATAAAAACTTATAACTATGGCAGAAATTCCTATATATGGTACTTTGGTAAATGCTACCACAGACCCTAAGATTGTAAATACTGACCAAGCTTGGGATAAAGAGCTTGGGAAGTATCAATCTGAAATCAATAAAGAAAGAGTTGAGGGCAATGATTCTCTGAAAACTCAGCTGGACACATTGGGTGCAAAGATTGATAAAGAAATCCAAGACAGAACCACAGCTGATACTGCATTGGGTGCAAAGATTGATAAAGAAATCCAAGACAGAACCACAGCTGATACTGCATTGGGTGCAAAGATTGATAAAGAAATCCAAGACAGAACCACAGCTGATACTGCATTGAAAACTGAACTAACTGATAGTATTCAGGAAGTTCGGGATGACCTTGATACTTTTAAGGCAACCAAGGGTCAGGCCAATGGCCTAGCTTCTTTGGGTTCAGACGGTAAGGTACCCGCAGCTCAATTACCTTCTTATGTAGATGACGTAATTGATGTATATGCAACCTACGATGTATCACCAACTAACCAGATATCTAATATCAAATTGTATTCTGATGCTGCTCATGCTAATCCAGTAACTGGAGAAGCTGGTAAATCTTACAATGATATAACTGAAGGACATCCAGGATATCAATTCCGTTGGTCAGGTACTACTTGGGTACCAATTACTTCTGGAGGTTTAATCATTGGTGAGATATCTGGTACTGCTTATGATGGAGCTAAGGGTAAGACTACTACAGACAATCTTAATGCTCTTATGGCTTTTAATCCTATACGATTAATCTCAATTGTTACAGATGCCTCTAAAGCTGCCATAAATTATGAAAGGGCAGATGGTACTGGTATCCAAGGATTACAAATTCCTACTGCATCATCTGCTAAAGCTGGTGTTATGGCTGCTGCAGATAAGGTTAAGCTTGATACTACTTTACCAAAACAAATCTCAGATGAGGTTACAGCAAGAACTGAGGCTATTAATGCTTTGCAAGGAGAATTGGCTGATGATATTGCTCAAGAGGTAGTAGATAGAAATTCTGCAATAGCTGCTGCTAAAACAGAACTCACTACTGCTATCAATAAAGAGGTATCCGACAGAAAAGCTGCAGATACTCAAGTAAGAACTGACCTTGAAGCTGCAGTTGAATTAGTTGCTGAAGACTTAAGAGGTGCAGATACTACTCTCCAGAATAATATCACTAAAGAAGTCAATGACAGAAAAGGTGAGATTACAAGAGTAGAGAAGTTAATTTCAGATGAAGCTGCAACAAGAGCTCAAGCAGATACTACTGTGAATGCCAAAGTAGATTCCCATATTGGTAATAAATCTAATCCTCATGGAGTAACTAAAGCTCAAGTGGGATTGGGTAATGTTAACAATACATCAGATGCAGATAAACCAGTATCTACTGCTCAAGCTACGGCTATTGCAGATGCCAAGGCTGCAGGTACCAATGCTCAAACCAATCTTACTACTCACATGCAGAACATGAGTAATCCTCATGGAGTAACAAGAGACCAGTTGGGATTGGGTACTACTGCTGAGATTATCTTTAAGAAGGTATCTGCTCCTTCTGGTTTATGGAAAGAATCTGACGAAAGACTTAAGACTTTCATTAAACCATTGGAACATACTCTCGATGAAATCTGCTCTATACCTACGGATTCATTTATGATTCGAGGTAATCATGATATAGGTACAATTGCTCAGACAATCGAAAAACATTTCCCAGAATTAGTTTCTGAGAATACAGTTAGACCCGAAACAGTTCCTAATCCCGAAGCCTTCGAAAAGGTAGAAAAGGATGGAGAAACCTATATCCTGGTTAAAGAGGTAGATTATTCTAAGATGTCAGTATTGGCAATCGAAGGTATCAAACTTCTGAAAGCCGAGATTGATGAATTAAGAGAAAAACTTTTGTTCACAAACTTAGATTAATATGGGTGAGATAGCAACATGGAGTGCTGTCAAAACTAAAGTAGGCCTTGGTAAGGATTCAAACGAATGCCCTACCAAGGCTGAATTGTTGGCACTCTCTCCTACGGGAACGGGAGAAAATTACGTTGGCTTGGAAATATCCAATGCCAGTTCCTATGGAAACAATGAAACCGTACAACTTTCTGATATTCATAAGGTAACCTATAGATATGCTTTTACTGTAGTAGACACAGTTTTAAACTTCCCAGCTTTGGGAGGGTATTCTACTCCTCGGTGGTTTGGTTTAAGTACTACTAAACAAAAACAGATAGATGGAGTAGCTATCGGAGATACTATTTCTGTGGGTTATACCCAATCTGCTTATCCGGACTGGATTGTTTATGATGAAGGTTATAAAGCTTCAGAAAATACAACTCTAAATCAACGTTCTGCAAGTTTAACCTTTACTCAGAAGGAGTCAGGTAAACAGATAACAGTTCAATTTACTCAGGATGCAGGAGTTGAAACTTGGGAGTATACCTTTTCAGTTCAGAATCCAAATCTAAATTATACAGCTTTAGGAGGTTCTGCAACTCCCGCAATAGCAGGGTATAATTCATTTAAGCAAAGGTATATAAATGGTAAACCTGTGGGTACTAGTGTAGATGTAGGTTTTTCATCTCCTGACTTACCCTCTTGGATATTTATGGATGACGAGAATCACTATACTGCTTTAGAGAATAAATCAGAAAACTCCCGTTCTCAAGTATTTACTAGTACTCAAAATGAATCTGGTAAAAAAGTTACAGTAACATTTGCTCAATTAGCAGGTGTAAAAACTTATGGTACACCTACTGTATATTTAGGAAGCATTGCAGATATCCCTGCATCAGGAGGGACTGCAGTTACACCTACTTATACTTATTCTCAACTTTGGGGATGGAATGGTAAAACCAATGATGGTGGTACTATAAGTTCTGGAGCTTCAGTAGTATGGTCTGAAAATATCTCTGGTTCTAATCTTGGCACAACTGCAAAGGCTAGAACTAAATTAGGAAGCCGTACATTAACCGTTACTCTTAAGGGTAAATCTGGCAATGCTTCAATTGATATATACCAAGCAGAGAATAAAATAACTAACGTAACTCAGGGTACATGGGTAGTTTCCATTTCTGCAAACCCAAGTACCTTTACCGAACAAGGTGGTACATCACAAATCTCTGCAAGTGCAAGGGCACCAAGAACTAATCATTGGTCTTCAGGTGCAACTAATGCAGCATCAGATGCTACTGGTACTCCTACTCTTAGTATACCTACTGCAGTAACCGGATTCAGTTTATCTGGTACTACTTTGACTGTTGCAGAAAACACAACTGCCAATCAAAGAAGCGTTGTAGTAAGGGCAACCATGGATACTGTATATAAAGAAGTTACGGTAACTCAAAGTGCATACTTAGTAGAATGGAGGTATACATTCACCGCTTCACCAACTACTTTAAACTTTGATGCTTTGGGTACTGCTAAGTCTATTACTATTACTAGTTATCGTGAAAAGTATATCAATGGTTCTTTGGTAGAGGGTTCTAGAGAAAATGTATATTATATACATGCAACAAGTACTGAACATATTGGAACTGTACTAGGAACAAGTATTAGTATGCAAGAGAACCAAACTACTTCTACAAGGAGTGGCCAAGTATCATACGAACAGAATGGTTCTAATAAAGTGATTCGTATCACTTGTAATCAGGCGACTGGTACAATATCTACTCGAGATGTATTAGATGTAGTAGATAATTTTGGTGATTCACCTGCTGTAGGAGGAAGTATTTTTGGTATAGTTAAGTCAGGGTATTATGATGTAATTAATGGTAAGGATTCTACTTGGCATAATGTTACACCAACTCTAAAATCCAAATCTTCGTACATTACTAATGTAGAAATTACCAAAGCTTCCGGAGATGGTTATAATATAGGAATTACTCTATCGGAGAATACTTCTGAATCTTCTCGTAGAGCAAGTCTTACTTTAACCTATGGTAGCAAGGAATTAGATATGGCAACTACTCAAGCAGGTGCTAGTGTTGCTTGGTCTTATGAACTAAAGGTAAATAACGGTACTCAAGATTTAAATCAACAAGTGCCTGCTAAGCCTAGTGGTACTTACTCTTTTACCATAAGTAGTAAAAGGTATAAGATTGTTAACGGTTCTGTTACAAGTCAAAGTGAAGATACTACTTGGACTACGTCTATACCGGGTTCTCCAAGTTGGATTCATGTAGAAGAGCAATCTAATACACTCATAGTAACCGTAGATGAGAATACAACTACTAGTCAAAGAAGTGCAGATATCGTTATATTTCAAACTGGTAGTAGTGATACTTCGATAACTTTGACAGTTGAACAACAAGCTGCAAGTATTACTTGGAATTATACCTTTAATATATTTCAGCCTTCATCCAAGGTACTGAATGTACCAGCTAAGATGATAGACCCCGATACTATTGTAGTTAATTCTTACAGAACGAAGGTAATCAATGGTACACAAACTTCAACTAAAGAATTTGTAGAAGTAACCATTGACCCAATCGAAGAATCCTGGTTAGAAGTTACCAAAAACAGTAATGACCAGACTCAAGCTGAGTTATTCGTAACTTGCTTAGAGAATAAAGTATCTTCAATTAGAAGTGCTACTGTAACAATTAGACAAGTAGGTACAAGTAATCTTGACCAAGTAGATATCAACCAATCAGCTGCAACTGTATCCTATAATTATTATATTGGTTTTAATGGTAATCCCGATGTAGGGGGATATTCCCTGAATTGGGAATATACTCAGTTTGGTTCTAGTCATGGTCAATCTATAGATTTAAAATGTTGGAGAAAACTAGTAATTAATGGTATAGAATCTGATACTGAGGAAGCTGCAGAATACGAAGTTATTTTTAGTGGAGTTGGTATAGATTCCTTTACAGTTACAAATACACCGTTATCATATGACCCAACTATAACTACCGTAAGGGCATATCCTAAGTCTATCAATGGTTCGGTATTCGATTTAAAGGGTACAGTACAATATAGGATAGCCGATTACCCAAGTAAATCTGCTTATCTGTACCTTACTCATAAACCAGTAGCAACTGTAAAGAGGTGGACCTTCCAATGGTATGACCAAGTTGAAAGTGTAACTATAAAGAATGTAAGTCATGATTCTAGTGCAGGTAGCATTTCTCCTATAACCATAATTTCTAAATGTGAGTACTTACTTGCTAGCAATCAATCCCAGGTTGCCTATACAGAGTATATAAAACCTAATGAAGACGAAGATACTGCAACTCCAGTAAGTTGGGGTAGGTTAGTAGAAAACGGTCAAACTGCCCAAAACAATTATGACTACGCTTATTTGGTAGATGAGAATAAGGAAGATTATGATAGGCAGGCTACCAGGACCTTTACTCAACCAGGTAATCCATCAAATAAAAGGTTATACCTATACGTAACTCAAGAATCCCCCCATACACCAGAAGTAGCATTTGATGTGTATAACAGTAGTCTATCTGCCTCCTTGTTAATGGGTATTGGTTGGAGATCTAATGAAGGTAGTGATTCTTTACCTAATCTGAGTAGAGGAGAAAATTTAGGAGCGCATGGTAGCAATAAAAGTAATATCCAAGTAGTTTACCATGCTCAACCCATTACTACTAGTCAGCAGTGGTTACCAGCAGCTCCTTCATTAAAGGAATTTAGTTATGATGGTTTGCCAATAGCCTTGAATGGAACTGACAGATATTATAATATATCAGAGTTTCAGTATGGTAGCTCATTGGCATCAGAACTCTTTAGAGTTACAGTAGATAATATAGATTATGACCCAACCTATGGTGGAAGTTTAACCTTACAATGGGAAGCCAGATTATCTAATAATAAACCTACTAATGGTATGTATGTAGGTATGATTGTACTTACTCCAGTAAGAGGTAATTTACCTGCTATTTATGTAAGGTTATATTATCAATCTCCTTCTGTAAAACCTTCAGTTTAATTAGAGTTAAAATCTTCCAACTCTAAATCTTAACATCGCATGGGAGAATCCATAGGAATCTACAGAAAATTTAAAGTACGATACTATAGCATTATTAATGTATATGGCCATATACGAATAACTTTAAAAATTAACTTTATGTTTAACAACTTAAAACTTAAAGACTATGGGAGTAGAAGTTAAATCTGGTGGTGAGGGCGTAATCGTCGCTGACCG